>Ga0307373_10001769_pt1 | contig 40195 bp, 37 predicted proteins | sample OX2MG_FD_202534 | JGI IMG/M metagenome (GOLD analysis project Ga0307373, IMG submission 202534) | Soil microbial communities from Risofladan, Vaasa, Finland - OX-2 | ecosystem: Environmental > Terrestrial > Soil > Coastal area > Acid sulfate soil | place: Finland: Risofladan, Vaasa | collected...
GAGCCTGGGCTGCTTGCAGCACTTAGGAACGAGCGAGTTGAACGTTCGTAACCTGCCACAGATCGCCGGTTGCCGGCACAGCGGGATTCACTGCGAGGCCGAATCGAATCACTCGCGAGCGGTCAGTTCGACCCACCCCCTTCGTGGCGGTGGGCAGGGTGAGCGAGCCGGTACAAGTTGATATCCCAACCGATGCCGAAAGTCTTGGGCGTGAATACGCGGCCGTCCGACGGGTTCCACCAGCGAGACCGCAACTTCGAAAGTGTCGGACGCCGAAAGTCGTACGGGATTCCCGCGATGCGACCCTGGGGCGCTGGGATTGTGCCGGATCCATCGGGAACTGCTCTGTGCCGTCTGCTCATGGCATGCCTCCTTGGGAGCCAGAGTCCAGGATGATCACTTCCTGGGGACTCGCCTAGGGCCATTCGGCAGGACTCGCGGAAGCGCCCGCCCCATACCGCCGGTGACGGGTTGGTCCCCGCTGGAGCGATCGTGTCCCCGCGTGGCATGCGTCAGCGATCGGGATAGCACCCGCCATGCCGATCGATCGTTCGAGAGTGAAGCGCGGAGAATTACGAGGGCGTCGGCGATCCGGCGCCGCGATCACGAATCTCACGCAGATCCTCGCCGATACCGAAGATCACCATCAGGACCTCGAGGGTGATGCGAGCGAATGTCAGATACAGGATGTAGCCGAGCGGTACCGCCACGACCGCGAGAACGATGTCGGCAGGGGTGTGGCGAGCGAGCAGCGCGATAAAGGCCCCAAGCGCACCGAGCGAGTACGTGATCGTGATCAGGATGTAGAGCACGCGAACGACGCGCCGCGCAATAAAGCTTGAGAAACTGAAGTCGAAAAGCGAACGAAGGAATCCCTTCGACTCCAGTGCTGGTGTGGACAAATCGCTCACGAGCAACCCCCGACGTCGTCCGGCGACTTCTGCTGCCAGACGAATGATGGAGCGTGGAGCGCAAGAAGATGCGGATACTCCGGGCTCATGGTCCCAGTGGGAGGGAGCATTTCCGAACGCCGGCTCCGTGACCCACACGCGGCCATGATCGCGTGGGCGCGGGACATGGAGGATCACGTGAGCGAGGACAGCGAGCGGTGCGGGCGATGCGATCGGTCAGCGATTGAGGCCGATGACCTCGACAATTGGATTGCGAACGGCGAGGGTCAGTTGGTCTGTCCAGGCTGTCAGACACAGCAAGAGCGAATCGCAGGGGCTCGCTCGTCACTCGAGGGATTGGCCCACCTCACCCGACTCAGGGAACGTCGGAGTCAGTGATGTCACCTCGACTTGACCAGTATCGGCCACCCGCAGAGACCACGACAGCACACGCCGGTTGTTGTAACCGCCCCCGCACGGGCTAGCGCGGGGCTAATTGATTACATGGATGGTGATGTCGAGGTCCTGCGCAATCTCCGCGCGTCGGAGGCCGACATTCCGCTCGGTCCCGAACCAGAGGTTCTCGCCGTATTGCAGTCCGGCAGCAACGGTCTCTGCGACCGGTAGGCCCGTGCTCCCGTAGTGCGCGGCGATGATCGCGGCATCGTCGAGCAACGGGCGCGGGTCGAGGATCTGCAAAAACTCGGGATCAGGTCGGCGTAGCGCATCCCGGTCGGAGGGGAATAGCTCGGCGAGGATACGGGAGAGCTGGCCCTCGGCGGGTGCGTGGATTCGCTGCAGCAACCGCCAGTAACGCGTCGCCGGCAACGCGAGTGGCTCGTCGGGAAGGTCCTCTGGGCTGTCGCCAGCCACGGCGCGCACCGCGAGGTACTCATCGACAACGATCACCGCGCTGCGCCGAACAGACTATTCGTCAGAGCCGTCGCTCCCGAGAGCAGCGAGTCACTGTCGCTGCTGTCGGCCAAGGCATCGGCAAAGACTTCGGCTAAGTCGCCCGTCGTGATGCGCTGAAAGATCTGGCGCCCCTCGGCGGTGATGCGCGGATCGCCGCCTCGACGACGGCGACGCAGCTCTTCGAGGAGCTGGTTGCCAGTCGCACTGCTCATTCGAACATTCTGCCAGCGCGACGTGACCGCGGTGAACGCGCGGAGAATCAAGGCGCGGGATCTAGAACGAGCCATCAGGGTGGCGTGGCACGGTGGCCCCGCTCGTGCCGGCAACGGCCCGGCCTTGCATAGCGGGGTGTGGCATGCAGAACTTGTGCACCGCGCGCGGTCGTGAGGACCGCCGTGAGAACCATGGGCGCGGAAACGCCGGAAACTCGCGGCAACTTACGGACAATCGGCAAGGCACGAATACCCAGCTCAAGCGGCAGAATTCGACGGTTCCGGACAGTAGTGGAAGTTGGTGGATAACCCCCTAGGCCGAACTACGGATCAGAAGGTTGGGGATTCGAGTTCCTCCGAGCGCACAGTGAAAGTCCTGGTTCAAATGGCACTTTCAGTTTTCGGTAGGGCGGCCGCTACAGCATCGTGAGAACCAAACGGTTCTCACGCAGGCTCTGTGCCGGCCAAACCCGAAGGCGTCTACAGTGACAGGCGGGGCCATTGGTACTTCAAGGTCACCCTCGGTAAAGACCCCCTCACCGGCCGTCGCGACCAGCTGACGCGCCGCGGCTTTCGCACTGCGACCGAAGCGGCGAAGGCGCGCCACGAGGTGGTCTCGAGGGTCGACTCGGGACTCGTGAAGCCGGCACGGGGTTCGCTCACTGTCGACGAGCTCCTCGACCTCTACCTCGACGGAATCGACGCCGACGAGAAGCTCTCGATGAAGACGCGCTACGACTACCGGGAGAAGGCCGATGCCTACGTTCGGCCCCTTCTCGGGAAGAAGCGGGTCCGCGATGTGACGCCCGAGGTCATCCTCTCCTGGCAGCGCAAACTCCTCCAGGAAGGCGGCGGGAAGCGCGGCAAGAAGCTCGCTCCGAACACGATCCGTCTCGCCCGAGCTCCGCTCGCCGGCGCGTTCAAGCTGGCAACAACGAGCGGGGTGGTCGCGGTCAACCCGCTACTCCACACTCCTCGGCCCACTCCAAAGCGTTCGATCCCGCGACACTGGTCGCCGGAGCAGGCGCGGGAGTTCCTGGGATTGATGGAGGGCGATCGCACCTATGCGATCTGGGCGCTCCTCATGGGCGCGGGACTTCGCATCGGAGAGCTGGTCGCGCTTCGGTGGCAGAACGTCGACCCCGAGGAAGGGGTTGTGCACGTCGTCGAGTTCGCGACCGCGCTCGGCCACGAAATCGTCTCATCGCCAGGGAAGAGCCGCGATGCGGTGCGCAGCATCGACATCGACGACGCCCTCGCTCGGGTGCTCAAGAACGGCCCTGACGCGGCGCGTCCGCGGACCCGATCATCTCCTCTCTGGTGTCACCTTGGGCTTCCCTGCCCACAGCATCCCGTTGACAGCGGCAGTTGCAACCTCGCTGAGCTTGCGATTCTGGTTTCTCGCAATCACCCTCAGGAGTTGAAACGCATCATCGACCGAGAGCTTGAGCTGTGCCGCCAAGTAGCCCTTGGCTTGCTCGATAAGGACCCTGCTGTCCAGTGCCATCTGCAACTGGTGTTGGAGTTGGAGGGATCGATCGTGGAGTTTGCGATGGGCGAGCGAGAGTGAGGCGGCCGATATGAGGAGGGAGAGCAGAGTCGATTGATGCTGCGAAAGCGTTACGTCATGCGTGGCGGCAAACAGGACAACGCCGACAGATCTCTCGCCCGAAGAGATCGGGAACGCCCAGACGTGACGGAAGTTGGCCGTGCTTGCCACGGGCCGGGTGCCCTCCTCCTCTGGAGTCGTCTCGAACAGGTGGCTCGTTCGAAATGCCTTCCAGAGCGCCCCCTCTTGAGCATCGATCTCTTGTTGCCCGAGGGCCCGGACGGTGTCACCGGTCCAAGCTCTCAATGACAGTTTCCCTGCATCGTCCGCCAACGCGACGCACGCGCAGGTGTCGAAGATCTTGGTGACGGCGCCGAGCAACCGTTCTGGCAGATCCGGTTCCTGGGTGTCGTCGAGGCCGCTGGCCAATCCGACGAATGCCTCCGCGAGCACGATGTCGACCCCATCGCCGGCTTCCGGGCCGGGTGAACGGTCGGGGCTGGTGTCGATGCGAGGACGGGGGTCTCGGAGCGCAGGTTGTCTACTGTTCCGCTCCCCCTTGACCGACGGCGGCAGAACGATCGACGTCGTCAGTTGGGCGCGGTTGTCGGTACTCATGGCATCACGCAGCTCAACGCCCGGGGTCGCGTCTTGTTGGTTCAAGGGCATCTGGCGGTCGCCACCTGGAGGAGTCGGAAGGTTGGCGCCGGGGCTACTCGATTCACGTGATGGTGCTCGATGCCGCTGAGGAATTGGCTGATCCACGGCGATGCTTCTCTCACGGATTGTCGAGCGATCGCGCCTTCGCGGCGCTGGCGGGCTTGGGGCGAATCGTGAGGGCGGGAATGAGGCGGGGCCCATCAATACCGAACGCTTCCGGGGAGCGCACCGACGCACCTTGTCCGAGGCAAGTCACGAATTCATTTGAGCCACGTGCACGGTCGGCGCGACAGAGGCGAAGGTCCTGATTATGCAGGGATGATCTGGGGGCTCGGCGGCGCGCCAGCACCGGGCCGTAGCGAAGGATCCCTCGCGCGTGGTGGTCGATCGGGCGCCCCGTGGCCCCAAGAGCCCGCCAACCTGGGATGTCGTCGGCGGCGCCGTGAGCTGCCTCCGTCCCTCCACCTCCGGTTGGGGGGAGTGCGGACCGTCGTTGGCGGGTTCGAGTTTTCTCCCGGCGCGATCACTTTTGATTATTCACCTTGGTAGCGCAGCCCCTTCCCGCCGCCTACCGTTCCTCCCAGACCCGCGTCTTGAATGCGCCAGAACCGCCGTTCGAGACGAACAGTGACCGCACGTGCTCTTCGTGCCGGTCGCGGCGCTCCATCGGTCTCCCGCAGCGCTTCCCGCTGTTGCTCACCGTTGGCCCGTCCCGACCCACTGTCACGTCCCGGACAGACGGGGTGCCACGGCACCCCTCGATGGCTTTCTCTGAGAGGAAACCGGTTCATGCGCGCGTTCTTCGGATCGTCCCGTTTCCTGCGGGCAGTGCTGCCCGTGTTCTTGGCAGCTCCCATCGGCATCTTGGGGAGCGCCTCATCGGTCTCCTCGGCACCGGTGCCCGCGACGGTCGGCTTGCGGGTCCTGCTGCTCGGCTCAGGGGCTGCTGACCCGACGACCGGCGCCTGGCAGTCCGCGCTCACGAGCGAGGGGGTGCCCTTCACCCTTGCGACCGCGAGCGGGCCCTTCGGCGCACAGACGGTCACCCTGCCGGCACTGTCGAGCGCGACGGGCGGCAACTTCGACGCAGTGGTGATTGCCGACTCACCGACTTACTTCGCGAGCGGTCAGCTGAGCGCTCTCTACGCCTACGAGTCGAGCTACGGCGTCCGCCAGCTCGACGGCTTCATGTACCCCGACCCCGCGCTCGGGGAGAGCGACCTGTCGAGCGGCGCGCTCGACGCGACGACGGGGCAGCTCACCCCAGCCGGTCTCGCGCTGCTGCCCGAGCTGAAGGGGCCGATCCCCTTCGACACCGGCACCTTCGGTGATCCTGCGCAGGCGACCGCCGGTGCTCCGTTCACGCCCCTCATCACCGATGCCTCAGGTGGGGTCCTCGGTGGCGTCTATCAGCACCCTGGCGGTGACGCGCAGGCCGGCGTCGCGGAGCTCGCCCTCAACTTCGACTACAACGCCGCGCAGTTCCAGTGGCTCCTGTTAGCGCCCGGGCTCATCAACTGGGTCACCAACAACACCCACCTCGGCTTGTACCGGAACTACTTCGGCCAGAACATCGACGACGTCATGATCGCCGACAACGAGTGGAGCACGGCATACCAGTGCACCCCCGGGGCGACCGAGCCCCCGGACTACACCTGTCCGGCCGGGGTGGCGAACAACCCTGCCGACACGCCCCCCGACGTCCAGATGAGCGCGGCCGACGTCGCGTACGTCGTGGACTGGGAGCACAAGAGCGGCATCACCTTGAACCTCGCCTTCAACGGGGTGGGTGCCTGCACCGCACCGAGCGCCACGACCACCTCGGCGGCCAACTGCTCGGGCAGCTCGACCGTCGGCGGGAGCACCTACACCGATCCGGGGGTGGAGCTCGATCCGACCGCGCCGAACGACGCCGGACTCGTGAACGCGCTCCTCACCGACCAGGGCTCCTTCAACTGGACAACCCACACCTGGTCGCACCAGTTCCTCGGCTGCAACCTCTGGCAGCCCCAGCCGCTCAGCTCGGTGAGCGCCGGCTCGGCCGGCTCGCTCGCCGCCGGCTCCTACGGCTATGAGATCACCGCCGCCACCGCCTACGGGGAGTCCGAGCCCTCGCTCGGGGCGACCCTCTCGCTCACCGCCACCGGCTCGGCCACCTTGCGCTGGCCCGACGCCACCAACGGCGTCGGCACCGCCGGGGCGGCCGGTCCCTCGCTCTCCGCGGAGGAGGCCAGCCACTCCGGCGGGAGCGGCTTTTGGGGCTACGACATCTACCGTGAGGACCCGGGAACCTCCACCTACGGGCTGATCGGCCAGGTGGCCGAGGATCCGAGCGGTGCCAGGGCGAACTACGGCTTCACCGACACCGGGGCCACCACTCCGGGCGCGGCACCGGGCTCGGGCGCGGCCTTCCCGACCGCCACCAACCCCGGCATCGACTGCTCGAGCGCGCCGGGGAGCTGGGAGCCGGCGACGAGCAGCACCGCGGACGCCAGCATCGAACAGGAGATCGGCCTCGACGATGCCTTCGCGGCGGCGAACGGGCTGACGAACTTCTCGCCCGCGGCGATCGTCACCGGTGAGCACTCCGGCGTCGAGAACCCGAACATGGCACAGGCCCTCGCCGGCGTTGGGGTCACGACCTTCGCGACCGACGCCTCCCGTCAGCCCCAGTCCTACCAACTCGGTGCGGCATCCTCGGCCCCGCGCTACCCGAGCAACATCTACTACAACGCCGCCAACTGGCCCGACGAGATCAACGAGTACGGCACCTTGTATGTCGCCGCCGGCCACTCGCTCGGCAACCCGAGCGACCCGAGCGAGACGGGCCACTGCGCGGACACCACCTCGACGACGTGCACCACGACGCCGCCGACTGAGAGCTCGATCCTCGCCTCTGAGTCCCACATCATGCTGAGCCACGTCCTCGCGAACGACCCGCGGGTCGGCTACGCGCATCAGTCGGACCTCATCGGCCCGGCGACGGTCACCGTCGGCGGGCAGAGCATGGACTACGGCTACACCATCCTTCGCCTCATCGACGACATGCAACGTCAATATGCGAGCTGGTACTCAGCACCGCTCGTGCCGATGACCGACGTGAGCGAGTCCGTCGTGCTCGCCGAGCAGGCCGCCTGGGCCCAGGCAGAATCGGCCGGCACCGTGCACGCGACCCTCAGCAACGGCCTCGTCACCGTCACCAACAGCGGGGGAGCGAGCGTGAAGGTGCCCGTCACCGCGCCCACCGGCACGACACTGAACGGCGCCGCCTTCGGCCAGCTCTACGGCGGGCTGGACTCGGACTGGGTGAGCATCGCACCGGGGGCGAGCCTGACCCTCGGTGAGCCATCGGCGGTCATCACGAGCGCTTCTTCGACGATGATGACGACCGGCACGGCCTTCTCCTTCCTCGTCACCACCAGCGGCGCTCCGGCCCCGGCCCTCTCCGAGAGCGGGCCACTACCGGCCGGCATCACCTTCGCCGACAACGGCAACGGCACGGCGACCATCGCCGGCTCCGCCCTTTCTGGATCAGGAGGGAGCTACCCGCTCACCCTCAGCGCAGCGAACCGCTACGGCACCGCCGAGCAAGCCTTTACGGCGCTGGTGCAGATGCCCGCTGCTCCTCCCACCTCGACGACGTTGACGCCGGTGACCGCTTCGACAGCGCCTCCGGTGACGGCTGGAACTTCACCGCCGGCTGGGACTTCACCGCCGGCTGGGACTTCGTCATCGGCCGACGATTCGTCGTCGGCTCTCAGAGCCCCGGAAGCCGGGGATTCCTCCCATGTCATCGGAGATGCCAGCCTTTCGCTGCCCGCCTGCAAGTTCGTGCTCCGCAGTTCGCGGCTCAGGGTGACGAAAGGGCGGATTCCCGTCACCGTTCACTTCAAGAGCCAGCACTGCTCGGGCCGCTTTGCGCTCACTGCGTGGGTGGCGGTGCTCCCAGCAAAGCACTCGGCGGCGGTCCGGCGGTTCGCGAACGTGATACTGGCCAAAGTGCCCTTCGCGGTCGGGAAGGCGGGGGTCCGCACCTTCAGGATGCGGATCACCGGTTGGGGAGGGGCAAAATTCGCGCATTCTGCGACGCACCCCGTCAGCGTGGTTCTGACAGAGTCTCGCCCTGGTACCTCCCCACGCTCGATGGTGGTGCGGGTGAGCTAGGCGGCTCTTCCCGTGCCTCGCCGGCCATGCTTGCCACCACCCGTAATGAGAGTCGTCCGATGAGAGTGGAAAGGGGAGTCTGGCAGTCATGACTTGACGGGGACTCGGTGATATTTGAACTCAATCGGCGGTGATCTGAGAGATGGATAGAGAATTGAAGTGGTCGAGAAATTGAATGCTTTTGATCAGTCGATCTGGTTGGCCATCAGGACTTAATGCGTCATGATGTACGGGAAGCGCTCTCCCCGCCCAGGCCCCGGCTCGGAGGTTGCAGCCAGCACCGTTCACACGTGCGTGGCTCGCCCCAACGGCTGATACGGCAAGAGGATTGGACGGAGCGGTGGGTAGTCGCAGGGACTCGCAACACGGACCGGGTCACCGGGGAGGCGCACGCGGCGCACGCCCTCTCGTGGCGGGGAACTGATGGCGATCGCGATGATTACCGAGGCGACGTACCCTCACTCACAAGGGGGCGTGAGCGTCTGGTGCGACCAGACGATCCGCGGTCTGAGCGAGCACCGCTTCCACGTCGTGGCGCTGTGCGCGAACGAAGCGGCACCGTTTGCTTGGGAGCCGCCCGGCAATGTCACACAGGTCACGCCGATCGGACTCTGGGATGCCGTGAGGGCCCCGAAAGCCTCCCCCTCCGAGATCTTGCGCTTTCGTTCCGCGTTCGCCGCGTTCCTCGCCGCGGTGTTCGAGAACGGTGACCCGGCGGGCTTCATCGCCGCACTTCGCGAACTGTTCGATCTCGCCCAGGAGGGTTGGTTGGCTGCCGCGCTGCACACGGCGACAGCCGTCGACGACCTCCTTGGGCACCTCTCGGATGCTCCAAAACGCGACGGGGAAACAGAGGCCCCACGGGCCAATGTCGCTGAGGCGCTTGAGATTCTGTCGTTGCTGACCCACTTCCTCCGTCCCCTCTCACTCCCTCCTGTCGAGGCAGAGCTCTGCCATTCGGTCTCCAATGGCCTCGGGGTTCTGGTCGCCCTCGGGGCTAAATGGACCTACGGCACCCCCTTCCTTCTCACCGAACACGGCCTGTATCTACGTGAACGTTTTCTCGAATACACCCCCGGCAAGACGAGCCTTGCCACCCACGCCTTCTTCCCAAAGTTCATGAGTCGGTTGGTGCGGGCCGGCTATGAAATCGCCGACTCGATCGCCCCCGGCAGCCTCTACAACCGGACCTGGGAGATGGCCTCGGGAGCCGATGTCGAGAGGATCCGGCCGATCTACAACGGCATCGACCCAGAGGAGTTCCCCGCCCCGCCTCCCGAACCGGAGTCGCCGACGATGGTGTGGCTTGGGCGCATCGACCCGCTGAAGGACGTTCACACGCTGATTCGCAGCTTCGCCGCCGTCGTCGCTGCCCTCCCCGGGGCACGCCTGCGTCTCTTCGGCGGAGTTCCCGCCGGCAATGAGGAGTACGCGCAGCTCTGCCACGAACTGGTTACCGAGCTCGATCTGTCGAGTTCGGTGACCTTTGAGGGGAGGGTCGACTCGGTCGCAAGGGCCTACGGGACCGGCCATTTGGTGCTGAACACCAGTATCTCCGAAGGCTTCCCGTACGCAGTGCTCGAGGCGATGGCCTCGGGGCGTTGCGTGGTCGCGACCGATGTTGGCGGGGTGGAGGAGGCGATCGGCAACGCCGGAGTTCTGGTGCCGCCACGCGATCCGAAAGCGGTTGCCGATGCGTGTCTCTCGCTGCTTGCAGATGACGAACGACGTCGTGCCCTCGGTGCTGCAGGGCGGGAGCGCGTACGGGGCCTGTTCACCGTCGAGCAGAGCAACGACGCGTATCGCGAGCTCTATGAGCAGCTGTGCCCGCCGGAGGCGTCGCCGCGCGACGCCGCGACCCCGTGCAGCTCGGCGCACACACCGATCGCCAGTCGGATCGGCGAATACGAGTGCGCGTCGTGAGCGAGATCTCGCCGCCTACCGAGACGCAGTGGTTGCTCGCCCGACTCCCCGAGGGGATCGCCGACATCTGCGCCGCGGCAAGCGAGCCGCTCGAGATCGCTGCGGCGTTGGAGGCGAGGGGCATCAGCAGTCGTGTTGCGAGTGAGCGCTTCGGCGAGCCCGATGTCTTCGCACTCGCGCGACGGCTCTTCGCGGAGGTCCGTCCGGTTCCGACGGGCCGTGGCCCGGTGCGACGACAACGCTTCGGAGGGCCGGGCGAGCTCCTGCGCGGGGCGATGTTCGCCGCACCCGGTGTGATGTTCGCCGCGGCGATTGGAGCCCTCCACCTCCACCTGCCCGGGTGGACCTATCTGCTCGCCCTCACCACAGGGTGGGCCTTTGGCCAGGCGATCGCCGCGGTTGGTTCGGCGCTCGCCGGGCGAAGCGCTCAGCTCGGAGGGTTCACACTCTGGTGGCTCACCGCCGCCGCCCTTGTCACCGCGGTCCTGGGATACGCCGGTGACCGCTTCGACGACGGGGGCTGGCACGCGATCGCGATGTCTGTCGTGGTGACGGTCTACGTCGTCTCCTGCAGCATCTTGTTGCTCGCTGGACGGTTGCGTGCCATGGCGCTACCACTGCTGCCCGCGACGGCACTCGCCGTTGCCTTCCTTCTCCATCGCCTGGCATTCGTCCCCCGGGGAGTAACCGTCGGAGCGATCGCGGCGGCGGTGGTCGCGACGGTGGTGTTGGCGCTTGGCGGTTTGTCGCACCACTGGTGGAGCCTGCCGAGATTCACACGAAGGGACCTCGCGATCGGCGGCCGGTACTTCGCTCACGGGCTCCTGTGCGGTCTCGCCACCTCCCTGATCATCATCTTGAGCGGTGGTCCGTCGGGACACACCCCGGTCATCCCCGTCGCCGCCTATCCCGTTCTCGTCAGTCTCGGCGTCATGGAGTGGCAGCTCTATTCTTTTCGGGCGAGAATCGAGCGAGCCCTCGAACGCGCGAGTTCGACCGCGCAGTTCGGGCGGCGCGCTTCGCTGGCCTTCTTCGCCTCGCTCTCGATCTATCTCGTCTCGCTCGTCGCGGTCTGCGCCGGCGTCGTTCTCTGGCTGCTGCGGCGGCACGACACGGTGCCGACGACGTTGCTCGCCGCCGAGATCTGCCTCGGCTGCACCTTCTTTGTGGGCCTCGTCGCCTCATCGTGCGCTCGCCTCGATGCCGTGCTCACCGCGGCCGCTGTCGGCGTCGCCACCTACGTCGGTCTCTTCATCTACTGGCAGAGCACCGAGGGCGCTTTCGACCAGGGCGTCGCCCGCCTGTCCTGCCTCGTCGCGATCGCGACATCGCTCGCCATTTCGATCGCTGCCAGCCAGAAGACCATTCGGTCAGCGTTCAGTTACCAGTGACCACAACAAAGGAGTGCCAGTGAATCGGGTCGTAGCAGTGACGGGAGCGGAGGGGTTCATCGGGTCGCATCTCGTCGAGGCGCTCGTCAGCGATGGCGATCGTGTTCGGGCGATGGTCCAGTACAACTCTTTCTCCTCCCACGGCTGGCTGGATGCTCTCGATCCTGGCTGCCGTGAGCAGGTCGAGATCGTCATGGGGGACGTCCGCGACCGCGACTCGGTCCTCCGTCTCATGACCGGCGCGGAGGTCGCCTACCACCTAGCGGCCCTCATCGCGATCCCGTATTCCTACGGGGCACCGTCCTCCTACATCGAGACCAACGTGTTCGGCACACTCAATGTCCTGGAGGCGGCGCGCACCCTCGGGACGCAGCGCGTGGTGCACACCTCGACGAGTGAGGTCTACGGCACCGCTCGCCGAGTGCCCATCAATGAGGACCATCCGCTCCAGGGGCAATCGCCGTACTCGGCGTCGAAGATCGCTGCCGACAAGCTCGTCGAGAGCTACCACCTGAGCTTCGGGCTGCCGGTGGTCACCCTCCGGCCCTTCAATACCTATGGCCCTCGCCAGTCGGCGCGGGCGGTGATCTCGACGGTGATCGCGCAGATCGCCGCCGGTAAGAGGACGATCGCACTCGGATCGCTCACGCCGACGCGTGACTTCAACTTCGTGCTCGACACCGCAGCCGCGTTCCTCGCGGTGGGCAACGCTCGTCCTGAGGGCGTCATCGGAGAGGTCTTCAACGCCGGGTCCGGATCGGAGATCTCCGTCGGTGACCTCGTTCACCTCATCGGCGAGGTGATCGGTGTCGATCTGTCCGTCATCGCCGACGAACAGCGGGTGCGGCCGCCAGCCTCAGAGGTGATGCGCCTCGTATGTGACAGCAGCCGCCTCCAGCAGCGCACGTCTTGGAGGCCGAGGTACCACCTCCAAGAGGGTCTCCGCCTCACGGCGAAGTGGTTCTCCGAGCCCGGGGTTCTCCGTGGCTACAAGCCCCTCGTTTACAACGTCTAACCACGACAGGACCACGCCATGACGACATCATCATCAGCAAGGACCGGGTTCGCAGGGTTCGAGACCTCCGACGGGAGAGGCAACCTCCACCTCCGGGCCGCCCGCTCTCAGTACAGCGTGATCCCAGCGGCAGGGGAGCAAAGCGCGACAGCGGCGCTTCCGACCGCGCCGATCGCCCTAGCCGATGAGGCCGTGATCCTCGCCGGCGGCAAGGGCATTCGCCTTCGCCCGTACACAACACTCATTCCAAAGCCGCTCGTGCCGATCGGGGACAAGTACTCGGTCCTCGAGATCATCATCCGCCAGCTCGCGCAAATGGGCTTCCACAAGGTGACGCTCGCGACCGGCCACCTCGGCTCGATCATCGACGCCTACGTCGGCGACGGCTCCCAGTGGGGACTTGAGGTGCGCTGCCTTTCCGACGAGACCCCGGTCGGAACGCTCGGACCGGTGTTGCGGATGCTCGACAGCCTGCCAGAGAACTTCCTCGTGATGAACGCGGACATCCTCACCGACCTCGACTACCGCGATCTCCTGTCGCTCCACATCGAAGGGGGCGCGCCGCTCACCGTCGCCGCTTGCCGTCGTGAGCACCACGTGGACTTCGGAGTCCTCGACATCATGGACCGCCGCATTCACCATCTCGAGGAGAAGCCGAGCCTCAGCTACGCCGTCAACATGGGCGTCTACGCGGTCGCCCGCGCGACCTTGCTCGACTACGAGCGGGGCAAGGCGATCGGCTTCGACACCTTGATGACTGACCTCATCGCGAAGGGGATGCCGCCGACGCCTTACGAGTTCGCCGGCTACTGGGCCGATATCGGTCGGCCCGAGGACTACGACCGGGCGAACGCGGAGTTCCCCTCCATCGAGCACTCGCTCCTCCGGGGTGGTTGAGATGTCGGGCGTCCTTGTCCTCGGCGCCTCGGGCTTCCTCGGGCGCCACGTCGTCGAGCACCTCTTGTCGGAGGAACGGTACTGGCCCGTGACCTGTGTGACCCGTAGTCGGGCGGCCGAGTTGCAGGAGTCAGCGGAGAGAGGCCGCTGGATCGAGCTCGATGCCGTCCACAGAAGCGCTGCCGATCTGGGCGATCTCTTCGCGGAAGTCGACCCACATGCCGTCGTCAACTGCATCGGCGCCATCCACGCGGCCGAAGAGGAACTCTTCGACGTCAATGTGCACTTCGTGAGCGATCTCGTACGTGCGCTCGTCGAGCACGGGTCGAGCTCGCTCGTGCACCTCGGTTCGGCTGCCGAATACGGCCGACAGCCGCGCGGCGTCGCGATCTGCGAGTCGGCCACGCCCCGGCCGGTGACGGACTACGGCCAGAGCAAACTGAGCGGGACGGCGATTGTCTGCCGGGCGGCGGGCGTCGGCGCATTGAGCGCCAGGGTGTTGCGAATCTTCAATCCGCTCGGCAGCCGGTCGCCCGAGAGCTCTGTGGTAGGGGCACTGGCGCTCGGCATCCGGAATTCGCTCGAGCGAGGAGACGAGGTCGTCGACGTCGGCGACCTCGGGGACTTCCGGGATTTCGTTGACGCCCGTGACGTTGCCCGTGCCGTCGGGGCCGCGGCGCTGAGTCAAGGAGATGGGTCGACGATCCTGAACATTGGCCGTGGCGAAGCGGTGCAGGTCCGGCTCCTCGCGGCGCGGCTCGCCAGCATCGGCCGCTTCTCCGGGGAACTCCGAGAGGTCGCACCGGCGGGGCCTGCCTCGCGCGTCGCCTGGCAGCAGGCAGACATCTCCCGTGCGCGGGCCGAGCTCGGCTGGGCTCCCCGGTACTCCCTCGACGAGGCGGTCGGCGCACTCTGGAGCGAATCGGACCGGGAGCGGTCGCCGGCGCATTGATCGGCCTCCGCGGCAGAAGTCCCTCGCCAATCCGCCCGACGCGACCACTTTTGATCACCTCGGGGATGTGTGCGCAGACACAACGCGCACGCACCTCGCCCTGAATGCGATCGGCTAGGAGCGCGGGTCAGAATCCACCACTGACCCGGTGGTAGCAGTGAGCATTGTCCTATGACCTCCGTGCTTGCCGATGACCGCCTCTTCGAGGTGGAGCTGAGTGAGGCAGAAGCTCGCCCGCCGGCCGCTCCGGCCGGTGAGTCCAAGACCTTCCGCCGCTACGACCAGTCCCAGCAGTTTCTCGTCCCGCCCTCGCTCGACGATTGGCTCGACGAGGACGACGAGGCGCGCTTTGTCTCCGAGGTCGTCGAGAACCTCCTCGACCTCTCGCCGGTCTATCGCTCCTATGAGTCCGCGTCCGGTGCCCCGCCCTACGACCCGCGGATGATGCTGAAGCTCTTGGTCTTCGCCTACGCGACCGGCGTCACCTCCTCTCGCGAGGTGGAGCGGCGCTGCAAGCGCGACATCGCGTTCAGATGGCTGGCGGCGAACGAGGCACCGGACTACCGCTCGCTGGCGCGCTTTCGCCGGCGTCACCTCGATGCGCTCGCCCCGCTCTTTCTCCAGGTGCTTGGCCTGTGCGCGAAGGCTGGTCTCGTCCGTCTCGGACGCGTCGCCCTTGACGGGACCAAGCTCGACGCCAACGCCAGCCGCCACAAGGCGATGAGCTATGACCACATCTGCCCGAAGATCGACGAGCTCCAGGCTGAGGTCGACGCGATGCTCGCCGAGGCCGAGGCGATCGACGAGGCCGAGGACGAGGCCTTCGGCCCCGACCGTCGGGGCGACGAGGTCGCTCCCGAGCTCCGACGTCGCGAGAGCCGTCTCGAGAAGCTCCGCCAGGCGAAGGAGGCAATCGAGCAGGAAGCCAGGGACAGGGCCGAGGCGGCGGCGCGGGACGAGGCCGAGGCGGCTGGCGAGCCCGAGGACGAGGTCACCGCGGCCGGGAGCGCGGCGGCAAAGAAGGCGAAGCCGAAGCCCTCCGCGCAGCGCAGCTTCACCGATCCTGAGGCTCGGATGATGAAGACGAACCACGGCTTTGACTACGCCTACAACGCCCAGGCTGTCGTCGACGAGACCCACCAGGTCGTGCTCGCGGCCGAAGTCACCCAAGACGCCACCGACATCCACCAGCTCGTCCCGATGGTCGAGAAGGCCGCAGAGAACCTCGAAGCCGCCAGGATCTCCGGCTCCCCGAAGACGATGCTCGTCGACGCCGGCTACTGCTCGGAGGACAACCTCGAGGCCGCCGAGGACCTCATTCCCGACCTCCTTGCCGCGACCGGGCGCCAGCGCCACGGCGAGAAGTTCCAAAAGACACCACGCGGACCGATCCCGAAGGGCGCGACGCGGCGGGAGAAGATGGCGCGGCGGCTGCGGACGAAGAAGGGCCGCGCCGACTACGCGCGGAGAAAGGTCATCGTCGAGCCGGCCTTCGGACAGGTGAAGGTCCGCCAGCACGCCGGGAAGCTCCGCCTGCGCGGTCTTGCCGGCGCGCAAGGTGAGTGGACGCTCCACATGCTCTGCCACAACCTGCGCAAGCTCAGGAATGCCGGAGGAACGGCGACGTTGGCGCTCGCATGAGGTCCCTCGAGGTTCCCGAAGACCCCTCCGGACCTGCCCGCGGGCTACGTCTCAGTGCGGACAGGCGATGATCACGGCGACCGAGGGGTCACGAGCCGTTGAAACCCACCCCGTGGCGGGTTCTGACCCGCGCACCTAGACGACTGCGCGCTTAGCCTCGTAGGGCATGAGGCCCGAGGTGCAGTACGACTAGGCCACTCAGCGGCTCCCAGGTCGCCGCGCGCCTGGCTGTCGCCGCGCTCGTCGGCGGAGCTGGCGTGGCGTGGCTGACGAACTTCCACACGACGCATCTCGGGCTGCACCTCGTCCCAGCGGTGCTGGCCGCTGCCGTCGCCGGGATCATCATTCGGCGGGCCGCTCAGCGTGGCGAGGAATCTCCCGTGTCCCGTCGGTATCACCATGTACACATGCGAACTAGTGCCATCGGGACCAGCGGTTCGATAAGGCAAGGCGCGCGTACCAACCCTTCTTTCCGAGGCCACAGAGCACGAGAACGCCAAATGAGCGCTGAGCTGATCCAGGAGGGAGAACACCGTTTGGTAGGGAAGTGGGGACCTATTCGCGCTGATGAAGTCCAGGTTGGCACCGCAGGGTCCGCTGAGCGATGAGCTCATGGCGGCGGTTCGTCGTGCCAAACGCTGCCAGTTGCTCGTCCGATTGCCGTCATCCCCATGGCCGCCCTCCGCGGAAGGAGTTCGATGAAGCGACGTTTCGTAGGCCTTGCCCTCTGTGCCTTCCTACTCGGTGACCTCGCGGCCGGGGCCGGTGCCGCCCCCCTTCGGCCAACTGCCACGCTCATGGCGAACAAGGCCGCGATCGGCGCTGCCGGCGGCCGGGTCATTCTCTCGCTTCGCGTCCGCCACGGCGTTCGCTGCACCTTCCGCTCGCGCCCGCGGCTCGCAGGCCTCGGCAAGTCCGTAAGGTGCGCAACCGCCACGGTGAAGCGGACGGTGCAGATCCCGGCCAACCCTCTCGGCATGCCAAGGACCTTCGTCGTCTCCGCTCAGGTCACCGGGACCAACGGGATCGTCAACCTTTCGACCACCGTCCACGAACGAGGGCGCCGCAATAGCGGGAAGGCGCCGGTGAACGGGAGCAGCTCCCTGAGCAACGGGACCCCGATCGGTACCGGAGGGCAAGTGGTGGCGGCAGGCGCACGATCTTGGTGGGTCCCACCCGTACACGCGGAATGGCAGTGGGAGCTCGACCATCCATTCAGTACCACCAGCGCCGCCGATCTCGGCCAGGGTGCGGTGACCTACACCGGAGCACCGTCGCCAACGCCATCCATCTATGACATCGACGGCTTCGACAATCCGGCGACCACCGTCTCAGCGCTGCACGCGCTGGGTGACCGGGTGATTTGCTACATCGAAGTTGGCGCAGCCGAGCGATACCGCGGCGACTACTCCGCCTTTCCTCCTGCAGCTCTCGGGAATGCGATGTCGGGCTACCCCGCGGAGCGGTACCTGAATATCAACGACCCCGCGGTCGTCGCGGTGATCGAGGCACGGATCAAGATGTGCGCCACGAAGGGCTTCGATGCCGTCGAGCCCGACATCGATGACTCCTACGCGGAACGGACCGGCTTTCCGATCTCTGAGGCACAGCAGATCACCTACGACTCGACGCTCGCGTCCTACGCGCACGGGCTCGGGCTGGGGTGGGGGCTGAAGAACGGTGACGGTGCTGACGGCTTCGCCTCAGCGATGCTCGCAAAGGTCGACTTCGTCCTCGACGAGCAGTGTTTCCAGTACCGCTCGTGCTCGGCCTTTTCGCCGTCGTTCGCCAACGCGGGCAAAGCCGTCTTCGAGGTCGAGTATTCCGACCAGGGGGGCCCGGGCGCCGCGTCGTTCTGCCCTACCGCGATGTCCAAGAATTTCAATGCCGTCGAATTTGACTCGAATCTCGACGGGCGCGTGCGGGTTCCTTGCAGCTAGCAGGGCAACCAGAGACTGCGACATTTACACCAAACTTGCTGGTCGAAGCACCGCGATGCTCTCATTGCATTTTGTCCCATCCTGTGGGATCTCTGAGAAACATGACATGATGCGCACTTTTGAGCGCTCAGAAGCACGCGCAGGCCCTTGTTGGCCATCACTTCCAATGGTAAACATCAAGAATTCCCTCCCCAGCCCCCGGCGGGTAGCAACCCGATTTCGCTCCGGACCCCGGCGATGTCCCACGGCGCGCTACGGAATGGAGGCGGTGATGCGGTTTTCGACTACGGGACCAGAGACTCACGGGATAAGGGCTGTCGCTCTGACTGGTCGTTCGGGTTCCGACGTGGAACCGATGAGTTCGGCCTGCAACGGGCCTGCGTCTACCGAGGTCGAACTGCAGTCGCACGTGGTCGCCGCGCTCGTGCGCGCGTCGGACACACTTCGTGAGGATTTCGACGCTGCGGAGACCATTGGTCATCTGATTGAGGTCTGTTGGCAGGTCGTGGCCGGCGCGGAAGTGAGTGTGATCCTGGCTGATACATCAGGGAGGCTCTGCGTCGCTGGCGAGTCCTCGGAGCGCAAGAGGGTCCTCGAGCAGTACCAGATCGACAACGACGCGGGCCCGAGTATCGAGGCCTACCGCTCGGGTGAGTCGAGTCCCCACGAACTGGTGAGCGCACCGGACTATCCATGGCCAGGCTTTGCCGCGCTGGCGCGGGTCGTGGGCTATGTCGCAGTGCGCACGATCCCACTGCGGTTGCGGAACGAGACGATCGGGGTTCTGAGCATCGCCCAGACCACTGACGTCTCCCGCTCGGCCTTCCAGGATTCGTTGCTGCGGGCGCTCGCGGACGGGATCACCATCGGATTCGTCAACCGACGCGCCTATTCGGCTTCACACCGACTGAGTGAACAGCTGCAGGGCGCCCTCGACACGCGGGTCCTCATCGAGCAGGCGAAAGGGGTCGTCGCCGCCCGTCTGGAGTTGTCCGTCGATGAGGCTTTCGAGGCCCTGCGCGCCTACGCGCGCAGCACGCACCGCAAGCTCACCGAGGTCTCGGCCGCGATCCTCGACGGATCGTTGATCCCGAGCGAACTGATGGGGATGCGGCGCGTGTTGCTCGCCCGATCGTCGCGGCGCGAGGCGTCTCGCTCCGCGGCCGCTCGACCGCCCCGGCGGGACGCCCGTCCCCGCGCGCTCTCGGGTGGCACGTAGCCGAGCTGATCGCGTCGGCTTATGCCACCTCACGCGGTCTTGACAGGGAGCAGTGAGTTCGTCGGTGGTCGAGAGACCCGAGGGGCCGGCTCGTTGAGGAAACAACGGGGTCTCGGGCAACCACCGAGACCCAACCAGTCGGGCACCGACCCCGCCTGGTACTTGCGGGCCGACGGCTGCCTCTTGTCGGCACCACCCACCCGAGCCGGTGACAGCTCACCCGCTGAAAAACTTGAGGGGCTACGACGGCGCGGCGCCCCTCGTCCGGCGAAGGCGGCGGAGGTGGTGCGCTATTCGACCGTCACGCTCTTGGCCAGGTTCCGCGGCCTGTCGACGTCATGGCCGAGCACAACGGCTGCGTGGTAGGCGAGAAGCTGGAGGGGGAGCAACATCAAGAGCGGGTCGACCTCCGGTGCGCTCTTCGGGACGAGGACGACCTCGTCGGCGAAGTCCTTCAGCTCTTCGGAATGGCCGATCGCGATGATCGGGCCTCTGCGGGCGCGAATCTCACAGAGCGTGCCGAGGTTCTTTGCGAACAGCGCGTCGTTCGGGACGATAGCGACCGTCGGAAAGTCCGGCGCGATGAGCGCGAGGGGGCCGTGCTTCAGCTCTCCGCACGGGTACGCCTCGGCGTGGAGATAGGAGACCTCCTTCAACTTCTGCGAGCCCTCGAGCGCGATGGGGTAGCCGCTCAACCGACCGATGAAGAAGATGCCGCTCGCGTGTGCGAAGCGCCCGGCGATTCGCGCGACCTCCGCGTCGGCGCCGAGCACCGTCTGAAGGTTCGCCGGAAGTGCCGCGAGGGCAACGAGGAGGGACTCCGTGTGCTTTCCGGGAAGCCCGCGCTTGGCGCGCAGATCGAGCGCGAGAATCGAGAGGGCGACGATGGTCGAGGTGAAGGTCTTGGTCGAGGTCACCGAGATCTCGAGGCCCGCTTGGAGATAGAGGCAGTCTCCGCACGCTCGGGCGATGCTGCTATCGAGGACGTTCACCACCGCGATGACGCGCCCCCCGTGCCGCTGGATCTGCCAGACGGCCTGCAGCGTGTCGAGCGTTTCCCCCGACTGGCTGATTGCGATGTAGAGCGTGGAAGGGTCGATGATCGGCTCCCGGTACCGGAACTCCGAGGCCGCCTCGGCGTCGGCGGAGATGCCGGTGAGGCGCTCGATCACCCGCGCCCCAGCAAGGGCGGCGTAATAGGCCGAGCCACAACCGAAGAGGGTCACCCGACGGCAGGAGCGGGCCTCCTCCATGCTGATGTGGAGGTCGCCCACGTCGACGGTGGCAGTTCGCGCGTCGGTACGTCCGGTGACGAGGCGCTCAACGGTGGCCGGCTGCTCATGGATCTCTTTATGCATGAAGTGGGCAAAGTCCCCCGTCTCGAACCTGCTCGCTTCCCAGGAAAAGGTGGTCGGCACGTGCATTCGGGGACCGGTGCTGAGTCCGCGAGTGGAGAAGCTCTCTGCCCGCACGACGGCGAGCTCGTGATCCTCGAGGTAGACGACACGTCGGGTCCACGTCGCGAACGCCGCGACGTCCGAGGCGACGAAATGCTCGCCGTCGCCGATGCCGATCACCACCGGGCTCCCGTTGCGAGCGATCACGATGCGGTCCGGTGTCGCCGCGCCGACGACCGCGATGCCGTAGGTGCCCTTGGCATTGCCGAGCGCGAACTGCACCGCCTCCTCGACGTCGTCAGTCCCGGCCGCGGCGATCAGGTGCGCGAGGACCTCCGTGTCGGTTGTCGAAGTGAAGACGAAACCATCCGCCTCGAGCTGCGCGCGCAGCGCAGTGGCGTTCTCGATGATCCCGTTGTGGACGATGGCGAAGCGCTGCTCGCCGTCGACATGAGGGTGGGCATTGGCGGTGCTCGGCTCACCATGAGTTGCCCAGCGGGTATGGCCGATTGCGAGTCGAGGCGATCCCATGTCGGGCATCGAGGACGCGAGCTCCGCGACTCGGCCCTGCGTCTTGTGGATCTTCAGCCCTTCGTGACTGACGATCGCCAGTCCTGCCGAGTCATAGCCCCGGTACTCAAGGCGACGCAGTCCCTCGAGGATGACGGGAATTGCCTCGCGGTCACCGATGTAGCCCGAAATGCCGCACATGCTCTCTCTCCCTTCGTGATTCAAGGCTTCATGAGCTCCGCCCCGCCGGTCGGAACTGCGAGCGGCCCCGCTGATTCGAGTGTCCTTGTTCGCTTCGTCGACGTGCCGGGCGATTGGAAGTGCCGAGGAAGGGAACGAGGCGCGCGCCGTGGTAGGGGAAAAGGGCATCGCGCTCAAGCGATGCGCTGACCGGATGTTCCTCTCGCCCGGATCGATCGACGGGTCGTTAGCTGCGCGGGCCCTTCGGTCGGCGGTCTTCGCTGTCACGGCTGCACGCGTTGCCTCCCCCGCCCCTCTTGGTTTCGCTGTGCGGTGCCATGCGCGGCGTACCGGCGGTGAGAAGACGTTCGAGATCACCGCGCGAGATGACCCAGGCGCGGTTGCGTTTGGTCGCGGGAAGTTGCCTACTCTTGATCCACCGCCGCACCGTCAGATCGGAGACGTCGAGGCTGTTCGCCACCTGGTGCAGGGAACACTCAAGCGGGAGCTCCTGGATCCGCTCGTGCGTGGAGGACGGAATCCGCCAACTGCTGCCGATCTGGACCGCGTGGAGCTTGCCCGACTTGATGTGGCGGCGGATGGTGAGCTCGGTGACGCCGAGCTGCTTGGCCGTGTCGCGGATCGTTCCGACGAGGCGGGGGGTGACCCGAGGCGACGGGGTGCTCGTCTGGTCCGTGGTCTGGCTCATCTCGCGCCCACCATCTGGCGGAAGGTACGGAAGAACGGGCGCTCGGGGGGCGCGAGCCCGAGGAGACAGCTGATCGCTCCGACGGACCGTTGGCCCGCTCGCCCATCGCCGTAGATGTCGCGCCGTACGGCCATCGCGGCGTGGAGGTCGCTGTCGTGGAGGAGTCGGGTGATGTTGCCGACGATCCCTGCGACATCGGCTCCAGCGAGGCGTGCCCCACCGGCATCGACCCCTTCGGGGTGTTCGGTGGCGTCGCCGATGACGAGGACCGGCTTGCCGAGGGTCGGGCCTGCCCGCTGGACACCTCCGCTGTCGGTGATGATGAGATGGGAACGATCGACGAGTCGGACGAAGGCGCCGTAGCCGAGCGGCTTGCAGACGACAACGTTCGCCAGCCGTCGGATGGGCGGAAGCAGCGCCTCGTCAATTCGCGGGTCCCCTGCGACCGGGGCGACGAGCAGCACGTCCGGTTCGGCGCGCGCCACCATCGCGAGGGCCTGGCCGACGGCCCGCAGAGATTCCTCCGATGCGCCGTTGCGTCTCGTGGTGACGAGGATCAACCGACGTGGATCGTCTTCGACGGCTTCGAGCGCCGGATCCTCGAAGGCGGCGGGATGCTCGAGTGACCAATGCAGCGCATCGACGACCGTGTCGCCCGTCACGACGACGCGCCCGGGGTCGACACCTTCGCGGAGGAGCCTCGACCGAGCTCCTTCGGTCGAGGCGAGGTGGAGCGCGGCCAGCTGGGTGATCGTGCGCTGGTGGAATCGTCGAGCGAGCGACTCCGCCGGATGCGTCGACCGAAGGCCTGCACCCACCTGCACCACCGGTACCTGGAGATAGAAGGCGGCGAGTGCGGCGGCCATCACGCTCGCGGTGTTCCCCTCGACGATGAGGACGTCGGGCGTCTCTGCCTCGATGATCTGAGTGAGGCGAACGAGTGTCTGGACGACGACGTCCGGGTGCGGCCGAGGGCCCGCCTGCAGCTCAACGGCGAAGGTGGGGCGAACCGAAAAGTGTGCGAGGACCTCGCTGAGGAGCCCATTGTGCTCGCCAGCGACGACCGGCACGGCTTGGAAGTTGGCGTTCTTGCGCAGCGCCTGCACGATCGGTGCGAGCGTGATCGCCTGAGCGCGCGTGGTGGCGATCGCGAGCACCTTCCGCCGACGCGCCTCTCGGAAGTTGTCGCTTGTCAGATCAGGAGCGACCTCGACAGATCGCTCGGACCAGGAAAGTTCGTTGTCCACGACACCTCATCTCAGGGGATATCCAATCCAGATGTGTCGCCGGGAACACGGGCAACACGACGGTGGTCTCCGCCGAGTTCAAGGGCAGGACTGACTTCGTTCCTCACGATAATGCTTGATCGGATGGGCAAATCAAGGGGCGAATCGGGCTGACGGGCGCTGCTGGCTGATCAAGACCGATCACATTGCCGTCGAACGGTGGCAGTGCCGGCTGAACGTTCCCGCTCTGCGCGCAAGCAGGTTCTGAACGCAGCGGCGCCGGAGCCTCCACCTTCTGCACGATCTGGCCGACGGAGCCCTTTCAGCAAGCGTTCACTGCGGCTCGTCCAGGCCGATCTTTCGGAATTGGTCGATGACTTCGTCTTGTGAATGGACCTCAAGCTTGCGGAAGATCGAGGCCAGGTGATTCCGGATGGTGTGTTCGCTGACGTCGAGCAACCGCGCGATCGATCCGACGCGTCGCCCGTCAAGGAGGGCGCCGATGATCTGGTGCTCACGCGCGGTGAGGCCATGGAGGACTTGGGCGTGGGGATCGCTCGCTTGGGCTGGCGGAGGAGCGGCCCACTCGGCGGAGTCGGCGAACGGGCCGCACTCCCTCAACGGCAGGTTGGTTGCATGGTCGTACGCCTCGTGCAGCAGCCAGACCATTGCGGGCTGCGTCGACTCCTGCCGCGCCACCACGGTGAAGAGCGCGAGGAAACGGCTGCCCGCCGTGCCCGCGAGTTCGATCGCGGCCGATGCGGACGTGGCCCCTGCCTCAATGGCGGTCACCGACTGCCAGAACTGCCGGTGCTGATCCGCCGGAACGTACGTCGGGGGCGCGGCCGGCGAGCCCACCTCGGAACCGGGGATGGCAATCAGTCTGCACATCGCAGGGTTGGCGTACAGGTGGTGGCCGTGGAGGTCCGTCATCATCAGCCCGTTGCGGACGCCGTTGCACATCACCCTGAAGGCCCGGTCCTCCGTGGTCGCAGCCAGCTGAGGCCGGCTGGGTTGAACGGCACGCGCTCCGAAGGGGCGCACCTGGCGAGCTCCCAGCGCCGGGATTCCCGGCTGTCGCTGTTGTGAAGTCAGTGGAGTCATGGGGGGCATCATCGGCCGGGGGGCGCGGGAAGTCACCCGTTTCGCCTGTACATGAGGGCGCGATGACCGTCGCTGATCAGCGAGGCAAGATCCCCCCCCCTAAGCTCTCAAGCTCCACTTGACCTTTAGGGTCCATTCGAAGAATGTCCACGGCACTACTCCCGCCTCGCGCGAAGAGCCTTGCGGTGGGTCTTCGCGAGCAGTGGTTCGCTCCCTGTGCGGGGACGATTCGCACTGATGGCGAGACCTGACCAAGCGCCGGGGGCAGCTTGGCCGTGGGATTGTCGAGTACTGGCTACACCGCTCTCGGGCAGGGCCGAGTGCCACCTCCGGTGACACGCGAAAAGAGCCGGGGCCGAGTCGGGTATCACCCGACTCGGCCCCGGCCAATTGCCGATGGAGCGAAGTACTAGTGGAGCAGGCTGATCTCGGTGCGAAGCACCTTGACCCTGGCCTGCAGCGCGTGCACCCGCTTCAGGTCCGCCTTCCGGGCGTTGCCCTTCAGGTGGTGAAGCTTCTTTGCCGCAACGCGCTCTGCTGCCTTGGTGTTGGTGAGCGCGTGGTTCAGCTTGTGCAGCCGAGCCGCGATCTGCGAGTGCGTGAGCTTCGGAATGACGATGGAAGCACCAACGGTCGCAGCGAAGCCCGCCGTGTTCTGGCTGACGCCAGCGCTGCCCGCCGTGTTCTGGCTGACGCCAGCGCTGCCCGCCGTGTTCTGGCTGGCGCCAGCGCTGCCCGCCGTGTTCTGGCTGACGCCAGCGCTGCCAGCCGTGTTCTGGCTGGCGCCGGGAGTCACTGCCGGGGTCCCGACGGTGATCACAGGTCCGACGCCGAGGGAAGTGTCCGGAGCAACGACGGTGAAGGGCGGGTCGACGTCGAAGTAGTTCACTTCGGTGATGACGTTCTCGCCGATCACGACCGACGACGTCCCGTTACCCGGGGACGACCCGCTCATGAGAGCGCCGGCCGCAAGCGTCAGCGCCGGCTCGTTGGTCTGGGTGGTCCCGCTGTTCTCGGTGACGTTGGTCGAAGAGGCAAGCGAGATCGCCGAGACGGCGTTGCCGGTCGACGGAGCCTCCGTGATGGTCACGGTCGAGTTAAAGGGGTAGGTACCCACGATGGTGCAGCTGCCGAGGGACACGACGACCGGCAAGGAAACTCCGCTCACATTGAAGCTGAACGACGTTCCGACCGGTGCTCCGAGGCCAGCGACGGTACCCGCGAACTTGCAGAGCTTCAGCTCTCCGGGGGCTGCAGGCTCGTCCTGGTAGGTGATGACGGACTCGTTGCCCGCCGCACCGGTGCCGGGGGTGACCGGCGTTCCCAGAATCACGGTGACTGTCCGGTTCGGCGCGCTGAGCGAGCCGGGCACGACGGATTCGGCAATGCCGTCCGCGGTGATCGACTCGACCTTGGTACCGGGGACGATGCCCTCAGTGACCGCGATCGACGTGCCGGCCCGGAACGCAGCCGGGTTCGAGCACGCGCCCGCGGGGATGCTGACGCTCGCGAGGGGGTTCGCCGGCCCGGCGACTCCGCTCACGACGAAGCTGAACGGGAACAGCGTCGACGAACCACCTGGCTCTACCCCGTTGCTCGTGTCAAAGGTCTTGCAGACCTTGAAGTTCACAACGTCGTCGGTGTAGTTGACGATCGTTTGGATGGAGGCGTTGGTTGACGCCATGACACCCACGACGGCGGTGCCGCTCGTCAAGTTGGCGCTGATGATTTCGTTCGTCGCGTTCGGGGCGACGCCTGAGGTGGCCGTCAGGCTCGTGACGTACAGGTTGGTTCCTGCTTCGGTCACGGTGACTTGCCCAGCCGGCATCTGCAGGGGTCCGCTGCACGGACTGCTGCCGATCGTCACGTTGATCGGCGGAGCCTTCGCTGCCGCCGGAGCGCCATTCAGCCAACCGTCAGATCCGGAGACGTTGAACGAGTAGGTCCCGGTGAGGCCGGAGGTCGGCGCTGCCGCCTTACAGACCTCGACGTACCCGGCGACGATCGTGTCGGTGAAGGTCACTGCCGACACCGTCGATGGACTAACGCTCATCGTCGCGGTTTGCGCACTAAGGCTCGATGACGTGAGGTAGTTTCCGCCCGAGAGCGCCGTGATCGCCGTTACGGCGTACCACGGAGCCATGGCCTCGGTGACCGTCACGACTCCATCGGACACTTCGGCGCCCGAGACGGGGATCACGGGACTGCAGAGCCCAGCGGTCACGGTCACGGTCGGTCCGTGCGCGATCGAGAAGCTGAAGGGACCGGTCACTGCGAGGTTGCCAGCAACCGAGGCCTTGCAGATCTCGACGCTTCCGGAAGTAGGTACCACGGTGGCGCCAGCTGTCCTCGCGAGTCCTGCGCTTGCCCCGCCGCTTGTCAAGAGCGCCAGAACCCCGACAATTACTTTGTGCTTCGTACTCGACAACCTCATTTTACCTTTTCTCCTTATTGCGTCTGCGTAGTTGAGAATGCGGTGTTCCTTTGTGGGACGTAACTCCACCGCCCCGGGTGCCACGATCTCCTCCTTCGTCTATTCACTGCTGATTGCGGCAAAGCTAAGGAGAAGTCACAGGTAAAACACTGGCGCTGATGACCACTGAGTAGTTGGACATAAAAAGCAATCCAAATGACCTAGTTCAAATCAGCTATCGCGAGAACTCTCGAATGGAAGGGAGCGATTGGTGGCCGGATGTTGCGGACGAGAAGGGGCGGAACTGCCTGCGCTCTGGCTCCATTGCTGGGAGGACCTCCGAACTGCCTGCTGGGACCCAGAGGACTGCTAGCTGCTGCGGCGCTCCCAGCCAGGATCGGAGCGAGCAGACGCCTCACCGCGCCCCACGCGCCTCATCTCGGCTGTGAAGAGGGAGTTCCTCGCGTGGAGGTCGGCGTGCTGGGTCGCACGTGAAGCGTGGGGCGCCCGTCATCGGTGGGTGGCACCGCGATGCGAACGTCCCCGTGACGCACCGGCGTCTCCCCTATCGCTCCGGTAGCCCGTGTCCTCGGAGGTGATGATCAGCGGTGAATAGCCGATGATGAACGATGTGTAGCGCCTCGGGCAGCATTCGCTGTGGGGGTTCATTAGCGTCGTCCCACATAGCAACCTCGGAATCGTCAATCGCATGACCACAGTCGCCGCCCGTGGAGCACGATGAGCTTCCCCGTGGCGCTCAATCCTCTACGTAAAGCTCAGGGTGAGACCAGCGCTAGTCAGCGTGGTGAAGGAGTGACATGTCGGAGGCGTTAGCAGGCGGAGCTTCAGCGTCAACTGTTCCGGTATTGCCGCCCCGCGCTCGAGCGGCAGGTGACGTCAAGGTGGACGACCATCGGCGCCCCCGTGCAGCGGCGAACACCGCAATGGAGCTGAATGGTTGCGAGGTGCACATCGTCCGCTCCTACGATCCCGCTGCCTTGGCGTGGCCCGCGCTGGCGTTGGTCGTGGTCATCGGGGGTTCTCCGAGTGACCTCGACCATGACGAGGAGGCGCCGCCCGCCGGGAAGGGCGCTGTCATCGTCACAGTGAGCTCGCCGCGGGATCAAGGCCCCGACGGCGGGGCCAGCGAGCCGCTCTCGATTGTCGACATCCCCGCGTTGATTCATCGCATGCTCGACGACGTCACGACGGCACTTCGCGACCGCAGTTCTCTGGCGCCGCGCGACAGGCAGCGAGATGCGGTGGACGATGCAGTGTTGAAGCGCCTGGATCGGCTCACCCGCAAGCAGCGTGAGGTGCTGCAACGGTTGATGGAGGGGATGACGCTCCAGGAGATTGCCGCCGACCTCTGCATCTCGGTCTCCACCACCCGCGGCCACCTGCGGGGAATGTTCCAGCAGCTCCGCGTCTCAAACCAGCTCGCCGCCGCCGTCATTGCCTATAAAGCGGGATGGCCCATCGCCGCCTTTGGCCGGCCGGATTGATGCGGTACCCGCACATCCAATGACTCCCGCCGCTACAGGTTGAGCCTCCACAACCCGAGGGTTGCCCGGCCCGAGCGCAGGAGCACTTCGGGTCGCAGCGGAGTGGACGTTGAGTCCGTGAGATCGCCGCGTCTGCACGGTAGAGACCCCCGCCCTGCCCGTTGCGACCGCAGCGGAAGCGACTGAATGGCGCAGTCGAGTTGGACGTTGAGGAGGAACAGATGGTGTTCGGGGATCTCCTGCACCGATGCGATCCCGCGCTGAGCGCACTCGTCCTCGTGGACGTGCAGGTCGACTTCTGCACCGACGACCTGCCCGGCGGGCGGCGTCCGCGTCCTCAGATGGCGCAGATGGCTAGCTACCTCATCCTGTTCGTCGCGACGGCGCGTGCTGTGGGAGTGCCGGTCGTCTTCGTGCAGACCATCCACGACGAGGAGTCCGACTCGCTTCCTTGGCGCTCACGCGGCGGCGAGGCAGCCCGATACGACCAGGAGCTCTGTAAGCCTTGGAGTGAGGGCGCCGAGTTCTTCAGGATCGCACCCGCGCACGGGGACCTCGTCGTGATCAAGCATTGCTACGACGCCTTTGTCGGTACCGAGCTTGACGACGCACTGCGATCGCTCGGGCGAAAGGCGGTGATCGCGACCGGGGTCATGACCGGCATCTGCGTTGAGACGACAGTGCGGCACGCCGTGTGCCTCGACTACCTGACGACGACGGTGTCGGACTGCTGTGCGGCCGGTAGCGAGGAGCAGCACGAGCGTGCTCTTGCCCGCATTTCCCGATCGTTCGGACTGGTGGCGACCGCCGCGGAGATCGCTAGGGGATGGAAGGTCGATCTTGTGCCGGCTCCGTCAACCTCTCCGAGGGGCGGCGGGCTAGTCACGGGCTAGTCACCCGATCTCAGCCGCGGCTCTTCGGCCAGCGTGCCGAACGGCCGCGCGGCGCAGCCCTCTCAGATCGTGCCCGCCCCAGGGGCTGGTCTCGACGATCGGGGCCTGGTGTGAGGTGCCACCATGCCGGAACAGCTCAGGTGTCACAGCACGAGTGCCATCTCGCTAAGGTCAGCGATCTCGACTGGCGTGAACCCCGGAGCCGTCCGCTCCAGGTGGAAACGGTCGTCCCGCCGACGGAGTACGCAGAGGTCGGTCACGACGACATCGACGCAACCGACGCCCGTGAGTGGCAGGGTGCAGCGTCGGACGAGCTTCGGATCTCCGTTGCGTGCACAGTGCGCCATCAGGACCATCACCGTCGCTCCGCTGGCGACGAGGTCCATCGCCCCGCCGATCGCTCCACCGTCGATCTCGGCGTCGTCCAGTTCGCGATGCTCGCCTCGGCATCGACCCGGAAGGCGCCGAGGACGACGACGTCGACGTGGCCACCGCGCACCATCTCGAAGGAGGTGACGCTGTCGAAGAAGGAGGCGCCCGGGGCGAGCGTCACGAACTGGCTGCCGGCGTTGTAGAGATCGGGATCGAAGCTCTCCGGGGTGGCGAGCCCTGAGTAGCCGAGGAGGCCGTTCTCGGAGTGCAGCACGACGTCGCGTCCGCCGACGTAGTCCGAGATCAACGTCGGCATCCCGAGGCCGAGGTTGACGTACGAGGGCTCAGGGAGCAAGCCCGCCGCGACCTCGGCGACCTCGGCGCGGGTCCACGCCGGCTTGCCGTGGTACTCGCGGGGGTGTTCGAGAGCCTTCGCCGCACGCGGCGCCGCGGGACGACTGGTGGCACTTCGGTCTGTTGGACGACCCGGTCGACGAAGATGTCAGGGAGGCCGACCTCCTCCGGGCTGAGCACGCCATCGACGATCTCGTCCACCTCGGCGATCACGACGGCCGCGCCCTTGGCGAAGCTCGGGTTGAAGTTCCTGCCGGCACCGCGGAACTGAAGGTTCCCGAGACGGTCGGCCCGAAAGGCGCGGATGAACGCGTAGTCGGCCCTCAGCGCGGTCTCAAGGACGTGGGGGACGCCGTCGAAGTCACGGATCTCCTTGCCCTCGGCGATTTCGGTGCCGACCCCGGTGCGGGTGTAGACGGCCCAATCCCCGCGCCGCCGGCGCGCAGGCGCTCCACCAGGGTCCCCTGGGGAACGAGCTCGACGGTGATCTCGCCGGCACGGATCTGCTCCTCGGCAGCCGAGAGGCCGGCGCCAGCGCGACCCGTGAAGGAGACGATCAGCCGGTCCACCTGGTGGCTCTCGATGAGCGACTGCGCCCGAAAGGGTCCCGAGCCAAGCGAATTGGCGATGATGCAGAGTCGATGGGTCCCCTGGGCCCTGAGCGCCACAATGAGGCTCGCCGCGAAGCCGTGGCTCAAGCCGAAGCCGGAGGTGACGATGCTCGCGCCGTCAGCGATGTCGGCGACGGCCGGGGTCGCCACGACCTTGTCAATCGTCATCGGTCGATCGTCATCGCCACGGCGGGAGAAAGCCCTGCGGGCCGAGAGCGGTCATAAAGGACGGAAACGGGGGAGTGCGACGTCGCCGTCGGTCGCGTGGAAGACGGTCACGACTTGCTGGTCGATCTCGAGCTCATCGGGGTCGCAGTCGACGATGTTCGTCATCATCCGCGGCCCCTCGGCGAGTTCGACATAGGCGAGGACGTAGAAGGTCGCGGTCGCGAAGGGGGGACCGGCTCTTCGGATCACGGTGTAGGAGTAGATACGGCCGTGTCCCGAGGCCTTCTCCCAGGCGGTATCCGTGGAGTGACACAAGGGACAGATCGGCCGCGGGTACCAGAAGGCCTCGCCGCAGGCGTTGCAGCGGCGGAGCAGGAAGCGGCCCTCGGTCGTCGCTGCCCAGAACTCCGCCGTATCGGTGGTGATGACCGGCGCGGGCGCGAAAAGCGAGGGTGCCGTCACGATCTCGGCCATCAGGCATCCCTCCCCAGAATGAGCGTGGCGCTCCCCATCCGGCTCCCGATGTTGCCGCCCGTCCCCTGGACGAGCGCGATCCCGCAGTCCGGCACCTGCAGCGCGGAATTCGCCTCGCCGCGGAGCTGACGGACAGCTTCGATGACCTTGGTCATACCGCCGCGGTTGGTCGGATGGTTGTTGCACAGGCCGCCGCCATCGGTATTGAAGGGAGCCGGCCGCCGGGTGCGACGAGCGCACCGTCGAGGACGAAGGGGCCGCCGGCGCCCTTCTCGCAGAAGCCGAGGTCCTCGATCTGCAGGATCACGGTGATCGTGAAGCTGTCGTAGATCGAGGCGTAGTCGATGTCGCGATGGGTCACCCCTGCCTCCTCGAAGGCGCGGGGCGCCGAGTAGACGGCGCCCGTGTAGGTGAGGTCGATTCGGTCGTCGTCCGTGTGCTTTGGGGACTCGCCGTGGCCGAGCAGGTCACGGCCAGGCGGTCGAGGTCGCGCGCGACCTCGGGTGCGACGACGACGAGCGCCCCGCCACCGTCGGTCACGACGCAGCAGTCGTCGCGGTGCAGCGGGTCGCAGACGAACGGCGAGTCGAGCACCTCCTCGACGGTGAGGCCCCGCCGGAGGAAGCGCCGGCACCAGGTCAGATCTCGACGACCTCGAGAAGCCCTCCAAGGCCCTGGAAATCGTTGCCGTTCCTCGTGTAGAGGGGCAGCTCGGCTGCAACGGCTGTTGCGGCGATGAGCAGATCGACCGCACGAGTTCCGCGCGCTTTGCGCCCGCCAGCAATGACCGCGGCGTAGACGCGCCCGTAGGCGCGTGCCGACTCGGCGTCGAAGGGCAGCGGATCGAAAGTTGCCTCTGCGCGCTGCAACCGATCCTGGCGGCGCGCCCGCTCGTCGCTGTCGGTGGCGGCGTGAGGGCCTGCCGCGAGTTCCGCCATCGTGACGGCGCTCACAGCGATCGCAACGGGAAGCGAGCTTGCCTCGAGGTGATCAAGGTCGATGACGACCGAGGTGTCGATGACACCGCGCTCGTGGCGACCAGCCTCAGCCACGTGGCGTCGGTTGCTGGCTCACGACGCGATCGAGATCGTCGCGGAAGAGCGAGTAGCCAACCGCTGGAGCGCCGCGAAAGGCGGCGATAACCACCGGCGTCTCTACGAAACGATGCCGATGCAGCGGGACGAGCTCACCAACGGGCGCTCCATTTCTCGTCACCACGAAGGATTGCCCTTCGTCGAGCTGGCGCATTATCTGTCCGCTGTCGTTACGAAGCTCGCGCTGACTGATCTCCCGCATGCCAACCAGTGTAGCACCAGGTGCTACGGCCTCCCCGTGGCGCTGCTGAAATGCCGGGGGTGGAGACGTCTCCCAACTTCCGGTGCAGTTCGAAGCGCGCGACCCAGCACGAAGGCGAGTCACCTGGATGACCTACCTGTCTCGCCGTCAGATGTCACGAGCGAATCGCGTGCATGAGCGCACGACGCCACCGAAGTCGTCGTTCACTGTGCCAAGGAAGCCTCGTCGACAACGGTCGAGGAGGTCGATCGCCATTAACGTGCGCGCCGTACGCACTTCGTGACTGGGGGCCGCCGTGTTGATGATCTCCAACAAGGACGTCGAGGAGCTGTTGACCGCCAGAGAGGTGGTAGACGCTCTCGGCGCCGCTTATGACGACCTGGCGGTGGGTGACGCCGTTTGTCGCCCCCGTATCGACATTGCGATTCCGACGGGAGAGAAGAACAACGTCTACCAGTGGGGGACCATGGAGGGCGGCTCGTCTCGCTCCGGATACTTCGCGATCAGGACGAAGTCCGACATCGTCGCCGAGGTGGAGTACGGCGGCACCCGGACCCAGGAGAAGTACTGCCGCGAGCCCGGCACGTTCTGCGGCCTCGTGCTCCTGTTCTCCGTCCGCAACGGCGAGCCGCTCGCGATCATCAACGACGGTGTGCTGCAGCACGCGCGGGTCGGGGCCGACTCGGCGATCGGGACCCGCCTCATGGCGCGCCCGGACGCGACGACCGTCGCGATGATCGGCTCGGGTGGAATGGCCCGGAGCCACCTCGACGCGATGGTGCTCGTCCGCGACCTCCAGTCCGTACGCGTCTTCAGCCCGACCAAAGCGCATCGTGAGGCCTACGCCGCGGAAATGAGGGAGCGGCACGGCCTCGACGTCGTAGCGGTCGACGACCCGGAGGAGGCGTGTCGCGGCGCACAGGTCGTGTGCGGATGCACCGACGCCGTGGTCGAGGTCATCCGGGGCCAGTGGCTCGAGCCCGGGAGCCACGTGACCTGCGTCGGCGGCCGGATGGACCGGCCGGCGATCGAGGGCTTCGCGCGTTGGCTCCGCCTCGGCGACGCGCCAGCGCCGACCAACCTCCCCGAGTGGGGCACCCCTGCCGAGTACGTCACCTACCGCGCGCAACCGGCGAGCGCGGTCTGGCAGGAGCACCAGGTGAGCAACAGGGGCGGACGGGGTCTCAGCGGCGTGCGAGACGACCAGCTCGTCTACCTCGCCGACCTCGTCGCCGGACGAGCCGTGGGGCGCCGTGACGACACCGAGATCACCTTCTCCGAACGCGGCAACATCCAGGGCGCGCAGTTCTTCGCCGTCGCCGGGCGGGTCTACGAGCTCGCGGTCGAACGTGGCCTCGGCCACGAGCTCCCGACGGAATGGTTCCTCCAGGACATCCGCGACTGACTCCTCGGTTGATGCGGCGGTGCACGGTAGGGCGGCGCCGCGTCAGAGGCCGGTGAAGTCGGGGCGGCCGTTGTGCCACCACCGCAAGATGGCCTCTCCGATGACGCTCGAGCCCTTGATCGGCCCCCAGTAGCGGCTGTCGCACGAGTCGGAGCGGTTGTCCCCCATCACGAAGAACTCGCCCGCCGGGACCCGAAAGGGCCGAGTGGGAGTCGCCCCGGGGATCGGGACGCCGAGGGGGCCCGTCTTCGGCAGGTAGGGCTCCACGAGACGTCGTCCGTTCACGTAAAGGCTGTCGCCCACCGAGTAGAGCGACTGCCCCGGCAGCGCGACCACCCTCTTCACCAGGGTGTTCTCGCCGGGATCGGCGCACATTGTGGCGGTTGCCGGCCGGTGGAAGACGACGATCTCGCCCTCGTGGATCGCGTGCCAGCTGAAGAACAGCTTGTCGACGAGGATGCGGTCGTGGACCTCGATCGTCGGCATCATCGACCCGGAGGGGATGTAGTACGCGGCGAGGGCGAAGGTGCGAACGAGCACGGCGACGAGGAGGGCAGCGCCGACGACGACGACCCACTCGAGCACCCGTCGGTGCCCGCGGCTCCGCCTCCTCGCCCCGCGGAGCGAGCGCATCGAGGTCACCGTCAGCGGGCCGACGTTGCGGCCGGCCCACGCGCCGGTGCAGGCGCCGCGGACACCACGCGGTGCCCGGTCACCGTCGAGCCGAGCGACTGCCCCCCCCCACGCGATCGTTCCGACCGCCGACATGGCGATCAGCATCGTCAGCTCGGCGAGGCGGCGCCTGCGGCGGCGGAGGCGGCGGCCACGGGCCTTGGACCGAGAGAGCAGCCCCTCGAGCGCCGGACCCTCATACGAGATGGACATCGGCCCTCGTCTCGAGCGTGACCAACCCGGAACGACTACGGAGCGTCGCCAAGCCGCGATGCACATGGGTCTTCACCGAACCCCGCGAAATCCCGACCAGCGCTGCGACCTCGGCCTCGCTGAGATCTGCGAGGTAGCGGAGGCTGAGGACCTGCCGTTGGCGCCGTGGCAGCAGTCACAGCGCCTGCCCGAGCGCGAGGCGCAGGTCGACCAGCTCGCTCGCGTCCCCGACGTCGACGGCGGGGCCGCAGCGCGGCGGGCGGGGCGCAAGCCTCAGTGCCTGGTGGATCGTCACCCGCAGGACCCACGCGTCGCGCCACTCGAGGCCGGCGACGCGTTGCCAGCGCGCGTAGGCGCGCGCCAGCGCCTCGACCGCGGCGTCCTGGGCGGTGTCGACGTCCCCGGTCACCCGCCGCGCGGTCGCGACCGCCTTCGGGAAGATGTGCCGGAAGTACGCGTCGAATGCGTCGTCGGGTAACGGTGGCACGGTACGTAAAGGCTCGCAGGCGCCCGTTTGGTTGACAACGGGTTGTGGCTCCACCACTGCGGAGCGCGGGACCTCGCGGCCCATTGTCACGACGGCCCACCGGTGCCCGGCTACGGCGACGCCAGAAGGCCCAACTTTTCGAGGTCAGACCGCAGCGCCGCGGGGCCCTCGAAGTGGATCGCGCGCAGGCCCGCTTCCTCGGCGCCCCGACAGTTGGCAGCCGTGTCGTCGACGAACGTGATCACCGACGGCCGTACTCCGAGCTCGGCCGCGAGCCGGAGGAAGGCCTCCCGATCGGGCTTGCGGACTCCGAGCTGCCACGAGCAGACCGCCCGCTCAACGACCTCGAGCAGCGATCGCAACTCCTGGTCGAGGCACGCAGTGAGCATCGGGCCGTTGTTGGTGAACAGGCACCGCGGCACGCGGACAGCGCGCGCGACGCGGCACACCTCCTCGTCGATCTCGAACGCCGCTGCCCAAGCCGCTCGCAACTGCTCGAAGCCGATCTCGCCCTCAAAGACCGCGAGCAGCCGCTGGTAGAGGTCGGGCGGCGCGAAGTCGCCGAGCTCGGCGCGGGCGTCGAGGCCCGAGCCCCAGATCGCCTCCTCGATCTCCGAGGGACGTCCACCGCTCGCGGCGCTCAGCCCTGCGAGCCGACGCTCGGGATGAAAGCGGCAGAGCACGCCTGCGAGATCGAAGACGACGATCTCGCCGCTCACTTGGACAGGTCGACTTCCCGCTGCATCAGCACCAGTTCGAGGCGGCGCCCCCACTTCTCCCCGACGCCTGGCATGCGGGCCGTCTCGGTGAAGCCGAGGCGCGCGTGGAACGCGATCGAGCCGAGGTTGCTGGAGTCGATTCCAGCGACCATGACCCTGATCCCGGCCCGCCGCGCGGACTCGAGGAGGGCCTCGATCAGCGCCCGACCGACGCCTTTGCGCCAGTGGCTCTCGGCGACGTGGATCGTGTGCTCGACGGTGAAGCGGTAGCCGGGCCAGCGCTCGTTGTCACGAAAGGGACCGTAGGTGGCCACCCCGACCACCTCGGGATCGGTCGCCACCACCACCGGCCAGCCGGCAGCGCGCTGCTGCGCCAGCCAGGCCGCCCGCTCGTCGCGGGTATGGAGCGCCTCGGTGTACTCAAAGGTCGTGTCCGCGCACGCGTTGTAGAGCTCGACGAGCGCGGGCAGGTCGGCGACTTCGGCCGGGCGCAGCACCACCCCTGTCATCGGGCGATGATCGCGCCAACGGCCGCCCCACTGGCCCGGCTCGGTCGACGAGCGCGCGTTGCCGCGGCCTCCGTGGCGGCCGGCGGTCGCTACACCGGGATCGCGAGCGGCTTATCCGGGTCCGGCATCGGCGTGTTGATCGCCAGGTGGATGGTCTCTTCGCCACCGCCGTTCCAATTGCGGTGCGGGACGCCCTGACGGAAGACGACGAGGCTCCCGGGCTCTGCCTCGAAGGTGTCGCCCTCGATCTCGATGCTCATCACGCCGGCGACGATGTAGAAGAGCTGGTCGAAGTCGTGGATGTGGAGGCCGGCGGGTGAGCCCTCGCCGGGTGGGGTCGCCACGTAGCGCACCATGGTGTCCATCCCCCCGTTCGTCGCGTCGATGAGGTTCTGCTCGTAACGCTTGTCGAGACCGCGGGCGAGGCGTGCCGCCTCGTCCACGTGCCGCAACGTCTCGCGACCGTCGTCCTTCGCCACATTTCCCTCCGTACGCCGCCTCCACGGTGCCCCGCGGACCGATTGCTGCGTAGCGTACGAGACGCCGGTCGGTCGAGCCGGTGCCCCCTGCTCGGAGAACGTGGGGCGCGTGGGCGGAACCCAATCCGAGGGGACAGGACGGGAGGAGCGCATGGCGCCGGCGCCGAGAATGCAGGACGCGCTCTATCACGACGTGCTGTCACCCGAGGAGACCCTCGCCGTCCGGTCAGAGGTCCGCGCCTTCGCCGCGGAGTACGTCGCACCCGTGGCGGAGCGCCTCGCCAACGCGGACGAGGCCGTGGCCCTCTTCCCGCGGGAGACCTTTTCAGCGATGACCGAACACGGGCTGTTCGAGATCCCCTTCCCGGCCGACGTCGGTGGCCGCGGCCTGCGTTACCCCGCCTCCGCGACGGTGGCGACCCTCGAGGAGCTCGCGTACTGGTCGAACAGCGTTGCGGCGATCTATGACGTGCACTGCATCCTCGCCGGTCACGCCCTCGAGCGCGACCGCGGCGCCTCCCGCGCGGAGCTCCTCGGGCCCATCGTGCGGGGGGAGATCGTCGCCGCCTTCGCGACGAGCGAACCGGCGACGTCGAGTGACCTCTCCCCCGGCGCGCTCGAGACCGAGGCCACACCGGTCGAGGGAGGCTGGGTCGTCTCCGGCCGCAAGCGGTGGATCAGCAACGCACCCGTGGCCGACCTCGTCGTCTGTCTCTGCCGCGAGGGGGCTCGGCTCACCGCGCTCGCCATCGATCTCGGCGCTCCCGGCGTCAGGGTCGGGGAGCCCGATCACAAGATGGGCAACCGCGGTCAGCTCACCGCCGACATCGTCTTCGACGGGGTCTTCGTGCCGGCGACGCGAGTCGTCGGTGGCCAGGGGGAGGGCCTTCGAGTCGCGCTGCAGGCGCTCACCTACGGCAGGATCGGGATCGGAGCCGCCGGGGTGGGGATGGCGCAGCGCTGCTTCGACGAGAGCGTCGCCCGCCTGAAGGAGCGCCGCGTGTTCGGCCGGCTGCTCGGCGAATCCCAGCACTGGCAGTTCAAGATGGCCGAGCGGGCCACCGAGCTCGAGAACGCGCGCTCGCTCTACCTGAAGGCCGCCCTGCGCCTCGACGCGGGCGTGCGCTCGCCGGAGCCGGAGGCGGCGATGGCCAAGCACTACGGCAGCGCGCTCGCGGTCGAGCTCTCCCGTGACGCCGTGCAGATCTTCGGTGGCTATGGGTACGTGCACCACCTCGGCGACGACGGCGCCTTTCTGTCGATCGAGTCGTTGTACCGCGACGCCAAGGTCGGGGAGATCTACGAGGGTGCGAACGAGATCCAGAAGTGGATCATCGCGAGGGAGATCTTCGGAAGAGACCTCACCGGGTGAGGAGCGCGTGCAGGCGGCCGTCCGCGAGCAACACGCCTCGGGCAGCTCGCCCACCTCGTGGCGAAGCGGCGCGGTCGCGCCGGGGGCAAAGCCCTGAGTCGACGGCCCCAAGTCGGTAGCGTCGTCGGCACCAGACTCGGGGGGTAACGATCGTGAGCAACCAGATGATCCTGGCAACCGTCAGCAAGCACGACATCGCCGGCATCGTGGTGATCCTCGTCGGGGTTTTCGTCCTCGGCCTCGGCATCATGCGCGCCGCGATCCGTACGGCGATGCTCTTCGCGGGCGTCATCGTGCTGGTGATCGGCATCCTGCTCGTGACGAGGACCCTCTGAGGAGCCGGAGCCTCGCACTGCCCCCGTGACGGCCGGGGCTCCGAGGGGCGCCCCGAGACCTACGGCGCGGACATCACCCGCTCGCCGATCACCCGGTCGGCACTCGACCAGTCGACGGCGCGCTGGCGATGGAGCTTCACCTCGCCGCCCACGGACTGGGACTCCCGGATGGCGAGGCAGAGCTCGAGGACCGCGAGCCCCCAGCTGCCGTCGTGCAGTGGCGCGACGCCGCTCGTGATCGCGTCGTAGAGCTCGCCCACGATCACCTCGGTGCCGGACGGCCCCGACGCCTTCAGCTCGTGGCGGCCGCTGTCGTCGTAGAGCCAGACCCCGCCGCCGGGAGAGGTGCGGAGGTCGCCCCCGTCACAGCTCATGAGCGTCATCCCGTAGACGCCAGTCTCGGCCCCCTCTGGCTTGGGGTGGCCGACCGTCCGCTTCAGCAGGTGCTCCTCCTCCGCGGAGGTGCCGGCAAGGTTCCGCCGCGAGGAGCCGGTGATCTCCGGGTCGATGGGACCGAGCAGGAATTCCTCGGTCCGGAAGCGGTCGTAGCCGCTGTGGATCGTGCTGATCACGGTCCCGTCCTCGCACTCGACGAAGGCGTGGAAGGCGCCCTCGCCGGGCCGGCTCGCGTCCCAGTCGCCGGTCCAGCCCCGCAGGCTCGTCGCGACGGAGGGGACGAGCATCCGCAGCATGTCGAACTCGTGCGCGCCCTGCCGCAGCACCACGCCGCCGACCGAGGGGTCCCGCTCGTCATCGGCGCGGGAGCGGTAGAACCAGTCGGTGTAGTGCCAGCGGTGGACGGCCCGCACGCGGCCGAGCTGACCACTCCTCGTCAGCTGCCACATCCCGAGCACGTCGCGGTCGGCGCTGTGCTTGTGGTTCACCATGAGCACGAGGCCGGCGGCCTCCGCGGCGGCGACCATCCGCTCCGCGGCATCGAGCGAGGTCGATATCGGCTTCTCGACGAGCACGTGGACGCCGTGGTCGAAGGCCATCTGGGTGAGCGCCTCGTGCAGGCGGGTGGGCGTGGCGATGTAGACGGCGTCGAGGGCGGCCTTGTCGAACAGCTCTTCCGCGCTCTCGTACGCGACCGAGCCGTAGCGGGCGACGAAGCGCTCCCGTGAGAGCGGGTCGGGGTCGGCGCAGGCGACGACCTCGTAGCGCTCGCCCTCGGTGAGCGGCCCCACCACGGCCGAGGTCGCGAGACCGAAGCCGATGATCCCCAATTTCACCTTCGAACCCACGGCTCCTCCGATGTGTCGCGTTCCGGCGACGCGCGGCGCGCTCCTCCGGCCCTCGCGGGCGGCGCCACTCGCGGCGCTCTGCCCCCTACCAGATCCGGTGGTTCACGGTCTGGTTGACCGGGTAGAGGTCGTCCCAGCTCTCGGCCTCCATGAAGGCGAGCCAACGGCTGAAGCGGGCAC
>Ga0307373_10001770_pt1 | contig 40188 bp, 28 predicted proteins | sample OX2MG_FD_202534 | JGI IMG/M metagenome (GOLD analysis project Ga0307373, IMG submission 202534) | Soil microbial communities from Risofladan, Vaasa, Finland - OX-2 | ecosystem: Environmental > Terrestrial > Soil > Coastal area > Acid sulfate soil | place: Finland: Risofladan, Vaasa | collected...
TTCGACTACTTCGTCCATGAGGTCAACCCCGTCAACGGGTTGATCAGAGACAAGACCCAAGCCGATGCGCCTGCCAGCATCGCCGCCGTGGGATTGGCGCTGGCCGCCTATCCAGTCGGGGTGGAGCGCGCCTTCATCACTCGCGCTGAGGCCATCGAACGAACGCTGGCAACTTTACGGTTTTTCCAGAACAGCCACCAAGCCACGGACCCTACGGCGACGGGGTACAAGGGCTTCTACTATCACTTTCTGGACATGACCAGCGGGAGGCGCGTCTGGGAGTCCGAGTTGTCGACGGTCGATACGGCGTTCTTGCTCGCAGGCATGCTAATGGCGGCGGCCTATTTCAACCACGATTCGGCGAACGAGCGAGAAATCCGTACTCTGGCCGATGAATTGTACCGTCGCGCCGACTGGCGGTGGGCGCAGGACGGCGGGGCGACGGTCACCCATGGCTGGAAGCCCGAGAGCGGCTTCCTGCCCTACCGATGGCAGGGCTACGACGAGGCGCTGCTGCTTTACCTGCTCGGGCTGGGTTCGCCAACGCACCCGCTGCCCAAGGAAAGCTACAGCGCGTGGAGCTCCACCTATCAATGGAGAAAGATCTACGATCACGAGTTTCTGTTCGCCGGCCCGCTTTTTATTCATCAACTCTCTCACATCTGGGTCGACTTCCGCGGAATCCAGGACGAGTACATGCGCGGCAAAGGCATTGATTACTTCGAAAACAGCCGGCGCGCGACGTACGTGCAGCGGCAGTACGCGATCTACAACCCGGGCCAATTCGTGGATTATGGCGAGAATTGCTGGGGAATTACGGCCAGCAACGGGCCCGGCTGCGTGACCCACCGAATCAAGGGCCACGAGCGGCGCTTCTTCGGTTACCTGGCCCGGGGAGTGCCCGACGGACCCGACGACGGTACGATCGCGCCCTGGGCCGTGGTCGCTTCGCTTCCCTTCGCCCCCGAGATCGTGCTCCCAGTCTTGCGCTGGTTTGACGACATTGACTTGAAGCTCGACAACCCCTATGGCTTCAAGGCCACCTTCAATCCGACCTACCCGATTGAATCCGACCATGCACCGTACTGGGTATCGCCCTGGTATTGCGGCTTTAATCAAGGGCCAATCGTCTTGATGATCGAGAATTTCCTTACGGGCTTGCTCTGGCGCCTGATGCGGGATTGTCCGTACCTCGTCAACGGGCTGCGCCGAGCAGGGTTTACGGGTGGTTGGCTCATCGATCCCGCACTGCCCCTGAGCAAGTAAAAATGTCGTATCTGGCGGGCGGGATCGCGACAGATTGTCGCGGTCAAGAGCTGGTGGGCGCGTGCATGGTTCGGTTCCGCCAAACCGCGCACGTTGGCACAGGCATTGCAGGTTTCGAGATCGCACCCAGCCAAGAAAGGCGTCGTGGCATGACGACCGACGAAATCGAACTGGATCGGATACTCGACGGCCCGGTAAAGGACCTGCTCGGAGGTCTTGCTCGTGAATATGGCACGACCGCCTATAGGCTCCCCGGCACGTTGGACGGCATCCGAATTGAGTTCCCTAGTAACGTATTCATCGTCGTCTGGGTGACAGGCAGCGACAAGGGTGATGGAGTCACCATCACGCTCTTCCGCATCGCGGGTGCCGCGCAGAGGACTGGTTCGAACCAGGAAGCCAGCCCCCGCGCTCAATCGGTCTCCGAGACTTTCACGCTCACCAACGGCCTGGATGAAGCCATCCAAGAATGGCTGGAAAAAGAACTGGACGCGTGCCGCCGATGGATCGAACGTCGATAGCATTCCAGGCGGGTGTGCCCGTGTCGAAACTCGGGGAGACGGACGAGTGCTCAAAGACGGAAAAGAATTCGTGATGCGCGATTCAGCCACGGAGGCGACCGAACGGCTGCGTGCCAGCCCGTTCTTACCGTTGCGCAACCTAACGTGTCACGCCTGCGACGGGGCGCTGGTACTGCACGGTAAAGTCCCCACCTTCTACCTCAAGGGCCTGGCGCAGTCGATCGTCACTTCGGTGGAGGGTGTCGCCGCCGTCGTCAACCAGGTCGAAGTCCAATTGCTCGGCAGTCCGCAGCCGTCCGTGAGGGACGGCGCTTGAAGCTTGAAGTCCGGCTCCAGGAGTTATCGCTGAAACAAGGAGGTATCATGCACAGAACGAAAACGAAGCCGGTTGCGGACTACAGCTTGACGACGGGTTTCGAGACGGCGCGACGGAAGCTCTTGCAAGCCGACTTCGCCGACCGGCGCGAGAAGCCCCTGGCGTATTGGGTGCTGACGACCGATCGCAGGCTGCCGGTTCCGTTCTTGGACCGCCCGCTTGGCGAGTTGGTGAACACGCCACTGGCCGAACTCCTGGCGACATCCGGCATCGGCGTCCGCAAAGTCCAAACGCTGATCATGCTGCTCAACCGCGCGTCCCAGCCGTTTCCGCCCGGTGCCTCGCTTCCGCCGGACGTTGCCCCGCCTCCCGGTGATTCGTCCGTCGGCAGCGATGTCCGTGGGGCCCTTGGCGATATCGACGCGGCCATCGTGTCCGAGGCTTTGTGGGTAAAATGGCAGGCGACCGTCAGCGCGCACGGACTCGAGCGAGAGACGTTGGGACGACTGGCCCCCAGTTTGCGCAGCTTGACGCGTGAGATGTGGCACAAGCCGCTCTCAAGCTATGCGGAATTCAGCCTCGCCGAAATCCGCGGCCTCAAGAGTTACGGCGAAAAGCGCGTCAACGGGGTGCTGGAGGTGTTCGGCGGCTTGCACACGATTTTGGGGCAGGCCGGCACTCGGCCGCACCTGGTGGTACGGCTTCGGCCGCCGTCGGTGGATGCGCTGGACGCCTGGGTGACGCACCGCTTGCAAGCGTCGGACTCGCCGACGCCGGCCGAAGTCCAGGAGCAATTCGTCAGGCAGTTGTTGCGGCAGGTCAGTCTCGACGCCAACCGCCAGGTCACCAGGTTCGCCCTGCGGCAGATGCGGATGAAGTCGACCAGCGACACGGCACGCCGAACGGCGCGGCAGATGGGCGTTACAACGGCCAGGGTTTACCAGTTGCGCTCTGAGGTCGCCGAGATCATCGCCGCTCGTTGGCCGGCAGGGCGGCTCCTGGTCGGCGCGCTTGGTGAAAGGTTGCGCGCCGCCGGCCTTCAGTCCGGTGTCTTGGTTTTGTTCGATACGGCCTGTGAACTCTTCTTCGCGATTCATACGGACCGCGCTTCCCGGGTTTCATCCCGCGCGTCCGGCGCTTCAGGTCCCAAGACGTTGGCCGAAGCGCCGGACGCGAATCGCACCACCAACGGCCGCGAACCGGTGCGCGAGTCGGACTTCGACGCCGCGCTCTTGCCGTCGTCCGCCGCAAACCGATGACGGGCCGGCCATGGACGAGAACCCGTACAAGGCTGTCGTGGGGCCTACACGTTCGGCTCTGCCGTCTGCTGCCATGCCTTGAGCTTGCGCTGCAGAGTGCGGACCGAAATGCCCAGCGCGCCGGCGGCCCGCGTGCGGCTGCCGCCATTCTGATCGAGCGCTTTTTCGATCGCCGAGCGCTCCAATTCATCGAGGGTTGGATCGGTGTCCAACGGCGACTCGGCCGCGCCGGCACGCAAGGGCCGACGGAGACGCTCAGGCACGTCGTCCAGCGTCAGCCGCTCGCCGCGAGTTAGCACGACCATGCTCTCGACGGCGTTGCGGAGCTGCCGCACGTTGCCCGGCCAGTCGTAAGACTGTAACCACGAATCCAAGGCGGGATCGAGCGCCAACCGAGCTCGCCCGTTAGCGCTACACGATTCCTCGAGGAAGGTCTCGATCAAGAGCGGAATGTCGTCGCGCCGCGAGCGCAGAGGTGGGACCTCGATCGTGACCACGTTCAGGCGGTAATACAGGTCTTCCCGGAATTCGCCGTCGGCCGCCATCCGCGACAGGTCGCGGCTGGTGGCGGCCACGACGCGAACGTCGATCTTCCGGGCGTCGTTGCTCCCGACCGGCGTGACGAGTGGCGTTTCCAGCACGCGCAGCAACTTGGCCTGGGCGGCCGGTGCGCAATCGCCGATCTCATCGATGAACAATGTGCCGCCGTCGGCGGCCTCGAACCGGCCCACGCGGCAGGTGCCCGCGCCGGTGAAGGCACCTTCCACGTGTCCGAACAGCTCGCTTTCCACGAGATTCTCAGGGACCGCGGCGATGTTCATTGCCACGAACGGCCCTTGACGGCGGCTGTGGCGGTGGATTGCTTCGGCCACCAGTTCCTTGCCCGTTCCCGACTCCCCCAGCACAAGTGCCACGCTTTGCGATTGGGCCACCCGGCGAATGCGCTCGTAGACGTCGAGCATCGCCGCCGAACACCCGACAAGGCGATCGAAGCCCTTCGCCTCGTTCAACTCGGCCGCGGTGCCGTGCGCGGCACGGCGAACCGTCTGGGCGACCAGGGAGAGGAGCTCGTCGGGGTCCACCGGTTTGGTCAGATAGTCGGCGGCGCCCAGCTTCATGGCAGCCACCGCCGACTCGACGTCGCCGTAGGCGGTGACGACGATGAAGGGCGTTTCCGGCCGCAGGAGCCGCCAATCGCGGAGCAGGTCGACGCCGCTTTCGCGTCCCAGGCGTAGATCGCTGATCACCAGGCCAATCGCACGGTCGACATGGGCCAAGGCTTCACGCGGACCGCGGGCGGTGAACACCTCGTAGCTTTCGAGCCGCAGCAGGCGGGCCAGCGCCTCGCGCTCGCCCGGCTGGTCCTCGACCACCAACACGCTTCTGGCTGGCTTCATTGCGCCGCCTCCGCGACGACGTGCTGGGAGGCGACGCTCCGGGAAACAGCGGGCGAGGCGGCGGCGGGCAAGCGCACGCGGAAGCGGCCGCCGCCGCCGGGCCGCGCATCGCAACAAACCGACCCAGCCGCCTCCTCGACGTAGCGCTTGACCAACGCCAGGCCCAACCCCAGGCCAAGGATCTTGGTGGAATAGAACGGCTCGAAGATCCGCCGCCGATCGGCGGCGGGTACGCCCGGTCCGTCGTCCGAAACGATCAGTTCCCAGCAGCCCGGCCCACGCACGGCCTCGACTTCGATGTGTCCCCCACGACCCACCGCCTCGCGCGCATTGTTCAGCAGGTTCAACAGGACTTGACGCAGCCGCGCCCGGTCAACGCGGACACGGGGCGGCGCGGTCGGCCAGCGTGTCTCGACGGCCACGTTCTCGTCGTCGAACGCCTGCCGCAGCAACTCGAGCGCCCCTCGCACCTCGGCGCTCAAGTCGACGTTCTCCGCCTCGTGCGGCTCGCAGCGCGCGTGGCCCAGCATCTCACGCATCAGCGACTCGACGCGCTCGATCTCTTGAGCGGACTCGCGTAACACCTTCAGTACCTCGTGGTCCGCAAGCCAGGCCTCCTGACGGTGGAGCTTGCCGATGGCGTGCAAGTTGAGACGCACGGCGTTGAGCGGGTTGCGGACTTCGTGCGCCAGACCGACGATGAGCTGGCTCAACTCGGCCACGCGCCGCACGTCGGCCTGGTCGAGCCGCCGTTGCAAGGCCGCCGTTTGCCTGCCGATCGACCGTAGCGAAAAGGCCGCGGCCAGCACCACCGACGCGATCCCTCCGATGACCAACGTCCAACCGAATACGACCCGTCTCGCGTCGGCGCGCAGGCTGGCCTCCAGCCAATCGGTACTCAAGCCCGAGTGGTACGTGCCCAACACGATCCCGTTCGGATCGATCGACACGCGGATGTCGAGCGCTCGGCGGCCTCCGGTGAGGTGCCAACAGCCGGTCTCGACCACGTCGGCGCCGACGTCCGGCACGACCCGCTCGTACCAGCCGGCCTCGAACCGCCGGCCGACCAGCGCCGGGTTGCTGTGCGCCACGATCCGGCCCGTCGGATCGGTTACCGCCGCGTAGTCGCGTTCCGGCTGCCGCGGGATCAGCTTCGCCCAATGCTCTCGAAGCCAGGAAAAGTCGGCGAAGCCGGCCAGGTCGGGGATGAGTAGCCCCTCGCTAACTTGGCTTTCGATGTACCCCACGGTGCGTTCGGCGTGTGAATGCAGCCGGCCGATCTGGGCTCGGAGAAAATTGGCGCGCGTGCGTTCCAGCTCGCGCCGCGCGCCCCATCCGCCCAACAGCAGCACGAACACCAGCGCCACGGCCATCGCCAGGTACGAGGCCAGAGTGTATCTCCGTAACAGGCGACGGTCGCCGACATCGAGCGTGCGGGCTTCGAGCATGGCCTTCACCATCCTTGGATCCTTCGAATCGGGGAACGGCAATTATAGCAAGCGGGGCGGTATCGCCCAAGCCAAACGTTTGGGCGCGAACACCGCCATCGGCCGACAATCCGCCGCGACGACACGACAGGGGTGCGACATTTTGACGCGGGCATGCCGCGTCCCGGCACGGCGAGCAACGGCCTTAAAACCTTGACCGTCAAAGAGAAATGACGTATACCTCGCCGGCGCCGGCCGGGTACGGCACCCGCTTTGCAGCGGAGGGCAGGTTTCCAAGGGTGCCACGAGTAAATGGTGGCTGGTGGCAGAGCGTCAGCGATGCCCCGGCTAGATAGCGAAGCGACCGGGGCATCGCTTACGCTCTGCGCCAGCCACCGTGAATGTCTCATCGTTGGCCGCGTAACGTATGGTCATTGGTCGACGGTGGTTTGTCCGGAGAGCGCATGACGATCGAAGGTTGGAACGAAGGCGAGGAGGAACCATACCATGGCCGGCGCCTGCTGCGCCGCTATACGATCGCCTCCTTCGCCTGCATGACTGCCGCGCTGGCGTGCGTTCTGCTGCTGGGGATCTGGGGCGCGGCACACGACGTGAAGCAAGAGCGAATCGCGTTGCTGAAATCGGAAGTGGCCGTGCTCAAGTCGCATGCCGAGCGCACGGTCGGCCATTTCGAGAGCCAGTTGCTGGAAGGGAGCGTCGCCCCCGATTTCCACGGCTTGCAGGACGCGAGTTGGCTGCGCACGCATTGGAAGCGCGAGATCCTGCACCAGGAAAAGTGGGCCTACGCCGCCATTGAAGATGCCACCGGGAAGATCGCCGCGCACAGCAACCCAGCCATGCAGGGGGGCCGGCTCGCCGGCGAGTGGTATCAGCGCATCGTGACCGGCGTTGGCGGCGACGTCGTGGAAACACGCTTCGCCGATTTGACCGAGGGCAGGCCCGCCTTCGACATCCGGCTGCCCATCGCGTTCAAGGGCAATGTGGTCGGCACCTACCATTCCGGGCTGAACGCCGACTGGTTCGAAGACCGCGTGGCGGCGGAACGCAAAAACGCGATCTTCGGTTGGGCTGTTGTGATCGGCGGGGTCGCGCTGGTGGTGCTGCTGGCGGTCGGCTCGCTCTCCCTAATCTCCCGGCAGTCCGCGGCCCTGCAACGCCGCGTCGAACGGGCCGACGTGCGGCGAATGAAGGACCTCGCGAGGTTCATCGTCGGCGTGACCCACGAGGTCCGCAACCCGCTCAACACCATCCGCTTGAACCTGCACTCGATCGGCCGCGTGCTCCGCCGCGACGTCTGTCTGCCCGACGCGGAACTGGCGGCCATGCTTCGCGAGTCGGTACGCGAGATCGACCGGGTGGCCGCCCTGGTCCGCGAGATGCTGGGCTATGCGGTCGGCGAGCCGTACCGCGCCGAGGACATCGATCTGAACGACGAGGTGCGCGGCGCGCTGGATCTCGTCAAGCGGCTGATGGAGGAGGACTACATCGCCGTCGTGGCCCGGCTCCCTTCGGATCCCGCTCGCGTGCGGATCGACCGCGCGTGCCTGCGGAAGGTCCTGCTGAATCTGCTGGACAACGCCCGTGAAGCCGTCGGCAAAGGCGGCAAGATCGAAGTCGAGGTGACCCGCGCGCGGAATGGATTGGAGCTGGCGGTGACGGACAACGGTCCGGGCGTGCCGCCGGCGCGGCGCGAACGGATTTTCGAACCGTTCTGTTCCGGCCAGGATGTGGGTATTGGCCTTGGCTTGGCGCAGGTCAAGAAGTTCGTCGAGGAGGGGGGCGGCGAGATCGCCTACCGCGCGGTCCACGATGGCGGGAGCCGGTTCGTCGTCCACCTGCCCGAGGCATCCGTGGTGCAGGTTTCCAACCTGCCGTAGCGTGGGGCAGGTTTCCAAGGGGCCATCAAGAGAAAGTGAAGTTATGGCAGGTTGGAAACCTGCCCCACGAGGGTTGACCGCCGCCGTCATGTACATCTACGTGAAACCAGGCCAACGAAGGTCGTGCGCCGTTTTCGGACGGACGGCGATTGTGAGCATTCTCCGTTCGTTGCCCAATGCGCCGGACTCCTGGCTATGCCAGGAGATAGCCACCGGTCGTTACCTCGTTCTGAATGAATCGGCGATCGGCGAGGTGCTCGCGCCGTCGGTCGGCGCCGATGCTTCTGGGACCGACGACGGACCGTGAGCCAGGAAACGACGGGAAACGGAATGAATTCCGTTCTACGGACCTGCCCCACGAGGCCAGAAGGCCATTGTGAAAAAAGCCGCCAGCGAGGCAGGTTGCTGGCGGCTTCACGGAAACACAGGCCCGTTCCAACCATCGGCGCGCCGGGCGCGGTATCATAAGCCTGGTTTTTCCGCGCGGCGCGACAACTCCGCCGGCTGCCATTGTGCCGCGAGCTCGTGCCAACAGCACGACATGTTGACGCGGCCGGTCGGTCGCTCGGCGTTGCCACCAACCGCGTTAAAGCTTTGTCGATCAATGAGAAACGCCGCGCGCCGCGCTGGCCTCCCTCGTCACGGCACGATCTTTGCTCAAGGTATGGAATCAAACGCAATCCCAAGGAGGCGACTCATGACGCGCACGACGCCGACGACGGTAGTTTGCAATTCGGGAACTGATGGACATGCGGAGCCGGGGCGCGGCGTGTGCCTTTGCACTTCGCCCCCAACGTACCAAGCGGCGCTCTCGCCGGGCGGCGCACGATGTGAACGACTTTTGGTGACAACCGCGGACGAGCCGCCGCGCCGCGTGACCGCGAGCGAAGACGAACCACCGAAGGCCTTCTCGCTGCACTGGCCCCCATCGCTTCTACCCGGCTGGCCGATGCTGGGGCCCGTTTGCTGATCGCAGTCGTGGGGCACGTTTTCGTGGCGCAGGTTTCCAACCTGCCATGACACACGATCGGAACTTTTACGAGTTCCGCTACTCGGTTTATGGCAGGTTGGAAACCCGCCCCACGTTCCCATTCTCATCGCAAGGATGCAATTCGATCACATGGAGATACTCAACGTCTTGGCACTGCGGGGCCCGAACATCTGGGCCAATTTTCCCGTCCTGGAGGCCCGAGTCGATCTGGGAGAGCTGAAGGATTCTCCCTCCCACCAATTGCCTGGCTTCAACCAGCGGTTGATGGCGTGGCTGCCCTCGATGATCGAGCACCGCTGCGGCCTCGGCAAACGCGAAGGTTTTTTCGACCGGCTGCGAGGGGGCACCTACATGGCCCACATCCTCGAGCACGTGACCTTGGAATTGCAAACGTTGGCCGGCTGCGAAGTTGGGTACGGCCGGGCCCGCGAAACCTCGGCGGAGGGCGTGTACAAGGTGGTCATCGAGTACGATGACGAAGCCGTTGCGCGCGCCTGCCTGGCCACCGCGTTCGTGCTGTGCCTGGCCGCCGTCGACGATCGGCCGTTCGACATCTCGGCCGAAGTGGCGCGGCTGCGCGAGTTGAGCCACGAGCTTCGGCTGGGACCGAGCACGCGCTCGATCGTCGACGCGGCGAAACGGCGCGGCATCCCCGCACGGCGCCTCAACGCGGGCAACCTCGTGCAGCTTGGCCATGGCGCGCGGCAGCGACGGGTGATCGCTGCCGAGACCGACCGCACCACGGCGATCGCCGAGAGCATCGCCCAGGACAAGGAGTTGACCCGGACTTTGTTACGCTCCGTGGGTGTGCCGGTGCCCGAGGGCCGTCCGGTCGAAAGCGCCGGCGACGCCTGGGAGGCCGCCCGTGAGCTTGGCACGCCGGTGGTCGTCAAACCGCGGTACGGCAACCAGGGCCGCGGAGTGGCGACGCACCTGGCGACGGAAGCGCAAGTGACGGCTGCGTACGAGGCCGCGCGTAAGGAGAGTTCATCGATCGTGGTCGAACGGCAAGTGGAAGGCGCCGATTACCGCCTGCTCGTCGTGGGCGACCGCCTCGTGGCCGCCGCGCGCCGGGAAGGGGCGCAGGTGGTGGGTGACGGCGCGCGCTCCGTCGCCGAGCTGGTCGACGATACGAACGCCGACCCGCGACGCGGCAGCGACCACGCAACCCCATTGAGTAGGGTCCGTCTCGATGCGATCTCGCTGGGAGTCCTGGCCGAGCAGGGACTTTCGCCGGAGGCCGTGCCGGCCGCGGGGAGGCGCGTGCTCGTGCGCCGCAACGGCAACCTGAGCACCGGCGGCACCGCGACCGACGTCACCGACCTGGTCCATCCGCAGGTGGCCGAGCGGGCCATCGAGGCGGCCCGGATGATCGGACTCGACGTGGCAGGGATCGACCTTCTGACGCGCGACGTCGGCCGGCCCTTGGAGGAGCAGGGCGGCGCCGTGGTCGAAGTCAACGCCTGTCCGGGCCTGCGCATGCACCTCGAGCCGTCGGCCGGCCGGCCGCGGCCCGTGGGCGATGCGATCGTGGATGCGCTCTTCGCTCCCGGCGAGAACGGCCGGGTGCCGTTGGTCAGCGTGACGGGCACCAACGGCAAGACGACCACCACGCGCTTCATCGCGCACTTGCTCGAGACAAAGGAGAACGCGGTGGGCATGGCCTGCACCGACGGGATCTTCATCGCCGGCCGGCGGATCGACACCGGCGATTGCAGCGGTCCGCAAAGCGCCCGCGCGGTGCTGCTCAATCCAAAGGTCGACGCGGCCGTGCTGGAAACGGCACGCGGCGGAATCCTCCGCGAAGGCCTCGGTTTCGACCGCTGCGACGTGGCGGTGGTGACGAACCTCGCCGAGGGTGATCACTTGGGTGTCGGCGGCGCCGAGACGCTTGAAGACCTCGCGCGCATCAAACGTTGCGTTGTCGAGGCCGTCGCGGCGGACGGCACGGCCGTGCTCAAAGGGGACGATCCGCTCGTCGCGGCGATGGCCCAGAAGTGCGCTGGCTCGGTGATCTTCTTCGCTCAAGACGAGAATCACCCCGTGATTGGTTCGCACCGCGATCGTGGAGAACGCGTGCTGTTCGTACGGGAGGGGCGGGTCGTGGCGTCCGAGGGACCACGCGAGACGGTCGTCGCCGAGCTCGCTCGTGCGCCGCTAACCCACGGTGGGCGTATTGGTTTCCAGGTTGAAAATACGCTGGCCGCCGTTGCGGCCGCCTGGGCGCTGGGGACGACTTGGCAAGACATTCGGGACGGTCTGGAGTCGTTCGTCGGCGGACTTTCGCAGGTGCCCGGCCGATTCAACATGTTGGCCATCGGAGAAACGACCGTTGTCCTCGACTACGGCCACAACTCCTCGGCGCTCGCCGCCGTCGTGGAAGCGGTCGAGCAGTGCCCGCACTTGCGTCGTAGCGTGGTCTATTCGACCGCGGGCGACCGCCGCGACGAAGACATCGTCAGGCAAGGCGAACTGCTGGGCGACACGTTCGACCACGTCATCTTGTACGAGGGCCGCTACAAACGGGGCCGCGCCGACGGCGAGATCATGGCCCTCTTCCGGCGCGGGCTGGAGACCGGCGGCCGCGTGGCGGAAGTGCGCGAAGTGCAAGGCGCCTTGGCGGCGCTTGAGTTCGGCTTGCACACGGCCCAACCGGGGGAACTGTTGATGATTCAGGCCGACGCGATCGACGAAACGGTCCGCTTCCTGCAAGACTACCTCGCGCGGCGTCAGCACGGCCACGAAATCAGTTGGAGTGAAGTGCTGAACGTGTCCAGCGACCGACATCTTGTGCGGTAGCAGAATTCGCAAGAATTCCGGCGTCGCCTATCGAGGCCGCGCGCGGTACATGGCCCCTTGGAAACCTGCCCCACGACGAAACGCTTTGAAACTGTGGTGAGAATGCTGGTCTGCGACCTGGACGGCACGCTGCTCGGCGACGATCAGGCCCTCGGCCGGTTCGCCGAGTGGTATGGCGCCCAACGCGGCCGGATGCGCCTCGTGTACGCCTCGGACCGCCGATATGTCTCGGTGCGCGAGGCCGTGGCGGCGACCGCCTTGCCGGCGCCCGACGCGGTGATCGCGGACGTGGGCACGGAAATTCGCCTGTTCGACGACGGCCAGGCGTTGGGCGATTGGCACGACCGCTTCCGCGGTGGCTGGGACGCTCGGCGCGTCCGCGCCGCACTTGCGGCGTTCGACGTCCTCAGGACCCAACCCGCCGAGCACCAGTCGCCGTTCAAGGTCAGTTATTACGCCGTGAACGCCGCCGCCGACCTCATGCGTCAAGTGCGTTGGGCGTTGTGTCAAGCGCGGCTCGTGACGGAAGTGATCTACAGTTCATCTCGCGACCTCGACGTGCTCCCGGCGGGCGCAAACAAGGGCGCAGCCACCGTCTGGCTGGCGCGCCGCTGGCGGATTCCGCTCGAGCGCGTCCTGGTCTGCGGCGATTCGGGCAACGACGGCGCGTTGTTCGTACCGCCCTTTCGCGGCACCGTCGTGGGCAATGCCCAGCCTGAACTCGCGGCACTGGCCGGACCACACATCTACCGCTCGCCCCACTCCCACGCCGCCGGCGTGCTCGACGGCCTTCGGTACTGGCTCGCCGAAGCCGACGCGCCGTAACGCTTTGGACCCCATCGAGCTTGCCTCGATGGTGATCAAGATGGTGGGCTAAGGCGGCCCGCGCCCCCAACTCGTCAGACCCCATTGAGCTTGTCTTGTATGCTCGTTTTCTAGGTTTGCCGCACGCTTCTCGTCATGGCAGACTGGAATGCGTGTTTGGGAGTCGCGAGGAGAGCTAAACGCTTGTCTGAGGTTCGACCTCTTCATTGAGATTGCTCCCTCCGACCTTTGGCTGAGGCTTGGTTGGAACATGTGGCATTGACCACTTATCACAAGGCTGGCCCAGGTCGAAGGATGCTCGGAGGACCCCCGCGGCTACTGTTCCGTTCATAGTTCTTGGGAGTTTTTGTCATGCCATCGATTGAAGTACAACCGAACGTGTCCCCCGCGGTGCCGGTTGCCGTCGGTATCGACACGGCCCGCTATGGTCACTCCGCGCACTTCCTGCGCGAAGATCGCCAGCCTGCAATCAAGCCGCTGGACTTCACCGAGTCCAGCGAAGGGTACGCCAAACTGCGTGCCGCGTTTGAAAAGATCGTCGCCCGTGAGCCACGGGCGCATTTCCACATCCGGGTCGACGCGGCCGGGCAGTACGCTACGAACCTGGAACGCTTCCTGCGAGGATTGCCCTGGCCCAAGACCCTCTCCATCGGCGAGCCGGAACGCAACAAGCGCTACCGGCAGGCGCTCTTTCCCAAACGCAAAGCGGACGCTACTGATAGCTTGGCCAACGCGCGCTTTGCGATCGCCGAACGTCCCCCCGAAACGCCCGACGTGCCGGCCGAGTTCTATCAACTCCGCGAGGTCGTCAGCCGTTTGGAGGCGCAGGTTCGCCAAACGACGCGGGTGGTGAACCAGTTGCATAACCTCTTGTCGCGGGTCTTCCCCGAGTTGGCCACGATTGTGTCCGACCTGGCCGCCGGTTACGTGCTCACGCTGGTCGACAAGTACCCGACTGCCCAAAAGATCGCTCAAGCCAAGCCCGCTTCGCTGACCGCGATCCCACACCTGACCGCGAAGAAGGCCGACGAAATTCAGAAGGCCGCCAAGGACTCCGTGGCCTCGTTGCGCGGCTCCGTTCCCGAGGCGTTGGTGACACAGCTTGTTGCGCAAATCAAGGCCAGTCTGGCCGCCGAGAAATCCCTGGAAAAACTGACGCTGCAAGCCTATCAGGCCTTGCCGCCAGGCCCCCATCGCCAAGTCGAGACGATCAAGGGGATTGGCCCGGCGACCGCGGCCGTGATCGTGGCCAAGGTCGTCTCCATCGACCGTTTCGAGACGGCCGCAGACTTGGTGGGCTATTTCGGGGTATTCCCCGAGGAGAGCAGCTCCGGCGTGGACAAGCGGGGCAAGCCCTGCGCGCCAGGCACGATGGAGATGTCGCGCAGGGGAAACGACCTGGTCCGTCGCTATCTCTACATGGCTTGTTGGTCGGCTTGCAAGTTCAACCCGGCGATCCGCCCTTTGTATGCCCGACAGATGGCCCATGGCAAGCGGGGCGACGTGGCGCTGGGACACTGCATGCGGAAGATGCTGCACTTGGTCTTCGCCGTGTGGAAGACCGACCGCCCTTTCGATCCCAACCACTACCCCTGGGAAAAGGCCGGTACCCAGGAGAAAAAAGATGAAAACGCCGCGGGCCACAACCGGGACATGCCCGAAAAGCAAGTGGTCACCGCGGCTGATTCCAAGGTAGACGAGGCACAGCCGGCCGTCAACGCGCCACTGACCAACGAGGCACCATCGTGCCGGGCTGCCCCTGTGCAGAAGGATGAACGGGTCGATTTCAAAGCCTTGCGTCAACACGTCACGATGGAGCAGATCCTCTCCCACCTGGATTGTCTGGCCGATCTGCGAGGTGCAGCCGCCCAACGACGCGGGCGCTGCCCGATCCATGCCGACGCAGGCGACCGTCGTCGTTCTTTTTCGGTGAACTTGGAGAAGAACGTGTTTCAATGCTTTGATCCTGCATGCGGCATGAAAGGCAACGTCTTGGACCTCTGGGCTGCGGTCCATCGGATGCCCTTACATGAGGCAGCACTGCACCTCGCCAAAACGTTCCAACTGGACAAAGGGACAGAAGAGAAGAGGAACCCGTAAAGGAACCCGTAACGCGGAAACACCCCGCACCTCAACCTCCACGAGAACATCATGGACACCAGCTAAAAAAGGGCGTCATCACGCCCGACGCCACTTGAAATTCAATGTTGGATCTCAATGGTGAATCAGATGCGGAGCAAGAATACGATGCCCAAGACACTGATCCAACCGGTGACGACGAACCACGCTCCATGCAGGCCAAGGTGCAACCATTCCTGGCTGATCCAAATGAAGCCCGCCGCGCCCAGCGCCGCCGAGACGGTCGTGAGCATAGCAAAGCGGGTGTCGCCCGCCCGCTTCACCGCGCCGGCGAACATCACATTCATGGCGTCAAACAGCGAATAAAAGGCCACAAAGCGTAACAGGACGGCCGCCAACTTGCGCGGCACGGCGTCGGCCGTCGAGTCGTGGGCATGACCGTAGGCCCACAATGGCGCGTCGGGACAAAGCACGTAAATCGCCGCCAACGGCAAGAACACGGCCAGCGCCAGGCAGAGCCGATCGCCGGCATCGTGCTGCACCTACCCGCCTCACAGGGTATTATAGGCCCGCAGTCTGCCGGCCGTCATCTCGCGAGTGAATTTGTAAAAGTGCCAGTGGGTCACGCAACGGTTCATGAACTGCGCAAAACCCACGATGTCTCGGCGATGCCTCAGGTTGCGAGTAAAGAAGTATTTGGCGTAGACCTTGCCGACCGAAAGCAACGAGCCATCCCATAAAAGGGCCCAGAACAGGGACCAGAGGAGGAACAGCCCGTAGCTCAAAGTCGGCATGCGCTTCCCTTCCCCGGCCTTGCGGCAGATCTCGGCGCGACGCTCCAGGTATTCGGCCGACTCGTAGACCTTGAAGTAGCGGTCGAAGTACGCCTCGGGCGCATAGAGTCGCTGGACGAGGTTCCAGTAACCTTGTCGCAACTGCTCGCGGGTCATCTGCTGGGGAACGAAATTGCAGCTTGGATCCTCTTCGACCAGACGGCGCTCGCGCTTCAGCCGCTCGTACAGAGGTGTTCTGGGGACCGCCTGCAGCATGCCGACCATGGCCAGGGTAATGCCGTTCTCCTGGATGAACCGGAACTGGTCGTCAAAGATTTCCTTGTCGTCGCTGTCAAAGCCGACGATAAATCCACCACTAACGTCGAGACCCGCGCTTTGAATCCGCGCCAGCTTGGCCCCCAGCGAGTCGCCACGCGTGTTCTGAAACTTCTTGGTCTCGTTCAGTGACGCCAGCCGCGGCGTTTCTATCCCGATGAACACGCTCCTGAAGTTGGCGCGGTACATCAAATCCAAAAGCTCCGCATCGTCGGCCAGGTCGATGCTGGCCTCGGCCATCAGACGCAACGGGTAGTTGTGTCGCTCCATCCAGGGAATCAGTTCCGCCAGCAGCGCTTTGGCCTTCTTCTTGTTCCCGATGAAGTTGTCGTCGACGATGAAAGCCGAGTGAAACCCGGCCCGGCGCATGTCGTCCAATTCGGCCACGAACTGAGCGGGATGCTTCACCCGCGGCCGGCGGCCATAGATTACGATGATGTCGCAGAACTCGCATTGAAATGGGCAGCCGCGAGAATACTGCAGCGCGCCGGTGGCATAGCGGTCGACCTTCAGCAAATCAAAACGCGGCCGAGGCGCTTGGGTCATGTCGGTCGGCGTCGATTGCTCATAGCGCTTTTCGGTAGGAGCGCCGCGGGCAAAGTCGTCGAGGAACTGCGGCCAGCTGGTATCGGCCTCGCCGACGAAGACCACGTTGCACAGCCCCTCAAAAGACTCTTCCTGCACGGAAACGAACGGCCCACCGACGACGGTGAATTTATTTCGTGCTTGCAACTCAAGGAGTATCTGGCGCATGCGCAGCTTTTGCACGTTCATCCCCGTCACTCCCACAACGTCGAAAGTCTGCACGAAGTCCCAATCGATGTCCTCGACATTTTCGTCGAGCACGTACACGTCGTGGGGGCCGCAGAGCCCGGCCACAGCCGACAGCGAGCCGGGCAGCATGGTGCTGCGCTTGTTGCCCGGATAGAGCGGCAGCGCGAATTCAAAACCCCAGTACGAAGGCTCAAAGTGGGGATTGATCAGGCAAATTGACAGCGTTTTCGCGGGTGATTTCGTCGCGGCAGGGTGCTGGACGCCGTTCGCGATGAACGGAATCGTTTCGGTTGTCATGGTGCAGTTTCGCGGGCTTGCTGGCGTCACCCAGAGTCAACGCGGGCCGTCGTTTGGGGACCGGTGGCGTCAGGATAGGCGATTTGGGGAAATCTCCAAACACCAATCCTGAGATCGTAGGTTTATTGTATCCGTGACTTGCGGAAAATTAGAGAATAATGCCTCGCTAAAGCGAAGATAAGGTTTTCATTAGATAGGAGGCACTCGCTCTTTCGCGTGCGTAGCATATCGAAAGAAGCCCCGGAACCGGGGTTGCCCCGGCGGGCGATTGCGATTATCACGCAAGCGGGCAATGCCTATCACGGCCACGAACAAGAGAGGAAAAAAATGAGCAGCCCTAGCGTTGGCGGCCGCGTAGCACATTTCATTCACCAGAACTTTTTGTGGTTTCTTCTCGGCTCGTATGCCGCGGCGACGTTCTTCCCCGGCTTCGGCCTCTGGTTGCGCGACGTCGCGGTCGGCCAACTCGCTCTCGGAGGAAACAGCCCCACGCGCATTTCGCTGAGCATGCTCATGCTGTCGTTCCTGCTGCTCAATGCCGGCCTCGGCGTGGAGCCCAGCCAGTTGAAAAAACTGTTTCAAAAGCCCTTGACGCTTTTGAGCGGGCTGGCGGCCAACCTGCTGATTCCCATTGCCTTCATTTTCTGCGTCACGCAGGTGATGCGGCTGTGGCACAACGCCGACGAGGTGCAAAACATCCTGGTCGGACTGGCGCTGGTTGCCTCCATGCCGATCGCCGGCTCTTCCACCGCTTGGTCGCAGAACGCCAACGGAAACATGGCCCTCAGCCTGGGCCTAGTGCTGTTCTCGACGCTCTTAAGCCCGCTGGCGACCCCAGTGGCTTTGCACGCCGTCGGCCTGATGACCACCGGCGACTATTCGGAAGATCTGCACGAACTGGCCTCCGGCGGCACGAACGCCTTCCTTGCTGTCAGCGTCATCCTGCCGTCGATCGCCGGAATCGTCCTGCACCTGCTGTTGGGCAAAGCCCGGGTGGTGGCGACCAAGCCCTATCTGAAGCTCGGCAACTTCGTGGTGCTGTTTCTGCTGATCTACTCGAACGCCTCGATTTCGTTGCCCCAGGCGGTGCGCCAGCCCGACTATGACTTTTTGGCCGTGATGCTCGTCATCGCGGTGGCACTTTGCAGCGTCGCCTTTTCCGCGGGTTGGGCGATCGCTCGCCTAATGCGGGCAGGCGGCGGCGAACGAACGTCGCTGATGTTCGGACTGGGCATGAACAATAACGGCACCGGCCTGGTGCTGGCTTCGATGGCGCTGGCCGATCATCCCACGGCGATGTTGCCGATCATCTTTTACAACCTGGTGCAGCATCTGGTTGCCGGCGGAGTCGACCGTCTCGTCCTGCGCGAGCGACCCAAGGCGCCCGTGGCTGCCACGGCCGTTCCAAAATCGTGACCGATCACGGCAAAAGCCGGCGGCCCACCGCGGTGTTCAGTTGCAACATGCTGCGTCGGTGACGGATCAGCGCGTCTCGATACTGGCGGACGATCTCGTTTCGGTCACGCAGCGCGAAGAGATAATCCACGGTGCTTGTGCGACCGGCCTCATGCTCGCGGTACGCAATGGCCCTGACTTTTTCGGAGGCCGGCAAAACGAATTTCTCGATTCGCCTGACAGCTTCGCGACTGGCATAATACTCCTGGACCGAGCGTTCTACTTCGGCAATCGCCTCGCGCTCCCGAGCGTCCAATGCGGAGCGAGTCTGCGCGACGTTTAGCTCAGCTCGTCGGACTTCGCCCTGATTGCGGTCGTACAACGGGATGGAACTCATTAAGCCCACCGAGAAACTCGTCGCATTTTGACCACCGATGTGCGCATTGTTCTGGAACTGATAAGGAGAATAGACGACGAACAAGTCCTCAACCCATTCCTTGCGCGCCACTTGCACGTCGGCCTGCGCCCGGTGAATGCCCAGTCGGAAGGCCATAACGTCTGGCCGGTTATCGAGTGCCATTCGCACCAAGTCGTCGCGATCCGGCAACGGGGCCTCGGGCGCCTTGACCAGCCCGCGCAGCTCGAGTTGCGCCGCCTGTTCGCGTGGAATCATCAATAAGGCGGCGAGACGGTGTTTTGCTTGGAACAACTCACTTCGCTCCTGGTCGAGCCCTAGGCTGGCAGTTTCGTATTGGATCGCCAGGTTCAGTTCATCTGATTCGCTGATCTCACCGGCGTGCGCCTGTTTCCGCGCCGCGTCGAGCATCGTTCTCGCGCCCGCCAAGCTCACTTCAGCATAACGCAACGTGTCGCGTTCCACGATGACGTCAGTGAATGCGACGTAAAGGTCGTCGATAGCCAACCGGACTGCGTTCTGATACTGGGCTTCGAGGACGCGCACGGCACTGGCCGCAGCCTGCATGCGTGCATCTCGCTTCCGATTGATGTCGAATGGCTGCACGATGCTGGCACTATATTGGTTCCCACCGGGGCGATCCGTCGAATAGGGCTGATACGGAAAGTTGGACGCGGAGACGAAGTAAAAAGGATTGGATCGCTGACTGGCGGTCAGAATGTCCGCTCGAGCTTCTGGAATCTCGAATCGTTTGGCGCTCAAGTCCGGATTCCGGCGCAAAAGTCGCGCAATGGCCTCATCAAGCGTCAAGCCATTCGGTGGACCCTCGACTTCACCGGATGGCAGATCCAGCAAGCCGTAAAGCGGGGCAATTCTGCGCTCGCTCGTTTGCGGTAGACGCATTGCCATTCGCGGGGAACGGACGACGCTTCTATGGCGCGGCGAACTAAGTGCCGAAAGGGCACTAGGATTTCCGCCGCCGAGACGAACTCTCGATCGTGCGGGGTCAAGCTCGTCCTCCAGATGGTTGTCGCGTCCGCCGGGGTCGTAATGGAATGGCAATGCCGCCGACCCAGGTACTCGCCCCAATGCATTGGTTTTGCGGTCGGTTTCCTTCCGACTGACCCCCCTGGAGAGGACTATGATTTCGTCCGTCAGTCCGACCAACTGAGCGCATGCTACTGAGCCGAACAAGGTACCGCTTAGGATGATTGCGGCGCCGGCGATCACCGTGCTGAGTCTCATGCCGAGCGGACCCTTCCTACATGCATAGTCGCGCCGATTAGGCACGAATTACCGTATTTTCTATCGACAGTTGATTTAATGACATTGACCAAAGTGCGCACGCAACCGATCACGACGCGCCCGTGGGCTTTATCGAATGTGATGCCCGTAACGGTTGTTCGGGTCGACAGCAGCGCCCGAGCGGGCTCGCCGATCGGCGTTCGCGTTCTCAGTTCTTTTCCCCGCCCGGCGGATTATTGACGTTGCCAGGACGAAGCCACTCGCTTTTACTTGGTCCTCCGACACCTTGTCGCGACGACCGACACGATCGTGACATGTTGACGTGACCCCGCTTCATCCCGGTCGTCGTACACAATCGCCATAAAGCCATGTGTGCCAGCGGGAAACGACGGGGGCCACGCACGTCGCCCTTGGCACGGCACCGCGTTTGCAATTCAGACCAGGCTTCTGAAGCCAACGGCGATCGGCGAGAGAAAGTCGGATCGCGCTTTCAACGTCGCCAGCCCAAACGCAAGGAGGTGTTCCATGCCGGACCAGTTCCCAAAGCGAATCATGATGATTTCCACGCACGGTTACGTCTCGGCCGCTCCCGAGTTGGGCTGTCCTGACACCGGCGGCCAAGTGGTCTACGTGCTGGAAGTGGCAAAGCAACTCGCCCGGACGGGCTGCCAGGTCGACATCCTCACGCGGCGGTTCGAGGGCCGCCCGGAGGTCGAAACGGTGGCGGAGGGCCTGCGCGTGCTGCGTTTTCCCTGCGGTGGCGACGATTTCATCCCCAAGGAATCGGTTTGCGAGCACATTCCCGAGTGGGTCGGGCATGCGGCAAGTTACATCCGCCGCGAACGCCTGCGTTACGACGTGGTCAACAGCCACTACTGCGACGCCGGACTCGCCGGCGTCGCGCTGGCGGCGCGGGCCGGCGCGCCTCACGTTCACACGCCCCACTCGCTGGGCGCGTGGAAGCGCGATTCGATGGGCGGCGACCCCGCCGAACTCGAGCGGAAATACGACTTCCGCCGCCGTATCCGCGACGAGCGCAAGGTCTACGCTGCCAGCGACCTGCTGCTGGCCACCACGCCCGTGCAACGTGGTGTGTTGGAAACGCCCGAGTACTCGGTCCCACCTGAACGCATCCGCGTGCTCCCGCCCGGATACGACGACACGCGGTTCTCGCCCGTGTCGCCCTTGGCTCGACATTCGATTCGACACCGCTTGGGTGTCCGTGGCCCAATGGTCCTCGCGCTGGGACGCGCGGCGAGGAACAAGGGTTTCGATCTGCTGGTGCGCGCGATGCCCGCCGTCTTGGCCCGAGTGCCCGACGCGCGGCTTTGGCTGGCCATCGGCTCGTCGCGCCCCGCCGACGAGGAGCGCCGCGAGTTGGCGGCGCTTTCCGAATTGGCCGCGGGGCTGGGCATCGCCGACCGCGTCGAACTTCGCGGCCACGTTCCCGACGACCAGTTGGCTGATCACTACCGGTGCGCCGACGTATTCGCCTTGAGTAGCCGTTACGAGCCGGTCGGCATGACGGCCATCGAGGCGATGGCCTGCGGTACGCCGTGCGTGATCACCACCGAGGGCGGCCTTTGGGAACTGGTGACCTACGGACGCGACGCGCTGTACGCCGATCCGTTTCTGCCAAGGGCCTTCGCGCGCGCGCTCTGCCAGGTGCTCGAGCAACCGCGCCTGGCCGAGCGGCTTGGGCGGAACGGACTTGCGCGGGTCCGCGCTGGATTCACCTGGCGAAACGTGGCGCTCGGCGTGGCCAACGCCTTCCAATCGGCGACGCGACGTTGGCATGCGACCGGCGCGGACCACCATGCGCGGCGGCCGACTCGCCTCGTGGGCGTCGGGGGCTCGGCGGCATGATGGATTCCTCACGAGTTCCGCCGCGCCACGGGTCCCAGGCGATCGTGTTCGGGCCGGTTTGGCTTGCCGCCGCGTTCATCGTTTCAGCGGCGCCGCCCGGTTGCGCGTCGAAAAGCCGATCGGACACGGCCCGCACGGCGACCGAGCAGTTGGTGGTCTCCACCGCCCTGGATCGGGCGATCGATGCCATCGACTTCGCGCCGCTGGCGGGCAAAGACGTGTACCTGGACACGACGTACCTGGAAGACGTCGTGGACAAGAACTACCTGATCAGCTCGTTGCGCCAGCGCATGTTCGCGCAAGACTGTCGGCTGAAAGACGACAAGGACCAGGCCAAGTACGTCGTCGAGGCGCGGGCCGGCGCCGTCGGGACCAACCGCCACAATGTGTTGCTGGGCATTCCGGCCGTCAGTGGCGAGGCACCGGTGGGTCCTTTGGGCGGAGTGCCCGTGTCGACTCCCGAGGTGGCTTTCGCCAGGTCGACTGATCAAAAGGCCGTTGCGAAGGTCGGTTGCTTCGCCTACGACCAGCGCAAAGGCGAGCGGTTTTGGCAATCGGGCATGTTTCCAGTAGCGGTCAATGCCAAGGACGCGTGGATTCTGGGGGTCGGGCCGCTGGAGCACGGTTCGATGCATGAACACACTCGCGTCGCCGGCTCGCCATCGCGTTTCTGGCAGCGCAAAAAGGAACCGGAGCCGCCTCAACCCAAGATAACCTTGTCGGCCAAGGTAGTCTTCGAAGAACACCCGGTCGCGCGGCGTTAAGAACTGAGAGGGCCGATCCTCCGCTGCGTCAACCTTTTCCGGCCGCGTCTAGGGTGCCCATGCTCCATCGCGTCGAATCCTGGTGGCGGCGGCCGGCGGGAGTGTGCGAGATGCTGGTGATACATCGGCGGGCCACGATTCTGCGGTGCAGGGCCGCGGCCACGACCGACACCTTGTCGCGACGACCGACACGATCGTGACATGTTGACGTGACCCCGCTTCATCCCGGTCGTCGCACACAATCGCCATAAAGCCATGTGTGCCAGCGGGAAACGACGGGGGCCACGCATGTCTCCCTTGACACGGCACCGCGTTTGCAATTCAGACCACGGTTCTGAAGCCAACGGCGATCGGCGAGAGAAAGACGGATCGCGCTTTCAACGTCGCCAGCCCAAACGCAAGGAGGTGTTCCATGCCGGACCAGTTCCCAAAGCGAATCATGATGATTTCCACGCATGGCCATGTATCGGCGTCGCCCGAGTTTGGGCGTGCGGATACTGGGGGACAGGTAGTTTACGTGCTGGAGGTGGCGAAGCAACTGGCCCGCGCCGGCTGCCAGGTCGACATCCTCACGCGGCGGATCGGGGGCCGTCCTCAGATCGAGCCGGTCGCCGCGGGCGTGCGCGTGCTGGCTTTCCGGTGTGGCGGCGAGAAGTTCATCCCCAAGGAGGCGCTCTGCGATCATATTCCCGAGTGGGTCGACAGTGCGGCCTCGTTCATCCGCCGCGAGCGGCTGCGTTACGACGTGATCAACAGCCACTAATTCGGGCAACGACGCCGCGTTGTTCGTGCCGCCCTTTCGCGGCACCGTGGTGGGCAACGCCCTGCCCGAGCTCGCGGTATTGGCCGGACCACATATTTACCACTCGCCCCTGTCCCACGCCGCCGGCGTGCTCGACGGCCTTCGGTACTGGCTCGCCGAAGCCGACGCGCCGTAACGCTCGACCGCGTCGGTTCGAGAGTGTGACTGAACGTCGCACGCCTGTCGTGTCGCTCGCGGCAAACTGTCGGCCGACATGGGCGCTCAGCCGCCTTGATGGCGGGAATCAAATGCGTCACGCGCCCTCTGGGTAATCCAGGCCAAATCGGCGACACTCCACGGTCCGGCTGGCGCCGTCGAATAGTCCAACTCCTCGGCGTAACGCATGCGTTCGTAGGTGAGTGAATAGGCCTCGGCCAGGTCCAACGCTACCGGTTGATCTGGCGCGGCGAGCGGGACGGGGACCGGCGGAAGGCGATCGCGGACGGTCCACCCATATACCTCGCAGTCCGGCCGCCGTGCCGCATCGGCGACCAAGGCGTAGTAGTGTGCGGGCGGCAATGGTCGCCGCATCGGCAACCGGCGGCCGCCGACTAAAAGGTCAATCTCAATCAGGTGGACTCGACCGCCAACGAAATCCACCCGCTTGGCGTCGTACCGGTCGCATCCCTCGCCCCGCTTATTATCCGGCGAAAGAACCTCGATGACCGCAACCAGTTCGTGTTCCGGGTGCCGCACGATTTCAATCCAGGTCTCGCGGACTTCCGCAGTCGCGGCAAATGGGATTGTGACGGGTTCCAAAGTTGCTGTCGCGCCGGCGCCCACGACGGCGTGCCCTGGCCCCGCGCGGACCTGACTGATCGTTCCGTCCGGAGTAACCGTCCTGCTTTCATCCGGCGGAACGTGTACCAGCCGGATCTGTTCTTGAGCTCGCGCTCGATAGTGCCGCGGCAGATGGTCCGCCAATTGTTCAGCGCAGTGCGTAATCAATCGCAGGTGGAAATCAGGCCAATCGCCGGAGCTTTCGAGGTACGGGTCTACTCCTGGAAACGGGTTTGGCATAGCTGAAATCTCACAACAGGTCCAAGCTCGCCCAACGCCTATTCTAGCGAAATGCGGCAGCATTCCGAAAGATGGAATATGGGGCCGATGCCCAGCCCGAACTCGCGGCGCTGGCCGGACCACACATCTACCGCTCGCCCCATCGGCCAGCCACGATTCTGAGGTGCAGGGCCGCGGCCACGACCGACACCTTGTCGCGACGACCGACACGATCGTGACATGTTGACGTGACCCCGCTTCATCCCGGTCGTCGCACACAATCGCCATAAAGCCATGTGTGCCAGCGGGAAACGACGGGGGCCACGCATGTCTCCCTTGGCACGGCACCGCGTTTGCAATTCAGACCACGGTTCTGAAGCCAACGGCGATCGGCGAGAGAAAGACGGATCGCGCTTTCAACGTCGCCAGCCCAAACGCAAGGAGGTGTTCCATGCCGGACCAGTTCCCAAAGCGAATCATGATGATTTCCACGCATGGCCATGTATCGGCGTCGCCCGAGTTTGGGCGTGCGGATACTGGGGGACAGGTGGTTTACGTGCTGGAAGTGGCGAAGCGACTGGCGCGCGCCGGTTGCCAGGTCGACATCCTCACGCGGCGGTTCGGCGGCCGGCCCGAGATCGAGCCGGTCGCCGCGGGCGTGCGCGTGCTGGCTTTCCGGTGTGGCGGCGAGAAGTTCATCCCCAAGGAGGCTCTCTGCGATCATATTCCCGAGTGGGTCGACCGTGCGGCCTCGTTCATCCGCCGCGAGCGGCTGCGTTACGACGTGATCAACAGCCACTACTGGGACGGCGGGCTGGGCGGCATGACGCTGGCGGCGATGTTGGACGTGCCGCACGTCCACACACCGCACTCGCTGGGCGCCTGGAAGCGCGACGCGATGTGCGGCGACCCCGGCGAACTCGAACGGACCTACAACTTCCGCCGCCGTATCCGCGACGAACGCCGGATCTACGCCGCCAGCGACCTGATCGTGGCCACCACGCACCAGCAGCGCGGCGTGCTGGAAACTCCCGAGTATTCGGTGCCGCTGGCACGCATCCGCGTGCTCCCACCCGGCTACGACGACGCGAGGTTCTCGCCCGTCTCTCCGGTGGAGCGGCAATCGATCAGGCGCCGCTTGGGTATGCACGGTCCCACGGTGTTGGCACTTGGGCGCGTGGCCCGGAACAAGGGTTTCGATCTGTTGGTGCGGGCGATGCCCTCGGTGTTTTCCCGCGTATCCGATGCCCGGCTCTGGTTGGCCATCGGATCCTCGTGCCCGAATGATGAGGAGCGCGGCGAATTGTCGATGTTGTGCCAATTGGCTCGACAAGTGGGCATCGCCGACCGCGTCGAGTTCCGCGGCCATGTGGCCGACGAGGAACTGGCCGACCATTACCGCGCCGCGGATGTCTTTGCTCTTAGCGGCCGTTACGAGCCGTTCGGCATGACGGCGATCGAGGCCATGGCCTGCGGCACGCCCTGCGTGATCACCACCAAGGGCGGTCTGTGGGACATGGTGACCTGGGGGCGCGACGCGCATTGCGCCGATCCGTTCTCGCCCGACGACTTCGGTCGCTCGATCGGCCAGGTGCTCCGCGATCCAGCCGTCGCCGCGCGTCTCAGTGTCAACGGGGCCGCCAAGGTCCGCTCTGGGTTCACCTGGCGGAACGTGGCGGTGGGATTGGCCAATGCGTACGAATCGGCCGCGCGCCGACGTGCGGTTGGCGTTCGCCGCGCCGCGCATAGGCCAGCACTGGCGCTGGGCGGCAGGGAGTCCGCGGCTTGAGGGCACAATCGGAAACGATGCTGGTCTGCGACCTGGATGGCACGCTGCTCGGCGACGATCAGACCCTTGGTCGGTTCGCCGAGTGGTATGACGCCCTCCGTGACCGGTTGCGGCTTGTGTACCCGTCGGGACGTTGTTACGCCTCGGTACGGCAGGCTGTGACGACCACAGCCTTGCCGGCGCCCGACGCGGTGATCGCGGACGCTTCAATTCCCGAACGTGTTGCCCATGTTCGCGCCGCCAAAATTCCCGATGGCGCCGGGCAGATTGCGGCCAACGGGTCCGCCATAGGGACCGTAGCCGATCCCCGCTCCGCGGATGCCGCTAGGGAAGCCCGTATCGTACCTTGGCATCGGCGAGCTCCAAACTCGCGGCGACCGGCCGGCCTGATATCGGAGTCCCTCGTATCGGCGTTCGGCCAACCCGTTGGCATAACCGCCGGAACCGAAGCCACCGTAGCCGAAGTCGCCCACCTCGTACCGCGGCCGACCTCGAGGCGCCGCCGAGGTCCATGTTCCCTCGGCCGATCTTGAAACAGCCGGCGCGCCGCCGACGGTGCGCGCTTGCTCCGGGCGTGTCTGCCGCCACCACTGCGCGTATGCCGTCTTGTCGTAAACCTTCCACTCGTTGCCCGTCCAATAGGCCCAGTGCTGGCTGGGAAGCCAGTACCACCAGTGGCCATTGTGCCGCGTGTAGCGCCAGTTCTTGGCGTCGGACGTAGTGTGCGACGTGCTCGCTACGGACCTGGCGGGCGATGTCCGCACAACGGTCGTGGTGGGCGATGCCCACCCTGCGGTGACGATCGGGCTGAAGTACCAGGCCGCCGTCACGACGGCCAACCACGCGAGCTTACACATGATGCACCTCCTTGGGTCATGCAGTTGCAATGACTTGTGCTCTATGCTGTATTGTACGTAGTGGGCTGCCCGCGGGCCAGGTAATGACCTTAATTGGGTTGCAACCGCACCCCATGAACCCCATACTCTAACTCTCAGTTCATTGATGGTCCGACCGGTGGCGGTCGGGCATTCCCAAAAGCTGATTTCCGCTGGTTTTCACCCGATGAAAGGAGCTTTGTCATGTCCAGGAAAGCACTTGGTTTGATGGTCGCGGCGGTGTTGTGTGGTGGCGTCGCGTTGTCGTTGCCGGGGGCGGAGGGCGCCAAGCCCGACGCGGCGGCCGGCCAACGTCTGAAGCTTGCGCGCGAGGTCTACGCGGAAAAGATGGAGCAGATCAGGAACGCCGTCGCCTACGACATCGAGGATCTCGAGTTGTGGTCGCAGAACCTGCTCGGCGCCGCGTTGGCCGCCGCGGCGAACCCGGCCGACCGTACCGCCGCCCACGAAGCTCATGTCAAGCGGACGAAGGAGTTGGAGGAGTTGGCGAAAGGATACGCGCGCGCCGGCCAAGGCAGGAGCTCCGACGCCCTGGCCGCGGAGTTCTACCGGATGCTCGCCGAAGCGGCGCTGGCGGAGGACCGGTAGGGTGGGCACCGCCCACCATGTACGGCCGTGCGGATACTACCGTGTGCGCGAACGGTTTTCGTTTGTCATTCCCTGAAACGGATGGTAGCCTTTCGGGATCAGGCGCATCGCCTGGACTCCTTGCCCCTCCATGCGAACCGCAATCGCTCGAGGGGCAATGCAAATGTAAAATGGGAAACGCCTCGTGACCCAGTTCCAGAACCTGCTCGTAGGCGTCGATTTCGAACATGGCGGGCCACTCGGCTCGGGCCATCTCAGCCCGGTCGTCGACGACACGGTCCGCACCGCGACCTGGCTGGCGGAGATCGCCAAGGCCCCCTTGACGTTTTTCACCGCGGTCGACTTTCCCTTGGATTCGCGCGACATGGACCTGGCCGTCGACGACCCACGCCACCTGCCGCGCGCTCTGGTCGAGTCGGCCCAAGACGCGCTGGCCCAGTTGGTGCGCGGCGCCCAGGCCAAGGGAATCTCGGCCCAAGCCGAAGTAGACTTGGGTAAGGGCTGGATCGAGATCATACGCCATGTGCTCGCTCACCGGCACGACCTGGTGATCGTGGGCACGCGAAACCTGCACGGCATCGAACGGCTCCTGCTCGGCGGCACGTCGCGCAGGCTGATGCGGAACTGCCCTTCCGCGGTCTGGGTCGTGCGGCCCAATCCCGCACCGAGCGTGTCGAACATCCTGGTCGCCAGCGACCTGCACGCCGAATCGGAAAAGGCCTTGCGGGCGGCTTCCGCGCTGGCATCGCTGACGGGAGCCAAGGTCCACCTGGTCCACGCGATCGATTATCCGCTCGATCGGCTTTGGTTCAGGCACATCGACGCGCGGACGGAAAACTACCACCACAGGTTACTGTCCGCGGCGCATCGGACGCTGGAGCAGCAGGTCGCCAAGCTGGGCGCCGCCGGCGCGACGGTCGAAGTCGAAGTCGTCGACGGCACGCGCGGCGCCGACCTGGCGATCCTGCGATACATCGAAGCGCAGCAGATCGACCTGCTGGTGATGGGCACGGTGGGCCGCGGCGGGCTTGCGGGCGTCTTCATTGGCAACACCGCCGAGCGGCTGGCACAGCAGGCCCCTTGTTCGATTCTGGCCGTGAAGGCCGACGATTTCCAATGTCCGGTGGCGCTGGGGCCTTCCGCGTAGGCGGGCGCTGCCCGCCCACCATTGCGACACCGCACGGCGAAACGCGCAGGGTAGGCACCGCCCACCATGCGACGTGACACGGCGATCGCAAAGAAGCAGGCGTTACGGCGGAACATGGTGGGCAGTGCCCACCCTACCGCCTGTGGTCCGGCGGCTGAGCACGAAACACCACCGCTCTCAAGTCCCGAACGTTTACCCGCCGCCACCCTGTTTGGACGTCGAGCCCGGATGGCTTTTTCGCCCGGCGACCGGTAGCGGGTCGTGCGTGCTCACACGACCTTCACCAGCGGAATTCGCGCCGATGGCAACCAGTTTACGGCCGTCGTCGTCGAACGTGGCGACGAGTCCATGGCCGCGGTCGCTCGCGGAAGCGACGAAAAGCATCTTTCCATCGGCGCTGGTGACGCCTACGAGGCCGACATTCTTGGAGTGTCCCAAGACAGCTACCGGTTCGTTCCGTTCGTTCACTGCCACAAATTTCCGCGCGAAGACGATGTCGGGCATCACCGGCGCCGGCTTGTCGGCCGCGATCGCGGTGACAGCCAGCAACCCGACACCAAGCGCCATGCTACTCCACTTCCAGCGACGGTTGGCCCGTTCCAGCACCGCCAAGCGACTCTCCAGTTTCTCGAACATCATACGATCCCCCCTCAGTTTCAGGTGCGCAAGTTGAAAACCATGGCACGGCAACGGCGCAGTGCCACCCAGTTGGGCGCGCGATGGCTCTGATTCGTCTGTTTCGCCCGTAAAACGCGGTCGTGGCAACGGCGCAGTGCCACCTAGTTGGGCGCGCGATGGGCGTGGGCGAATCCGTCAGGGCGACGGTTGCTTCGCCGCAGTGGAAACCGACATGGCTGACGTGCGGCGAGCAGCGTCGTTGCCCTGTCGATCATGCACGGTCACGTGGCCTTCGCCATTTCGCTTCGCACCGACGGTCACGAGGTTCGATCCGTCGGCGTCGAATGTGCATAACATCCCTTGCCCGCTTCTAGTGCAGGACGCGACGAACAGCAGGGTGCCGTCCGGGTCGACCACGCACAACATCCCCAGATTGTTCTGGTGCCCCATATAGGCCACAGGTTGATTGGCTTCGTTGACGGCCACGAATTTGCGGGCGTAGATCACGTCGGGGATCGTGGTTTCGGGTTTTTCGGCCGCGGCCGCCGTGACGGTCAACAGTGAGACGCCCAGGACCACGGCGGTCCATTTCCAACGTCCGCTGCCGCGTTCGATCGCTGCCAATCGTTCTTCGAAATCTCTCATTGAAACTCATTCCGTTCCGCGGCAAGGCCGCTGCTCCTAAAAAACTCATGTGGAAATCCTGACGGTTTGGCGTGCGACAAATGCGAGCACTTTGCAAAATCTGTGCCGGTTTCCTTGAAGCACCGCCGCGCGGGCCGTGGCGTTCCGGTCGTAAATGACGACAGCATTTGAACTTGAGCGAATCTTCTGAATCGCGCGCAGTTCGCGAAAACGCTGGCAGCCTGCCCAATTCTTGGGCATCGACGATGCAACTCCGAATAAAAGTCGTCCATCCAGGTAACCAAGCAACGTCATCCTCGAACGCAGTGATAAACGTCATCCTCGAACGCAGTGGTAAGCGGCGGCGAAGGTTGGAAAGGGGTGGACGATATCGCCGATTGACTGCGCTTCGTTCACCATGGCCCGACGTTGCTTGATCGTCGCGACGTTGCGGATGCCGAGTTTCTGCAACGTCCAGCCCTACCGCGTCTTATCTGCGGAACGTCGTTTTCCGTGCCGACCTTTCGGTCGCGCGCGAGGTGCCCTTTGACAAGTCATCGGGCGGAGGCGGTGGCGCATCAAGGTCATCGGGCGGAGGGGGCGGGGGGCCGAGCTCCTCGGTCTTCCGACCCGGCCCGAGCACGTCGATACCGGGCGGGGCCTGGTCGACCGTCTGCGCGGCACGCATTGGTGAAAGGCCCGTGGCCACGAACAAGCGGAACTCGGCCTGGTTGTAGCCGATGATCGCCTGAATCAATTCTTGCCGCGCCGTGGACAGCAACTCCACGCTGTTGTTGACCTCGATGGGGTGTTCGGACTGGGCCTGCTCCAGTCGGATCCATTCCTTCTCGTACCCGTCTTCGGCGTCGTCCAATTGGCGCCGCGCGATCTTGATCTTTTGCAACTGGGCCTGGGCCTGGGCGTACGATTCGGCCACCTCGTCGCGGATCTCGTTCAGGGCCCGCACGCTCTCGCCAAGCGCTTCGTTCATCACGGCCCGGCGTTGCCTGATCGTCGCGACGTTGCCGATGCCGAGATTCTGCAACGTCCAGACGGCCATCACGTCGAAATCGGCCCGGTTCTGAACGTTGGTGAAAGGTAACTGTGGCACAAAGTTGCCGGTCCCGCCGAAACCGCCGGCGCTGATGCCCACCGACACCAGTGGCAAGAGCGGCCTGGTTTGTTCTTGCCTGAGCCGGGTGCCGGCCACATCGACGGCCGCGTTCCTGGCCGCCAGCAGCGGATGTCGCCCTCGGGCTTCCTGTACGAGTGTTTCGAGCGGGACCGTCGGATCGACGATTTGCATGGCCGCCAGCGGCGCCGGTTCCGTCCTCAGCCGCACGTTGGGATCCAGGTTCAGCACCTGCGCCAACCTGGCCGAGGCCACGGCCACGCGTTCCTCGGAGCGCTGCACCTCGGTGTGGACCAGGAGCGCCTCGACCTTGGCCCGAATGGCGTCGGCCACACGCCCCTGGCCGGCATCGGCGTAGGCGCCGACGACGCGGGCGACGCCGTAAAATTCGATCTCGGTCTGGCGAATGGCTTCGAGCCGGACCTCAGACGACACCAGCTCGAGGTACAAAAGCGCGGTGTCCAACAGCACCGAGTTGGCGGTGTTCGTGGTGTCGAATCGCCGTACGACGACCTGCTGTCTTGCCGCCAACGGTTCATAGATCACATCGCCCAACGGGTGAAAGAACTGGATGGCCGGGACGGCCAGCGTTTCCGCGGCCAAGGTGCGCGAGCCGCCGCCAAGGTACAGCGAGCTCTCGTTCAAGTTGCGGATCTGCCCGAACGAGGCCTGCAACGCGCCGTTGTGGAGGTGGTACATGAAGCCCGCGTTCAGGTTCGGCAGGAAAATGGCGTTGGCCCCTCGCCGCAGCGCCAGGGCCTCGTTGAGCGCTTCGCGGGAACCGCCCAGGTGCGGGTTGGCCGCCAGGGCCAGCCGCCAGGCGGCGACGAGATCGATCACATTGTAGCTTTCCGGCTCGGGCAGCGCCGAGCCTGCCGGCGGCGCGTCCATGGCCGCGTCCGAGGCCTCGGGCTCGCCGGCTGCGGCGGGCAACTCCTCAGCCGGGGGAGGGGGTGGGGGAGGCGCGTCGTCGTCGGGCGCCGCGCCGAGCTGCGAGGTGCGCAGCGCTCGCCCGTGCGTGCCGTCGCGGCCGGCCGGGTCGCCGCCTTGGGCTCGCGGCCGTAGCCTGCCGTTGGGATCGGGCCGGGCTTCCGCGTCTCGCGCGACGTCTTTTGCTTGCGCGGCGTTCCAGTTGTCCAACGGCAGGTACGGCCGGCGGCGCGCCAGATAGCCACGGGATGAGCGGACGTGGCTTGGGTGCGGAGATGCGCCAGGAGCGGCTTTCATTTTCGCCGGCTTTTTTGCGGCGGCCTCGAGCGCGCGCGAGGCTTCCAGCTCGTCGCTTGTGATATAGCCGTCCGGGATGCGCGCCTTGGTCGTTTCCGCGGAACCCAGGCTTCGGCCGGCCGTTGGCGGCGGGGCGGGCCAGCCGGCCCATGGCGGCGGGGCGGGCCAACTGACACCGGCCCATCCCACGACGACCGCGACGCAGACGACCGAGCCTACGACGTAACGCCGTAGATTGCCGGTTTTGTCGGATCGACGAAAACGGTCCGGTTTTGTCATCGTTCGAACTTCCAATCTTCAAGCGATACGCGTCGCCGCCGTGCAAGCCATTCGCACCGATCAATTCCGGCCGTCAGGTCCGTTTGGCCCACCCACGCCGTTTACCGGCGCCGGCGGACGTGGCGGCATGCCGTCGGGCGGCACGGGCCGCGCCAGGGCGTCGGCCGGCGGCTGGCCCATGGCCACGTAAAGATCGAACTCGGCCTCGTTGAAGTCGGCCACGGCGGTGAGGTACACGTTTCGCGCGCGCCCCCACAACCGCAGGCTGTCGAGCACCTCGATCGGCAATCCTTCGTTGTTTTGTATCCGCACCATGTCCTCGTGGAAGGCGTCCTCGCCAACCAGCGCCGCTTGCTCGGCCGTGGCGATTTGCGCGAAGCGCACGTTGCTCCGCGCGTTGGCCTCGGCCACTTCCATGCGCACCTGGTTGAGCACCTCCAATTGCGCATAATTGCTGACGCCCAAGCGGGCGCGGGCGGCGTTGATCTGTGCGCGGTTGCCGACCCCGCAGTTTTGCAGCGTCCAGTAGGCCATCAGATCGATATCGCTGCGGCTGGCGAAGCTGCCGAACCGCGGCTGGTTGGTCAAGTTCGTGAGGTTGCTGCCGCCGCCGAATGTGCCGCCGCTGACGCCGATGTACAACTGCGGCGCAAAGGGAAGCAGGCGTTGCGCGCGCAACTGAAGCAGCGCCTGCTCGACGGCCGCGCGCTGCGCCGCCAGCTCAGGCCGGCGCAAGAGGGCCAACGCCAATTGTTCACGCAATGGCATCGGCGAAGGCACGATGGGGGCGGGCACCACCCAGCCGTCGGTGGGCTGCAAACGCGTCGAGGGATCGAGGTTCAACAACTGGCAGAGCCGGGCCGACGCTTGCAGGAGCTCGGATTCGGCTTGCAGGATGTCGCGGTTCCGCTTGGTCAGCTCCGTGGCGGCGCGGTTGGCGTCGGCATCGCGCCCCTGTGTCACCCTGGCGTACGCCGCGGTCAGCCGGGCGACCTCGGCGGTGTGGTTACGCATCGACACGGCGATGGCGCGGTTCCCCGCCGCCCGCAACAGCTCGACATAGGCCACGGCCACGTCCCCCAGGATCTGATTGCGGACCGCCAGGCTCTCGAACCGCCGCTGCTGTACGGTTTGACGCGCCACCAGGATGTTGAAGATCGTGTTCGACGTCTGCAGGTTCCATTGCACGCCGGGGATGTTCACCGTGCCTGCCGCGATCGCGTTGGCGCCGGCGCCGACGAACATGTCGCTGCGGCTGACGTTGAGAATCTTGCCGTTCGACTGCTGCAAGACGCCGGTGTGGTCGTCGAAGCTCCAGCCGGCGTTGATGTTCGGCAGGATCTGGGCCGCCATGTACTGCCGCATGGCCGCCGACTCGACCACCCGTTGCCTGGCAATCTGCAAATCGGGGTTTTGCACGCCCGCCAAGCGCAGGGCGTTTTGCAGGTCGATCGGCGTGACTTCCGGTGCGAGAATCGACTCTGGATATCCGGCTTCGATGTTCTCAGCTTCCGTTTTCCCGATATTTTCCGCTTCGGCATTCCCAGGCTCCGCATTCCCGGATTTCGTGGAGGGGTATTCCATGGTCGGCGGCACGGGGGGCGGCGGTATTTCACGGTCGGGGGGCGTCTGGCCGTCGGACGGCCTCGCGCGGTCGGGTGGTTGGGCAACGACCACGCGGGGAGGCGCGTTGGCGAGTCGCGTTGGCGAGCTTGCAACGTTTCGCGGAGGCGTCGCCCAGACCCGTGGGGAACGGCCCCAGAGCGCCGTCGCCGCCAGGCAAGCCAACCATGGCAAAATGCGTGTTCGGCGATTCATGTCGTGTACCTCCACCTCACCTCGTAGCGGAACTCGTGAGAGTTCCGCGGTCGCTCCTTGACGTTCGGAATTCTCATGAATTCCGCTACCTCGTTACGTCACGAATTCGGCCTCTCTCTTAGCGCCGGGGACGGCCACGAGTCGCTCCTTGCCGCGCCGACGGCGCAGGTTGGTTCGCGGGACCATTGACCTCCCCTCCGTCGTTGGACGGGATGTCTCCGTTGGCCGGAACGTTGCCATCCGTCGGCACCGGCCGCGCCAAGGCGGCGGCCGGAGGTTGACCCAAGGCGACGTAAAGCTCGAACTGGGCCTGGTTGTAGTCGGCGATGGCGGCGAGGTATTCGTCGCGGGCCCGCGCCCACAGATGCAGGTTGTTCAGCACTTCGATCGGCAATCCCTCGTTATTCTCGATGCGCACCATGTCTTCCTGAAATCCGGCCTGGCCGGTGAGCACACCTTTTTCGACGATCGCGATTTGCGCAAAGCGGGCCCGGCTGCGGGCATAAGCGTCGGCGACTTCCATTCGCACCTGGTTAAGCACGGCGACCTGTTCGAAATTGCTGATGCTCAGGCGGGCACGGGCGGCATTGATCTGGGCGCGATTGCCGACCCCCAGGTTTTGCAGCGTCCAATAGGCGACCGTGTCGATGTCGCTACGATTGGCGAAGTTGCCGAACCCCGTCTGCCCGGTCTGGGCGGGCAGGTTACTGCTGCCGCCGAACGTGCCGCCGCTGAGGCCGATCAGCACATTGGGTGAGAAAGGGAGCACCCGTTGAGCCCGTAACTGCAAAAGGGCCTGCTCGATGGCCGCCCGCTGCGCCGCCAGTTCGGGCCTGCGCAACATGGCCAGCGCCAATAGCTCGTTGAGCGGCACCGGTTCCGGCACGATGGGCGCGGGCACCACCCAACCGTCGGTGGGCTGCAGTCGTGTCGAGGGATCGAGGTTCAACAACCGGCAGAGCTTGGCCGATGCTTGCAGCACTTCCGCCTCGGCTTGCAGAATCACGGTGTTCCGCCGCGCCAGTTCGGTGGCGGCACGGTCCGCGTCGGATTGACGGCCCTGGCCCGCCTTGGCGTACGCGGCGGTCGCCCGCGCAATCCGAACGGCATCGTCTCGCACTGAAAAGGCGATTGCACGTCGCCCGGCCGCGCGGAGCAATTCGACGTAGCCCACCGCCACCCGGCCCAAGACCTGATTGCGCGCCGCCAGGCTGTCGAATTCGCGTTGCCGCACGGCCTGGCGGCTTGTCAGGGCGTTGAAGATCGTGTTCGAAACATTCAGGTTCCACAGAACGCCGGGTATGCTCACCGTACCGGCCGCGACGGCGTTGGCGCCGGCGCCGGCGTACAGCGCGCTGCGGTGCACGTTCAGGATCTTGCCGCTCGATTGCTGCAAGACGCCGGTGTGGTCGTCGAAGTTGAAACCACCGTTCAGGTTGGGCAAGATCTGCGCCGCCATGTACATTCGGATGGCCGCGGCTTCCGTGACGCGCTGGCGGGCAATCTGCAACTGCGGGTTTTGCACGCCCGCCAATCGTAGCGAGTTTTCCAAGTCGATCGGCGTGACCTCTTGGCCGAGAATCGAGTCGGGATTTTCCGGGAGGCCAGGCATCGTCGTTGCCGCCGGCACTCCGGCGGGAACGTCCTCCAAAGTCGCGGTCGCCAAAGCCACGGGCCGCGTCGAATTGGGACCGCTGGGCGATGAGGCCGGAACTTCTTCCGGCAACGAGCTCCGCAGGAACCGGAATCGCGGCGTTTCGGCGGCGGCGAGCGTTGCCGCCGTCCAAAAACCAGCCATCGCGACGCCAACCCAACACGAACGTCTTACCATGAGTCTTGGCATCTCCCGCACCTTGTGCCTGGTTTTCCGTAAATTCCAGTCGTAAATTCGAGACTTGCCAGATCATCGCGCAATACTTGCCGCACAATCGCGCGATCCGGCAAAGCCCGCAAAGATGTCAATCTCATCGGCCCAACGCGCGCACGGCGATGAATGAAAACGACGTTCGAGCCGCAACTTGAGTGGCCGCAAGGGGTTTTTGCATCGCGCGGTGACGCGAATAGATATGGCCAAAACATGGCCACTGGCCAGTTTTTGACGTGCGAGTTGGACAGTTCGTGGTATTCCGCCACCCCAGGGTGCCAGGAAATGGGACTTGGCACAAAGCTTGCTGCAAACTAAACTTCCTGCGCTATGGCCTAAAGCCAGGACAACGGAGTGGCTATTCAAAAACTCGCTAATACTGGGCCTCTGTCGTCTTTCGCTCCGCGAAAGGGCGTACTTTCGCGGAGCGAAGGGCGACGATACGCGAGTTTTCGCTTAGACAACTGACGCCCGATTTCTTTTCCCGCGGAGCGAATTCATGAATCAACCACGGACGGACGCTCGGCAATCGCTGGGCTTACCAGGAGTTCATCTTTCTCCCATTCGGCCCCGCTTTTGGAAGTGGTACAATCGAGCGGATCAGGGTTGGCGCCATATTACGAGCCCAAGGGTATCCACGCGGAGTCTTGTAGTGCGAGCATGGTCGATCGTCATGGCCGTCGTGCTGCTGGGCGCAGTGGCGTCGGCGGCGTTCGTTTATTGGCCGCGAGAAAAGCCGGTGAGAACAGGGGCGGCCGCGGGGCACAAAGGACATGAGGGAGACCGGTCAGACGAACGAGACCAGTCAGGCGGGAGACACGGGTCGACGAAGCCAGGGGACGGGAAAGAAGACGACGAACAAGAGACCGATGCGAACGAACAGGGCGGGGGCGAAAAGGGCGGAGAAAAAACGGGCGCGCCACGGACGATCTATCTACCCGGCTGCGTGATCCCCGACAAATCGGCGGAGCTCTTCGCCAAAGTGTCCGGCTACCTCCTGGAATTGGGCGTCGATCTCGACGACAAACCCCTCGATATCGGCTCGCACGTCAAAAAAGACCAGGTGCTGGCCGTGATCGACATGCCCGAGCTGGAAAGGGAAGTCAAGCGCGACGTAGCCGCGGTGAAGCGTGCCAAGGCCACCGTCGACCAGATGACGGCCCGTATCAAGACCGCGAACGCCGATTACAAGGCGGCCACGGCGATGTTCACTTTCCGCCAAAAGGTATTCCACCGGCTGGACCAGTTGGCGAAGGAAAAAGTGATGGACTATCGGGTGGTCGACGAAAAGGAAGAGCAAATGCACGCCTCCGAGGAATCCATGAACGCGGCGGAAGCGAAAATTTTGCAAGCGGAGGCCGACTTGGAGGAAGCCCATGCGGAAGTGGAATTGGCCCAGGCGACGCTCGAGCGAGCCCAGGTCGATTTGGACTATGCCACCATCAAGTCTCCCTACGACGGCGTGATCACGGCCCGCAATTATTGGCCAGGCGCTTTCATCCGCGCCCACGAGGAAGGGGGCAAGCTGCCGCTCCTGGAGGTCCACAAGATCGACGTGGTGCGCGTCGTGGTGCTGATCCCCGACATGGACGTACCCTATGTGAATCCCGGTAACAAGGCGACCGTGATGATCGACAACCTGCCGAACAAGATGGCGAAGGATTTCGAGGGCACCGCCGGGCCGGTGATCGTCTCGCGGATCGCCAATGCCCAGGATCCCACGACCCGCAACATGCGCGTCGAGATCGACCTAGTGAACAAGGACGGCGATTTACGCGCCGGCATGTACGGCCATGTCACGATCATCCTCGACCACGCAGGAACGGCTGTCGCCAAGGCCGGGCATTGAACCATCGTGCCTGACTCGGATCGCGCCGTAGAACGAAATTCAGTCCGTTTGCCCGGCCGGAACTCTCACGAATTCCGCTACGGAGCTCGGATGAACCCAGTGGAATAGTGGAGACTCCGGATGAACGGTCTGATTCGCGCTTCGCTCAACAATATCCACGCGGTGATCGTGTTCGTCTTGACGCTGATCGTCCTCGGCTCCATGGCCACGTTCACCATGATTCCGATCGACATCCTGCCGGTGTTCAAAAGCCCGGCCGTGCAGGTGCTCACGTTCTACGGCGGCATGCCCGCCGAAGGCATGGAGAAGGACATCACCAACCGCATGGAACGTTGGGTCGGCCAATCGAACGGCATGAAACGGCAAGAGTCGCGATCGATCGTCGGCGCCAGCATCGTGCGGAACTACTTTTATGACGACATCGACCCCAACGGCGCCTTGACGCAGGTCAATTCGCTGGCCCTGGGCGTGATGCCCAATCTGCCGCCCGGCACCCTGCCGCCGGTCGTGCTCCCCTTCGACCCTACCGGCACCGTGCCTGTCGCCCTGGTGGCGCTGAACAGCACGAAAGGGGGACCGGACGGCGAGGGGGAGACCGAGTCGATTCTTTACGACGTCGGCCGCTACGAGGTCCGCAACATGATCATGAGCAACCCCGGCGCCAGCGCGCCGGTGGTGTTCGGAGGCAAAATCCGGGCCGTGATGATCTACGTCGACCGCACGAAAATGCAGGCCCGCGACCTGTCGCCGATGGACGTCATGAAGGCCGTCGAAGAGTACAACGTGTTCGTCCCCGCCGGCGACGTGAAGATCGGCTCCAAAGACGTCGCGCTGATGTCGAACTCGCTTTACGAGTACGTCGAGAGCAAACCGGGGAAGGAAGGCATGGAAAAGATGCCGCTGGTGGCCGAACACGGCAAGGTCATGTACCTCGACGACGTGGGCGTGCCCAGGGACGCGGCCTACATCCAGACCAACATCGTGCGCGTCGGCGACGCCGAGCACAAGAGCCGCAAGCAGGTCTACATCCCGGTCTACCGGCAACAGGGGGCCAGCACGCTGTCGGTGGTCGACACGCTGGCCAAGGCGCTGCCCGGTATGCAAGCCCGCTTGACCCGCGACACGATCGACCTGAAGCTGGTGATGGACCAGTCGATCTACGTGCGCGCGTCGATCAAGTCGCTGGTGCAGGAGGGGATGCTGGGCAGCCTGCTCTGCTCGCTGACGATTCTGATGTTCCTGGGCGAGTGGCGGATGACGTTGATCGCCATCCTGACACTTCCGATTTCGGTGCTCTCGGCGGTGCTCTGCCTGTACTACACCGGTAATACGATCAACGTCATGACATTGGCCGGGTTGACGCTGGCGATCGGCCCAATGGTCGATAGCGCGATCATCTGCCTGGAAAACACCCACCGGCACCTCAGCCTGGGCGCATCGCCTCGCGACGCGGCCTACCACGGGGCCAGCGAGGTGGCCATGCCGGAGCTGGTCTCGACGATTTGCACGTTCCTGGTGTTGGCGCCCTTGGCCTTGATGGGCTCGGGAAAGTTCCTCTTCAAACCGATGGCTTTGGCGGTGGCCTTCTCGATGATCACGGCCTACATCCTCTCGCGCACGCTGGTGCCGTCGTTCAGCGCGTTCTTGCTCAAAGGGCACGCGCACGACGAGCAGGGACAAAAGGTCGCCAGCCGCAACCCGATTGCGCGCGCGTTCCGCGCTTGGGAGGCCTTCATCGACCGGGGGATCGCCCTCTACGTGCGGGGCCTGAACTTCGTGCTCCGCTGGCAGTACACGACCATCTTCGTCGGCTACGGGATGCTGGCGGTGGTGCTGGTCGTGTTCGCGCCGATCTTGCGGCGCGATTTCTTCCCGGAGGTCGATTCCGGGGCCTTCGAGATGATCATGCGCGG
>Ga0307373_10001771_pt1 | contig 40155 bp, 57 predicted proteins | sample OX2MG_FD_202534 | JGI IMG/M metagenome (GOLD analysis project Ga0307373, IMG submission 202534) | Soil microbial communities from Risofladan, Vaasa, Finland - OX-2 | ecosystem: Environmental > Terrestrial > Soil > Coastal area > Acid sulfate soil | place: Finland: Risofladan, Vaasa | collected...
AACTAAGTCGGAGTACAAGGCAGAGGTTGATGCATTCGCCTTGCGCCATAAGTTGGAAGTTATCAGACGGAAAGACCATATCGGCTTCAAAGCCGGGAACCTCAATAACTACTTACGAACTGCCGATTATGAATATTTTGTCATTTTAGACAGCGACGAGATCATACCGCCGAACTTTGTCACCAGAGCGCTTGATTACTTTGCCGAAGACGACAGCGTAGGAATAGTCCAGGCCAACCACATTGCGACCCGGAACCGCAACCGGTTTATGAAACTGTTCTCTATAGGCGTAGATTCGCATTGGCCGACATACCAGGCGGTGAAACAACATGGCGGCTTCCTGTCGCTCCTTGGGCATGGTGCTATGGTCAGCCGGTCATGCTATCAAGCTGCCAACGGGTTCCCACATATGGTAGCTGAGGACTTATGTTTCAGTATTGAGGCCCGGCGGAAGGGCTATTTCGTGGCCTTCGCCGCGGATATTGTCTGCGAGGAGGAATACCCGATCAGCTACCTGGCATTCAAGAAACGGCACTCCAAGTGGACACAGGGCAATATGGAGTTCATTAAACGCTACACTCTGCGTATACTGCGGGCAGACATGACATGGTTCGAGAAGCTGGACATTGTGCTGTTTACATACAACCTGCCGTTGACTGCCTTCTTTGCCTTCTACGTGGTCATCAACGTCGTGCTGCTGCCGCTGCTGCGCTACCACGTCGGCTATCCGGCCTGGCTGCTGGTGCCGACTATCCTATTCCTGTTCGCGCCGATGATGAACGACGTGATCTTCTACTGGCGGAAAATCCCGCTATTGCATATGGCATGGTACCTCTTACATACATTTCTGCTCTACGGTTCCATGCTGTTCATCAGTCTGACATCCTCGGTCAAGTCGTTATTCGGCGGATCGGTTTTTCTAGTAACGCCGAAAAGCCACAGTCATGTATCATGGTGGGAAGCGCTGCGGGCCAACAAAGGTGAGATCATGTTTGCGGTTGTGTTGTCAGGTATATCGCTGGTACTCGACAAAAGCCCATTGCCTACCTTGCTGATCGTCGCACCAAGTCTTATGAGCGTCTACTTGTCGGTCTTTGCCAATGCACACCATGCTGCTAAAAATAGCAAGATTAAGAGCGTCGTTCCTGTCGTTCCAGAATATGAGGAGGTCGAGTTAGCCGCTTGACGCGTACCATATCTTACAGACGGACGCAAGCCAATCATTCATAATACGTGATATGGCAGACCTCAAAATCATACATGATATTTTCTTTGATCGTGAGGCAGAGCATTTACGCGGGGTACATCCGAACCTGTTCAGGGAAGTATAAACTATTTTGAAATAAAGTATTGACAAATGCAATAATGTTTGCTAGTATATGAGTATGTCACTAGAAATCAAACAAACACTCCAACAAATCACCGAAGGCTTCCAGGCCAACGACGAACAAGCTATTTTGCCGATATACTATGGCGAGGAACTAGCTAACGGCGCAGCGTTTAATGCTTTCCGGTTCAAGCGGTTTATGGGTCGTGCAGGAGAGGTTGCAATGCATTCAGTAGAGCTTGCCGGACGCTTTGCCGACCATATCGCCAACGCTTAGGCTTGCGGAGCGCGGCGAGAATGGAAATAGCCGACTACCGCTGGTACGACTGGGTCGAGCAGAAGCACAATCGCATCTGCAAGTAATAACCAACCGAATGCATGGTCGGTAATAGTTGCCGCTCCGAGCTTGATTAAGCCAGCTAAGAAGAAAGTGACCGCTAAGAAGAGGATTGATAATGGACGCATGAGTTCCTTTCGTTACAAAATCATAGAACTGTGACAATGCCTCAAGTATAGCAGGATGATACAATGTTAGTAGCGTGACTAGCACCTGCTCTGACCCAAGCAAGAAAGTCCCTGTAGACATACGTGGGGGCTTTTTTGTTATACTAGTCGCGGTACTCAGTTATCGGGGAGACTCTACCCATACCGACGAAGCTAGCCCTAAGGTTTCGACCGAACGGCGATGCGGATAAACAAAGAGCGTACCAGCCATCGGTCTTGTGCCGGTGGTTTTTTATGCTCCTTTCAGCCCCAGCTCCGTCACATACGGCGCGAGTTTTTCCGCCAAGCTGAGTTTCGCCCGCCACAGGTATTTCTCAACCGTTTCCTTCGGCAAGTCTAACATCTCAGCAATATCCCCGTTCCGTTGTGCCGGTTCGCCGTATAAGCCATAGGCAGCTATCAGCACCTCCCGTTTGCGTCTACTGAGTTGCTGTAAGGCGTCGTAGACTACCTGATATTCGCTGAGCTTCTTCTCTTCGTGCATTTCAGGCGGGACAAGTTGTATGTCCGGTCCGGCTAACGAATCGGTCAATGGTTGGCCGCCTTCCTCTAGGCTATACGTGATGGGATGCGGCTTGCTGAGCGGCTGGTCGCGGTGACGCTTTATGAGCGGGTCATGGTACATACAGTAGCGTTTCATCTCGTTGGCGCTGACGCTCATCAGGTACTTGATCGGATCGCTGGCTTTCAAGGCTGACGGCAACGCTTCTACCATGCGTACATTGGCACATCCCACCAAGTCCATAATATCGGAGTGTGACGGCTCAAAATCATGCATGACCGCCCAGGCGCGGTAGTGTGCCCAGTGTAGGCAATTCAGCAGCAAGGCTTCTTGAGCAGCTATATCGCCTTCTCTGGCCGCTTCAATGTATCCGGCTTGTTCCTCACGGGTCAGATATGCAATCCGTTTCACCTCGGCGGCATAGAGGACAGTACCGGATAAATCGTCCATCTGGTCGAGTTCGTCAATGGTGAGCATGGTCTCGGGGTGCATCAGCTGGACAGCTTAGCTGGGAAAGTGGCAGATGCCTAGTCGGAAAAAGTCAGTGACTGGACTTCCATAGCACCAGAGGTAAGCTGTCCACTGCTATGAGGCACCTAGACCTTTTTTCAGGCATTGGTTCATGGGCGCTCGCCGCGCAGCATGTCTGGCGTGACGACTACGAATGCGTCGGCTTTTGTGAAACGGACTGGTTCTGCCGCATGGTGCTACAAAAGAACTTTCCAGGAGTACCCATCTATGGAGACATCAGGACTCTTACCGACACCAACAGCACGGGATTGGAAGGGAGCGGTCGGGCCGAATCGCCACTCGCCGTCCATCGCGGACATGTTAGCCTTATCAGTGCCAGTCCACCTTGTCAAGCGGCTTCCCAAGCAGGCCGAAGACAAGGCAAAGCAGATGACCGTTGGCTCTGGCCTCAGACTTTTGACGTCATACGAGACGTCAGGCCGACATTCTGCATTCTGGAAAATGTTCCTGGACTCCTTAGTCTTGAATCCGGTCTGGTATTCGAGGAACTGTGCGTTGAACTGGAAAATATCGGTTACTCCGTTCAAACGTACATTATTCCGGCTGTTGCCCTCAACGCGCCACATCGACGGGATAGAGTCTGGCTTATTGCGCACTCCCTTAGTCCACGATCCGGGGACAAAAGTGGAGATGCTGGTAGGCAAAGATGGCCAGCCGTACCGCATCGGACAGACCGGTTACAACCGTCTGACGGGTCGCTACGCCCGCGTTGGCCTGAAGCAGCAGCTTGGGAGCGAGACTGGCGGGAGGTTGCAGCTTCAACCTGCGTTCGTACTTTGGATGATGGGAATACCCGAAACATGGTTAAGCTTCCCGATGGAACGAGTATCAGTGAAGCCAGGTGGCGGAAAGAAGCGTTGAAAGCGGTCGGTAACGCAATTGTGCCTGCTGTAGCGGTTGAGATTATGAAAGCGATCAAGGCAGCTGATCAAGAGGTATAATACGTACATGCATAGAGAACGAATCATCCGCGAGGACACCGTCAGTATTAAGATTGAACTCGAGAGGGTCCAGAAACGGTTGGAGCACATGCAAACGGTGTCTATGGCCGAAGGTCAGGTACAGCAACCCTTTTCTGAGGAGTTCAAAGCGGAGATGGCAATTGCGCTGGGCGGTCTCGCAACCCAGTTGGAGGTGATACACGACACGGTTTTCCCGCCACTTGCCGAACAAGGCACAACCCCCGTTCCTTCTGAATAGTAACTAACCGGCCGTGGATTAGGGTACTCCTATTATGAATAAGCTTCTTCAATATAACTTTTATGAGATATTTACCTATGATGCTCGCAACGGTATCCTCCTCCCGAAATATGACGTGCTCGTGACCGATGTGCTGCATCGGAAGGGTATTGCTATAACGCAGCGTCATATCGTTGGTTTGAACATGTTTGACTACATCGGCAGGTCGTTAGTAGGCCAATGGGACAAGAAGCGTGAGATGCTTGAAATAGTTGGCTTTTGCTAGTTTGAAGCATAAAAGCTTGGCGGTTTTTTCGTTAACATGTGGCTGGTAATTTACGGCCTGTGGCTGCACTAGCTCGTTTCTGAGCGCGTTTACGGCCATGACCCACTTAACGATACGTTCCCATTTTTGAGCCTTCCCTTGTTTGTAAGGTGTTACGACGATTTCATGTCGCAAAATGCATTTACCGTCTGATCAGACCTTCTGAAGCGCCTGTGAGTTCTTTGATTTCGTCGTGTTTATGCGGATGGAGTTTAAGGCTGACTAGTAGCAGCATGATCGCCAAGGTGTCACCGAACAGGAACCAGATGATGGCCTTGCGCATTATTTGCATCGCCTCGGCAGTAACGGTTCATTGATCTTGAAGAAGCGATTGCTGAGAATCGTGTGGTAGCTGATCGTACACGTTTCCGCTTGCTTGGAGTGTGGGATAAGTTCGATTAGGCCGAACGCAAAAAGCATAAAGACGAGAGCCATACCGACGATAGTCAGGAACCAGCGGAGATGGCGTATCAGAGAGTCATCGCCACCCATATCAGCTATCAAACTCCTTACCTACGCCGACCAGCGACTCAACGTAGGCCTTAACGGCTGCCATATCATTGGCAATTCTCCTGAGATGGTTTTCGGCATGCTGGCTTTCATGGTAGCCGTGAAGTGCCAGGTAGATGCTGCAGGCGCTGGGGATCAAGCCATAAAAGACCCAGACGGTATCAACGTGGAACAGGAAGGCGGCGGCGATCAGGCTCAGGACGTAGAGGAATAACAGAGCCAGTACTACTAGGTAGCGGCGGGAACTTTTTGTGTTGGGGCGCATGGGGACAGTGTAGCACGATGAACGATGCTATCAACGCGCCGTCCGGTGTTTTGGTGTTGTTTCCTCTAAGTATGTATCTCAAGTTCATATTGCATGGTAGTCAGGAGCTGTTGTGACGGGTAGTATCCGAAACGGTCGAAGAAGAACAGGGAAGCTTCGCGGGCAAGCTCCAGCGGGCGGCCAATGATATCTTCTTTTGCAAGTGTAATGGTATAAGGAATATTCTCGGCAGCTGTGGGGTAATCTGACCCCAGAAAGTCTTGATAGGTTCCACGTCCATACAGCTTGCGGTTTTTCGTTTTGCAAAGCTTCAGGTCGATTATGACTGACTGCTCGTCACGATATAAGTCGGTAACTGCAAGCCGGGAAGCTAGGCCAAAAAATTCGGTAAGGTGGTGAACTACGTCGGGAATTGACAGGTACTCGCCAGGGTTCCATTCGACTTTCGTCGGAGTGGTCCGCAAATCTCCCCAGTCTTCAAGTAGCCCCACGACGGCAGCAAACTGTCCGCTCTGAAAGAATCGCCAGGCTTGTAACGCCTGCCGCCGCTGGTGTTCCAGACCGATCCAGTCATTGCCATACTCTGGCTTTACCGGCGTGTTGTAGGGGAACTCCCAGTTCCGGTAGTCCAGTGAAGCACGCATAATCAGCTGGCGTAGTGCAAACAATGGCATCCGGTCTGGCTTGAACGTCGCTGGTCGGATGCGGATATCCCAATAGCCACGGGTGCGGATTTTGTCGTAAACTGTACCCGTCCATCCCTCGAGTTGCCGTGCGAACAGCTCTTCATCTTTTGGCAGCGGCGCGATGTTGATACCAGCAAGTCTTGTATGTGTGACAAAGGACTGGACGGCCTTATCGTTCGCTAGCTGGAAGAGGGTGCGTGTCTCCTCGCTGGTGAGCATTTCCTTGCTTTCCGCATTGTTGATCGTGCGGATATAAAATGCGCCTGGACGCAGGATAACTTTACACTGATCGTAAGGCATTTTCGGGTTAGTTTTGTCCCGGTATTCCTTCATACACATGACGGGGACTGTAGCAAACTCGTGAATGTCTAGGACGAGAAACTTGTCACCGTTATATTCATACTCTAGGTGGTCGAACTCGATGGGGACATTCGTATAGCTGTTGAAGCCATTCGCAATATGTTCGTATTTCCACGTCGCGAGCATGTCAGCGGTCAGACCTTTGAAGTCCAGTCCCGCCTGCTCCTCTTTTACGCCGATAATGACCGTGCCACCGCCGCGCCGGTTCGCCATCGCCATTGCTGCCCGCACGACCCTGCCAAAGAGTGGGTTATCTCCCCTCATTCCTAGCCCTTTGAACTCTACCTCAGGTAGTTCGTGGGTGAGTGAAAAGTAATAGGCAATACGGTCAGGTTCCAGCATTGTGCATCTCTTTCAACGTAGCAGTCCCAACGTGGTTCTAGATCAACAAAAAACGTTATCGGTATTATACCGCGACTGTCAAGGAAGGCAGCGTGGAGGGTATAAGGCTACGGATTGTTATTTGTTTGGCCGGTTGCTTTTTGCCCCGGTGTAGGAGTACCGGCACTTTTTGCCTGTTGTTTTGCTGCCAGTTCCTTACTCTTCCTCATTGCGTAAACAAACAGTCCGATGAACGCCAAAACAGGAACGGCAACTACCGCAAAAACGGCTGACCAGATAAAAGCAGCGCCTGCCCCAGAGCTAAAATGACGGAATATGAAGAATATGCCTATGACGGCTGCTAGCTCACCAACACTTTCGCCTACAGAGGAACCTATGAGTAATGATTCAAGCAGGATGTTTTTGTAGCCCTCCTTAAGCTTTATGGCTGCCTGAAGGTATCCCCAGCCTATCAGAGGCAACGCAATGCCGAAGGCGATTATGGCGCTTTGCAGGTTGGCATCAACGGCTGTCGGTTGCATCGTAAGCAGTGCAACGAGAAATGTAACGCATATGCCGAGTAGCCCGGCGTCTATTATCTGCCGGTGCGTGCCGATAACCGTCTCGGTATTTCCTACCGTCTCAAAAGCATCCTTAGTACTTGACTTCCAGATGTCACCCACGCTCTCTTTCTTCTTGACCGCAGGCGCAGTAGACGCAGGCGCGGAAGCAGTAGTCGATGAAGCTGCAGGCGGCTGCGCCTCTGGTTGACTTCCATCACCATCTTCATTCGTCATAAAAAACTCCGAAACAGAATAACGCTGCCACTATCGGCAGGTATGCTTATAAATTTATAAACGGTTATCTCGCCAGTTTATCCAATGGAAGGATGCCTCACGGCCATCTGTCGCAGGAAGTTTTTTCCGATATCAGGAAAAACGGTTTTCCACATTCAGGGTACTTTATCCACATTTGCCCTATCTGTTAAACGCGTTCCGGGCAAAATGGTGGATAACTTCACAGTAGGTCGGAGTTGGAGCAAAAGTGGGATTGTGTTACAGTCGAGGTAAAGGACTTTTCGTTATCGCTAACAAAAGCCCTTGGAAAAAAATTAACCGAGGGTGTTTACAGCATCGGTCGTAGTATGCTATTGTGTTCAATAGCGATAACGAAAGGTCAAAGCACCTCGGAGAAAAAATGAGGTGCTTTTTTCGTGGACGATAAATACACACGGTACGCAGCAGTTCTTACCTCATGTGGAATTAGTTTTGATAGAGGACGTAACGCTCCACTATCTACGCAGCAGATGGCTGAGATTTTTGAATTGCTCGACAAACCGAACGCGCTGAAAGAGATCGGCGATTATCTTGAGGCACTGGATGTCCTCAGCGATGAGTAAGAAGCGTTACAAAAGCACCCATTTCTGGGAAGACAACTACGTTACTAATCTCGACCCTCTTGAAAAACTGCTTTTTGGATATCTTCTGGATAACCCAATGGTGTCCATTCTAGGAGTTTACGAATTCCATCCGCGCCGGATTGCCTTTGAGACTGGGCTAGACGCTGATATGGTGAATAAGATGCTTGCCCGCTTTGCGCGTGATGGAAAGATCGTGCTTATTGAAGGCGGCTATGTCTGCTTATTGAACCGACCGAAACACCAATCCACGGGTGGCAGCATTGACAACCCAACCGCGAAAGGCATCATACGCGAATTTCAAGAACTACCTGCAAAAATTAAGAAACAAATACCACGAACGTTCTATGAAAGCGTCCAGGCACATTGGGGGAAGTCCATGCTTGAGAAATGGAGCATTGTGCTTGAAGACATCCCAGTAACAGAGGTAGACGATGACCCTACTATGGGTCATACAAGTTCCTACCAAGTTCCTACCAAGGAACCCGAGGATTCTTTACCTTTACTTAAACCTTTACTTAAACCTAAACCTAACGGTAATACTGCGTCGCGAAAACGCGCCGCGGATAAAAAAAGTGTTCAGGATTTGGAAAAAGTTGATTCGATAACGAAGCTCTACTATGAAGCGATCAAGTCTTTGGGTTTACCTACTCCAAACCATGACACGTTGCGGAAGAAAATAGCCTCCATGAAGGGTGAAGCACCCGAAGAAGACCTAATCGTTTACCTGGAGTTCATGCGTGATAAGTTCGCTGTGATAAAAATTGAGTACAAGCCGGACATCAACACCGCGTTTGACATCTACACCAAGCGCCTCTCCGTTGTAAACGCATTCAAACGAGCTGCCGAAGAGCAAAAACCTAGGGCATGGAGGCCGAGAACAGCATGAGCTACATAGTCACGTTACGAGACGGAACAACGCATCGGCTGGATAACGAAAACGGCCTGTCACTTCGCGATACATGGGAAAGCGCAAAGCATCCATTCCCTGCCCGACTGGGTGATGGCTCAGTGCTATCAAGTCAGATCGTCAGCATTGCCAAAGAGCAACTCACCCAACCAGATTGGCTTACCTCAGAAGTCATCCAGGAATCAAAGCGAATAGAAGCCAAAGATCATTGTCGTGGGCAATATTCCATCCAAAAGCAAATAAACGATATCGCTCACGATGAAGGCGGTCATGTGACTGGTCCGAATCCCGAAGGTCTGAAATGGTCAAAGCTGATTCAGGATACTGCCTGGCGCGAGAAGGTTAGATCGCAACTCAGGGGAATGAACAACCAATGGTGTGATTATAGAGCGGGCGAATGCGCTTGTGAATCGGAATACCTGTCGGACAAAGCGAGACATAATCCAGAGGAAGTTTAAAGGAGACACGAAGTGAGCATATTCAACCGCAAAAAAGTTCAAGAAATCAATTTTCCGAATCCCGAGATCACCATTGCCAAGGTCGGCGATGTGGTTATTATCAACGGCGTGGCTTACCGCGTCGAGTCGGAAAGGTTGCGGCAGATGCTGATCGAGCCGTATTACCGATCCGCTATCAGTGAAGCGGCTCAGCAGGAAGCATCGAATTTGCGTGAAGACAGCAAGCGAAAGGGGTAAAGTAGAAATATGGAAACGCAACCCAAACAACCCCTCACCAACGAAGAACTCCTGGCACTGTCCGAGAAGATGCTCGAACGTGCCCAGAACGGCTATTCGCGGCAAGCGGCTGGCACGGAGAACGGCACCTTGTCCGCCCTGATCGCCATTGCTGGCAGCCTGATTGTCATGGCACGGAATTCGGAAGAGCGGCAGGCGATGATGGAAGAGATACATTTGCCGGAGATCGGAGGGGAGCAGGGATGAACTACGACGCCGCTTTCATCACCTTCATTGAGCAAATCAAAGCGGACAAGTCAATTGTCCAGCCGTGGAGAAATAAGGCCTGTGCTCGGCTTGAAGAAGTCCAGGCGTTTGTGCGGATGGGAAAGACGACGACGTATGAGAAGCCACCTGAGCCAGTATGCAACTGCCCAGATCCGAAGTATGCCAAGCGGGCTAATTGTCCGGTGCATGGGGAGTTAGCGGCGTGACCAGCATCAACCGCCATACCACGCTCGAAGTAATAAAAATCCCCGTGGTTCTAGACGGCGATCTGGCGCTATCGCTGTCAAACATTTTGATCTTCTGCGAGGAGCATCACTTTTTGGAGGAGCTGATCTTTTGCGACAATGTCCAACCGAAGCTGGATGCGCTCATGGAGAAGATACACGATAGGCTGGATATTGAGAATCGGGAGGAGCCATGATTGCTACCAAATCACAACCTAAGCAGCTCGATAAGCTTATTCGTCGGAAGCTGCGAAATAGGACGATAACCTGGGACTGCGATCAATGATCCCGCCAATAACCGTCGATCTCCGCGACTATGACTTCGACACGATGAAAGGCTTCATGGCAGTCGTGAATGACCTCGTGCCATCTATCAAAGCCGATTACCCGATGGTGCATATCTGTGCCGTGGTCATTAGTGAGCACCATTTGAAGATGCTCCGGCTGGAACGGTATATGCAGGGCGATCCGTTGGAAGAGGTCAAGCAGTCAGGGCCGCAGCACGTCTGCGGAATTCCGGTGATTATCGCGCTCGAGAATGGTCAAGCACGGTGTCCGGGATGCGGGGGATTGCACGAGTTGGATGTGGTTTGGTATCATAAACGATAAATGCAAGGAAATGCAATTTCATCAATTACCCCGACCGGTGTCGCTCGACGCCACGCTTTTGCATACGATGAGTACCTGACCTTCAGCGCTCTCGGCGGTATGCTCGTATCAGATACCGGGACTGTCTCCTCTATGACTACTAAGCAATTCTGTGAAAAGTATAACGTCAACGAAGCTACCACATGGCGTTGGAGGCGTGAACACGGGTTCGCTGAAAAGGTCAGGGCGCGACGTGATGAAGTCGTACCGCTCGCTCGTGAAACTGCTGCTTGGAATCGTTTGTATTTAATTGGCGTGAGTTCGCTTGGCCCGAATGCGCCGCACCACGATCAGCGGGCGGCAGTAGATGCGCTGAAGACGTACCTAGGACATCACGGTCTACGCACGCCTGTTCAGCGCCAGGACATCAAAGTTCAAGGCGGTCTGATGGATGTACTAGCAGCCGCCGAACGCGATGGCATACTAGAGGGAGAGGTCGTTGAGCCAACAGAGCCTGACTCCTGATCAGGCCAAGAAGCTCCAAGCGTACTACCGCCAGCACCCCGAGTGGTTTTTTGAGCATATCCTCGGTTTTACACCGTATCGTCAACAAATAGAAATTGCCCAGAGTGTAGTACATAACCGCACCACGACGGTTTCCAGCTGTAACTCCGCTGGCAAGACGGGCACTTCTGGCTGTCTGGTACCGTGGTACTTATCCTCCTATGAAGAATCTATCGTCGTTACGACTGCACCTTGTTATGATGACCAGACAGAAATCTTGACTCGTCAACGTGGTTGGGTGCTATTCCGTGACCTCAACGATACAGACGAAGTTGCGCAGTTAGTCGACGGCACAAAGCTCGAATTCGTGAAGCCTTCAGATATCATAACTTTTCCATATAAAGGCGAAATGATAGGTGCTAAGAACGGCCTCGTCGACCTTCTTGTAACACCAAACCACCGTATGTGGCATCGACCAGAAAAATCAAAAGGGTTTCGTATTAATACAGCCGAAGAAATTTATGGGAAATGGGAGCGCTTCCGAAAGACGGCAACCTGGGTTGGAAAGCAGGAAGATCCCGATTGGTTTGAATTCTTAGGTTTTTGGTTTGCCGAAGGGTGGGCAGAGTTCAACCCACCTAAACGTAAATACCGGGTGACACTAACGCAAAAGAAGCATATCGCATATGCGCTAGGATTAGTTGAGCATATTGGTTGGCTTGAAAGAGCAAAAGTTTATCCTAAACAAAGCGATCCTGCATGCGTTGACATTACCATTCACGCAAAGGCGCTCGCCGAAGAACTAGTACAGTACGGCAAAGCAAGAACAAAACACGTGCCCGCCTATGTTAAGGAGGCTAACCAAGCCTGTATCAAAGCATTTCTCGATGGTTACGCGATGGGCGATGGTTCTGTGGACGTAAATGGTTCACGCAAGCTATGTACCTCATCGCGCATATTGGCTGATGACCTACAAGAGTTATGTATAAAAGCAGGCATGATTACTAACATATCGTGTGAGTCGAGAACAAAATCTTATTTTTCAAACCTTCCTGTAGAGTACACGGCGTATTGTGTGAGGATATGGAATCGTGGCGCATACCCAACTGTCAAGGGAACGGACTGGTACAAGCAAAACTATAAGGGAGTCGTCTATTGCGTGAAGGTACCAAGTGGAATCGTACTTGTGCGGCGTAATGGAAAGTATTGTTGGTCCGGTAATACATTCCGTCAGGTAAAAGACCTGTTGTGGCGCGAAATCAATACCCGCTACGACAAAGCTAAAATCCCCCTTGGTGGTGATCACCCGAACGTAACCGGCTGGCAGATAAGCAGCAACTGGTTCGCTGTCGGCGTTTCAAGCAAGGACCCGAACCGTATCCAGGGTTATCATGCAGATAGCGGTCATATCCTCGTTATCGCCGATGAAGCAGCTGCTATTGATGAATTAATCTTCGAGGGTATTTACGCCATCTTAACGAGCGCCGATGCCCGCTTCCTGATGCTCGGCAACCCGACGAGCCAAACCGGTACCTTTCGTGATAGTCACAAGCCTGGCTCGTTAGCGCATCGCATCCGCATAGACGCTTTCGATACGCCAAACTTTATAGCGAATAATATTCGTAACGAAGAGCAATTGGTCAAAGCAATCGAGTCGAAGCAGGAACTCTTACAGCCATACCACTCGCTCATCTCACCTGTATGGGCCTATGAGCGTCTGAAAAAGTGGGGTGTCGGTAGTCCGCTCTATCAGTCGCGTATCCGCGCCAAGTTCCCAGAAGTCGGCGAAAACAACCTTATCCCGCTGAACTGGATCGAGAAAGCCTGCAGCAACGAACGGCTGGAGAAAGTGCTTGGGCTTAACTTGCCTGATCCCACGCCGAAGATTAGTGAGGCCGAGGCACAAGTGCTCGAGGCAAAAAACGATGAGATGCGAAAGCAAGCGTTAGCTGATTACATCGCTAGCCAAAACACTATACGCGGTGTTGATGTTGCCCGTGAAGGAAGCGACTCTAGCGTCGTCACTCGCCGTTGGGGAAAAGTTATCGGTTTCGGCCAAGCATTTCATAAGCAGAAAACTACCGAGACTGCCGGTCGGGTTTGGCCTATGATACAGAACTTACCGACTGACATTACCTGCATTGATGTTATCGGTGTCGGCGGTGGAGTGTTAGACCAACTGCTCCAGCTCCAAGAGGAACAAGAGGCCCTCGGTAATAACCAATGGGCGCAGATCATCGGCGTAGACGTGAACACGTCACCTACCGACAAGCCAGAGGGTATGCCACAAATGGTATTTGCGAACAAGCGTGCTGAGCTGTATTGGAAGCTTATGGAGATGTTTGAGTCTGACGATGTTTATCTGATGCCAGACGAAGATGGCAAGCTGCCAGAAGAACTGATGGATGAATTAAGTTGTATCCAGTATTTCTTTAGGGGCAACAAGATATTCATTGAAGAAAAAAAGGAAATGAAGAAGCGTCTACACGGCAAGTCACCTGACCGGGCGGACAGTGTTATGATGACCCTAATCCGTCAAGGAATTGTCGATTGGCAAACAAAGGATGAACCGGCTTCCGAAGACGAAGACGACGCTGACTACGAGCCCACACCCGGCAGCGCTGAGAATGAGTACGCAGGTGGTGTTAATGGCAGTTGGGGTGATTACTAACACTCGTGATAGACTAATAACAAAATCATGGCCGCTAACAAAGACTCTGACAACATCCTTCTCCAGCCAATGATGAGAGATATCCTCGGTGCTTCCGGTACCTGGAATACCTCCGGCTTTATCTCCAACGAAGAATATCTACCGCAACTCTTGTGGCGGCGTGGTATCGAAGTCTATGATCACATGCGCCGTTCTGACGCCAGCATCCAGGCCATGCTCAAAGTCGTCAAACATCCTTTGCTTGCTGCCACCTGGGATATCGAACCGGCCAGCGACGAGAAATTCGACCAGTACGTTGCCCGGCATGTCAAAAACGAACTCTTCAACCGCAACGTCGTGTTCTACCGTTTCCTACGTGATGCACTCGGTAAATGTGATTTCGGTTTTTCTGTCTTTGAGAAAACCTACGAGCTGACCGAGTTTGAAAAACAGACCCGCGTCGGTATCAAGGAACTCGGCTGGCGCAAACAATGGTCAATCCTGCGCTGGGCGACAAGCGCCGATCAACCCGGCGTTACCCAGGAACTGTTGAGTGGTCCGGTAGACATTCCCCAGGAAAAGCTACTGACCTTTGTCAACGACCGCGAAGGGGATAACTATCAGGGCATCAGCCTGCTTCGCTATGTCTACAAAGCCTGGGACATCAAGAAATCACTGGAGAACTATCTCATCGTGGCAGCTTCACGTAGCCTTGGTTTCCCTACTGCCGAATACAATCCTCAGTCATCGAAGAATGACCAGGACAAGATGGAGAATGTGCTCAAGAACTTCCGCAGCCACGAACGCCAGTATATGTTTTACCCGGAAGGCAAGTTCAAAATCGACTGGATGAAGGTTGATACGAACATTAAGAGCGACCTGCTTCCCGCAATTGAGCACTTCCAGCATGAGATCGATAAGTCTATCCTGGCGCAGTTTCTGGACTTAGCGGGATCGCGCAGCGGCGGTTCCGGTGGGTCACGCGCCCTGTCCGCCGACCAGTCGCAGCTTTTTGAAAAAGCGCTGGAGGCCATCGCCAATGAGGTCGTAGAAGAACTTAACATCAACCTTATCCAACAGCTGTGCGATCTCAACTGGTCGAAGCTGCCGAACGGTTACCCGAAGGTTATTTATTCCAACATCGGCGACCAGAACTTGGTCATGATGGGCGACTACCTGAACAAGCTGGCATCCGTCGATTTGTTGACGCCTGACCGGGATCTTGAAAACAAACTGCGCCAGTGGGCCGACTTGCCTGACTTACCAGATGATATCTATGAAAATTATGATGAACGCGCCACGGCACAGACAGCCGCCGTACCGCTGACACAATCTGGTCCCGGTCAGGACCCCAACGCCCCGGCACCGAACGGCCAGGTACTGGAAAACCCACCGACCGGTGAGAAGCCAGGGAATAATAAGCCGGGTAACAAACCAGCAGACGACCAATCGAACGTGGTAACACGTACCAATGAAAAGGCAGACAACGCCAATAAACCGGTACCTCGGCCTGACAGCTACAAGAAGAACACTCAAGCTACGGATGTGCTGGAAGACGCTAGAAAGGCTCGTATGGCCTTGCAAGCAGCGTACATGGGCGCGTAACCACTATGGAGCTTGAAGCCGAGCTGGAACGCCTGAGTATCGCTATCCTGGCCGCTGAAGACTGGGCACCGGCGTATAGTAACGCTCCGAAACAGCACGCCGAGCTGATACGCTTGACCGCTAAAATGCAAATTCTTGTTATGCGCTACTTGCGTAATCTCGCCAAGGAAGCCCCGCGCCTAGTCAACTGGTATGAGTATTCGGCGGCTGTGTCTGAACAACAGCGACACTTCTTAGCTGACGGAATCCAAGCCTACAACATCAACGTGGTCATCAACAACGACGCGGTCAGCCAGCAAGACCAGCAATTCATCAAAGTCGTGTTCGATACGATGGCAACGGTTATGGCGACTGGCGCCAGCTCTATGGAAACAGAAGCTGGTATTCCAATTGGGCTCAGCTCGACGAGTTCGATCATCCAGAATCTGACCACTAAACAATTAGCGAACTTAGTCGGGATGAAGGTTAATAAAGACGGCACGATAGTACCCAACCCGAAGCCTGAGTACAACATCGACGAGACGACGCGCAATAAGATCGCCCAGAGTATAAAAACAAGCATCCAGCTTGGCGAAGATCATACCCAGGCCGTCAAACGGCTACAGAGTGTGATTGCTGATGCGAACCGTGCCGACATGATTTCTTATACCGAAACCGTCAGAGCTTATGCTGAGGGACGTAAGACGTATGCCCTACAGTCTGGCGCAGGCTACAAAGTATGGAGCGATAACAATGCGACGGATGTTTGTGCGGATAATACGGCACAGGGGCCGATTCCGATTGGGGAGGACTTTGTGAGTGGCGACCCGAATGAACCGGCTCATCCGAGGTGTAGGTGCCTCTGTACCTACATCTACGCTGATAGCGTGGATGAAGCTACAGCCCAGTGGAATAGTTAGAGAAGCCCCAGCATGCGTTTTTTGCGAACAGTACGAGGCTTAATTACAAAGCCGTAGTGTGTAGACAGAAAGTCTACAATCAGCCCACTTCGCTTGTTGTCATTTTTATATGCCTCGTATATCTCTTTTGGAAGGTAAATAGTTATGTTTGCCATCAGTCATATAGTAACAAAAAGCCACATATATGTATATTTGTATTTCAGCGATTTTTATGGCCTAATTATTGACGAGAACATGCTTGTCTGCAATCATTACTAATAATTATGCCCGTAGAAACACAAACAGGAAGTGTACAGGCCGCTACTTGGACGAGCCAGTTCGTTTCCAGCCTCCCCGACAGTAGTTTTGCTTTCATCGATAAAGACGGCAACCGCCATCTCCCTTACAAAGACGCCGATGGTAAAGTTGATTTGCCACATGTCCGTGCCGCTTTAGCCCGCTTAAATCAAGTCAAAGGTATGAGCGATGAGGAGCGCGCTAAGGTAAAAACCAAGCTCCAGAATTCCCTCAAAAATGCCAAAGCCGCCGATGATATGATCTTGCGCAGTACGCATGCTGTCCAAGCTTCAGATGGTAGTACGACACTACCGAACCGCGTCCATCTCTTGCGTGACGGCAACTTCAACACCCAGAAATACGGCGAAGTACCAATCACTGCTAGCGATCTTTATGAAATGAAATTTAACTTTGACCGTGGTGTCGGTATGGCCAATGAGGGCGAAACTGGCATCCCGATTGATTTTGCTCATCAATCACACCTGAACGCTGCCGGTTGGATTCGCGGCCTCGAAGTCGTCCAGGCTGACGATGGCACTGAGCTATGGGGAACTAATGTTGAATGGTCTGATTCCGGCCAAAAAGCCCTGCTCGGTAAAGAGTATAAATGCCTGAGTTCTGACTTCTATCCTGCTGCCTTCGGTGAATGGGCCGATGCTGAAAGCGGTATCACCGCCAAGAATGTCATCGTCGGTGCCGCCCTGACCAACCGTCCGCTGATGACCGGCAACAAGCCGGTGATCGCCTCGGAAATCGAGGCTGAAGCGGAACAGGAAGCGGAAGCGACCGGCGTGAAGACCGTCATTTACGTTAATGCAAGCGAAACAATAAAGGAGAAACGCATGAATTTAGATCAACTGCGCATTAAAGCGGCAGAAGACCTGACCGGTGCTGAGGGTATATTTATCGCCCAGCACGTGAACGAGCTATCAGACGACGAACGCAAGAAGTTCGGTTTGGAAGCTGCCGTTGTTGAGACGCCAGCTGCCCCAGTAGTAGCTGCAAGTGCTGTAACTGGCACCGAAGGCGTGGTATCAATCCAAGCCAGTGATCTGAAGGCTATCCAGGACAACAACGCTGCTCAGGCAGAAGCATTAAAGGCGGCTCAGGAAGGCATTACTGCAATGCAAGCCAGCATTGCCAAGCTCGAAGAGAACAACACTGCCCTGCAAGCCTCCAACCAAAAGAGCGAACAAGAGAAGATGAAAGCAATTGTCGAAGCGGCCGCTGCCCGTGGCGCTATCAAAGCTGATCGCATCGAATCGTATACGAACCGACTTGTAGCAGCGCAAGGTGAAGACCGTGACGCATTGATCGCCGATTTGGAAGCTTTGGCTAGTAACCCGCTGCTAGCTCACACCTATGGCAGCCAACAAACGGAAGGAAGCGCCGCAATGGACGTGGAAGCAGAGATCGCTAAGAAAGTAAAAGACGTGATGGCTGCTAGCCCGTCAACTGACGCCTATACCGCCCGCAAGCAAGTTCTCGCCGCTGACCCTGAGCTTGATGCCCGCGCAGCGAATGCTGTTCAGGCGGCCATGGGTTCATTTAATCCGATGGAAGCGGCATGGGGCACGAACGCTCATGGTTTAGTCGGTGTAAATCCAGAAGTAACAAAGTAATCTGAGTTAAAAGGAGAGATATAACATATGGGCGCACTTAACTGGAGAGAAGGGTCAACTCGACTCGCGTATCCATCGGGAACTGACTTCACGAGCAGTCAGACCGTTTTCGAGCCAACATACCAAGGCGTGAAGTTCGGTTCCGGTAGTACTGCTGGGCAGGTTATACCTTGCGCAGCTGCAACCGATGAGGTTCTCGGCATCATCATGAACTGCCCGATAGTCGGCGATTCGGCGGATATTCTGGCGATTAACAATACCGGTTCCGGTAAGGTAGCCTCTGGCGCTGCTATCACGATTGGTCAGTACCTGACTATGGATTCTACTGGTCGAGCAGTTGCTGCCACCCAGACAAGCGCCGGTTCCCAACCAACAGTTCGCGTCTTCGGTCGAGCGCTGACTGCCGCATCTGCTGCGGGACAACTTGTGGAATTTGAGAGCTTTTACTTCTTGTACTAATCGGTTAACGAATAAGGAATTAACTAAAAACATATGAACGGCCAAATTTATATACCACAGGCGCTGACCAACATGAGCCAGCTGTACCGCAACGACGACGCGGACTACCTGCAAGATGTGATCGCTCCTGTGCTCACCGTCGAACGAAAAACAGGCAAATATGCCTACTACACCAGGTCTAATCTACGCAAGCCGACGAACATCCTGCGAACCGGCAAGCAAAAGACAGCTGAGATGGACACCAACGTCGAATGGAAGAACTACACTACTCTTCAGGAACGTGCCCTCAAGACTGGTCTTGAAAAAGATGTGCTTGAACAATATTTGAACCCGCTTGACCCGATGTTCGATGCGACCCGTGAACTTATGGACGCCATGAAGCGCGATCGGGAAATCAACTTAGCGACTACGCTGAGCAGCACTGCTACTGTTACCCAATATGCCGCCCCAGGCGTGCAATGGAACGCTAGCACCGGTGCAGGTTCGCCATTTATGGACATCGTCACTGGCGTCAGCACGATGCTATTGAACGGTCTAAAGGCTCCGAACACCATCTTTATGGGTTGGCAGGTATGGGCGCAACTTATGAACCATCCTGACCTAATCGACCGCGTGAAATACTCGCAATTAGGTGTTATGACGGAGCAGCTCTTCGCTGAACTTATCAGCAAGACTTCCGGCACGATGATTACCCGCGTAGTCATAGGTAAAGTAGTCTACGACTCGTCAACAGAACAGGCACCGCCTCCAGGAACAACCAGCAACACGTATGTTTGGGGTAAGAACCTGTGGTTGGCCTACTGTACGCCGACACCTGGCCTGCGCCAAGTGAACGGTATGTACACCTTAGTACTGAAAAACGGCCGCTATGTTGACGGTTGGCCTTCAAGGGATCGTAAGACGACCTGGGTTCGCGTGAACGACTATTACAGCCAGTTCATGGTCGGACCGGAAGCGTTCTATATGATTCAGGGCGCGGTCGCTTGACATGTCAGTCATAAGCAAGTTCCTCGGGAACATAGTCCAGCCGAATAACACGGCGACGTTCAGCCAACTTCAACTAGCAAACGGTGCGGATAATGGCGCGGTAATCAAGAGCGTAAAGGTGACGCTTACCAGCGCTCAAATCCTTGCTCTTAATACGACTCCAATCACGCTTATTGCCGCCCAAGGCGCTAATACCTACATCGAGGTATTAGCTGCCACTGCCAAGCTGGATTTCGGCACCGTCGCCTATACAGGTGCTAACGCTGCCAACATCACCTACACTAATGGTGCAGGTGCAGCAGCTACTGGTACGCTGTCCTCATCATTCCTGGACAGTTCATCGAGTGCCGCCGCTAAGGTAGTACCAGCCGCTGTAACTCCTGTCGTTAACTCGCCAGTGGTTATTAGCGTCGGTACGGCTAACCCGGCTGCTGGAGATAGCACCATAACACTTGACTTGTTTTATCGGGTCGTAACGCTCGCATAGGAAGGAACCCATGGCTAATCTAAAATTCTTAAGTAACGTGACCCACCAAGGGCGTTTGTTTAGCGGTCCGGTCATCAAAGATAATATCCAGCTCTCCGAAGGCATGATCGTTGACCTCGAGCGGGATGCAACCGGCCTCAAAGACATCGCCCAGAACCTGATTGACCGCAAACTTGCCACTTACACCAACGACTCAGCAACGCATACGTCGGCAGTTGTCGGCGCGGACCAACACGCGTTGCCCGTTGATGCCCCAAGCGGTAGCGGCCAGGTACCGACCGCCCAGATAGCAAATCAGCGTGAAGCTGTCCAACCGACGACCGCTCCTGCTCCCCAAGCGCCAGCCCAGCCACAAGCGCCAGCGACACCAGCAAAGCAGCCGAGCCCTGAAGAAATCGCTGCTGCCGCTAATTCAGTCGCTTAACACAAATAGGAGCCATACATGGCCTACGATAAGTACACCTACGATGTGACAAACCAAGCTGAGCGTGTTGAGCTGGCTTCGGACGGTGTCGGCGCTGTCGCGGGTAATATTCAATACGGCCAACAGACATCGAATACGACGGCAGTCCAGCTGACGGCAACATCTAAAGCGCTCAGCAACGGCTTAATCGTGCAGGCATTAGCTGCCAATACAGCGAAAGTGTATGTCGGCGACAGTTCAGTAACGACCAGTACCGGCTTCGAGTTGCAAGCCGGTCAAGCATGCAGTATCGCCGCCAGTAACCAGAACCTTGTGTACGTTATTGGCAGCAACAATACTGATAAGTTGTGCTGGATAGGAAACTAATATATGCTATTGCCTTTCGGGTCACCGCCAGCACCAGCCCAGAAAATGTACTACACATATATCGTAGCTCCTACTGGTGGAGATTTTACGACACTATCTGCTGCTCTCGGTACGGCTGTAAGCGGTAATACGATTTATGTTAAACCTGGTTCATACTCAGAAGCAGGTGGTACATTTTCTCAAACGAATCTGACAATCGTAGGAGCTGGTACGGAAGCTGTTACGATGACCCTTGGGGCTAACCTCATCCTTTCAGGTAATTACTTGAAGCTATCCGGTTGTACGATAGACGCTGGCGCAAGCTACCAGATAGAAATAACAGGACAATACTCTACACTAACGCTCAACCATCTTAAAGGTTCTGCTGCAATGTACTTTCTATCGGATTATTACTACAATAGCTACTTTCATAACAAATTTGAAGCTACAGGGAGTTCTGCGCGTTGTTTATTTGGACCTAGAAACCGTATTGTAGGAAACCACTTCATAGCACCACATAATACAAATGGTGGTGTATGGCTTGATGCTAACACAACCTTTTCGGCTAACTTCCTCTATTATCAGGCCATAAGCGCTGGTGGTGGTCCAATACTTTATACAGGTGGTGAATGGTGTAGCATAACAGGTAATTCATTCTTCTGTGGTAATGGAGCGGCACTAACCTCAGACTTTCGTTGTACATTTACTGGAAATTCTGTGTATCAGGTTGGTGGTGACGCTGTACAAGTGGTAGATGGATGTACTGTCTCTGGTAATGCTATATGGCTAGATTACGCCGGAAATGGGATATTTATCAATGATAGTAGCACTGGATATGGTGCAACGGTTGTTGGAAACTCAGTCATAGGTAACGGTACACCTCTCTCTAGCTCAGTCGGTATTTACGTCAATAGTGGAAATAATGCGATTATTAACGGAAACTCGATAGCCAACATTGCTACGGGGATAGACGTTATCTCGGGTGCTACAAAGACTATCCTTACCAGTAATAATATCTCCGGCTTTACGACCGCTATTACAGACAGTGGAACGAGTACGGTCAATGCTAATAATATAACCGTATAAATAAAAGGAAAATAATGGACCAACAACTAACACAGCCATCACAGTCCCAACCACCAGCACCAACCGTCAAGAGCCTCAGCGGTTATGATGAGGGCACCGTATTGTCGGATAGTGAAGTGGTCAAAGGTAGTTACGATGAGAACGGTAAGCTAGTCGGCTGGCATAAAGAGGTTCCAGGACGGGATGGTAATCACTAATGGCATCTACTCAAACATGGTCTGAATTCAACGGTACGAACGCTGCCACTGAAACAACCAGTGTCACGGCTTGTAACTGGAAACGTAATGATAGCGCTACGCAATCTGACTACAGTTCCAACCCTATAAACTCTACTAGTAATCAGAACTCAATGACCAAATATCAGGCAATCGTATTTGCTGGTACTTGGAATAGCTTGAGTGCATTGACATACAAGATCGACAATAACGCTCCCGCCACAGGGTTATCAATCGTGGGCTCAGTAGTAACTTCTGGTACGACGCCTAGCACGACTGCCAGTGGCGACTCAGCAATGAGTACAAGTGGTTTGTCTGCTAACTTCAATACCTCTAGCTCACCTTACGGTACGGGCACAAGTTCTTCGACGGCTTCCGGTACGATGTATGCGAACGCGCTCAGAACGCAACTACAGACGACTTCTAGCTACGCTGGTGGGCCTGGCGACATTGCCAGCAGAACAATCACTGCTTCGTGGACTGAAAGCTAATATGAGGGGACAATTCAATGTCATTACCGCAACCAATCGACTCGTCCGTTCGCGCTGAATATCAAGACGGTTTTATGCTCGATGAGACTGAGCACAAAGATGTTGCTCAGTTTGATAAGAGTGAAGTCAAACACAATATTTTTTATGACATCCTAAACCGATTGCCAGAAGCCGAACACGGCAAGATGGTCAAGTTCACGGTGTTCTGGAAGAATCGCCGGTACGATGTCAATTGGCGGAATTTGCCAGAAAATGCTCGTCCGATTCGCTTCCGCCATGGCTACCATCACTTTTTTCCTGATGGCACTGAAGAAATGGGTTATTCAGAGGTCGACTTCGGGTATCAATATACTAACGATAACGGCGAGAATATCCAGGAAGTACAGACACTATGACTAACTTCCTGCGTCCTCGCTTTATGCCTGATGGGTTAATTACCATCTCTACGCTCGGGCCAATGAGTATTGGTTCGATTCCTATGGGCGGCGGAGTTATAAACGCTGGTACGGCATGGCCTGCCAATAATCTGGCGCTCTACATCCCTTTTCGGATAGCTTCGCCGTTCCAGTTTAGCAGTATCGCAGTTTGCATCGGGTCGGCATCGGGCAACCTTGACGCTGGTGTCTACTCAGAAGATGGTACGAAAATAATCTCGACAGGCTCGACTTCTGTGGGGGCGAACAACAATGTCATTACCGTGACAAGCACCACCCTCGGGCCAGGACTGTTTTATCTTGCCTTGGTGTGTAGCACTACGGCATGTCAGGATGGCGTACTCGATGTCCAATACCGATAAGGCTGGCCTGCTAAGGATGCTGGGCGTGTCGCAGCAGGCGTCTGCCCTGCCGCTGCCAGCATCCGCTACGTTCGCTGCGAATACTGGGTCTATGGTTCCGATTATGGGTATAACCGGAAGGAGCGTGCTATGATTTGGCCTGCTCCAGTGGTTAAGCCGTTGGTGACGATAATCCCACTCTCTATGGAGGCTGGGGCTGGCGGCTCTGCGGTATACAACGGGGCGAACCAGGGGCTAAACAGCCATGCGGCTGGAAACTGGCCAAACTCTAACCGAGCAATCTTCGTACCATTCATGCTCAGCCAGAAAATAAGCTTCTCCACGATGTTCACCTCTAATTGGAACAGCGTCAGCGGGAATCTTGACGTCGGTATCTACTCGTCGGACGGAACGAAGATCGTTTCGAAGGGCTCGACTGCTATGTCTGGAACGTACAATATCCAGCTACTCACGCTGACCACCACCACCCTCGGGCCAGGGCTGTATTATATGGCGATGTCTTGCGACAATACTACGGCCAATTTTGCCATCCAGCAGATCGGCCAGTCGCTGAAGACTCCCTATACGGGGTTGGCTCAGATGGACTCTGCGTTTCCCCTGCCAGCTTCTGCGACGTTTGCGACGCTCGGGCAAGACCAGATACCGTTATTCGGTTTAAGTACAAGGAGTACAATCTAATGCCATCATTACAAGCATCAGGTACTGAAACGCCAACGGTTGGTACCGAAGCACAACTAGCCGATACCAATGTCGCGGGAGTATTTTCATTCCATGTCGATACTGTCAATATGGCTACTGGAGACATAACCGAATTACGGGTCTACCAGATGGTACTGACAGCAGGGACAAGCCGTGTCGTATTCGAACAGACATTCTACGGCGTACAGCTAGCCGATGATCTTATTAAAATAAGTTTGCCGATCGGAAACGACTTAACGGACTCTACAGCCTTACGGTTCAGCCTCAAACAGACATTTGGGACGGCGAGGGCATATCCATGGAAAGTGTTGAAGTACTAATGTGTTCGGAGAAAACTATCTCCTAATTATTCTCCCTAGCGGGGGGAGTAACCTTACTAAGACGCAAACCGCTATCGCACGCATAGCGGTTAATAAGACACTTACCCAAGCGGCAAAAGCCAGGATCGCAAATAACCTTACGAAAACGCAAGGGGTTATCTCGCGCATAGCTAACAATCGGACAACTACTCAATCAGCTATAGCGAGGGTGGCTAACAATCTAACCAAAACGCAAAGTGCCACCGCTCACATCACAGCAATCGTCGCCAAAACCCAACCTGCTATATCCCGTATCGCTTTTGACCTCACGAAGACTCAGACATCTACGGCCCGCATAGCCCAAAATTATACGAAGACGCAGAGCGGCATATCCCGTATAGCCAACAACCTCACCAAAACCCAAGGTGCTATTGCTCGTATACAAAAAACCGTAACCAAAACCCAAGCTGCCCTAGCGCGAATCGTCCAGCCTATAGCTAAGACACAGACAGCTATAAGCCGGGTTGCTCAGAATTATACTAAGACCCAAACTGCGATAGGCCGTATAAGTGTTATCTCTACGAATATCCAGGGTGCAATCTCGCGCATAGCCAATGGCCTGACAAAGACGCAGCCAGCCATAGCGAGAGTTGCCACTAACCTTGTCAAAACTCAGAACTCGACGGCTCGCATAGCAGCCAACAAGACGATTCCCCAGAGTGCTATTGCTCGGGTCGCCACTAATCTCACGAGAATCCAGACCGCAGTTTCACGTATCGCTAATAACTTGACAAAAACGCAGAGTGCTATCGGCCGCATTCAGATAATCGCTGCCAAAACACAGCCTGCAAATGCCAGGATACAAAAGAATCTGTTCCTGACACAGCCAGCTACGGCGCATATCATACAGAATAGTACTGTCACTAAAACCCAGTCTGCAATCGCGCGCATTATACGAACGGTCACGAATGCCCAGCCAGCAACTGCCCGCATCCAAGTCCTCAAGACCAATACCCAGTCGAGCGTGGCACGGATAAGCGTTACCTCCGCGAATATCCAAAGTGCCTTAGCCCGGATCGCCAAGACGTTCGCAGCGCCCCAGAACGCTCTGGCCCGTATAGCGAAGTCACTTACCAAGACCCAATCGGCTACTGCTCGAATTGCCAAGAGCCTATCATCTGTCCAAACCGCGACAGCACGATTAGCCGCAATTCTTACCAAGACCCAGCCTGCTACCGCTCGCATTTCGTTCTCAGCAATGAAGACCCAGACCGCGACAGCCCATATCGTCACTAACACTGCGCCAAAACCTATTGCAACGAATCTCAGCCAGAACGATGCTACGGTTACTCTCACTACCAACAATGACGACGTGACGCAGATCGCCCAGAATGATATTCACAACTCTCTATCCCAGAACGACAGCACTACGATGCTCAGTAATGATGACAATGACCACATATACCTGTAATATGAAGGGAAACCACAATGGCGAACTCGATTTCACTGACCAATTATAACCGCCCCAACCTCGTAGGGCAGCCGACGGCTTTAACGCAAGACCTGGCAGCTGGGGTCAACTCGCTTCCTGTCGGTAACAGCGCATCATTCAGCGGTGGCGGCTACGTTATTATCGGTTCTCTCGGCAGCAGCGTGTCCGAAATGCAAACGGCTACCAGCCCAGTTAGTAGTACGGCTATCCCCTTATCTGCTACGACCAGCCTGCCTCACAATTTCAACGATCTTGTGACACTGTTATTCGGTAACCAGATACGGGTATATCGGGCTAACGACGTCTCCGGCAATGGTACGCAGCCACCTGATGCTGATTTCTCGCTGATCACTACGATCAACATCACGCCCAATAGTGCCTCGACCCAATATACCGATGCTACGGGGGTAGCCGGACAGTGGTACAAGTTTACCTACTACAACTCGACGACTACGAGCGAAACGGATCTGTCCTCCAGTAATGCCGCGCAAACTGGAGTTGTCCACATTGCTTCGACCGATCAGGTGCGCAATGCCGCCGGGTTTCGGACTAACGCAAAAGTCACCGATGATATTATCAACGAGTTTAGGGACGCGGCTGAAAAAGAAGTGCTAGGCTCTCTGGCAGCCGTCTATACGTTGCCGTTGCCACAGCCGACAAACCCGATTGTCGTGGAGATCGTCAAGAATATCGCCGCTGGTGAGCTGATGCACGAGGAATATCTTGAAGTCAGCCCCAGCATGGCGGCTGAAGGTGAAGCCAAAGCCAGCACGGCCCGTAACGGCGGCGGTTCGCATACCAGTTTAGCTGAGCTGGTAGACCGCGAAGTAATACTGATGGACGCCAATTACAATGAAGAGACGATTGACGAAGCCCACGGCTTTGGCGGCTGGCCGGATGAGACAACTCAGGATACCTCTGGCACACTATCTAATAGAGAACTAGGGTCAACCGGCCAAGACCATGGTTTTCAGTTCTGGATAAACAAGGAATACTGATGCCTATCTACTTAAATGACTTCTGGATAAGGATGTCCCGTTCTTCTCGTTTAGATATCGTTCCGCCGCCTCTCCTTCTTGCCCAGCCCTTCTCCATTATGTTGTCATACTTGTGGTGGCACTTCGTACATAAAGGCATCCAGTCGTCTAGATCACGTCTATATTCGCCACTAATATTCGCCCATTCGAAGCGTTTAGAAGTATGGGTTAGGTCATTCTGGCAGAAAGAGGCTTTGCCCTTATGACGACTTACCCAAGCATGGAGACCGTAGTAGCTAACGCTATCCCCTTTCCACATTCCATGACGAGTACCAACCTTAGACTTAGCCAAACATCTATGGGAGCAGAAGCGTGCCTTATTCTCGCGTGCCTTTATTACCTCAAATTCGTTGCCACAGGTCTCGCATTTCTTTTTAACTCTGTTTCGCAGATGCTGGTTAAATGGATGAGCGGATTGCAATTCACCTTTACACTTACGGCTGCAACACTTTCGTTTGGTAGCTATAGCTGGATGTATGTGTATAGGTTTCCCGCAGTTAGCGCAATAAATGATGAAGTGAGCATTTTTAGACATATTCTACATAACTATAAGGGGAGTAAAATATGTTGTCAATTACAGTAACTGTCACTGGATTAGATCGCGTGAACGAACGATTAAGTGCATTAGGTGCCAGCTTGCATGATTTTAGTGGGGCGCTCAGCCTGCTCGGACGGCAGTTGATTATGTTTTATAGCGATACGGTGATGAATTCGCAGGGGACGGCGTTAGGTTCGAGGTGGGCACCACTCGCGGATAGTACCCAAGCATATAAGTCAAGTCATTGGCCAGGACGCGGTCCATTAGTGCGCACCGGGACTATGCAGCAGAGTTTTACCTCAACAGCTACTCCTGATACGCTGTTTGTTACTAACACTGCTCCGTACTTCCCATATCATCAATTAGGTACGCGCAAGATGCCCCAACGATCTATGATAGGCGTGAATGCTACCGTCGAAACGATGATTAAGACCGTATTGCAAGCCGACATTGCAGCCAAGATTGCGAGCACGAACGCATAATGGAACCCTCACAGAACCTCTACGCCAAGGATACCGTGACTCATTTAATTGAGTTATTCCAAGCCCAGTTCGGCGATTATTTTAATTCTTATTGGGAAGATATGCCGTTGATACCACCAACTAAGGAAGAGTATCCGGCATTGATGGTTCAAAAATTAGAGGGGACGGCTGTCATTGGCCCGACCAGCACTGACGAAGTAACCGAGAGTATCCTTATAACTATCTTCAAAAATACATCTGACGCTGTCGGCTCCGGTAATGTCAAGACGACTACCCAGCGCGAATTGCAGCTATTAGTGGAAGGGCAAGACCCTGTCACTTTAGATTACAAGCCTGACACTATCCTCTACGTCCTCCGTACCTACCTGACACTTCAGCAGTGGCTGATCGACTCGGATGTCAAGTTCCACTATGGCATTGAGAAGCCGGGAAACGCGGAAACGAATATAGCTTACGCTGATGTGACCATGAGCACGCAGCGGCGGGTAATTGTTTCGGGACGCTCGTGATTGTGCTGATGTATAAAGTGCGCTAATATGAAGGAAACCTATGGCAACATATCAAACAAAAGATGGAACGAAGATAGGCTTTGTGCCTGGTGTAGGAGAAATTGTAGACGGGTTATTAAAGGACGCTCCGGACAATCTGGAGAACCACAACCTAGTGAAAGTGGAACAAGCCCAACAAGCGGAACAAACATCAGTCCAGCCCCCAGTACAACCTCAGACGCAACCTCAAGTATCGGCTGCCCCTGCTGTGCCAGTTGCCTCGAATCCACTTCAACAGGGAATACCCCAGATAGACCCTCAGACACCAAAGCAGGAAGTTTCACCCACAAACCCCGTAAACGAGGAAATTAAATAATGGGAAATTACCATGGCGAATGGGTCGGTAATCTTGGCTATGCCATGTTTGTTACCGAAACGATACCAGGCACCGCTGTACTACCTTCTGTAGCCACACTTCTGACCGATGAGACAATGACGACAGCTTATAACCTAGAACAGCAAGATGTCGTTTTCGGCAACCCAGCTGGAACATACCAGGTATTGCCTGGTCTCCGCGATCACAAAGGCGACATTACGATTGTTGCTGAACCGAACACCGCCGCCCAGGTAGCAGATTGTCTATTAACACGCGGCAGTGTTACAGGTAGTGGCCCGTACACCTGGCCGTTTACGTTGAACGGTTTAACCGCGCCAAACAGCAAGACACTGGAAGTATCTCTCGGCGGCATTGTCAAGCGCTTTGTCGGTGTCCAATGCTCTAAGCTCACTATGACCCAGAGCAAAAACCAGATTATGCTCAAACCCTCGTTTAGCGCCCTCGGTTCGTTCCAGACAGGCGTGATTGCTTCAGTGAGCGGTTCAGGCCCGTACACGATTGTTTTTGATACCACCTATGATGCCAGTCCGACGACTAAGCTTGTTGCCGCCGACCTAATACGCGGATACCATGCCGGATCAGCTTACATCGACGGCACGATTGCGACCATCGTCAATGCTACGACCATTACGACCGCCGCTAATATGAGCAGCCTGGTCGCTGGGGATACCATCAGTCTACGTCCTCAAACGCCGAGCTTCACATTGCTTACCCCGTTCTTATGGAGCAACACCCAGTTCTGCGCCGGTGCGACCGCAGCAGCAGCATTATCTGCCACCCAGACACGGCTAGAACAAGGCAGCACGTGGGAACTCGACTATTCATTCGAGAGCGATAGCGGCTCACAGCTTTCCGGTTCAGCCGACCCGTTCAGTTTACGGCGTACTGTTGGCGGTGCTAGCTTGAACGTCAAACGCTACTTCGATACGCCCGATGATGTCATTAAGTTCAATCAACAGAGCAAAACCGCTTGGGTGGTCCGCCACTTTGCCGGTTCGACGAATCAGTACGAACTTCGTGTGACCTTCAACCATCTTAAAACCGACGATCCGATGCCGAAGGTCAAGAGCAAAGGCATTAACTTCAGCGATATCAAGTACAAGTCGCAATACGACACGTCTGATGCGCAAATGTTTGCTCTGACGAATATTAACGGATTGGCGACGATAGCGTAATGCCAGTACTACCCTCATTACCGACCCCAGTTATCAAGCAATTCTACATGCCTGACCCGGCTACGAAAGAAGTTGACGGCAAACAAGTGCCTATACCGCAAGAAGAACAGGGTTGGGTCAAAATGGATGTCAGCCCCATGAACGTGCAAGATTCACTCGTTATCGAAGCCAGCGACACGACGCTGATGCGAGCCGGTACGCGGATAGTGGCAGAACGCATCAAAGAGTGGAACTTCACAGACGCGGCAGGTAATGTGGCACCCGTAAACTTTCAGACGGTGTTACAACTCGGTAAGACGAACATCGACTACCTATCTGGTCAAATTGCCATACCAGAATCTCAAGTACTTTCAGATTATCAAAAAAAAAGCTAGCACTCTATGTTGATGCATTGCAAACCAGCGCCGAGGGTATAGACATAGAGATACCCGACGCACCGTTAGCCTATATCGTGCTACTGTGGCGTCGCAAAATGCATGTCGGCTGGTTTGAGGCAATGCGTATGCCCCTCAGCGTGATTATGAACGATCTTGAGATGTTAGACATTGAAGCAGACGTCAGACGGCAACATATAGCGCGGCAAACGCCTAAAGACATGGCATAATGTAAGCAAGAGTAAAACAAACCACATGGCAACCCTCCCAGGCGCAAGCGGCAATTCAAACGTCGGTATCACAATCACCACGGTTGCTGATCCTGCTGGCATTGAAGCGACGCAGGCAAGCTTAGCTGGCTTACAAGTCCAAGCCGAGGAAACCCAGGGTGCCATAACTGCCGAAGGCGAAGCTGGAGTCGCCGCCGCTGATGAGCAAGCCTCTGCCACAGAAGCTATGGCTGCAAAGGCAACTGTTTCTAGTACAAGTCTTGCATCTTCCCTCAAAAGCACTGGCGAGAGTTTATCAGGCGTTGGTCGTACAATTTCCACCTATGTGACCCTTCCTGTCGCTGGCATCGCTTATGAAGCCGTCAAGAGCGCGATGAGCTTCCAGACACAGATGAACCTGATACAGACCCAGGCAGGCGATACAACCGATAGCCTCTCATGGCTGAGTAACCAAGTATTACAACTATCCCAAAACTCAATGTGGACACCTGATCAGTTGGCGGCAGGTCTATATCATCTAACATCTGTTGGTCTGCGCGGCGCGGATGCAATAAACGCATTGAACTCCGCCCAGCAATTGGCAGCCGTTGGCGGCGCAAACCTTGAGGATACGACTAATGCTGTTGCCGTGGCGTGGAAGTCGGGAATTTCGGGAGCGCAAAGTTTCGGCGATGCAGCAGCATCGCTCAATGCCATCGTCGGTGCTGGAAACATGCGTATGAACGATCTAGTTGCTGCTCTTGGCCCAACCGGACTATTAGCAGCAGGGAAAGCAGCAGGCTTAACATTAAATGATGTCGGTGCGGCAGAAGCGTTGCTCGCCGATATGACTGGCAATGCCCAAACATCGGCACAGCACTTACGGCAGGCTCTCTTACTTATGCAGTCGCCAAGTACTGCTGCACAGAAAGCACTCGCCAGTATCGGTATAAGCTCGAACCAGTTAGGTGTCGATCTCCAGGAGGGCGGTATCCAACAAGCACTTGGGGATGTTAACAAACATTTAAATGATACGTTCGGCCCGACTGCCGCGACCAGCGTACAGACATACATGAATCTGCTCCAAACGCAAGGCCCGGCAGCAGCGGACGCTTTCGCCAATAGCAGCGCTAATGCCGCCAGTACCATCAGTAAGGCATTTGGCGGCTCGCGATCTTCATCAGTTATCATGCAACTGTTAGGCGGCTACGATTCAGGCTCATTCACACAGAAGCTGCAATCGATTCAGCAAAGTACTAACAACTTCGCACAGGATTATAAGACCAAACAATCCGAAGCCCAGTACCAATTTGATCATGCGCTTGCTCAAGTAATGACTGACCTGACGAAATTAGGACAAACCATCATGCCGGAAGTAACGAATGTGGTGAATGACGGAGCCAAGGCAGTAAATAACATCACGAATTGGTTCGACCATCTCAGCAAGGGTCAAAAACAGTTTGTGGTTGACGCGCTCGGTATTGTTGCCATCTCGGGACCGTTACTTATGTTCTTTGGAGGGGTGGCTAAGGGTATAAGCGGTATTATTGAGCTTGCAACCGGACCATTCGGCGTGGCAATGAAAGCGATGGGGACAGCCGCCTTCAATGCTGCCGATCAGATAATTGCTAATATGACTGGCGGAGTGGGTATTAAGATGGCAGTGCAAAACCTTGTTACTTATGTCGGTGGTCCAGCGGCACTGGCGGGTTGGGCGGTCTTCGGAGCGGCAGCAGTGGCAGCGTTCATACTTATACAGAATAGTGCTAATCAGACAAAGAAGGTTATAGATCAGATGCAGCAGGGCATAAATGCCGATTTTGCATCCATAAACAATGCCATTAGTACAGTAAGTAATCTGGCGAAAACTGGTACTCCAGCCCAGCAGGCACGTGCTAAAGCTCTGTTAGCGAGCGGATCACTAGCTGGTAGTGTACCAAGTAATAACAGTAGTAACGTATTCTCTGATGTTATGGCGGGTCTCAAATCACTCGGTTTCGCTACCGGCACCAACTATGCCCCCGGTGGCTGGTCTATGGTCGGTGAGAACGGCCCAGAACCGATGTATGTGCCACAGGGTGCAATGATTAAAACAAATGCCCAAATGGGCACGATGCACCCCGGAGGTCTAAGCAGTGGCGGCGTTACCATCTACCAGACGGTCAACAATTACAGCAATGCAGACATGACCGAAGCCAATAGAAACTTAGCGTTCCAATTGAGCGGTATTTAGGAGTCGTTATGCAGAATATGTCACTCGGCAGCTTATCCTTCATCACCGGCCCCACGCCGTCGCAGCAGTATGGCTGTACCGTCGATCCGAATGTGCAAGGATTAGACGCGCCAGATTATCGCATGGTGCAATATCCAACACCAGGACAAGATTACGCTCGTGTCTCCCAGGCATTTTACGACGCCCGGACGATTACCTTACAGGGGTATATCATCGGCCAGAACCCGACCGACTATATTGCCAGGCGTCAGGCGCTATCCACAGCCACCGCTATAAACCGGAACAGTTATAACTACCCTACTTTAACCCGGCTCCAATTCACCACCCTGGACGGCAACAGTTACTTTACGAATGTCCAGCCGAAAAAGCCGGTATTCGCCCACACTTACAACACCTGGACGAAGTATCAGCTGACACTGGTTGCCCCTGACGGACGGCTGTACGGCACAAGCCAGCAGAACTCCGGCCAGATTACCACCCTCATTGGCGGCGGCTTTGTGGTACCAACCGTGGTACCAGTCGTCAGTTCCGGCAGTAGCGGCGGCTCAGTCACGGTGACAAACAGTGGTACAGCTGAAAGCCATCCGATCCTTACATTCGTCGGTCCCTTAACGAATCCCTATATCGTTAACCAGACGACCGGCTACGCTTTCCAGTTGAACTATACGATCTTAGGCGGTGACAGCATCGTAGTGGATATGTACGAACAGAGCGTGGTGTATAACAATAGCTCGAACTTTATATCCTACCGCAATGACCCGATCTCTAGCTGGTGGACTATCGTGCCAGGCAGCAATACGATAGCGCTGAGTACCAGTAACAGCAGCGACGGGGGATATGTTGAGATTCAGTTTTACAGCGCATGGGTGGGGCTGTAATGGGTCGTCCCACCAGTATCTACAGCCTTGAACTAGTTTCACCCTCCGGTAACATCCTGGCCGATTTATCCAGCCGTGCCTCACAACGCACGTTTACCGTCACCAGGAACGGCGCCGACGATATCCAGTGGTATCTATCAATAGATGAATTAGAAGACTATTGTAGGAAGACTTACCAAGACCCGAAACTACTACTCGTTACCAACCAGACTGAAGTACGGGTTAAACGCAATGGTACTTACATGGCAGCCGGACAGTTAAGCTACAAATACGGCTCATTGGCTGAGAATGGCAGCGGCAACCTCATCCAGTTAAAAGCCAGCGGGTTCCTCAACTTGTTCACTCAGCGCTTTACCGGCCCAGGACAGATTTACACCAACATGGACGCTTCAGCGATTGCCTGGGACTTAATCAACCAGTCACAACAAGGTAACAATGACCCAACTGGCACGCTGAATACCACTACCGGCCTGATTATTCCTGGCACGGCCACGTCGGGTGTGCCTATCGCTGATTGGAACTTCGGCATTACGCAGGGCTCGTTAGCGACCGTCGGACCGCATACACGGACGTATCAGAATATGGCAATCAGTGATGCCCTCCAGGACTTCTGCAATGTGTCTGTCGGCGGTTTCGATATGCAATTCACCTATAACAAGGTGTTTAATACCTTCATCCAATTAGGTGTCCAGCGGCCGGACATCGTATTGGAATACCCCGGCACCATCATCGAAGCCGACATTACTGAAGACGGTACTCAGATGGCTAATCTGATCAGCGCCCAAGGAACCGGGAACGGCACCGTTACACAGAGCCAGTACACCGCGCCTAATACCGGCTCAACAGCAAATTATAAAGTCCGTCAGTCGTTCATATCCCCTAGCTCCCTCGATGCAAGTGACGACTCGCTCCAGAATTACGCCACCTGGAACCTGGCACAATTCCAAGTGCCGTTAGTGCTGCCCTCGATCATATACAATACCCATAATGGTCCCAGCCCGACTGATTTCAGCGTAGGAGACTGGATACATATAAAAATCCGTAACCATCCGTTATACTCAGATGTCGATGGGATGTACCGGACGGAACAAATTCAGGTTACAATAGACGAATCAGACAATGAACAAGTGACCATAATAACGAGTCTCGCATAATGGCAATCAACAAAGTACAGCTCAAACTAGACCGTCGCGTCACCAATGACATCAAGCTGCTCAAGCGGAATGTGCGCGAAATGAAGACGCCGCAGAAGGTAGGCGGTGACATACTGCAACTACAGACAATACCTGCCGCCGCTAATGAGGTGAATATACAGGGACCAGCTTATTTACTTCCTACTGCTCCATATAACGATTGGATATTTACTTGTCAAGGCTATCCGCTCAACAAAGTATTGACCTTATGGAACTTCGCATTTACGTTATATGTCGATCCTACCCTCGACCCCGTAACAGGAGTGCCAGACGCTAATAACCTATGGCCGAACGGCTTCAATCTTACTCCAGGCCAACAGAACGCATCTATGACTTGGTGGCTGGACTGGGCCCAATCAGATGACACGCTGAATGACCGTATATACCAGGTATATATTAAGAACAACGATACTGCGAATCACAACTATTACCTGGTGTATAAACTTTATCTTCCTAACCTTGTCTAGAAAGGGAAATACTATATGGGCATGCGAAACTTCCTGATCATAAGCGAAAAAGGTTTTACGACACTCTCACGCGTCGACGACGGTACGAGGACATATGGATGTTATCCTAGAGATCCGGTTGCCTCTATACAGGAATTTGAAGCTACCCGTGAAGAGTTTACAGGACTCATGAAAAAAGCCGAGACACACCATATTGAACACGATGCAGCGACTGGCAAGGTGGTGGTGAGAGGACCGAGAAAGCCGTTTAGTACGGACTAGCTCGCGGCGGGAGCATTGGCAATAGTGCAAGCCGCACCTTCGCCTTCGCTACGTAGGCCGTCAGCATAGACAGCGCGGGTGGCGTGTAAGATACTCTTGGTAGAGCTGTCACTATAGGTGAAGATACAATATTGCGATTGCACAGTGGATGGTTCAATCATAGTACCACCCGGCCCGTCTACAGGTGCGCTCCAGTCACTCAGAGTTGCGCTTACTGCCGTTACAGCAGGTGTAGTGGATGCAGAAGGAGTGGTGGTCGTTGATGTCGTAGCACTCAGTGTACTGCTGGGGCTACTAGACGTAGCAGTAGAGGTAACCGTGGTACTCGTGCTTGGTGTCGTATTAGCAGCTATCGGTGCGGTCGTTGTTGTAGTGGTTGTCTGTGGGCTAGCAGGGGCAGGAGTAGCAATAGGATCAGTGCTGGCAGTAGTAGTGGTGTCGGCCGTTGACTTGAAGGCCACGATAGGCGTAGAGGGATTCATGTGGCTTGTTAGCGCAATGCCACCGACAAAGGCGAGGCCGATAACACCGAGGATAATTGAGGTTGACTTTATGGATAATTTCATGGGTGGTTCCTGCTTATAGTAGCAGTTATACCGTTTTTATATCGTTTAGTCAAATCATACCGTAATTATAGGTGCTGTATTGCCAATAGCGTATTATCCAGCTAGACTAATATCAAATGATAGCTGAAGGAATAAAAACATAACAGCTTACGCGAGCATCATAGACAACGGCAAGACAAGCGCTCAGGGTTTTATGTCTGGCTTTAGCTCCCTGATGGGTTTCCAAGGTATACCTACAGTTACAAGTTCAACCTCTCTCCAAGCCATTCAGCGCGCAGCCGGTGCGAACATGTCAGTGGATATCTCTATTGGTTCAGCGCTTATCTCCAACTCATTGTCTACGTACTCGTACAACGTCTGGCAAGACGCCGTCACCAATCTAACTATTGCCGCCGCCAGCCCCTCCAACCCGCGCATTGACGTCGTAGTAGCTTATATTAACCTTTCAGCCGTCAGCACCACTAACAGCAACAACCCCGGCGCATTGGCCTTCATGGATGTACAGGGAATACCTGGCAGCAGCCCGGTCGCACCAAACAGTTCAGCTATTCAAACGGCAGTCGGTGCCGGTGTACCGTGGATTGCTCTTGCGAATGTCACCGTGCCGCAGAGCGCTACCCAGATCGTCACCGCCAATATCGCCGACGTGCGGTCACCTTTCGCTGTCAGAGCTAACTTATGGGGCGGTTCTAGTAACACGTACGGCCATACTGTGCCGAATGTCGCCGATGATACCGTCGTTTTAGCCAATGCCATACAAACACTCAATAACAAGACTTTAGGTAATAGCACGAGTATCATTTGGACCGGCTGGCAACCCGCATCAGGCAGTTTTACTTATGCAGGTAATAATGGCAATAAGGAGTTCTTGCTTAATACCAGCGCTAACTTGACAGGTGTGATACAGCCGGGAGATAAGCTAAGCGTAGTGCGCGGTACGGTTCCTCCGACACAATGTATGAGTTTCGTATCGGGAAGCAGCCAATACGCTACGAACACCTCACCCTCGGGGATCACATTCACCTCAGCATTTACGTGTGAGGCGTGGGTATATCTAAACAGTTACGGTGGTAGTACAGGTGAGGTGATTGTTAATCGTCGTAATGGCAACAGCGGTTGTTGGGAGTTTATGACATTAGCTACTGGGCAAGTGCGTATTATGTATGGGGATGCGAGTGGCAACTTCACATCGTTCGATACATACCAATCGCTGCCACTCAAGCGTTGGATACATGTGGCGGGGGTTGTCTCATCAGTTTCTAGCAAAACTGGCGCAGTTTACATTAACACTACAGTGACACTTAGAAAGCAAGGCATATTCCCTGGAATTTTCCCAGGAAATCTCCGCGAACCCAAAGCCATTTGACGGCCCTGCGATTGCACGGGAGATTCCGGGGAATCTTCCGGGGAAAATTCCCCGGAATGGCAAAGACCTTCGTGCCCTCCTCGCCTCGATGTGACATGCTAGCAGTACCAAACCTTCTGCATAGCCGTGTGCCTCGGAAAGGAGAAGCACATGAAGTCCTCTCAGCATAGCACATCCGAAGCGTCCGGGCCAGGTCTACCAGAGATCAGCCAGTGGCCGCAGCAGTTACGCGAGTGGCATGCCCGGCTGCGTCCCCACTTTGCCCGTCCCGAAGTCCATCAGCATGCCCTGCTCTATCTGCACGCCGTCCTCAGCGAGATCCCCCGCAAAAATGGCTGGCAGATCGCTGAACACGCTCGCCAGGCCAATCCCTCTGGCATGCAACGCTTGCTCTCCCACGCCGTCTGGGATGAGGAGGCGGTGCGCGATGCCCTGCGCACCTTCGTCTGCCAGACGCTCTCCCCGCCTCCCCTGGTTCCCGCTTGCGCCGACGCCGAGCCGCTCTATCCGGTCCTCGTCCTCGATGAAAGTGGCTTTCCCAAACGCGGTCGCCATTCGGCCGGGGTCGCCCCGCAGTATTGCGGACGCAGCGGGCAAGTCGAAAACTGTCAGGTCGGCGTCTTTCTCTCCTACGTCACGGCGCTGGGTCATGGCCTCATCGACCGCGAGTTGTATCTGCCTGACGACTGGTGTGCTGATCTGCCACGCCGCCAGGCAGCTCACATCCCTGATCATGTCAGCTTTGCCACGAAACCCGAACTGGGCATCCACCTGCTCCAAAGGGTGCAGGCCGCCGGACTGCCTATCCGCTGGGTGGTGGCCGACACGGTCTACGGCCACAGCACCCAGTTGCGGGAATGGCTGCACGCCCAGCACTACGCCTTTGCGCTGGCGGTTCCCTCCATCGAAGTCGTCTGTGTGCAGACCCGCACCGGCGTGCTGCTCGCCGATGTCGCCAGCATCGCCGCGCAAGCACTGCGCCCCAGCGACTGGCAGCGTCTCAGTCAGAGCCAGGGCACCAAGGGCGAACGCCTCTTCGACTGGGCTCGCCTCCCTGTGCTGCACGCAGGCAGCAGCGACGGACGCCACTTCCTCGTCGTGCGCCGTTGCCTCGACGACCCGGCCACGCTGGCCTATTATCTCGTGTTTGCTCCTCCCGACACGCCGCTGCCCACCATGGTGCGAGCCATTGGCGCACGCTGGCACATCGAAGAGGACCTGCAAACGAACAAAGATTTGGGTCTGGATCACTACGAAGTGCGCAGCTCCCTCGGCTGGTATCGCCACATCACCCTGGTCTTGCTGGCCGCCGCGTTCCTGCTGAGCGTGACCGTCCAGCACGCTCACACGGCTCCGGCCTGCGCTCCGCTCATCGCGCTGACTGCCTCCGAAGTCCGTCACTTGCTCGCTCACCTGTTCTTCCCATCGCCCACCTCGCTTCCCTTGCTCACGCACTGGTCACGATGGCGACGCACCCATCAGTATTGGGCCGGCTACTATCATCGTCGTCGCCGCGTCAAAGCCAGCTAAGCTTCTGGGTCACGCACGCTGAGCGTCCCTGGAAAGATCCTGGGAGTCTTCCCCAGAACACTCCCAGGACCTTTCCCATGTCTTTTCCCGACACAACTCCCGGGATTTTTCCCAGGAGTTCGTCCGACTACCTCTCGTTCGGGCTCTCGAGCCGGACAAGAAAGGAGTTTCCCATGACCGTTGTGTCCCTGGTTCAGGCGGCTCGTCGCCTGGGCATTGATGCGAAAACGCTGCATCGCTGGCTGGCCGAGGCCGGGCTTGCCGTGCAGAGCCATCCCACTGATCGCCGCCAAAAGGGGGTGAGCAGCGACCACCTGCTCACCCTCGCCCGTCTGCATCAGCGCACCCTGACTTCCCTTCCGGCGGAGTCCCCTGCGCTGGGTGTCAGCACACCGTCGGCGTCTGCTGCTCTGCTGGTCCTGTCCGAGCAGCTGGCGGCCCTGCAAGCCCAGGTGGCTGGCTTGCAGCAGCAGGTAGCTGATCTCAGCCGCCAGCCCCACGCCGCAGAACGAGCCAGCTCGGTGGCTTCGTCGAAGCCGAGCCCGACGAGCAAGCGGTCCTCCACCCCTGCATCCCCGGCTTCCCGTTCTCGTCGCGCTGCCGCTGCCGCCACGACGCCCCGCAAGCCCGTCCATGTCATCCCACGGGTCGAGTGGGATGGACAGGGAAGCTACGTGGTGATCTGTCCAAAGAAGGGGCGGCTCGCTCTCGCACTGGATACCCCGGAGTGGTTCGACTGGCTGAGAACGCAGTCTTCGTTTCGCTTTGTGGGAAAGGAAGGCACCTTCTCGGCCCATCATGAGTGGCGCGTTCCCCGGGGAGCCTGGCGAGCGCATCGGCAGATCCGCAATCATGGCTACCATCTGCGTCTGGCCCCCACTCAGCAACTGACAAGTGCCGTGTTGGAGCAAACGGCGGCGGCATTACACGCTCAACTGATCTAACCGCTCGCCTGCTTGGAGCTTCTGGGATCGGCTTGGTTCCACCTTGGTTCCAACAAGTGCCACTGTAGTG
>Ga0307373_10001773_pt1 | contig 40124 bp, 29 predicted proteins | sample OX2MG_FD_202534 | JGI IMG/M metagenome (GOLD analysis project Ga0307373, IMG submission 202534) | Soil microbial communities from Risofladan, Vaasa, Finland - OX-2 | ecosystem: Environmental > Terrestrial > Soil > Coastal area > Acid sulfate soil | place: Finland: Risofladan, Vaasa | collected...
CGTACAGTTCCTTGCCGCCGAAGGACTGCATCACATTGCCAACGATGCCATCGATGCTTGCCGAATGCCGTTCCCTGCCGAAGTGTTCCGACGCCTCCCCTTTCTTCGTGAGCGCTGCCTTGAACTCCGCGAGTCTCTCTTCCAGTTTTCCGGCAGTAAGCGCCACATGCTTCTTTGTGGCACCCTTCGTCACAAGCTTTCCCTTGTCATAGGCGTCAAGCGAAAGCCATGTGTCCGCGAACGCGTTCACGAGCTCAAAAATGCTTTGCGTGTCGATCGCCGCGCCCGGAGGCAGGAGGCGCTTCATGTCTTCCACGGCCTTGAGGAATTGGGCGTAATTTCGCGCGACGCGTTTTCGGTTGATCGCGTATCCCTCAACGACATACTGCCGCAGCGTCTTGGTGGCCCATTTGCGGAACTGGATCGCTTTCCGCGAATTTGCACGATAGCCCACCGCGAGGATGAGGTCCAGGTTATAGAACTGGACCTGATATGTTTTGCCGTCAGGGGCAGTATGTGCAAAATTTGCACATACTGAATCGGCATCGAGTTCCTTGTCCTTCAGGATATTGCGAATGTGCTTCGTCACTACGGACCGTTCGCTTTCAAATAGATCCGCAATCTGGGCCTGGGTCGCCCAGATGGTCTCCTTCCGCACATCCCGGCGCAGCTCAAGTGCCCCCGATTTCGCTTGGTAAACGACGATATGATTGTCTGAAGCTTTCTTTCTCATATTGCTCTTGAATTCTAAAGCTTCTGTGTTAAATGCTCAATGAAATCCAACTGCGGGACAACCGGTTCAATTTCCTCACGGGGAGTCCCCTTCGTGCCATCACGCTCGAACCGGGGTCAGAGACCCCTCTTTTGTTCCCGTGGCACCCCTCAGAACCTCCGAAAAGCCTGCAATATCTGGGATTATGCGGTTCGAGAGTAAGGGTGCGCGGGCTACGACTCGAACCACTTCTGTACACCTTGACAGATATTATATTATCTGATAATATATCACCAGATCTCCAACATACAACATTTTGCTTGCTTTCTGTGGCCATAGCCAAAAGTCCTTCGACTACAGTCAGGGATTTCTGGCTGTGGCTACGGCACGATCCAAGTAGCCTTTTGCAGAAAAGGAGAAAACGCTATAACAGCGAAAACCTTCAATCGCCAAACCGCAAGATTTCTTGCAGTCGTGGGAGAAAACATGCCGGAGATCCCGAGTTCACTAATGCAGGAATGGATTCAACATCCGAAAGATCTCCAAAAAGCACTCTGGACGGCATTGTGCCCACTCAAGACCGTGCCGATGTTCAAAGCATGGAGAACGATAAAGATCGGGTCCGTGGAAGATCTATCAAGGGCCCTCGCGGTCAATGGCTTCCCCATCTGCTCCACTGCGTCAGACATCATGGAAAGGATGGTGCCCGCTCCGGCCGAAACAGCAATCGAACTTGTTCGGATAACCGCGCGCGAGCTTGGCTTCAACAATCAAACGCGCCGGGATGCAATTTACGCCCGCGCAAAAGAGTTCGGCCTTGATCTCGTTCCAGCAGAAGTTGGCCCACAGCTACGGCTGCAGTATGGCAAACAGCCAGCGCGAGAATGGCTCCTCATCGGTATGGAACCTATTCTTACGCGGGATTTCTTCGCCAGAATTTTCGGTGTGGGGCAAAATAAGCATGGCAAGATACTCTTCGACAGCGACGGCAATCCTGCTGCTCAGTACGAACCTTCTTCTTGCTGGGTGTTCGCCCGCCGCAAGCAAAGTTAACTGTGAACAAACAAGATTGACCCTCGATTTCCAATGAAAGGAGGTGAAATACTATAGGGACGACACATTGTCGTCCCTTTTATATTGTTGGGATAATATTGTGGGACGGTTCGAGTTTCTCACTGGAGGGGTAATCGTGTTCTTACGCTCGAACCGGGGTCAGAGACCCCTCTTTCGTCCCCTCGGCACCCTTGAGAACATCCAAAAAATCTGCAATATCTGGGATAACACGGTTCGAGAGTAAGGGTGCTGGGGCTACCCCTATTGAGACGGGGTGCGCAAATCCCCGAAGAGCGCTGAAAAGACCGCCCAACTCAGCGGTTCGAGAATGTCCAATTGCGAACCCTCCCGGAAGGACCAATCTCTCGAACCGCCTGCGAAATGGGGGTTGGATCGTCTGCCAGGTCTGGCGCAGCCGAATCAGTGGCATTACGATCTCCTTGAATTTTTCCCTGACCTCGGCAACGTCAATACGCCGGCGTGCACCCTGGCTTTCGAGCGCATGGCGTTGGTTCAAAATGATCTTGCGATGCCGCAGGAATTCCTCGTCTGTGATGAGACCCTGGGCGCGCATTCCGATGATTCCCTGAAGCTCGCGTTCCAACTGCGCCGCTCGTGTTTTGTGGGTTGCGGTGCGGGCTGCTTGCTCTGTCTGGTATGCCTTCACTTCTTCTGTTAAGAGATCTCCGATCTTCTCAAGGATTTCCGGGTCGGGTGCGACAGAATCCAAGAACTGCTCGAACTCCTCATGGACTGCTCCCGCAGGGTGGCTCTTGCCGCGCTTCGGGCACGAAGTATGCTGACAAACGTAATAGGGATACCGCCGGCTTCGGCCACGCGTAAATGCGCCGGTCATTGCGCGACCGCAGGCATCGCAGCGTGCCAGACCCCGCAAAGGGAAATCCGGCCGTTCCTTCTGATGCACTATGGACCGGTTGCGCCCGGCGATGACCTGTTGGACACGTGCGAACTCTTCCTTGGTCACCAAGGGCGTGTGCCTACCTTCGTATTCTTTTCCACCCCAAGGATCAACGAGAATGCCCGCGTAATAAGGGTTGGTAAAAATCCGCGACAACGACTGTGGACTGAATGACCCGCCATGGGCGCTTGCAAGCCCCCATGACTCCATGAGACGTCCCATTTCAGCTTTTGTATAAGCGCCGGTGGCGAAGAGTTTCCACGCCCGCTGAAGAAGGTTGAATGCCGGCTGGTCCGGCACGTCCGGCACGGATTTCTTTTCGCCGTTCGTAACCGGACTCTTGTATCCGAAGGGCGGCCGCCACGGAAAGATGCCTTCAAAAAGCCTTCGTTGCATTCCCTGGAGCGTGCGTGCCGCGCGCACGTCGTTGTCGAACTGCGCGAAGCTGGCCAGGACGCCTTCCATGAGTTTCCCGGTTGGACTGGCATCAATAGGTTCGGTCACGGAAACGATGCGTCCTACTCCATACCGCATCAGCGTGCTCTTTACGGCGTAATAATCGGAAGAGTTGCGCGCGAACCGGTCCACCTTCCATACTAGAAGCGATTGGACCTGACCCTTGTTCGCGCGACAGAAATCGATGAGAGCCAGGAGCTGCGTTCGGTCGGCAAACTTGGCAGATTCGCCCTCCTCGACGAAGACTTTAAGAACCTCCATCCCTTTCTGTTTGGCATACGTGCGGCACGCTTCCTCCTGTGATTCGAGGCTCGTTCCGTCGATCTGTTCTTTGGACGAGACGCGGCAATAGATGACAATGTTGTTCATGTGAATGGAATGATTGAGTGCTGAGGCGGGATCTTTATGCCGTTCATGTTACGTTTCCATTTGATGATTGTCAAAAGCCTACGGCGCCTTTCCGCCAGAGTTCCTTTTCAGCAGGTAGAGATCCAACAGTAGGCGTGCAGCGCTGTGCATGTCGCTGCGTAGCTGGATCAACTGTGCATCCGAGTATCGGGTCGCGATTGACCCCAAGAACTCCTTGAATTCCTCAAGATCTGTTTGGCGGTTTCCTTTGTGATTTTGTGAAGGCGGGACCTTCTCCATTCTTCTCAGCGTAGTCACCGTCGGCTCCCGGCCAAGATGGGAAAAGTAGCCGTTTCCGGCAAGTTAGGCCGTCTAGCTTGGGTCCGGGCGCACCTTACGCTGAAAGAATGACTTCAGCCAGTGATCTCCGCAGCGAGGCGCTCGCCTACCATCAGCGCCTGCCGCAAAGGCTTTGGAAATTTCTCAATGAGCGCGGCATCCCGGATGCTTTGATCCATAAGCACCTGCTCGGGTGGAACGGCCAGCGGATCACCATTCCCATCCCCGATCGCGACGGTAAGTTTGCATTCTTCAAACTGGCCAAGGAGCCCGAGGATCAGTCTGACAGCCCGAAGATGCTCGCCACACGGGGCGCGCACGCCGAACTCTATGGGTGGGAGCGCGTACTCTCGAAGCCCCCTGAGCAAATCCTTATCTGTGAAGGCGAATTCGACCGGCTGGTCCTGGAAGGCCACGGCTTCGCGGCGGTGACTTCGACAGCAGGCGCGGCCACCTTCCGCCCGGAATGGGCCGAGGCGTTTCGAGAGATTCCGAAGGTCTTTCTCTGCTTTGATAACGACGCGGCTGGGCGCATGGGGGCCGAACGAGTCAGCCGGCTGATCCCCCATGCCCGGCTGGGCCGGTTACCGGAAGAGGTGGGCGAAGGCGGTGACGTAACAGACTTCTTTGTGCGCCTGGGCAAAAGCAGGGAAGAGTTTATGAGGCTGTTAGAGGCGGCGGAGCCCGTACCTCAGAGAGACCTGACATCACCGCCAGACCGAGAGACGTACCGCATTGTCACGACGCCGGATGAGGAAGTCGGGCGCATCAAATCCCTGGTCGCGATCAAGGATCTTATAGGCCGGTATCTCCCGTTGCGACGCGAGGGGAAGAACTTCGTTGCCCGCTGCCCTTTTCACGATGACCGCTGCCCCTCTCTCGTGGTCTATCCCGCAACCCAGAGCTTCTACTGTTTCGGCTGCCAGGCGGCGGGCGACGTTCTGAGCTTTCTCATGTGGGTCGAACAAATGAACTTCCCGGAGGCCCTGCGCGTTCTCCGTGAACTCGCTGCCTAACATGAGCGAAGAGATCAAGAAAGCTGCCGAAAAGGTCAAGAAACAGATGGCAAGGCCAACCGTCTCGGCGGCCCTGCCCGATGGTTCGCTGGTCGAGATGCTCTATCACCCGGAAGAAAACCGGACGCTTTTTTGCGTTTCGAAAGACGGCGACATCCGCTACGAGACGAATCTCTTGGTCAACGGCCAGCGCCTGACCCCTTACTCGGCCCATAATAACCTGCTCACCAACGAAGTTGTGTTGTTTCCTTCAGAGCCCGCGGAATATGGGACGGAACAGGAACTGGTCGAAAGCATTCGCACCTTTATCCATCGCTACGTCGATATCTCACCCCTTTTCGAGCAGATCGCCAGTTACTACGTGCTTTTCACCTGGGTCTATGACGCTTTTAACGAATTGCCTTATCTGAGGCTCAGAGGTGACACGGGTTCCGGCAAGACCCGTTTTTTGCTCACAGTGGGATCGCTCTTGTACAAGCCCATCTTTGCGAGTGGGGCTTCCACCGTCTCTCCGCTTTTCCGTATCCTCGATGCCATGCGAGGCACCTTGATTATCGACGAAGGTGATTTTCGGTTTTCGGACGAGAAAGCGGAGATCGTAAAAATCCTGAACAACGGCAACGCGCGAGGATTTCCCGTCTTGCGAAGTGAGTCCATTAACGGCCGCGAGTTCAGCCCCAGGGCCTATACGGTCTTTGGGCCGAAGCTCGTATCCACGCGAGGTTTCTTTCAGGACCGGGCGCTCGAAAGCCGCTGCCTTACGGAAGAGACAGGCGGGCAGAAGCTGCGAGAGGATATTCCGATCAACCTGACGGCGGTATACAAGCAGGAAGCCCTGGAGCTTCGGAACAAGTTGCTCCTGTTCCGGTTTCGGAATTACGGAAAGTGCCAGATTGACCCCGCCCTGGTGGACCGCTCGATTGAGCCACGTCTCGCCCAGATCTTCGTGCCCTTGCTGAGCGTGATCGAGGACGCCAATGCCCGCAATTCCCTTCGCCAAGTCGCGAGAGACTATCAGCGGGACCTTGTGGCCGACCGGGGCATGGATGTGGAAGCTCAACTATTGGAGGTCATTCAGGAACTTCAGCAGGAGCCGTATTCACCGGGCCTCGCCGTCAAAGAAATTGCGGAACGCTTCATTGCCCGCCACAGCGAGGATTTCGAGCGGAAGATCACGCCGCACTGGGTGGGATATCTCATCCGGAGGAAGCTAGGGCTCAAAACCGAAAAACATCACGGGAATTATCTCATCGCAGTATCAGAAGGACCGAAGCTAGCCCGGTTGTTTGAAAAGTACGGGGTCGGCGCTGATTCGGGGGACTTGGGGGACTCTGGGGACTCCGCTGGGGAAGGGAGCAGCGAGGAAGGCCCGCAAGGATTGCCTTTGCTTTAAGGAGAAGCCTTACTGTTCTGTACCCGAATAAAGTCCCCCAAGTCCCCGGAGTCCCCCGGTCCGACTAGAGGATTGCCCCATCGCGTCGCCGCGAACGAAGTATATAGAGTTCGCAATACGAACAAAGACGCGGCTTTCTCGCATCCAGTCGGATTATCCCCCAGCGTAACGCACCCTGCATTTTCTGCGATTTTCTCAGTAGCACGCTCTCTCCTTTACTTTAACAGTGCAAGTGTTACCGTTATTGCAAAGGCCTTTACACAACTCTATTTGTCCTCTTGAAATACAGGACCCAAAACGGGAGTGCGCTGATCATTATTCTGCTTGTCGTAGTCGTGGCCTTCGTCTCCGGCGCGGCATGGTATTATGTAGCCCATCGCTCTCCATCTTCTGAGACGCAGACGAATAATGCTACTCAGGCCAGCGTCTCGCCGAAGACCGCCGAAGCTATGCAAGCGATCCAATATCTTGTTCAATATTCCGGGGGAACGCTTGACGTGAAGCCAATAACACGAATCCTTCATCCCGTTTCCACTACAGATTCCTCAACATTCTCGCTCCAAGGAATCACTTTCCGGGTGCCATGGACGGGGGTAAGCAAGACCGGCAAGGGGAATCCTGCCGTCGTCGTATCGAAGACGTTTACCAACGGAAGAAGTTTTTTATTTATGAGATCAGTTCCAATGAGCGCCACTAATACTGATGAATTTGCATCTCTGAGCAGTACTCTGACTACGGCATATGCCATCACAAATGCCACTCTCAGCGCCACACCAGATCAAGTGACAAGTTCAACGCCAGGGAACCAAGCAGTGCTTACCTCTGTTCTGCTAGATATGAAAGCCATGCTTTTGGTCACTGGAGGCCCGCCCATCTATCGCTTTGATACAGGCATTGTCCGCGGCTTTCAGCATGGAGATGCCTCTCTCACCAAGCCGATTGCCATAAACATATTTGATCAAAAAGGAACGGAGTATACGCTGGGTATTGCAGGCACCCAAGGCGAGATTGATTACGTTTTAGCGTCGATGCAGTTGGAGCAATAAGGACATGAGTGAGGTCAGATAAGGGAGCCATTTCCGATGTATTCCGTCGAGCACCTTTCATGAGCATGCGGTGAGCGATATCCCCCCACTCCCCCAAAGCCGCATTCTTCTGCTTCTGGGTATCCACAAACTGCGAGCTGAGCGCGGCCGTCTTTCCTTCGAGCTTGCTGCTCAAGCAGCCTGCCGCCTTCCCAAAACAAGAACAGCATTGAAGCAGAGAGCCACAACGCTATGGGGTCGATGACGGAAGATCGAGCCGAAAAACCACGCCAAACCCAACCCCGCCACCGCTTGTGGTACCGTACAAGTTTCTGTCCGTCCCTTGGATGACCCCGCGAAGAGGCTCCGTGCCATCCGAACCGGAGAAGTAATGGAGGACAGTCACATTGCCTGAGGCATCCATTTTGAAAACGGTCCCGAGGCCCTGTGGTCCCCCGCCAGATGTTGTACCATAGAAATTGCCGTCGCTGGCCTGGATCAAACTCACGTAGGGACTCACCCCGTCAGGGCCGGAGAACGAGTGCAGGACCGTAAGGTTTCCTGTAGGGTCTATCTTGAAAATAGTGCCCTTCCAAGGAGCTCCGCCGCCAGACGTTGTTCCATAGAAATTGCCGTCGCTGGCCTTGATCAAACTTGCGTAGGGGCTCATCCCGTCGGACCCGGAGAAGGAATGCAGGACAGTCACACTGCCCAAGGCATCCATCCTGAACACTGTCCCACAGCCCCCGCTGCATGTCGAGGATGTTCCCCCTTGAGAGGTCGTTCCGTAGAAATTTCCATCACTGGCCTCAATGAGGCCTGCAGTCGGCGAACCCCCGTCAGAACCCGAGAATGAGTGCAGGAGGGTGACGTTTCCCGAGGCGTCCATTTTGAAGACCGTGCCTGCCCCTGCTCCGCCACTCCAGGCGGTTCCATAGAAGTTCCCGTCGGAAGCTTGCATCAGAGAGGCAGCAGGTGATACCCCTTCAGGCGCAGTGAAGGAATGAAGGACCACGAGGTTGCCCGAGGGGTCCAATTCGAAGGCTGTGCCGTAACCAGCGGTGCCGCCGTAGGAAGTAGTTCCGTAGAAATAACCGTCACTGGCCTGGATCAGACCGGCTTGGGGTTCCGCTCCATCCAGGCCCGAAAACGAATGCAGGACAGTCTCGTTGCCAGAGGCATCCACCTCGAAGATGGTCCCCATGCCCGTGCCTGACCCAGTTATGCCAGTTGTGGTTCCATAGAAATTGCCGTCGCTGGCCTGGATTAGGATAGATTCCGGCATGGCTCCATCTCCTTGAGTGGGGCCGAGGAAAGAATGCAAAACGACCAACGGCATAGCCGGCGCAACAGTCACCGTGGCTGTCGAGCTTTCAGCAGAATTATCCACGCTGGTCGCCACAACGTGAAACGTACCGGTAGTACCGGGAGGTACATAGACGGCCGAGGTCGCAGTGGAATTCACAATTGTTCCCCCAGACGATCCTTCCTGGATCGTCCAGGTCACACCTGTGGTGCTGCCTACTACGCTTGCTGTAAAGGTTTGCGCACCCCCTTCGGGAACTGTGACTGAAGTCGGGCTGAGTGTCACGCTACCCGCACTTCCCGCCGAGACCGTGAAATCGATGACATTCGAAGTTCCCCCGCCCGGACTCGGATTGGTCACGGAAACCGGGAACGTCCCAGCCGTGGCAAGGTCGACGGCTATAAGCGCAACGGTGAGCTGTGTGCTGCTGACAAATACCGGAGTGCGTACCGACCCGTTAAAGTTTACGGAGGAAATATTCAAGAAATTACTGCCGTTAATGGTCAGAGTTTGGGATGTTGAACCTGCGGCAGCAGAGGTGGGCGAAAGAGAAGAGATTGCGGGGATGGGATTGGTCACGGAACCACTCACGGTGAAATCCATAGAGCTCGTGGTTGAACCACTGCTTGTCACTACGGTAACCGGGCCCGAGGTGGCTCCGGCGGGAACGCTTGTCGCGATCGATGATGCCGTGGAACCGCTGACCAGAGCGGCGGTGCCGTTAAACGTTACCTGATTGCCGGCGGGGGTCGTATCGAACCCGCTTCCTGCAATTGAAACAACCGTCCCTACTGGCCCGAGAGACGGGGTCAGGCCTGTGACATAGGGAGGCGCAACCGTTATGTTCACGCCCGGTGACGGGCTGACGTTCGTGATCGATTTCGGGTAGACCGGCGTGTTCGTGATGGTCCCATTCGCCGTATCGCTCCCGAAGCTAGTAGCCAAGTTGTACGTGCCCGTAGGAGCGCCAAACGTCTCATTCGGAGCAACCTGTGCGATGGTGGCCGTCTGCTTGCCGGAGCTATCCACGATCCAACCAATAAGGTAATTCACCGCCTGCCCCACAACCTGTGTAACGATTTGTCCGGCATCGGCCAGCGAGGTGATTCCCTGGCCTGCAAGGTCAGTAAACTGCCCTAGCTCCGCTTTAACTGCGACACCTGCCAAGCTTTGGCTTACGCCCCCGCTGCATCCCGAAATAGGAGTAGGTAGGCTCTGACCCGTTACGATATATTCATTCGCCCACTCCGCTGCGGCAATATTATCGCCAAGGAAATCACTTTGAGTAAAAGCGCCTTGGCAGGTAGAAGCAGTCGAACATATCGTAGTCAATTCTTGAGCAAATTGTTGCAGCCGTGGGTCGTTCAACGACAATGCGTTGGGGTAACTCCCACGAAAGCCGCCGAGAGATTCTAAGAGTTGGTCGCAGGATACGGCATTCTCTGCGGGACTCAATAAGCCGGATGTGAATGCGTCGCCGCTTGTTCCGGCAAGCGTGTCAGCCAGTTGATGCCTTATGCTCTTACGGATCATCGTTTTTGCCGACTGTAGTGGAGCATTCTGATTTCTGACTGCTTCAAACTGGCCGAACATGGAGTTTAAGTTCCCGCTAATGTCATGGAGGAGGGTTTGTGTGGCCCAATTAGGGCCGGCAAGGATCGTCCTTGTTTCTATTGCAGTGTTAAAAAGCTGAGCTTCGGCTTGATTCAAGTCCGTAGCAGTCGGGTAGGATGGAATCTGGGCAACCTGCACTGAGAAATCTATGCTCCCACTACTTGCGGTGCCACCCGAAGCCACAATTTCCAATGGAAGCGACGCTGCGGCCGGCGCCGTTAAACTCGTCGTAATCGTATAGGCGTGGTCTCCGGCAACCTGATCGCCGCCCTGGCCATCATCGCTCATCGTGCCGATAAGAGACGATGTCCCTCCGGACAAATTGAAGAGCTGGACCTGAGTGCTAGCGGCAGAGCCTTCAACGAAGGACGTAATCGTCACCTGTGTTTGCTGCCCGGATACCAGGATCGAAGGGACGGCAAGTGCGCCCGTGGGGTTTAACGACGACGGGTTCGAGCCACCACTCTGTCCGCCTCCACCCGTACTTCCACACGACCCCAGACCAAGTGAAAGGCAAGCGATGCAGGCAACCAACAAAAATCGTTTATTCATCCTCTGCCCCCTCCGTGTTTCAGGGCCGTTGTTCACAAAACAGGTTCCGATTTCTTGTCGTCCTTGCGCGAGAAGTCACGGCGCATGATTCGAAAACCCATCTCCTCCATCAATACCCGGAAACGGGAACTGGGACTTGACACGGAGGGATGGGATGGCCCGGCCCGACAAACATGCGGTCTGGCGGAGGTTCCTCGGCCTGTTGTTCTTGATCCTGGAGGTTCAGTTGAAAGTACCAATCAAAGCTCGCGCGCTGAGTCACGTCGCCGGCCGCATTCTCTGCCGTGACCACATCATCAAAGAAAAGGCCGAGCGTTCCGTTTGCGCCCAGCGTATTGATGGCTGGACCATAGATGGCTACCTGCTGAGATCCGCGCGGAGGAATGATCGCATTAGCCAGGTCAGACCAGGCACTTTGGTCCACGGCCATGTCCTTGCCCGCGACTTGATACCGGACGAACATTCCACTGCCGCGGAATACATGATCCATGTCGTTATTTACCGACACGAGAAACTCCAGCCGGTTCGGAAAGATTCGGGCGATTGGGGTACATGTCCGTTCGATGAAAACGTCCGTCTGGTTGTGCGGCAGCAGGAATGCCTCTTTGAAGCCAGGGTTTGTCCGCTGGGCATGGGAAACATATACAAGGCCGATTTTGTACGAGACCAAGCCTACTGAAATTCGTACATTCCCTTTCTCCTGGGAAAGGTTCGTCCCTGCAAGCGGTGTTACGGTTGGCAGTTCCGCCGAGACCTGGACTTGCTGGGGGGCGGGTGGTTCTTTTTTGTTCTTCTTGCGGGCTAACAGTTGGCTGCTGGAGCCTCCCAATGCCACAGCCATCAAAATTATTCCTGCCATCAATCTATTCTGCGCATGCCGCTTCCTTTTTTGCATAGTCCTCATATGCGTGCTCCTTTTTGTTGACCAAATTTTCCCAATACGATTCAGTCAAGTCCCATCAATCCATTTAGCGCGCACTATCACACACGCACAGCGCAGTCCGCACCGAAGGCTAAGCGCCGCGATACGCCCGCCACCCCAAGCCCGTTCGGGTTCACTCACAGTCGGATTGGGACAGCGCCGCTTTCATCTTTCCCGCAAGCGCGGATGACTTTGCTTTGTCTACCTTCGGATTTCCCCACGGCTCGGTCTGGAGCGCCTTATAGCGTTTTTGTTCGGTGACGGCAACTCTCACTGACGTTACGGTTTTACTGTCGCGGATGAGTGAAACGCTGACTCTTGTGCCGGTCTGCCTCCAGTGGCCTTTTATCGACATCGAGGTAGAAATTGTGCCGGCGTCCTTGCTTGCCGAATCGATTGTGTATCCCTGCTTTTTAAGGAAGGTGACGATGTCGTCGAAAGTCTTGTCGTACGAGGCGGGGTCTTGAAAACTTACGCCGCCGGCAACACCCATGGGCTTTGCCGACTCCTCCACTTGCGCCATATGGCGTTCATGCCGCCCCTGAGGAGGGGCATACGCCGTCGCCATCGGCAAGGCCATCAGAAGGAAACTCAAAACAGTTCCTGCGCATATGATCCATGAATACGTTCGTTGATGTGCCATACATTTTCCTTTCTTATCTTTGAGTGCTGCCAATGGGAGGATGAAAACAATAGATCACTGCGAGTTGAGTTACAGGTGATCCCTTGATTAGGTGCTCTTCCATGAACGAGCCACTTCCTTGGCCGTGCCTAAACCCAAATTGGAATCACAGCAACTCTGTGCTGGATCGAATGCCAGGATGATACCTCAAGGGGGGGCCAGGGAAAAGTGTGTAACTTTTTTGTGACCTGCGATGCAACTACTGTATAGGTTTAGTTGTTGAGACCCATACGGCGCAGGATGCCATCTCCCCGCAGGTCATGGGCCAAGTCCTTAAGAGGAGGCCAGGAAGCCAGCCAGGAAAGGAATATGCATTTCTCTTCGAAGGCGCGTTCCAGACATTCGAAGGCTTCGTCAGTCCTTCCGAGGTCCCAATATAAGGAAGCCAGATCTGTCGCAGGTACGTACATTTCCTGCCGTTTGCCGAGGAGAATTGAGAGCGTGCTCTCGGCATCCGAGACGTGGCCCGCCTTGGCATGGACAGAGCCCAATACGGACAGTACAGAAGAATTCTGATCCGACAAATCCGCTGCCTTTAGCAATGATTCGATTGCCGGGCGGTAGGCCTTCCCCACAATACCGTCCAGGATACCCAGGTAGAAATACGTGAGGTAAAAGGCGGGGCTTTCGTCGCGCATCCTCATGAGCAGTGAGGCCGCCTCTTCATAGCAGCCGGCCACGAGCAGGATCTTGGCCGCATGAGAATTGACGAGCACCGAGGCTACCAGAGACTCAGCGGCTTGTGCAATGCGGGCGGCATGAATAGCCTCGCGGTAGCGACCGAGGCTGACCAGATGCGATGCATGCCAGCAGTAAGTTCCTGGATTCTTATCGTCAAGCGCCAGAGCGCGCTCAAATTCATGCGTGGCAGAAGCCCAGTCCCAATCGTATGCGGAGAGAACCGCTCCCAAGAGCGCGTGAGCCTCCGGGTTGTTGTCATCGATTTCAAGAGCCCGCAGTGCGTGGGTCTTGGCGGTGGGCATCACTTCCCTCGGAGGCGCTCCCCAGATCGCCATGAAGGAGTAACAGTCGCCAAGCGCAGAGTGAGCCAGACTGTAAGCCGGAAATAACCGGAGGGCCCGCCTGAAACAATCCATAGCGGCTTGCAGACTTTCGGGGGTACGCATTGTCCATAACGATCTGCCTCTTTGGTACTCTTCGAAGGCGCGGTTGTCTAGCGGATGCGCCGTTTCTATGGAATGCCGGTGCGTTGCGACGAGCCTGTAAGGCTGGCCTTTGGGAAAGGTGATGATGACCGCGTCATCGCGTCCCCCGCTGCCGTAGTAGTCACGGAGACGTTCCCGCAGCCTCGCCGCCAACCGGCGAACACTGGAATCAAACACCGAATCAAAATCACCAGTTTCCAGCACTTCGCGGGCGATCATAGCTTGAGTAATGCGGCGGTGATTGTTGAGAAGGCTCTGTCGGACCATGAATGCAAGAAGCTTTTGTAGTTGCTGGCTGTGGGCAAAAACCTTGCTTTCGAGAAGCCTCTCGCATTCTTCCTGGATTTCTTCTGGTGCAACTTGGCAGACAATACTTGTGGTTTGTAGCGATTTCATGAATCCCCCCTAAGCACAGTCCTGAATCGCTAAATGCGGCGGCGCCAATATCGATGTCCAGCACTTCCTCCACGCGCTCCACTGGTTGTGCTGCGACAGAGGAGATCATCTGTCGTTTCTCTTATGCCCTGTTCCCGCAGGAGGATTGATAACCCCTCCGCCGCTTCCGCTGCAGGCGCCAAGGAAACCGACCAGCACAACTAGAATGACACCGTACGTTTCCCGCGCATAGTTCCCCTCCCACACAAATTGAATGATCAGGCGAATCCTACCAACCGCCTCGAAGATGCAGCCACTCGCGTGGACAATGATTATACGCCAGAGGGCAACCGGAGCAACTGAAAAACTCGAAGCAATGCTACTCATCGGCTGTAGACATAAAGAGTGCAAGGCCAACACCATAGAACCAATCTATGGAAGATATCCGCCGCAGGTTTGGCCGGGCAGTCAGGAAGAGGCGCGAAAAGCTGGGGGTTTCGCAGGAGGCGTTCGCCGACCTCTGCGGGTTGCACCGGACGTACATGGGCGGGATCGAACGCGGCGAACGGAACGTCTCGCTGGTGAACCTGGAAAGAATCGCCCGAGCGTTCAAGGTCAGCCTATCCGAACTGTTTCGTTGGGTGTAACTGCCCGCACTACGGCCAACACCAAGCTCGCCCTAACCATAACGAAGTTCACGAAGCCCATGAGACCCTCAACGGCCACGAGGACTTCGGGAACTCTGCCGGGGAGGGCCAACGCGAGCTTTGAGCCAAACAGTAAGCGCTATCTGGGCGCGCCATTGTTTGAAGTGCCCACTCTGCCATCCGGAATAGAGTCCCCCAAGTCCCCGGAGTCCCCTTGAGGGAGCGGAGGGGTGTCTCCGCTGGGGGCCGGGGCTTCAGGTCGTTCCTTCGGATTTGTCGATAACCGCTGGGCGACTTGTCGCGGGTAATCCTTCCCTCAGGATTAGCAATCCGGAAATGCCGATGTGGGACTCTGGGATTCGGAAATCGCTGAAGGAAGCGGCAGCGGCCGCCACGCCAAGGTGCGGCTAGAGGCTGCGATGTGCGATGATGCCGCACTCAAACTTCTGGTCCAAATAGCGATCCACTCCGCCAGTCAGGAGAACGACTACACGCTTGTGCTGATTATTGACATCGGGTTGAAAGATCAAACGGCGATCGTGAAAATCGGTGCGTCGCGGACCGCTGGTGACGATACGCCGAACGTCCAACGCAGTGCCATGAGGTTTCAGAACTTTTTCGAGGTCGGCAATCATCTCTTTCTGCTCCAGTGTGCCCGTGTCACGAGTTTTGATCTCGAGTTTGGTCGGCCACTGCTGCCACAGCTTCGCCAGCCCATCAAGGAAGCGGCGTAAAGCACGGTATTGCCAGTTGTCCGCGAGTGCGTAGGGGTCCTCGATGCGAACGAGCGGGAAGGATTGTCCACGACAGAATGCGAAGTCACTCGCCAAGTCACGAGATTCGCCCGCACGATATTCACGAAGTATTAGATCAGACGGCTTGGCCGGTGCAGAGACTCTTAGTTCATCCCACCCTTCGCGGAAAGCCAGTAGCGCGTCCGCGGTGAACCCCGACGCCTTCCAAAGCGGCGTAGGCAACGGCTCATCCAGAAATGCAGCACTTACTCCGCCCTGTGTGAACCACGCCACGCCGCCGTTGCGACCCGGATTTGTCAAAGCGCGTGGCCAGGAATGGGCGTCGAAGCCACGTGGGAGTTTCCAAAACTTCAAACTACCTTCGGCCAAACGCGGTTGGAGTTCATGCCAGAGGGCCAAACTGCCGGAAAACTCCGAGCTGAATACCGGCGGCTGTACCAGCGCGAGTTCGAGCCTTCTACCATCAGCACCAGCCATCCAGGCAACCAGTTTGCGCACGAAGGCCAGAGTTTCTGGCGCGAGGAAGCTGTCGCGGGTTTCGCCGGCATGCTGCAGATTGAACAGGGTGGGCGCCACGGCTATAAGGTGGCTGGCTCGCTCCAGCTCGGCGAGGAGCAACGGAGTGCCCTCGCGGACATCGAGTGGCGCGGCGTTGAAACGGGCATACGGATTGGCCGGTTGTTGTTCTGTTCCGAGCTGTTGCTTGAGCCAGCCCAATACGGGCTGGCGGTCGAGTTTCTCCCAGACGCGCTGGTTGTCGTAGTCTTGCAAACACACGCGGCAGGCGTTAGTGCAGCCAGCGCGGCAATTCAAAGCGTCGCGCGCTGCCGCGAGCAGGTCACGCATCGAATGCCGGTCCACCAACATTCGGCAGTAGCCCGCGCCGCCGGCTACTGTGTCGTAAAGAATCACCTCTGGGTAACCGAAGAGCCGGGTACGGACGGTGGCGGCGAGTTCGCGCGGCTCAATGCTAAGCAAGTCGGTTCCGCCGCGGCGCACAGCTTCGGCAAGCGTGCGCGTGAAGCGTTCGAGCCAGTCGTCGAGTTTGTCCAGCGGAAGGTCGGCCGGAACAGGCAGGGTGTGGTCAAGACGAACCTGGAGCACGTCGGTGGGAAATTCGTGAGCGAGATCTTCGTGTGGATACCAGAACAGCCGCTCGCACTTGAGATTGAACGGCGTCTGGTGCGGGCGAGTTTTTTCCTGCTGCTCATCGTGAGGATTCTTGATCGGCTTGGCGTAGCCGCAACCACAACGGAGAAAGCCAGCACCACGCCCTTTGTTCACCACAAACATCCGACCCTGCTTCGCGTCCTGCCACGCCCAGCTTGTGCGCGCGACGTTGGCCGGGTTCAGCAAAAAAGCCGCTTCATCCGCGGCGCTCAACAGGCGCGCCTCCTGTGCGGGGGTGGGGCGCAGGCGGGTGAGGCCTGGGTCTTGTCCGTTTGGTTTGTCGCTGCACGTTACGAAGCTCTTAGGTTCGATAAACGCGCGGGCCGCCGTTACCGGACTAGCCCTTGAGCACTTCGAACACGCACCGCCGAAGTCAGCGCGATCCTCGGCGGTTTCCACATGATGACATTCTGGGCACTCGCGGTAGTAGCGTGTCGGCATGAAATGTTTCGGATACTGTCCGATGCCATAACTTTCCCACACACGCCCAGCCGCGATGACCTGCGCGCCCGGCGCGTATTCGCTTATCCCAAGGCGCGCATCGCGCACCAGCAGGATGTCCTCCTCCCACGGCCGACGGAATTGGTCGGGCCGGTCGCCAGACAAGACCTCCAATTGCACACTGTTTACTGGAAAGCTATAGGTCGGTAGAAATCCAAGTCGTGGGAAATGTTGGATGAGCAACTGGTCCTGCCACTTCCTGGTTTGTTTTGCCCAAAAGTGATTCTCACCGGCCCGTTGCATATCCCCAGCGGTCTCACGGAAGCGTCCGTGGTAATAGCGCCACCGCTCTCCAAACCAAGCCGCGCATTCACTCAAACGCTCCAAGAACTCGCGCACCAACTCCGCATCGTCCACGCGCATCGACTCGGCCAGACCGTTCCCCATCTCCTGGGCTTCGCGGAGGCGCGCGCGGCCTTCCTCAGTGGCGAAAAACTTCTCGCACTCCGCGACAAATATCGTCTCCCGCTCTTCTGAAAACTCCCCGCCGAAAAACGCCGCCAGCGAAGGCGAACCGCCGTCCTGTCCGACGCTGCGATATTGGAGTAAACCTCCCAGCAGCACCGAGAACTGATGTCGTCGAAAAAGCCGTTCGTTCGCCAAATGTACAAACGGTGTGCGCGGCTCAAGCCGCAGATAGCTCTCGGCTTCGATGAACACCGCCTGGTCGTAGTTGCGGTCTTGCGCCACGGTCACACTCACGGGCGCGGCTTGCGCCCGCCGGCCAGCGCGACCTGTGCGCTGCTGGTAGTGCTGGATGCCCGGCGGCACGTTGCGGCAGACCACCGCCTCCAACTCGCCGATGTCCACACCGAGTTCCATCGTGGACGTGCAACTCAACAGACTGACTTTGCCTTCCTTGAAGTCGCGTTCAAGCTGTTCACGGACGTGGTTGTTGATGGCGGCGGTGTGCTCTTTAACTACCATTCCGGAGTAATGTTGACGCAGGTAGAGACCGAAGTAATGTCCCTCGCGCTGCTCGCGGCTCCGCTCGGCCTCGCTAATCGTGTCCAGTTCACCGTCGCAACGAAAGGTGGTGCATTTGCTAAGGACGCTGGTGAATTGCCGCAGGCTGCACTTGCGGCAACGGTGCATGGGTGTCGCGCGTCCGTCGTTGAAAACAAGCTGGTTCACGTCCACAAGAAATGCGCCCGGTTGTTGCGTGTCTTGCACTAGCAGCGCTGCTTGCGTGAGTGCCTGAAAAGCGGCGCGCAAAACGACATCCCAGTTGTCCAGCTTGAGCTGCGCTTTGAGGAAATGGCTTCGGCGGTTGGCGTAGACGCGCCCAGCGTCGTTTAGCGCCGGCATCCAACTGAACCGGACCTGCGGTGATGTCCCCGTTAGGGCGACGCGCAAATTCCGGTTCGCGTGGTTCTCTCCCCAGATGAATGACTCCTCTAGCGACACGTTGCTTGGCTTGCTGATGCAACGGGCGCGGCGGACAGTTTCCACGAGCGCCTCCAGCAGCGCGCCAGCGTGCTGCTGTAAGGTCGCGGGGAGCGAGTTGCGAAAGGCTTGCGCGGCCTGTGCAAGTCTACCGCTGTCCAAGGTGACACGAACGAGGCCGAGGGCCTCCAGTGAGGTTCGCCGTCCACTCGGAAGGCAGAATTCCGCCGCGAGTTTTCCGCGAAGGAAGTCCTGGAAATCGTCATTATTGTCGAAGACCTCACCGTCTCGATCCACAAAGCTCTGTGTGACTGAAAGCAGGTCGTGAACATTTGAGGTTAGACGATTAAGGCGTTGTGCTATGGGATTCGTGTCGAAGGCACGCATGACAGCCCAGCGCAACAGGATATCCTGATTTGTGCGTTGGAGGTAGGGCGCAAAAAACGCGGCATCTTGACGGTTGTCCGAGAAAGCTAGCAGGCGACGACCACGTCCCGGCGTCTGCCAATCTCCCGATTTTTCCGGCAGTCTTTGATAGAGCGCATCCGTGACAACGGCGGAAAGCGCAAAGTCTCCGGGATGGAACCCGGTCACCACCTCGGCGTCCGTCCCGGCGGTGCCGCCGCAGGCCGGGCACTTACGGAGATAGCGTCCGCCCCCGTCATCGTCGGCGGCTAGCGTTACCAACCGCAGCGGCACGGTCGGCCCGGTGGCGGGATTGATCTCACCGGTCTGAGGGTTGACCTGCCAAACATCATCTGGGTTTGCCGTTCCTTCGGTGCCATCATCGTCCTCGTCGTCGAAGTGGGCGGCAGGCTCGCCCATCCACAGAATACGGCGCTCCGCGCGTGGAGCCTTGCGACGGGTAGAAAGCAGTTCTGTGCCGTCCTGAAATCCCTCCACGTAAGGTTGGCCGCATTTCCGGCAAACGAGCAAGCGGTAGAGCTTCCAGCCGGCCTCTTCGAAGTGGTCACCCAGACGCGCCTCGGAAAAGCCCTCACCTCCAAGTGCTAATCGCACCGTCACATTGTCAACGCCGTTGGTAAAGAAGTGATACCGCGCGGGTAACAGTGAAAACTCTTCCGGGCGCAACCGAGCGCGAATGCCGATGCTGATCAACCCCGATAAACCCGCTTCTGCATCCGGTCCTTCTTCTCCGAAAACGTGTTTCGCCAGCGTGGCGAATGGCATTGCCCCCGCACCCGCCAGAGCCTCCGAAGCTGCGCGCATCTCTCCTGCGTGAGCGAAGATCCGTGCCAGCGCCGGTTCGAGGGGTTCGCTGGCAGTGAGCTTGAGCGCGGTCTTTTGAGCGTCTGGAAGTTCCAATTTATACGCCGCGGAGTTCCAGGCTTCCACCGTTTGCTCATCGGAGCAATCAGGCACGGCGATGGAGTTGCCGAGCGCTGCCCATACGCGGGGTGGCAGCGAAAACGGCCCAGCGGCCTTGTCGGTCAGCATCGAGTGCTCCTGCCGCTCGCCGCGAATCACCCGCGCAAATGGCGCACCGAAAAGGTCCGATGCGAACTGAAGGATGTCCTTCTCCGCCGCCACACCCTTCGCGAGACTCGCGCTCGTGCCGATGCAGCGAACCTGCTCCGGCGCGAGCCCCAATCGGCGTCGCAGTTTCCGCAACAACAACGCCACCTCGCTCGCCTGGGCTCCAGCGTAAGTGTGAACTTCATCGAGCACAAGAAAGCGCAGCATGGGCTGACGGAAGAGGGCGGCGTTCTTCGGAAAGAGCAGCAGGTGTTCGAGCATCGCGTAGTTTGTGATGAGAACGTGCGGCGAATGCGCGAGCATTTCCTGTCGCGTAAGCTGCCAATTGGCCGGAATGGCCTCACCAAAGAGGCTGCGCAATGACGGGTCGGAGGTAATCACATCCTGCACTGCATTTGCACGGTTTACGTTGTCACGCGTCAGGCCAGTGAAGCGTCCCACCTTAATGCCCTCCGCCGCGAAGCGTCCGACGAACAGGGGAACGATGCGCTTGTAAAGCTGGTCATTGGCAAGCGCGTTGAGCGGATACACGAGCAACGCGCGCACGCCCGGCCGCTTCCGCTCCTCCGGCGTTTCTTTCAACAACGCGTCGAGGATGGGATAAAGGAAACACTCCGTCTTGCCGCTGCCGGTGCCGGTAGCCACCACTACGTTGTGCCGCTCGCCCACGATGGCTTGTAACGCCTCGCCTTGGTGCTTGTGCAGTGGACGAGTGAATTCATTTTCGAGAAGCCGGGCGAAATCTCGATGTAACAATGGTGCTTCCCCAGTGGCCAACGCTCGGAGTGAGCCGACTTTGTGAAAATCTGGAAGTGCTTCTACAAACGGTCCTTTCAGTAAAAGCTCCGGTTGGTTCAGAAGCCGCTCAATTTCTCCGGCAAGCTTTGGGTAGTTGCGACTGACCGGGAGGGCGGACCTCAGATAGCGGCGGATGCTGGTCTCTAAGCTGCGGCCCATAGTGATAGGATTTGTTTCATTCATAGGGTCAGGCCTTTAATGGGGCGCGGTTCGCACGATAAGTTCCCAAAAGAGTAGTTGGTGGCCGAACAGTTCCGGTGCGAGACCAACCAAGACGGCGATCCCTTCTTCGGCCATCCATTGACGCTCAACATGGTGTTCGAGCCAGGTGAGAGTCTCATCAAATTCGAGCAACCCGGCAGCAGCAGAGCGAGCGGCCAGAGCGAACAGCGAGGCAAAGCGGGGAGCGGCTTCGAGGAAATCCACATCCGGTGCAACAAATCTCGGCCAAGGTGCACTCCAAGCGGCCGTGGACATCACCGCCCTGCCTGCCAAACGCTGGTGCAGCCACACACGAAACTGCGGTGAGCAATGTAGCAGGGCGTTGGCTGCACCGAGACTCAGTTCATGCGTCTGATGCTCATATCGTCTGACCAGTTCAGCCAAAGCCCACACGTAATGTGCTTTGCCCAGCGCCCCTTCGCCGGACCAGTCAGGGGCGAGATAGTTGCTTTGTGGAGTTCCGATGACACTCTCCCAGTATCGTTCGTGAGCAAAGCAATTGAACTCGGCCGCAGAAGGCTCGCCATTCGCTGCCCCTGCAACCTGCGCGAAGTTTGCGAAGCAGCTGATGAAACCAAAGTCAAGCAATGCCAGGTCAAACCGAACTGCTTCCGCGACGGAATCTGCCGCGGCGAGGCGGCCGCATCGTCGGAGCGCTTCGTTTAGTGGGTCTCCGCTTGGCAATTCGCGATACTTACCCGCTGGCAGTGCTAAAAGACCCGGGAGGTGAACGAAACCCGCGTGGCTTGAATCTTGGCAGGCCAAGTTTAGGAGATTCGTCTGGAGTCCACTGCCATCTGCCTGGCGGGCCATGCGCCCCGCTAACCGACTGAGTGACCGTACAGCCTCCTTCAGCTGAGGCATGCCTATCCGCGAATCGTAGACCATATCTTGCTCACGGAGCTCAATCAAGTCCACTAGCAGTTCGAATAACTCTGTGCGTCCATTCTCGTCCAAGTCGAACCGAAAGTCGGGTGATTGTGCTAGCTGGGGATTCCAAGATTGCCAAAACAGGCACGCGCGAGTGGTGCTCAAGGCTTGGCCATTACGGACGCATACGACCACTGGCGCATGGACGCCTCCGCGCAGGGTGACGAGTTCCCAATCGGCATGTTCATCGCGCCGCACTTCGAGTTCCATGAGCCAGAGACCTTCCGGCCAGCCCTGCTTGGGTACATGCAGCGTAACGGGGTGCCCCGAGGCCGCTCCGGGAAAAGTCTCATCCACGACATTGGAACACTCGAACTGTGGGAGATCCGGGGCGGTGAAAGCGCAGCGTCCCGACGTGCCAAGCTGCTGGCCATCCAGATCGCGTCGTTGACCGGAAGCCAATTCTCTTAGGACCGGACGTATCCACGCGACTGGCTCCGGGAAGTGGAACCGGAAGCCGGCGTGTGCTTCATCATCTACCCGTTCGAGATCCACGGGCTGCAATGGGCTGCTGAAGCGTGCTACTAAATGGTCGCCTCCCCCCAGCCGTATCCGAACTTCGCCGCCTTGTGGGAACGCCGTTGCCAAACTCGCCAAGCTCAATTCCACGAACTCTCGCCGGTCACCGCCGATGTCGCGCTGCCACGATTGGCCGGCCACGATGATTTCCCAGCCCGCTTGTCCGGCCAGCCAGATTCTGAGCCAGCGGTCTGAATTGAGACTCGCGGAAAACACGTCACCGAGATGGTTGGAACGCGGCACGGCCTGTTGTCCAGCGCGGCGCTCCAGCGATTCGAGGAACACGCCCGGCTGCGACCAGTGAAACGCCTTGCGCGCGCCGCCCACGTCGAACGTCAGCGTGTGGCGGCGTTGTTGGTCGCTCAGGTGGCCGATGGCCGTATTTCCGAAACCGAAGCCGCGGCACTCCGCGTGAAGGAGGTTCTCGGGTGCTGCGAGGAGATGGAAGCCTTGGGTATCACACCGGACGAGACCTTGCCAATACCAATAGTCAGTCTGCACCTCTACGCGACTGCGTTCGCCTCGGCGCAGAATGAGTTCGAGGCGGTGCAGCCCCGGTGAGAGCGCGACGAGGAAGTCGCCGGACTCGACGCCGCATTTCACCATGCCACCAGCTTTGTCATCGCTGCGCGTCAGCCTCCAAGCGTGCCCAACATCCCCGTTGCGAAGGTGAACGCGCCATTGCGTGAATCGCTCCTGGTCCGTTTCCTCGGCGGGCAACCAGATGAAAGGCATCTCTGACCAGCCGAAGCAGACCGGTTCGGCGGATTCGTGCGCGAGGCGTTGGCCCACAGCATCGAAGAACGGCGTCAGCGCGGCGGCGAAGCGCCAATGTCTGCCCGATCCGCTTTCGAGCCTGACTTCGGTACCCGGACGAACTTCGAAGAGCGAGAGAGCTCGCTCGCCGTCCGGCCAGTCGTAACGTTGCTCCGCGCCGACCAGCGTGTCAGCGACGCGATGCAGCAGCCAATAGTGTCCTGCGGGAAATGACCCGCTCGCATTACGCTGTCTGCGGGTGCGCTCCTCGAACAGGATGAAAGGTTCCGCTAGGTCTTCGAGACGGAGCACAAATGTGCGCGGAGGCAAAGCGCCAAAAACAAGCCCGGCCAGTTCCAAAACCACGCGCGGTCGGTCGGTGACCTTCAGCAGAAACTCTTCAGTCCGCGGTGTAGGGAAGCGCCGGCCATCCACCACCCACGTCAACCCGCCTGCGGTGACGAGACTAGTATCCTGTCGCGGGCCAACGATTTCCAACGAGCCGAAGTCTTCACCGAGGCAAAGAAAAGGTTGGTGTGCTGACCGACGCAGTGTGCTGCTTCCGGCGTGCTCGAATACACGTTCTAACTCCTGACCCAGACGGGGATTGATGCCAGAAAAGTCACCTTTCAGCACCACATTAAGCGCCACTTCGCAGATTCGCGGTCCCGCCGGACCTCGCAATGCCCGCTTCAAGGTTGGGACTGGGATGGGCTGAAGGCTGTTCAGCACTGCTTCGCGCAACTGCTCGCCGGCGTCAGGAGCGTCCGCGTCTGGCAGGCCAAAGCTCCGTTCCACCTTGCGGACGTGCTGGGCAAAACCGTCACAACGGTCGAGCGGCAATCCTGCTTGGTGCAAAAACTCGGCGACAATATTGTGACCCCCTAGTTCTTCCGGTGGGAGACATATCGCCATCGTGTTCCGGCAGGCGCGGCGAAAACGTTGTGCAAATTTATCGCGTTGATTGGTCGGAATGGTCACGCCAATCAGCGTACCAAATTTCTCCCAGAATGCGCCCGCTTCATAGGCCTCGCCTGCTTTGCGGGCGAGCCAGACAGCAAGACAGGCCGGGAACTCCTGCAGCAGCACAAAGAGTGTTCTCCACTGCGGACGCGAGCATTGCGACAGTTCAGCCGCAACAAGCTGGTGAATGATCTCCGATTCCTCCTCTGACAGCGCTGCGAGGCCAAGCACGGGAGGACAGTTGTCCCCCGAGAAGTCCGCGCTCCACTTTGCCTCCAGATTCTTCAGAGTCATGTGTTTACCAGAAATTCCGTTTGATCTCCCAACAGCCCCATACTATACACCCCTCATATACCCCTCGATGGGTTCCAGCTAAATAACTTTTCCTTGGCTGGGTCCAGGAGCTCGGGACAGGGTCCTGTCTGCCCCAACGCGAGTCCCGAAACTGTTGACCGCGGCATTCCCATCCGGTTTTGTCAGACACCCCTCCGTCCCTGGTGGCGACAGATCGATTTCCTGGCTGCCAGAGCCTCGGCTATCCCGCCGGAAGGGACAGCCCGGCTATCCGCAGGAGCATACTGCCAAACAGCCACCGCGTTAGATGGCCCTCCGCCAGCAATAGCCAATAGTAGCGGGCATGTTTGGCCAGCCGCCCGCCTGTCTTCACCAGTCTTTGCTGTAAACTCGTCAGCGACCAGTTCTTGATCCTCTGCGGCAGCACCAACCGCCGCTAGAGGTTTCCCAGGTTATAGGCAATGATGGTCAACCACAGCCGAACGTCGTTGGACCGGAACCGGTGGCAACTCAGCCGTGTCATCTTCACCGCCGATGCTGGCAGGACAGATCCCCTTTAACGCCGTAGGGTAGAGCGAAGTCGGGTATCGTCCAACCCGGAAACAACTCGGAACCTGAGGCATCCTCCACCCACAGGTTAATCACCCGCCATCCCCAAATCGGTCCCATCGAGTCCGCTAAAATTAAGACATCTGTGCCGAGCCTGGTCGAACTCGGCGCTTTCTCGTTCCCTGAAAAGTAGCCGTTTTCGGCTATTTTTACAGTCTAGGAAAAATGTGTGAGCAAAGTACCTTGAAAAATAAATCCACCCATGTCGGTACCCCTTCAAAACTATTTGCGCACGTATCGCAAGCGCTCCGGATTTACGCAAACCGAAGTCGCGTTCCTGTTGGGTAGTGACGACGGCATGAAGGTTTCCCGCTACGAGCGCCGGGTCCAGAGACCCACGCTCGAAACGGCGCTTGCCTATGAAGCAATCTTCCGTGTCCCGGCCAAGAAACTCTTCGCCGGACTTTACCAGAAGGTCGAAAAAGAAACCATGTCGCGGACACAAATGCTGGCTCAGAAACTGGCCCCAGCGAAGACCGTGCGCGTTACTCCTCGCAAGCTGGCCGCTTTGCGGTCCCTCTCCGTCCTGGTATCAACCGGGGCTCGCCGCCATTCATGAACGTTCCGATTCAAGAGGCCAAGCGTGTCCTGGCCATTGACCCCACCAGCAAAGGCTTCGGCTTTGCGGTCCTTGAAGGCCCCACAGGGTTGATTGACTGGGGCGTCAGGCACGCGAGTGAAGATAAAAACCGGAGATCCCTCGAAAAGGTCTCTGAGTTGATCGCCCGGTATCAGCCTGATGTTCTGGTCGTGGAGCGGACGACCGCGAAAAGCTGCCGACGCCGACCGCGTGCCCGCCAGTTGATCGAACACCTCCGTGCGCTTGCCTTGGAGCACGGCCTTCGAACCAAGCGCGTCTCCCGGCGAAGGGCACAACTGTGCTTTTCCAAAACAGGCTCTGCGACCAAGCGGCAGGTCGCCGTGGCGCTCACCGAACGTTTTCCGGAACTGGAACCTCACTTGCCCCCAATGCGCAAACCCTGGATGAGTGAGGATGAGCGGATGAGCATTTTTGATGCTGTGGCGTTCGGCTATGCGTCCTATGAGTCATTGCGCCGGGAGCGCCGGGCTCTCTCCTTGCTTTCCCTCGAAACACCCTCATCCCATGATTAAAAAGAACAGAATCCTCGCAATCGATCCTGGCACGCGCGAGATGGGGGTGGCTGTCCTTGAAAATGGCAGCCTCCTCTATCACGGGGTCGAAACCTTCCAGAAACTCCCGTCACCCGAGGAGCAGCTAAGACAAGGCCGGGCCGCCGTCGCACGACTGATCCGCGATTTCCGGCCTGCTGTGCTGGTCATCGAAAAGACCTTCGTCAGCAAGAGCCGGAACGCAGCTCTTCTGAATGTTCTTGGCGATGAGATCGCGGCCTTGGGCCGCCGCCATGGCATCACCGTCGTGAGTATCGCTCCCAACACGGTGAAAAAGGCCGTGGCAGGCCACGGCTGGGCCACGAAAGCGGAAGTGGCGAAATCAATCGCCGCAAGGTATCCCAAGCTCAAAGCCTATCTCCCCCCCGGCAGGAAATGGAAACAGCAACGGGTCTATAACATGTTCGATGCCGTAGCCTTGGGCGTTGCCTGCCTGAGCGCCACCAGGACCCGCCGACGCCACATCTCGCCCTGTCAGATCCGCGCGCCATAAGCAAGCCTGCCTGAACCTTTCCGGTGATTCCGGTTGCGCGAATCCCGCAACGGGCATTGCCGGAAGGGTTTATCCCTTCACCAGCTCTTTCAAAAACCCAATAAGGAGGATTCAAACCATGCATGAAGCAAGAGTACGAAGGACTGTGGACTTGGCCGAGCACCTGAACGAAATGATCGTGAGGGGTAACCCGGCCGATTTCCCGGTCACCACCAAACCCGTCTATTACGGTAGGGATGATGCCTACGAACCCATCCCCCACCGCCTGGCCATCGTGCGCGCGGACACGGGGCAGACCCTCTCGGTCGTTTCCGACCGCTACACCCTCGTCCCGCATCAACGAGTGCTCGATGTGGTCGAGCAAGCCATCCGGCCACTCGATCTCGGACCCGTGCCCCGAGGGATTTACGTGGACCGCCAGGGCGCCCGGATGCGGGCGCTGTTCAAGTTCCCAGCTCTGGCCCGGCCCGTCTTGAACGGTGACGACATCTGCCCCTGCCTCAAGATCCAGAACACCTATGACGGGACTTCACGGATTGCCATTCATATTGGCGCTTTCCGGTTCGTCTGCACCAACCTGGCCGTGGGCGGAGGCGGGGTCTTTGCCGGCGGGTTCATGTCGATTCATGCCGGAGAGATTCCGCTCGAAAAATTCACCGAACAGGCCAGCCGGTACCTGGGCGGTTTCGACCAGATCGTCGAAACCTACCGCCAATGGGCCGGAGAGTGGCTGGAGGCCGGAGCCATGGATGTGATCCTTGAAGGGATCTCGTCCTGGCACCGGAAACAAATTCGGCAGGCTTTTGCCTCGCGGAGACCCACGGCCTACGAAGTCTATAACGCCGCCACCTACTACGCGACGCACGAGACCCGCAGTTACCGCATCGCCTTCGACCTTCTGGAGCGTATCAACCGGGGGTTCCAGAAACGCTTCCCATCTGCGCACAAACCCGCTCTCGAATCAATGCCAGACCCTCAGGAAGTCACGCCTGCTCTCACACCGACTCCTGATTCCAATCCGGTGCATGCCGCCGCATAGGAGGTGAACCATGTCCCGCAGTTCAAGGCGACGGCGAAGCTCGGGGACTTCCCCTCCGGGATCGTCTGAAAGGAGGCCATATGGAGCACTGTAATCCCCACCTCCACGAAAACCTCTGTTTTCAGATCGAAAGTCAAATCGAGACGTGGAATCGGCAAGCCGTCCGGCATCCGAATCCGAAAGAAGCCCACCGCCTCTGGCAGAAAGCTGAAGGGCTCCAGTACGCCCTTCGGCTGCTCTACGCGTTCAAGCCTGAATTCGACGACCTCGTTCAGGCCGCCGCGCACTCAGCTAAGTAGCCCATCCTTCCAACCGGCACTTTGAAAAACGGGTTGGCCGTCATCCCTTCTGCAAAACGGCCGTTTTCCCCTACGCACCTGTCTGAAGTTCCTTGAATTTCGCTTTTTATCGCACGACCCATCCCAAATTCAATCCTTAAGGAGAGAAAACGATATGAGCACTCAGCAAGTCACAGCAACACCAAGCAATCTGGAAACCGCTAACCCTTGGGTTGAGGAAATCCGTCTCGACCACATCCAACCCTCGAAAGCCAACCCGCGCCGCCGCAAAGATGAACAGGCCCTTGCGGAATTGGCCGAGAGCATCAAACTGCGCGGCGTCCTGCAGCCGATCCTCGTCCGCCCTCTCAATGGAAAAGGCTACCAAATCGTTTGCGGAGAGCGCCGCTATGAAGCGTCGCGGACGGCCCAAAAGAGAACGATCCCCGCCCGCGTCGTCCATCTCAGTGATGCGGAAGCCTTGGAGCTTGCCGTCATTGAGAACGTGCAGCGCGAGGATATCCATGAACTCGACGAGGCCTTCGGATACAAGGCGCTTATCCGGCAGGACCCCGCGCTTTACACCGTGGAAACCATCGCCTCCAAAGTTGGGCGTTCTCCCAAGTACATCTATGGACGCCTGAAACTCGCGGGACTCACCCCCAACGTCCAGACCGCGTTCTATGCGGGCAAGCTCACAGCGGGCCATGCCATGGAAATGGCGAGGCTCCAACCGAAAGATCAGGAGCGGGCCTTGCAGGAATGCTTTCCCGGCCATCGCACCACGAAAGCCATCCTCAAAGACAAAGACCCGCGTCCGATCAGCGTCCGGGAACTTCGGGACTGGATCGAGCGCGAAATCCACCTGAGCCTCGCTCAAGCTCCCTTCGATGCGAACGACCCGAAACTCGTTCCCGCCGCCGGGCCGTGCTCGACCTGTCCCAAGCGCTCAGGCAGCAATCCGTTGCTCTTCGCCGACAGCATCAAGAAGTCGGACGTCTGCACCGATCCTGAGTGCTTCAAGCAGAAAGAAAACGCGCTCGTCGGGCTTCGTCTCCGCGAACTCGAAGCGGGCGGAGAGAAACCGGTCAAGGTGTCCGACTCATTTTTGTATTATGGGCACAAGCCCTTGCCCGGCGTCCTTTACCGGCCCGACTACTCTGAGGCGAAGGCCGGCGACTGCCCGACCACAACCGCCGCCGTCATCGTCGAAGGGAAACGTGCCGGCACGAAGCTCTACGTCTGCACGGACAAGAAGTGCCGGACACATGCGCTTCATCGGACGCCGCTGACTGTTGAACAGAGGGCCGAGCGAAAGAAACAAGTCCTGGCGCTTCGCGTTCAGCAAGCCTATCGAAAGCGGCTGCTGGAGGAACTTTACAAGCGCGTGCCAAGCCCGCTTTCGCGGCACGAGCTGGATCTCATCGCGGCGAGCTACTTCCACCAATTGGGGCACGACAGCCAGCACCGCCTCTTCAAATTCTTTAGCTGGGATGAGGCGAAAACCAAATCACCCAATGGCGGATATGTGGAGTACCAGAAAATCGCCAGCGGGAAACTCGACAAAATAACCACGGCGGAAATCGGGAAGTTTCTGATGGTTTGCGCACTCGCCGGAGATTTGTACTTCCCGACGTACTGTTCCGGCACCGCATTGGAGAAAGATTCCGCACTGGCGAGAGAAGCCGCGCACTACAGGGTCAACACCAAGAGGCTTCTTCGTGAGGTGACAGAGACACTTGCGAAGAAACCTCCAAAACAAGAAAGGCAGTCCAAACGATCGCCATCCCGAAGACTCAAGCGGGAGCCAAGGGACGGCTAGTCTTACAGGGGTAGAGCGCCACGCGCGCTTTACCCCTCTTTTATTGGTTCGCTGGAAAGGGCCGCTATACGTGCCCCCTATCAAGCCATTCAAGAAAGTGGTAGTGGGTCAGTTTGAAAATGAAAGCTTTTCGGACAAGCCGTAGCTGAAGAGGGCATTGTCCAATATGCGCAAATTGCCCTCCGTGTTGCAGAGAGCCGCGAGCTCCGTAAAGAGCGGGCAGAATGAATCCAGGTACCAGCGAACAGTGTTCGGCGGAACATGGTCGTCGCGCAGTCGAGCGGTGGCCGTCCTCACCCGCGAGTCGAAGATCGGGAAACACCCGCCGCTGACGAAATGGAGCAGTGTGGTCGCGCGGGCCAGCCCGAAGCGCTTCCGCACCTTTCCCTTTTCAAATTCGTCCGTGTACGTACTGCCGGACCAACCATCCAAGAAAGCCGCCACGTCACTGCCCTCCGGGCATTTTGGCAGTTCCTGAGCCGCCTTCATCCAGATTCGGTAGGCCACCGATGCAACGTTGGGCCTCCACTGACGCTCTGTTTTTACGCCATCCTTCCATTTGCCGATTCGTACAAAATCCTCGGCTGAAAGCGACCCGTACTTGTCAATCAGATACCTGTACTCTTTTTCGTCATATCCCTTATATCGGCCGGCCCACACGCGCAACCACTCTTGCGGCGCGCTCTCCCTCACATCCGAAATTAAAAATCTGAATCGGGTCATCTTGATCCTCCTCAAAAGACTATCACGGCGAGACGTCCCTTTCCAAGAATGACTGGCTTCCTGCAGGACCGTTTCTTTGCCAAAACAGGCATGGAGGGATAAGATGGCATTAAAGTTGCGGTCGCAATTAATGGCCCACTGCCTGCTGATTCGGGGTTATCATAGCCCGTGCTAAATTGATTAATCCGATGCGACCGCCTAAATCTAAACGCTCTCTCAGAATGAACAAACCTTCTCCGGGCAACTCCGAATACCTGACCCGAAAGCAGCTTATTGACTCCAAACTTCGTGCTGCTGGCTGGCGGGTTGCTCCCTACAAACCAGACCGCCCGCTCAGCGCATATGATAATTGCGCGATTGAGGAATTCCCGACGGAGAGCGGCCCCGCTGACTACGCCCTCTGTGCAGGTGGTCAGATTTTAGGCGTCGTTGAGGCGAAGAAGCTCAGCCTCGGACCGCAAGAGGTGCTCATTCAGGCTGAGCGCTATTCGCGAGGATTAGGGTCAAGTCCTTTTGATTTCAACGGCTTTCACGTCCCCTTCCTCTACTCGACGAATGGCGAAGCGATCTGGCATCACGATGTGCGCCATCCTCTCAATCGTTCGTATCAAACTGCCGGGTTTCATGCTCCGGAAGCGCTGCGCGAATTCCTGGAGCGTGACATCGAGGCGGTAGCCGACGCGCTCCTCGCTCTTCCTAACGATCACACACGTCTTCGTCCCTACCAGCGCGAAGCGAACGCCGCTATCGAACGAGCGATCGCGAACCGCAAACGCCAGATGCTCGTCGCCATGGCGACCGGCACCGGCAAAACGTTCACGATGGTCAATGAGGTATATCGCCTCATGAAGTCAGGTGCGGCGAAGCGCATCCTTTTCCTCGTGGATCGCCGGGCGCTCGCAGCCCAGGCGGTTCGGGCTTTCGCTTCCTTTGAACCGGAACCCAATAAGAAGTTCAACAAGATTTACGAGGTCTACCATCAGGCCTTCCACCGCGAAGATTTCGGCGCGGACGAGAAATTCGACCCTAACGTTCTTCCGAATTCTTATTTGACGGCCCCCAAGCCTGGCCATGCCTTTGTGTATGTTTCGACCATCCAGCGCATGACAGTCAATCTTTTTGGCCGCAACACGATCTTCAACCTTGGCGATGAGGCAATTGACGAGGACGCCGAAAAACTCGACATCCCTATCCATGCCTTCGACCTCATCATCGCCGACGAATGCCACCGAGGATATACGGCCTCGGAGGAAGCCGTCTGGCGGGAGACACTGGATCATTTTGACGCCATCAAGATCGGCCTCACGGCAACTCCTGCGGCCCACACCACCGCCTACTTCAAAGACGTTGTGTTTCGATATGAATTTGAGCGAGCCGTCAATGAAGGCTATTTGGTCGACTACGATGTGGTCAACGTCAATTCAAACGTACGCATGCAAGGGGTGTTTCTCAAAGAGGGAGAAAAGGTCGGCGTCGTCAATTCCGAAACCGGCGCAAAGCAGCTCGACCTTCTTGAAGATGAGCGCCAGTTCAATCTCTCCGAAGTGGAAGAAAAGGTTACTTCCCCGGACTCGAACCAGAAGATCCTCGAAGAAGTGAAAAAGTATGCGGTGGCGCATGAAGCCGAGTTCGGACGCTTTCCCAAGACCCTCATCTTTGCGGTCAACGATCTGCCGCACACCTCCCATTGCGACCAACTGGTGGATTTGGCGCGCGACGTGTTCGGACGCGGCGATTCCTTCGTCCAGAAGATCACCGGTCGTGTGGATCGCCCGTTGCAGCGGATTCGGGAATTCCGCAACCGGCAATCCCCTGGCGTCGTCGTAACCGTGGACATGCTATCCACCGGGGTAGATATTCCCGACCTCGAATTCATCGTCTTTCTCCGCCCGGTCAAATCCCGCATCCTTTTCGAACAGATGCTTGGGCGCGGCACCCGAAGGGGCGAGCACTATCCGAACAAGTCCCACTTTGTTGTCTTCGACTGCTTTGGTGGAACACTCATTGAATACTTCAAGAACGCCACCGACATCACTGCTGATCCGCCTGAGTCTGAGATTCGAACGATTGTCGAGGTCATCGATGACATCTGGCAGAACCAGGACCGGGATTACAACATTAAGCGGCTCGTCAAACGCCTCCATCGAATCGACAAACAGATGTCCGCCAAAGCCCGCGAAATGTTTGCGGCCCACATACCGGAAGGCGACATGGCGAAATACGGGAGGGATCTGCCCGCCGCGCTCCGCAGGGACTTCACCGGAACGATGGCGCTTCTAAGAGATACTGCGTTTCAGGACCTCCTCATGAACTACGAGCGAGCGCCGCGAACGTTCCTTATTGCTTACGAAACCGAGGATACTGTCACGTCGGAATGGCTCGTCAGGGGCGCGGACGGTCGCGAGTACAAGCCAGAAGACTATCTCACCGCCTTTGCGCGCTTTGTCCAGGAGAATCCTTCGCATATCGAAGCCATCCGTATCCTTCTCGGCCATCCACGAGAGTGGAACACCGAGGTTCTATCGGAACTGAAGCAAAAGCTTGCTGCTGCCCCAGAGCATTTCAGCGTGCCCAATCTTCAGAAAGCCCATGAAGTGCATTACCATAAAGCGCTTGTGGACATCATTTCCATGATCAAGCACGCTGCCAAGGAAGAGGAGCCTCTCCTCACTGCCAAGGAGCGCGTAGAAAAGGCATTCGAGAAGATCACGGCAAAAAAGACCTTCACGCCCGAACAGGAGCAATGGCTCAAAGTGATTAAGGCGCATCTTGTCGAAAACCTCACCATCGACCGGGAGGATTTCAACATGCTTCCTGTATTCACCCGCCAGGGCGGTCTGAGCCAGGCAACGCGGGTCTTCGCCGGTAGCCTGGATGATTTGCTTGAGAAACTTAACGAGGCAATCGCAGCATGACGGACATCGTTCAAAAACTTTGGGGATTCTGCCATACGCTTCGCCACGACGGGATCGACTATGGCGATTACATCGAGCAGTTGACGTATCTGCTCTTTTTGAAGATGGCGGATGAGCGCGGAATCGACCTGAGTCGCACGCAGGTGAAAAACGGACACGGGAAAGTAAAAGAGATTGACTGCTCCTGGCCGGCGCTGGATGCCAAGTCCGGCACAGAACTTACTCAACACTATGTTGATGTTCTTCGCGCGCTCGGCCAGCAGCCCGGCCTTCTTGGCGATATTTTTACGGAGGCGATGTCGCGCTTCACCAATCCTGTAAGCTTGAAAAAACTCATTGGCCTTATCGACGAAACCGAATGGACCAGCCTCAATGTTGACGTTAAGGCTGCCGCATTTGAAGGGCTTTTGGAGAAGGCCGCGAGCGAAGGTAAGAAAGGGGCCGGTCAGTACTTCACGCCTCGCATTCTCATTCAGTCGATTGTGCGTTCGATGAAGCCCGACCCGCGCGCGCATAAGCAGTTCACCATCTGTGACCCCGGCTGCGGCAGCGGCGGCTTTCTGGTCTCCTCTTATGAATGGTTGATTGGCCAAACGAAAGGCGGGGCCATGGACCGCGAGCTCGCCAAACGCGTCAGGCGTGGCACGTATTTCGGTCAAGAATTGGTCGCGCGGCCCCGACGCCTAGCACTCATGAATCTTTACCTCCACGGACTGGAGCCGGAAATCAAGCTGGGCGATTCGATCTACGAAGTTCCGGATAGTCACCGTTTTGATGTGATCCTCACGAACCCGCCGTTCGGGACCAAGGGTGCGAACCAAGCACCCGACCGCGATGATTTCAACATCGAGACGAGCAATAAGCAGCTCAATTTCATCCAGCACGTAATAACCATTCTGAAGCCGGGCGGACGAGCCGCAGTCGTTGTGCCGGATAATTGTCTCTTTGCCGACCAGGCAGGGTCAGTTTTCAAGATCCTCACCGAAGACTGCAACCTGCACACCGTCTTGCGGCTCCCGAACGGGACCTTCTCCCCTTACAGCCCCGGCACCAAAACCAACGTGATTTTCTTCACCAAGGGCATGCCGACCGAGAAGATGTGGGTCTACGACGCCCGGACCAATGTCCCACGGATCACAAAGAAGGACCGGCCATTGACTCCGGAGCACTTCGCGGAGTTTGAGCGCTGCTACGGTCCCGATCCCTATGGGCGCTCAAAGCGCAATCCGAAGGACTCCAAGGAAGATCGCTGGCGCTCGTTCTCGATTGGTGAGATTAAAGGTCGCGATTACAAGATCGATAGCCTGAAGTGGCTGAAAGACGAATCGCTTGATGATGCTGATGAACTGCCCGAGCCAGAAGAACTCGCTACGGATGCGATTGAAGAACTCGAAGCAGCGGTCGGAGAACTAAACAGCATGCTTACGTTATTAGAAAATGGGAACGGGGCTGACGGCAAGTCGGTATCCACAAAGGGCAAATGAGTACAATCGCACAAACGCCAAAATCACAAGCCATAGACAACGCGGCTGACACTGACCTGCCGGAGGGATGGACAGCTACCGAAGTTCAAGGGGTCTTCGAATCATTCGGCGGCGGTACACCTAATAAGGGGACCTTAGCATACTGGGGCGGCTCTATTCCTTGGCTATCGTCTGGGGATATAAAGACGAACTACATCGACTCAGCAACCGAATCCATCACAAAGTCTGGTCTTCAGAATTCTTCTGCGCACATATGTCGCGCGGCTTCCGTGGTCGTTGTAGTGCGAAGCGGCATTCTCGCGCATACACTACCTGTCGGTGTACTCCGCCGCCCTGCGGCCATCAACCAAGATATCAAGTGTTTCGATTCCGACAACGACGAATTGAACACTTGGCTGGCGTTAGCGTTTCGAAACTCGGCCAAGGACATCCTCGCGTTGAATCGCGAAGGCACAACTGTGCAGAGTGTGAAATATGCCACGCTGAAAGAGTTTGTACTCCGGATTCCGCCACTCGCCGAGCAAAAGCGGATCGTGGCTAAGATTGAAGAATTATCCTCGCAGGCGAACGCTGCCCGAGCCCGCCTCGCCAAAGGCGCGCAAATCCTCAAGCGCTTCCGCCAAGCCGTCCTCGCTGCTGCCTGTTCCGGTCGCTTGACCGAGGACTGGCGCAACCTGAGTCCGGAGACGAAGCCCGCCAGTCTGGAAAACCAACGAGCTGAAACGTCCCAAGTCCTTACCGGCGCTACAGAGGTTATTACAGATACTTGGCAGTTTGCCACTATTCGACAATTGACAAAGCAGATCCAATACGGATACACCGCCTCTGCGAAAAACCAAATCGTGGGACCGAAGTTTCTACGCATCACCGATATTCAGAACGGGCGAGTTGATTGGAACCAAGTTCCATACTGTTTGATTGCTGAGGATGACGTCGCGAAGTATCGATTGTCTGCAGGGGACATAGTTTTTGCGAGAACGGGAGCAACCACAGGGAAAAGCTTCTTGATTCAATCTTGTCCGAAAGCAGTGTTTGCTTCTTACTTAATCCGCGTGCGACCAAGTAAAGACGTAATCCCCGAATATCTCTATATGTTTTTCCAATCCGACTCATACTGGAAACAAATTGTTGAGAATATTTCAGGCTCAGCTCAGCCAAACTGCAACGCCACGAAGCTAGCATCCGTCGTTACTACCTTACCGCCACTGCCGGAACAACACGAAATCGTCCGCCGCGTTGAAGCCCTCTTCAAGCTGGCCGACTCCATCGAAAAGCGGGTTGAGGCAGCAACGAAGCGAGCCAATAAGCTGACCCAGGCAATCCTAGCCAAAGCCTTCCGGGGCGAACTCGTCCCCACCGAGGCCGAACTCGCCCGCCGCGAAGGCCGCGATTACGAACCCGCGTCAGAGCTTCTCGCCCGCATCAAGGCTGAACGGGAAAGGTCAACGGCGGTGGATGGGATACGGGTACGGCGCAAACGAGCAGCAAGAAGAAAATAGGAACTTTATGCCATTCACCTTCTGCAAAGTCACGGACGAGTTCTAAAAACATGCCAACTTTTTCGCGCGCTTTCGGCATAAATAAGTCTCAGGGAGAACTTGATTTCGTCGATGTCCCCTTGCATACAGACATGTGGCTTTTTGTCGATCCCTTCGCAATCGGACAAAGAGTCGACCCTTGGTCACAACAATGCCATCGGACATTGGTCGCATTTTTTCAGCGCGTCGTCGACGATATCCGGGCAGGATATCTAGAAGAGGCGCGGGCGTTACTGGCGCATCTTCGAGAGCCGAACGAGACCCGTTTCGGACTTTCAAAGAAGAGGCCGGCTGGAGCAGGTATTGGACCCCAGCAAGCCCAGCAACTATACGAGGCTTTGAAGGAGTCTTCTGCGGTTAAAACGGGCTTCTTGTCTTCCCTTGAAGAGTGCGAACTCATGATTGAGGGCATCGGCAGAGATAAAATTTCAGACCTCACTACGAACGTCATTCGAGCCCATCTAGTCGAATACACAGTCCAACAATGCAATCTCCATGCGGTGCCGACGCAAACGGTGTCGCTTGCCCCTTGTTTTAATCCCGACACGTTCGTATGGCAATCCAGATACGCTGATCTTCCAGTGTGGAAAGGGCGGCCGATTGTTCTGGTTCCAAAAGTGATAGCGCGCTTCGGAACGGCGTACGACCACCAAGACTACTACCGTCATTACGTGCTTGATTACCTCCAAGCGGAGGAGCGAGAGGCTGCATCGAGCCTCGTACACACGTTGAAAAGCGGTAAACGTGTAGTCTACAAAAAGGATGTCCAACGGAAGTACCCATGTACGAAGGATTTTCTGTATCGTTTTTCACGTGAGCATCCTGGAATTCTTAAGAAGTACCGGGCGGAACTGGCTGACCTTGAAAAGAAGGGACTGGGCGCCATCGTACAAAATGAGGATGAGCAGCTCATTGCTGAGGTCCTAGTTGCTGCACTGAGAGCTATTCCCCCCGGTAATGCGGATGCCGCGCATTACCATCGCCTGATGATCGGCGTGCTTGAATTTGTGCTCTTTCCCAGCCTGTTGAACCCAAAGAAGGAGAAAGAAATCCATGACGGTCGAAAACGTATCGATATCCTCATGGAAAATGGTGCTCACGCTGGGATTTTCCATCGACTTCACGATGTACGAAAGCTGCCTTGTGCTTTTGTCCCCATTGAGTGTAAGAACTATACAACCGAAGTGGCAAATCCCGAACTCGATCAACTTTCCGGACGTTTCTCCGTAAACCGTGGGCAGTTCGGGATTCTTTGCTGCCGCAACTTTGAAGACCGAGGCCTATTTATCAAACGTTGCCGGGATACATTGAAGGACGGCCGAGGACTAATTGTCCCCCTTGATGACGAGAGAGTCATGCATCTTCTTGAAAATGTCCTTACAGGAAAGAGGCACAAGATCGACGATGATCTGGCCGGGCTGATCAATGAGGTCTGGGTAAGTTAAAATCGGGAAAGGCAAATGTTACTACCGGTGAATTATGAATCGGTCCGAGCCCGAGAGCACACCTCCAATTGGGCCGGCATCGCCAGGATTAACTTCATCCGAACGATCGGAAGGGCCAAGTAATACTCCGACATGGCACGAGTGAAGATAAGCAACAGAATCGCTGATAAGTTAATGTGGGCCTCCGACCGAACCTGCAATTTGTGCCAGAAAGAGAGGTACCATCTCGAAATTCATCACATCAACGGCAATCCGTCTGACAACAGGTATGAAAACCTAATCTTGCTTTGTCGGAACTGCCACTCCGAAACCACCGCAACAGGCTTGGGAAGAAGGCTATCCCCGTCCCTGCTTCTCAAATACAAAACGTTCTGGGAAGATGTAATACGAAAGCGCCGGGTGGCGTTTGACTCCGGCGATGCAAAGCTTGAAGAGACCGCGCGTCGAATAGGTGCAGAGAGGGTGGTAAGAGCTTTCGAGAATTATATGATGAAGCGCGATGCGCGCGGTGTTCTCTCGTTATTTACGCCGCCCAGGACCGAGTCGGAGCGGGACTGGCTGGAGAATTACATACTTGGCGGCAATTTGGGGAAGCCTGGGCGATTCATCAGGCTATTTGCTACCAGGGGTTTCGGCTACAAAGTTCTTAAATACGATCTCAAGAAGCTCCGGGTTGTAAGCTCAAAGAAAGCTGATGCCGCCGTTGAAGAATGGAGAACGTGGTGGGATGACGGCGCATGGGACGCCGTTCCGAGACGGTGCAAGACCCGTCTGACATTGGTGAAGGTTGGGGGCGACTGGTTCGTTGACAAATATCGCGAACCCGCCGACCCGCACTATAGACACAAGTATGGGGGGCTGAACGGTTAGATCAAACATGCACGAACGACTTGGGAAGGAAACTTCCCGAATACCCCGTAAAACTGACTGTCCAACCCGAAAAGAACTAAGCGAACTGCCCCGCATCCAGCAAACCTACATGCCGTCCAATAGACCCGCGATTTGCACTTTGTCTAGCCGATCATGCACATCCTTTGCCGGCGCCAGATACCGCATCGTCGTTTCCAGGGACTTGTGGCCCATCCAGTGCTGCACGGTACGCACGTCAAAGCCGGCCCGGAGCATCCTTGTGGCGTACGTTGAGCGAAACTTCCGTAAGTGAAAGCGCGCCGGATCAAGCTTGGCGCGTCTGGCGATCTCTTTACATCTATCAAGCATGTGCAACTCGCGATTACCGCGGGGCGAGGGAAACACGAAGTGGCTGCCGCTCCGATGGGGATGCGCTTTCAAAAGCTCACTCAGGCGCTTCGGCACCGGCACTTCCCGCTCCTCCCAGCGTTTGGGGGTGAAGCCCAGTTCGGGTTTGGCGGTTACCCGGACGGTGTTCAGGGTAAAGTTGATGTCGTCCCATGAGAGGTACACGACTTCCTGCTCACGGAATCCGGTCAGCAGAAACGTTAGGTACAGCGCGTACTCATCCTTTGTGCAGGCTGCGAAGAAAAGTTCCAATTCCTGGTCTGAGTATTCCTCCGGCAGCGACCGGATCGCCTCCGGCAGGTCAACGCCGCGTGTGAGTCCGGGCCTCCCCTGCTTTTTGAGGAACTGCGCTACGATGATCATGTTGTGGATCACGCTGTTGTTGTCGAGCCGGTAGTTCCGCTTGAGATACACCATGAAGTTGTTGAGATCGTCGGTCGTGATGCTCTGCGGTGTCGTGCGGCCGGAGAAGTAATCGAGGAAACGGTTGAGGACGGCCCGGTATTTGCGCAAGGTGTTGGGTTTCTTCAAGCCTTCCACAACATCCAGGTACCGCTTGAGGGCAACATGAAGGGGCGTGCGTTTTGCTTCTTCGTCGGCGGCGGCCTGGGCTTCGATGCCGAGCGCCCGGCCTTCCAGGATGTGCCTGCGACGGCGGGCCGCTTCAAGAGCTTCCGCGGTCGTCACTCCTGCCGCCTGACGTTTGCGTTTGCCTCGTTCCCACCACTCGATAAAGTATCTGCCCTCGGGCAACGCCTTCCAGTTGTTGCGACCGTGGTCGTCGTGCGGGATGGAAACAAGCTTCCAGCGGTCACCCACTTTCACCTGTTTGAGGATGTTGACCCGAGACACCCATACCTCCAAAAACCGACAGTATAACAGACAGTATGGGTTGTAAGCTACTGAAAACTAAAGGCTGGTGGGATAAGCTGGCATTCTACCGCTGAATTACCCCCGCTTCGGGGACAGTCCCGCAACCGGATGAACCTGAAGGGGTTATTGCCTATGGCAAAATTGCAAGAAATCCCTCTCAGGCGCTTCAATCACGGAAAC
>Ga0307373_10001774_pt1 | contig 40119 bp, 41 predicted proteins | sample OX2MG_FD_202534 | JGI IMG/M metagenome (GOLD analysis project Ga0307373, IMG submission 202534) | Soil microbial communities from Risofladan, Vaasa, Finland - OX-2 | ecosystem: Environmental > Terrestrial > Soil > Coastal area > Acid sulfate soil | place: Finland: Risofladan, Vaasa | collected...
TGGTCACTCGCCTTTTCAGCGAAGTCCGGTAGTTTCGTTGTACTCATGGCGAATCTCACCCTCGCCCCACGCCAGTTCGTGAAGGCGCTGATCGCGGTCTTCATTGGCGGCGCGCTGGGGACTTTTTTGCGCGACGTCGCACTGAAGATCGACCCAGTGCCCAAAACCTCGAACGTTTGCCTGCGAATCGCGATCTTTTCTAACAGCGGCGCGAACTGCCCCGAGGGCTACGCGCCGGTGTGGTGGTTCCGCGACGTTCCCTGGACGCTGCTCGTGATCAACGCGATGGGCGTCTTTGTGGTCACTCGACTCTTGCGCACCATCCTGCGCGGGCACGACCCGAACGACCTGACGCGACTCTTCGTGGTCACGGGCTTCTTTGGGGGCTTCACCTCGTACTCGTCCCTGATAGGCGACCTGGCGCCTCTTTGGAGCCTTTCGAAGGTGGGTGCCATTCTCGTGGCCCTCACGGCCATTTTTTCGGGCGTCTTGGCCGCTTGGGTCGGGCTCGGACGCCGACGGAGCGTTACGTGACGGCCTTATTGGTGGCACTCGCGGGCGGCCTCGGGGGCCTGGTGCGGTTCGCGCTCGAGTACGCCGTGCGACGACGCCATCCCACCGAGCGCCCCTGGGCGACCGTGGCCGCCAACACACTGGGTTCAGCAATCGCCGGCTACGGGGCCTACCGTCTGGTCGGAATCGGCGACGCCCACCTTCGCTCCATCGTGCTGACGGGGTTTTGCGGAGGCGTCACGACGTTCTCGTCGGCCTTCGCCATTCCCGCGATCATCGCTCGTGAACACCACCCCCGCTACGCCATCGCCCTGGTCACGTTGACCCCGGTGCTCTGCGTTGGGGGATTCCTCCTGGGGATGGGAATCGCCCACTAGGCACGAAGGTCCGCCGGGGGAGACTCCCCCGGCGGACCTTCGTGCCTACACCTTCTGTGGACCTTGGTCGGCCGCCGTGAGGCCCTCGAAGTCCGCGTGACCACTTGGTGCGCGGTAAATCCCAGCTGAGACCACGAGGCCCACGATCAAGACGACGACCGCCGCGTACGGCGCGTAGACCGTCGGCGAGGTCACCTTGTACACGGCGCCGTAAATCGCTCCGACGGTCACCAAAATGCCCACACCGGCCGCCAGGTAGAGCTGCCAGCGCTTGTCGTCGTTTCGAAGGCCCCGAAGAGCTCCCACGGAGATCAAGAGGTAGATCACCGCGATCGCGAAACCGCCGTAGGTCGACATCCACGAAAACATCGAGAAGTACTCCGGGTATTGCGGCAGGGCAAAGGCGTGGGTCCACTGAACCAGCACGATGATCACCGCGTAGACGAAGAGCACCAATCCCAGGGCCCCCGAGGGAGTGCCGCGTGAGGAGATCTTGGTAAAGGGTGAAGGCATTCGCTCGTCGCGAGCCAGTGCGAAGATTCCCCGCGACGCCGAAACCGCGCAGCCGATCAAGACCGCGATCATGTCCAGGACCACGACCAGTTCCACCAGGCGCCGGATACCCACGCCCGCGAAGCCGCCCGCCGAGGCCGGACCGGCCAGGGTGAAGAGCGGTCCCGCGTTAGCCGCGTTGCCGAGCGCCTTCAAGGAGAAGTGAAATCCCGCGATCTGAGCGAAGGTGCCAATTACGTAGAATCCGGCGATCGCGAGCACCGAAATCAGCACCGCTCGAGGAATGTTGCGCCCCGGATTCTCCGTCTCCTCCCCCAGGTTCGCTGAGGTCTCGAAACCGGTGAAGAGCAAGACGCCATAGAGCACGCCGAAGAAGACCCCCTTCCAGTGTTGGGGCGACCCGGACGGGGAGAGTCCCGTGGCCACGTGGTGCACTCCCCCGCTCTTGATGATCACGTAGATCGAGAAAACGAGAACCACCGAAATGGAGATCAACGCGAGGGTCAGCTGCATGCGCGTCGACAGCGCGACGCCTAAGTAGATGACGCCTCCGACGATCGCGAAGAGCAAGAGATCCCACACGAAGTACGGCAGTGGCTGCTTGGCGAATTCGCCGAGGATCGTGTCGTGGATCGTGCCACCGATCATCGGCAATATTCCCGCGCCCAGGGCGAGCATTCCCGTGTAGTAGAGCCAGCCCGACGCGGCCCCGACGCGACCGCCGAGCCCGTCGGTGACGTAGTCGTAGAGCGAGCCCGCCGCCTGGATCTTTCGCGTGTACTCCGCCACGATCCATCCCAGACCGACCACTCCCACCGCCGCGATGACGACGGACAACGACGCCGCGGTTCCCGCTCCATTACCCGAGGCGTTAAGGCCCACCAACAGTGGCACCAAGAACGCGATCGAAAAGACCGGTCCCATGAGTCCCACTGATTGAGCGACCGCGTCGATCAGCGTGAGCTTTCGCTTACCGCCGAGCGTCGACTTGCCTGACTGTTCTGTCATCACTGCCCCCCTCGAACGACCACCGGGTGTCGCCCAATCGTTAAACCGTAAGGGGTCAAACGAGTTACGTCAAGCACCTTTCGCGGCAGCGCGACGTTTCGTCGCTTCGCGAACGATCCACGAGAAGGTGGGATCGGGGGCGTCAAGGAGTTCAGGATGCCACTGCACCGCCAGAATCGAGCCGTCCTCACTCTCGAGTCCTTCGACCACCCCGTCGGGTGCCACCGCGCTCACGTTCAGCGACGACGCGACAACGTCGACCACCTGGTGATGGAGCGAGTTGACCCCGATCTCTCCACTGAAGAGAGCAGCGGTCATGGACTCGGGAGTCACGAGCACCGTGTGGGTGGCCTGGCGGCCGCTCACGTCCCACTGGGGATGACCGACCCCGTCGTCGAGCTCGACGTGCTGGCAAAGCGTGCCACCAAAGGCCACGTTCACGAGTTGCAAACCCCGACAGATCGCGAGTATCGGAAGGTCCACGTCACGCGCGGCGCGAAGCAGTGCCAACTCCCACTCATCACGTTCGGGTTCCAGTGGGCCGAGCTGCTCGTCGGGTAGGGCTCCGTACTGCGCCGGATCAACGTCCGCTCCCCCGGTCAGCACCAGACCGTCGAGGCGGCCCACCAGAGCCTCGACGTCCGCGTCGCGCGCCAGCTCCACTGGCAGCCCTCCCGCCAGCGCGATAGAGCGCGGATAGTCGCTGAAGTGCAAGTCAAAACTGACGTCGCTCATCGCGCGGGGAATCCGGTCGCCGAGCAGCGCCGCGGGCCAGCGACGACCCGAGATGCCAATGAGTGGTCGTTCCATTGAGCCATAGTACGAGCCGAGAGCATCTTGTGCTGTAATGGCAAAGTCGTTTGGTAACAAACATTTCTGGGGGTGCCATGAACCAGCCGTTGGCCGACATCACTGACCACGACACGTACGTCACGGGCGTCCCGCACGAAACGTTCGCGTACCTGCGCGAGCACGATCCCGTCCACTGGACTGAGGAACGAGACGGCGGACGCGGCTTTTGGAGTCTCACGAAGTACGACGACGTCTTGATGGCTTCACGGAATACCGAGGTCTTTTCGAGTCGCGAAGGGATTCGTATGGAGGACATGGACGCCGAGGAGACCGAAGCTCGCCGGACCTTGATGGAGATGGACGCACCCGAACACACACGCCTGCGAAGACTGGTCAGTAGACCCTTCGCGCCGAAGTCGGTCCAGGGTTACGAGGAAAGTGTGCGAACACTGGCGATCGAAGTTCTCGATGGCTTGGAGGGTGCCAAAGAGTTCGACTTCGTCACCACGGTGGCGCGCGAACTGCCCATGAAGATGCTCGGACGACTCCTGGGGCTGCCCCACGAAGACCTCGAATGGCTGGTCGAGCGTGGAGATGCCCTTATCGGCAACTCGGACCCCGACTTCACGGACTTCGTGGTCGACCAGGTCGACACGTCGGCCTATCGACTCTTGCCGTTTCGAAACCCCGTGTCCCTTGAGCTCTTTGAATACGCGGCCATAGCGCTCGAAGAACGGCGCCTTCGTCCCACCAACGACATCCTCTCGGCGCTCCTCGAGCCCACCTCAGACGGTGAGTCGCTCGACGACAAAGCACTGAAGAACTTCTTCACGTTGATGGTCGCGGCGGGAAACGACACGACGCGCTACTCGATGACCGGCGGACTCTTAGCGCTCATTGAGCGACCTCACCTGTTGAACGCCATTCCGGCGATGACTATCGAGCAACGAAAAATGCTGGTCGACGAAATGCTGCGCTTCACCACGGCCACGATGCACTTTCGTCGTACCCTTACGCAAGACTTCACGCTTCGCGGTAAGCAGTTGCGCGCGGGCGACAAGGCAGTGATTTGGTTCACTTCTGCGAATTTTGACGAGGAGCAGTTCTCGATGCCCTTCGCCTTTAACGCCGAGCGTTCGCCGAACGATCACGTGTCCTTTGGTCTGCGTAGCCCGCACCTGTGCCTCGGGGCGCACCTCGCGCGCCTCGAAATGCGCGTCTTGTTCGAAGAGATCGCCGATCGATGGTCTCGCGTTGAACTCGCGGGCGACATCGAGCGACTTCGATCGAACTTCATTAGCGGTGTGAAGCGCTTGCCGGTCGAGGTGACCTGGTCCTAAAGGAACGGGAGATACTCGCGTAACTCCCAGTCCGTCGTCGCGGCGCTGAAGCGTTCCCACTCTGTTCGCTTCACCATGACGTGCTGGGCCACGAGGTCGGCTCCCACGGCCTGGACCAACTCGATATCCGCTTCGAGTTCACTCAGGGCTTCGGCGAGCGACGACGGAACGCCGACCGTCGCCTCGATGGTGTCGAGGCCGTTGCCGCCCTCGGGTGGGCCGGAGTCGAGCTCGTTGTCAACACCGAGTCGCGCCGCCTGCAAGACCGCAGCGATTGAAGTGTGGATCACCGCCGCACCGTCACTGAGCCGGTGTTCGAGGCGAGCGCCCATCCCGCGTTCGGCGGGGACTCGAATCGTCGCGCCTCGGTGGTCAAAGCCCCAGTTCGCCCAGTAACCCGACAGCGAAGCCGGTCGTAGCCGTTTGTACGCGTTGACGGTCGGCGCGCACAGTCCCGCGAGCGAGCGGTGATGCGCCAGCAGCCCACCAATGGCGTGGTAGGCGGTCGAGGAGAGTCCGCGGACGTCCGCGTCGTCGTGAATCGCGTTCTCGCCACTTCTCGTTCGAAAAGAGAAGTTGACGTGCAACCCGGAACCGCCGCGGTCGCTCAGCGGTTTGCCCATGAAAGTCAACAGCAGGCCCAGTCGGTGTGCGACTTCGCGCGCGAGCACTTTGAAGAGAAACGCGTCGTCCGCGGCGCGCAACGCGTCGGTGTAGCGAAGTGTGAACTCGAACTGCGGCGAGTCGTATTCGGAATTGACCGACTCCAGGGGAATTTCTGCTTCCTCGCAGGCCAACCAGATGGCGTCGACCAGACCGTGGGGGTCAACCGAGGGGCCCGTGCCGTAGACGAAGGCGCCGGGAGTATCTATCGGGCGCCACCCCCCCTGTCCGTCGGGCTCGAAGATGAACGCTTCAAGTTCCAGTCCGACGTAGGGCTCAAGATTTCGCGCCCGCCAGTCTTCTACAGCCTTTCGAAGTGCGGTGCGCGGAGAGACGGAAAAAGCGACTCCCTCTCGCCGCAGGTCAGCGACGACGACACGAGTATTGGACTCCCAGCTAGGACGAAGATCGGACATGTCAAAGACGGCGTCGAAGTCGGGCAGGCCCTCATTCCAATAACTGCCCACCGTCTCAGGCGTCATCCCGCGGTCGTAACCCAGGGCCCACGTCCCGGTGCAGTGCCGAGCGCCCTTGTCAGCCAGACTCGCCGGGAGATACTTTCCTCGTGCGAGTCCCAGGTGGTCGGGCCACAACACTCGCACCCGGTCGAATGAACTGCTCATAGTCCCCCCTCGTACCGTTGGCGAACGTAGCACGAGAACGCGCTCGTGGTTTGTAGTGTGAGAGAATCATTTGCTAGCAAACGACTTTGGAGGCGCGGTGGAGTTTCGTCGAATTCTCCTCGACGGCAACGCGATGCAGGTGCACGTTGACGGTGAGAGCCTGGTAAGTGCTGACGGCCGACGTGTCGAAGCATCGGCCGCGACGCACCTAGCGCCGGTGTCGCCCACCAAAATCCTCTGCTGCCACCTCAATCACGTGTCGCGTGTCCGAGAGTTCCAGATAGCGCTGCCGCCAGCTCCGACGTGGTTTCAAAAGCCGGTCTCCGCCCTCAACGCACACGGCGCCAGCGTCGTACGACCCGCCAACTGTCACTTCTTGAACTTTGAGGGAGAGGTCGCGATCGTCATCGGCCGGACCGCCCGCAACATCACCGTGGCCGACGCGGCGTCGGTCATCGCGGGATACACGATCGCCAATGACTTCGGACTCCACGACTTTCGCGACACCGACGCTGGTTCGATGCTTCGCGTGAAAGGAGCCGACACGCTCTGTCCGATCGGACCGGGAGTCGTGACCGATTGGGACTTTCGAAACAAAGCCATTCGAACGTTCGTCAACGGCGAGGTCCGCCAGGATGGCTCCACCGACGAAATGGCCTGGGACATGCACTATCTCGTCGCCGACCTGGCTCGACTCATCACTCTCGTGCCCGGCGACGTGATCCTCTCGGGCACACCAGCGTTCTCACGACCCGTTTTACCCGGCGACGTCGTGACGGTCGAGGTCGAGGGCCTCGGGGCGCTCACGAATCACATCGTGGGCTCCCCCCTTCCCGTCAGCGACGAGGTCGGCGCTCAACCCACCGCCACCGAAGAAGTCCTGTCAACGACCTTCGGCGGAGACTGGGAGTTCCGCGGCCAACGGCCGCCCCACTCGACGAAGCGAGATGAACTTCCCTATCCTCGAATTCGTCCGCGGTTCGAGTCATGAAGCGCGTCGACGTCGCGGGCGTCAGCGTCGCCACGGGACACTTCATCGACAATCAGCGGGTGGACTCCCTCGACACGTTCGAGGACCACTCGCCCCTGGACTGGTCTCTCAAGCTCGCCGACGTCAGTGCCGGCGGCGCGCAAGTCGCTGATCAGGCCCTGCGAGCCGCCGCCCGCGCCTTTCCCGAGTGGGCCGCACTTCTTCCCAAGGAACGTGGCGCGTACCTGCATCGCCTCGCCGACCTTATCGACGCGCACGTGGAGGATCTCGCGCGCGTTGAGTGTCTCGACATGGCCATGCTCGAAGAGAGTCTGCGTCTTCGCGTCGTCGCTCGAGCGGCGCGCAACTTTCGCGCGTACGCCGATCTCGCCGTCGACTATGAACCTCGCCGATGGGACTCCAACACCACACACAACACGGTTCTTCGGATGCCCGCTGGCCCGACGGTGGTCATCACACCCTGGAACGCCCCGTTCATGCTCTCAACGTGGAAGTGCGCGCCGGCACTGGCGGCCGGAAATACCGTGGTCCTCAAGCCGGCCGAGTGGTCACCGCTGAGTTGTTCGCTACTCATGGACTTCGTCCAAGAGGCTGACTTTCCTCCCGGCGTCTTCAATCTCGTTCAGGGAGCCGGTGAAGTCGCCGGAGCCGCCCTCGTCGCGCACCCACTCGTTCGACGGATCTCCTTTACCGGGTCGCCGGAAACCGGACGATTGATCGGCGTTGCCGCCGCGCAAAATCTCGTCCCCTTCACCGCTGAATTGGGTGGCAAGGGTCCCTTCGTCGTCTTCGCCGACGCCGATCTCGACCTCGCTGCCAAGCGAGCCGCCGGCATGTACGACGACGCGGGGCAGGTCTGCCTGGCCGGTACCCGCCTCATCGTCGAGGACTCCGTGCGCGACGAATTCTTCACGCGTTTTTCGGCGGCGACCAGCCAACACGTGCTCGGGGACAGTCGAGACCCGGCCACGACCATCTCCCCCCTCATCCACCCCGAGCATCTCGCTCGCGTCGAGGGCTTCGTCGAGCGCGCTCGCGCGAACGGCGACCGCGTCGTCTTTGGTGGGAATCGGTGGCGCGCGGATGGTCTCTGGTATCAGCCGACGTTGATTGAGCCCCGCGACAACGACTCTGAGGTCGTGCAGCGTGAAATCTTTGGACCGGTGCTGACGCTGCAGTCCTTCCACGGTGAGCGAGAAGCTCACGATCTGGCCAATTCGACGCGCTACGGTCTTTCGGCCATGGTCTTCACGGCCGATCAGGCGAAGGCGGAGCGCTTCGCCCAAGCGGTGCGCGCCGGCACGATCTGGACCAACTGCTTCTTGGTTCGCGACCTCAGCGCGCCCTTCGGGGGCTGCGGCATCAGCGGGATCGGGCGAGAAGGCGGCGACTACGCCCTGGACTTTTACAGCGATCTCAAGACATCTCAAGTGAAAGAGGGCACCACCCATGGGTGAGATTATTGGCGCGGGCTTGCTCGCGCACGTGCCGACCATCGTCCTACCCGACGAGCAGCGCCGCGCGCTCAACCAAGGTCGCGAGAGTTCGCTCTATACGGGACTGCATCGACTTCGCCGCGACGTGTTCGACGTCCTGGCGCCCGACCTCGTGATTGTCTTTGACAGCCATTGGTTCACGACCGTTGAATTCGTCATCACCGCCGCCCAACGTCGTCACGGCTATTTCACCTCCGAAGAGCTTCCCCGCGGGATGTCAGGCGTCCCCTACGACATTCCCGGCTTGCCTTCGTTCGCTAGGACCGTGGGAGAGATAGCGATGGCCACACCCGAGTGCTGGGTTACCCCGATTGATGATCCGCATCTGCCCATCACGTACGCGACGACGAACTTTCTTTCGTTCCTGCAAGGACCAGAGGCCTGGGTCTCGGTGAGTACCTGTCAAACAGGTGAACCCGCGGACTTTGCGACCGTGGGGCGCATCATCGCCGAAGCCGTCTCCCAGAGCGAACTGCGCGTCGTCTTGATCGCCTCGGGCGCGCTCAGCCACACCTTCCACACGCTTCGCACGCTTCGCCAGCACGAAGCCGCGGACGAGAAGCACATCTTTTCCGAAGGAGCGCGGCTGGCTGACCACCGCGTTATCGAAGCACTCGAGCGTGGGGACCACGCCCAGGTTCTCGATGAACTGAAGGCCTATTCCGCTTTCAAGCCCGAAGGACGCTTCGCTCATTACCAGATGATGGCCGCGGCCCTCGGAGGACGAGACTGCGTCGCACCGGCTCGGCGATACTCGGAGTACGAAAACGCCATCGGCACGGGACAGATCCACCTGTGGTTTGATCGCCCGACGACGGGATGGACGAAGGAGAGGCCATGAGCGTCAAGGGCATTCCCTATCCGCGCACCCAAAGTGGCCGCGCCTCGCTTCTCCCACCACTTCCGTGGCACTACTCCGGCGACCTCTTGACCGTTGAGTACCGCACCGATCCCTTGGCCATCGCCGCGCTCTTGCCCGAGGGAGTCAGCCTCGCGAACGATGACGAGGACCCGGGGGCCGTCGCGTTCATCTGGGCCGATTGGCAGAGCTGCGGACCGGACCACGCCGAGATCCTGGACCCCGTGCGCTCCCAGTACAAGGAGGCCTTCGTGGTGGTGCGCTGTCGATTCCAGGGCGTGCTCTATAGCCGGTGCGTCTTCATCTGGGTCGACAAGGACTTCGCCTTGATTCGAGGACTCTTGCAGGGTTACCCGAAGAAACTCGGCTCTATCCACCAGACCCGGCCTATCACCCATGGTCAGGCTGGACCGCGTCTGCAAGAGGGCGGAGCCTTCGGAATGACCCTCGCGGCGAACGATCGTCGACTCGCCCAAGCCACGATCACGCTCGAAGGCAATAGCGACACCAACGGTTTTGTGAATGCGCACCCGATGGTGCACCACCGTTGGATCCCCATGATTGAACTCGACGGACGCGACGCTCTTTCCGATGTCGTCACGATGTCCGGCGTCAACGTCGACCTCGGTCCGGCCTACGCCGGCAACGCCACCTTGGAGCTCTTCGATTCGCCCAGCGAGGAGCTCGCGTCACTCGTGCCGCGCGAAATCATCGGAGGGTATTTTCGCACCGTCGGCACCACGTTCAATGGTGGCAGAACCCTAGAGTCATAGCCGTGTCTCGACGAATCGCCAGTTCCCAAAGTGCTGTGGTCACGCAGGCGGAGCGCGACATCCGCGACCAACTCAAGGAGCACGAGCTCGACTTCACCGCCATGAGCGCGGTCTCGAACATCTATCGTGCGGGCTCCGCGGTTCGAAACCACATGGAGCGGACCTTGCTCGCGGACTACGACCTGAGCTGGGTCGCCTTCACGGTGCTGTGGGTGCTGTGGATCTGGGGCGAACAAGAGACCGGCCACGTCGCTGAAGAAGCCGGCGTCACGAAGGGCACGCTTACCGGCGTGATGAAGACACTGCACACCCGAAAGTTGATCCGCCGCCGCCCGCACCGCAGCGATCGCCGGCGCGTCTTGATCGCGCTGACGAAAGCGGGCGAACGACTTATCGAACAACTCTTCCCCGAGTTCAACAAGCACGAGGCGTTCGTCGTGTCGGGGCTGAGCGCGCTCGAGCAACTTGAGCTCGCCCGTCTGTTGCGTCTGGTCCTCCAGCGCGTCAACGACGTCTGAGCGGCGAACTCGCGACGTGACGAACGTGAGCGCCGACGTCGTCATCTCGCGCGAGGTCGCTCGGCGTTTCTTGAGCCTCCGCCACCACCTCGCGCCACCACGTTCGCTTCCGGCCTCGCCCGAGAGCGTCTTAGCGGTCGTCAAGCGGCTGGGATCACTGCAGTTCGACCCGCTTCAAGTCACGGGGCGCAATCACGACCTCGTGCTGCTGGCGCGAATCAAGGACTATCAGCTCGAGTGGACCGAGTCCCACCTCTACGACACGCGTCAGCTCTTCGAGGCCTACAACAAGGGCCTCTCGATACTGCCCACCTCGGAACTGCCGCTCTATCGAATCACTTGGGACCGCGCCCAAGCGCGACACGACCTGAGCACGTTTCGCGAGCACGCGCCCCTCGTGGGCGAACTGCTCGAACGCGTTCGCGACCACGGGCCGCTGAGCTCGAGCGATATCTTGCCGCATGAAGATATCGACTGGTACTGGGGTCCCACCAATCCCGTGCGCGCACTCCTCGAGGCGCTGACCGAGGCGGGCGTGCTGGCGCTGGCCACGCGCGAGGGTAACCGGCGGATCTACGACCTCACCGAGCGACTCTTCAGTCCTGAACTGCTCGAGCCCCGCGCTGACCCGCGAGACCAGTTTCGCCACAAACTTCTCTCTCGCTATCGCGCGCACGGGCTTCTCGGGACGTCGGGCTCGCGCGAGGTCTGGTTCGGCGCGACACCACGGCACCGCGACTCCTTGGGTTTGGAGGGCGGCCTGAGCGCCGGTGCGCTCGGGCGACGCGAACTCTTAGCTGAACTGATCGAATCCGGGGAGCTCTGTCCGGTGCGGATCGAAGGTATCGCCAAAGCTCGCTTCGTCCTGCGTGAAGAACTCGACCTGTTGGCTCGCGCCGAGTCCGAAGTCGTCCGAGGGGCCAACGACGCCGACTCGCAGCGCGGCGTCGCTCTGCTGGCCCCACTCGATCCACTCGTCTGGGACCGAGATTTCCTGCGCCAGTGTTATCAGTTCGATTACGTGTGGGAGGTTTACGTGCCCGCCGAGAAACGCCGCTGGGGTTACTACGTCTTGCCGATCTTGTTCGGAGACGAGATCGTGGGCCGCGTCGAGCCGCGCTTCGAACGCGCCAGCGCCACGCTACGGGTTTCGGGGCTTTGGTGGGAGGAATCCTTTGATCCGCTGGGCGATGAGCGCTTCGTTCCCGCGCTCGCCGAAGCGCTCGACGCACTACGACGCTTTGGTGGCGTGAAGAAAGTCACCTGGCCGCGCTCCAAGGCGACAGGTCCGATTTCCGCAGCCCTTCGAAAGGCGCTCGGCGAACTGGGCTAAGCGCTGGCGTCGGCCGTCGGACGAAGTCTCCTCGCGGCCAACGCCTCGTCCACCCGCGAGACGGGTGTGGTCTTGGGAGCGTGACGAAGGGCCTCGGGATCGGTCTTGGCACGCTCCACGATCCGTTCGATTGCCTCGGCGAGCGCCTCCAAGGTCTGGAGGCTCTCGGTCTCCGTGGGCTCGAACATCAGGGCTTCGTCCACGATCAAGGGAAAGTAGACCGTCGGCGCGTGAAAACCCTCTTCGAGCAGTCCCTTGGCGACGTCCAAACCACGCACCCCGTAAGCCTGCTTGAGCGCCACCGCGCTGAGCGTGCACTCGTGCATGTTGACCCGGTCGTACGCGGCCGGCAACAAATCACGAAGTCGATGACGAAGCCAGTTGGCGTTAAGCACCGCGTGTTGAGCGACGCGCGTGAGCCCGTCGCCGCCGTGCACCTCGATGTAGGCCAGCGCCCGCGCGAGCACCATCGCGTTCCCGTGCCAACCGTGCACGCGACCGATGGAGTGTTCGGGCGTCACCCAGTCAAAATGCCCCTCGACGCGAGCCGCCTTGGGCCCGGGCAGGAACGCGGCCAGGTGCGCCGCGACGGCGACCGGACCCGCGCCCGGACCGCCCCCGCCGTGGGGGGTCGCGAAGGTCTTGTGAAGATTCATGTGCACGATGTCAAAACCCATGTCCCCAGGACGCACGACGCCCACAATGGCGTTCAAGTTCGCGCCGTCGTAGTAGAGAAGTCCCCCGACGTCGTGCACCGCCGCCGCGATTTCCGTGATCTGCTCTTCGAAGAGTCCCACCGTGTTCGGATTGGTCAGCATGATGCCCGCCACGTCGGGCCCGAGCGCCGCCTTCAAGGCGGCCAGGTCCACCAGCCCTCGCTCATTGGACGGCACCGTCGTCACGTCGTATCCGCCAAGGGTCACCGACGCCGGGTTGGTGCCGTGGGCCGAGTCGGGAATCAACACGCGCCGACGAACGTCACCGCGCGACTCGTGGTAGGCGCGCATCATCAAAAGTCCGGTCAACTCCCCCGCCGCTCCGGCGGAGGGCTGAAGCGTCACGGCGCTCATGCCGGTGATCTCGCACAGTCGCTCTTCGAGGGTCACCAAAATCTCGAGCCAACCCTGGATCAGCGCCGCCGGCGCGCCGGGGTGCACGCCGTTGAGAGCGGGGTCGCCCGCGACCGCGTCGCAGAACTTCGGGTTGTACTTCATGGTGCACGATCCCAGTGGATACATCCCAAGATCGACCGAAAACTGGCGGTGCGAAAGCCTCGTGAAGTGAGCGACCAGATCACGTTCGGAGACCTCGGCCACGTCGACGACGTCGTCGCTGAGGTGCTGGGCCGGGATCAACTCCTCGAGCGATCGAGTTGGCACGCCGGTCGTGCGTAGTTGAAAAGCGCTTCGGCCCGCGACGGAGAGTTCAAAGAGAGTGGGCTCACTTTCCCGGCCCATCAACGGAGCGGACGATGCTCGTCCTCCAGACAGGGTCACGAGTGCACCACCTTTCGCATCACGTTCACGTAGTGGTCGATCTCCTCGCGCGTCCTTCGCTCAGTCACGCTCACTAGCAAGACGCGAGAGGGGTCGCCCTCCAGTGAGGGATCGGCTCCACCCGTTAACTCCGAAACCGCGAGTCCGGCCAGGACGCCCTCTTCGGCCATCGCGAGTATCACTTCCGAGGCGTCGACGGGCACCTGCACCGCGAACTCGCGAAAGAAGGGCTCGGCGGAGAGGGCGCGCACGCCACTGACCCCCAAGAGTTCGTCGTACAAGTAGTGCGCGCCCAGGGCGCAGCGCGTGGCCACCTCTCGAAGGCCACTCGTGCCGAGCCAACCGAGTTGAATCGCGGCCGTCACGGCCATCAGCGTCTGGTTCGTGCAGACGTTCGAAGTGGCCTTCTCGCGGCGGATGTCTTGTTCTCGCGCACGAAGTGTCGTCACGAACGCGCGACGACCTTCGGCGTCGACGGTCTCTCCCACGATGCGCCCCGGCAGGCGCCGTACTTGGTCTTGGCTGCAGGCGAAGAGGCCGAGGTACGGTCCGCCAAAGGACAGCGCCGTGCCGAAGGGTTGACCCTCACCGACGAAGACGTCGGCGCCCCACTGGCCCGCGGTCCTTAGAACCCCGGCCGCCACCGGGTCGGCGCCGACCACGAATAGCGCGTCGTGCGCCACCGCGAGCGCCTTGGCGGCGCTCAGGTCTTCGACGATGCCCAGGTAGTTCGGATAGGCCGCGACGATCGCCGCCGCGCCACTCGCGTCGACACCCGACCAGTCGGTGAGTCCGTCGCGTAACGGGGCGATAACAATCTCGTGACCGGTACCTCGAGCAAAGGTCGCCGCGACGGCGCGCCAGTGCGGGTGAACACCGGCCGAGATCACCATCTTGGAGCGGCCGTTCGCGCCGTGGGCCATGTTCAGCGCCTCGACCAGCCCGGTGGCCGCGTCGTAGAGCGAGGCGTTGGGTATCGCCAAACCACTGAGTCGCGCGACCAGGGTCTGATACTCATAGATCGCCTGGAGCACCCCCTGCGCCACTTCTGGCTGGTAGGGCGTATAGGCGGTCACGAACTCGGAACGACCAGCGAGGGCCTTGACGACGGCTGGCACCTCGTGGTCGTAGGCACCGCCGCCCGCGAAGCACAGCAGCTTTTGCGAGGTGGCGACGTTGGCGCTGGCGTACGCCGCGAACTGCGCCGCGACGTCGGGTTCACTGCGTCCCGCGGGCATGTCGAGTCCCCCCGCGAGGCGCACCGCACTCGGAATGTGCGCGAAGAGATCCTCCAGCGTCGACATGCCGAGGAACGCCAACATCTCGGCGACTTCTTCGGGGGTGTGGGGCAGATAGTCGGCCACCTAGGACTCCTTTCGAACGAAGGGCAACGCGACGACCGAGGCGACGAGTTCGCGACCACGAAGGCGAAGCGTGAGAGGCGTCTCGGGCTCTAGATCCTGGTCCAACAGACCCATGCCGATGCCGCGCTCGAGCGTCGGCGAAAAGTTGCCCGAACTCAGCGAACCCACGAGTTTCTCGCCGACGAACACCTGCGCGCCGTCACGCAGGGGCTGACGCCCCGGCACCGCGACCCCCGTCAAGAATCGGGCCGCGCCGCGGCTCTTCTCGCGCTCGACGGCCGCTCGTCCTCGAAACGTGTCCTTCGACCAGCCAAGGACCCAACCCAACTTCGCCTCAAGGGTCGTCGAGCTCGTCGTCAGTTCATGTCCGTAGAGCGGCAACGCCGCCTCGAGACGCAGCGTGTCGCGTGCGCCGAGGCCCGCGGGCGTCACGCCCGCCGCGATGAGTCGGCGAAGGATGGTCTCGGCGACCTCGTGCGGCGCGGCGATTTCGATCCCCGCTTCACCGGTGTAGCCCGTCCCCGCGACGCGCAACTGCGCGCCTTCGAATTCAAAGTTCGCGACGCGAAAACGACCGACTTCGGCGAAGCGCGGGTCTACCACCGCGGCTCTGGCTCTGGCGTTAGGACCCTGCACGGCCAACACGCAGCGTTCACTCGTCACGTCCACCCCCGGCAACGCCGAGGTCACGCCAGCGGTGTTCGAAGCGTTCGGCATGACGTCAAACTCGTCGGCACTGAGCCACCACACGATGATGTCGTCGACGACGAAGCCGTCTTCATTCAAGAGATGCGTGTACTGCGCGCGGCCGGGGGCGATCTTCGTCAGATCGTTGGTCAACGTGCGCTGGAGCACGTCGAACATCTCTGGCCCGTTGCAGCGCACCGTCCCGAGGTGACTGACGTCAAAGACCACCGCGTCGCTTCGACACGCCAGGTGCTCGGCGACGGTTCCCGTCGCGTAGGCCAGAGGCATCTCCCAACCACCGAAGGGGACGATTTTCGCGCCAAGTTCGACGTGCGTGTCGTAGAGGAAGGGACGCTGGTTCTCCATGGCTCCTACGCCGCCCGACCATTGCCAAAGGGGAGGTCGTGCTTGGCGACCAATTCCAAGAAGTCGCGTTGATACACGACGAGCAGACGGAACTCGGGGTAGAGCTCACGAAATTCGCGCACCTTGCGATTCTTCTTGGTCACGAGTCGCTGCTCAAGCACCGTGAGTTCGACGAAGAGTCCCTGCGCGGGGAGGTAGAAGTCGGGTCGAAACCCCCTCGTGGGATGGCCCTGCGCGTCCCACGCCAGGGGGAACTCCAAGGGTTCGTAGTACCACTCGTGGCCGTAGAGGGTGAGCAGTCTGGCGAAGAGGTCTTCGCTCGGATGCGCGAACGCGTCGCCACGCGTCACGAGGGCGCTTGGATGACGCCGATGAGAGGCGGCGTCGGATGTCGAGGCAATCACGCCGAAGCGGCCTCCCCCTCCGACGTCGAGTGATGGAGTCGCAGCGTCGTCGACAGTTCGGCGACGACGCCCGCGAGAGGCACGATATTAAAGACGCCTTGACCGCCGCGCATGAGATCGACGAGTTCGCCGTCGTCGTGAGCGAGCACCGAACCGGCGTCGCTCAGCACCAACGAACTCGACGCGAGATCAACTCCCAAAGAATTACGCAGGCACTCCACCGCGTGGCGAGCGCGTGACAGCGAGACGCCCGCGTTCAGGAGGGACTTGATGACTTTGACCTCGAGGACGTCGCTGTAGGAATACGAGCGCTTCGATCCGCTGCCCGAAGCGGGCGTGATCGAGGGCGTCACCAGTTCGGTGCGTGCCCAGTAATCGAGCTGACGGTAGGTCACGCCCGTCAAGCGGCACACCGTGGGGCCACTGAACCCCCTCGCAATCGAATCAGTCATGATGAGCTCCCTCCCGACCGAGGCGTACCCAGACTACCCGTCGGACTACACGGATGTAGTTAGATTTCTACCTTCTGGCGAAGCGGCCCCGCGGACCGGTCTAGGAAGCGAAGAGATCGGGTCGGCCGAGGGAGCTGCTGGACGCCTCCGCGTATCGACGAGGCGGTATCCGCCCGGCTCGAAACGCCTGATGCCCGGCGCGCACGGCGTCGCGGATGGCCCCAGCCATCAAAACCGGTTCCAGCGCGCGGTTGATCGCCGAAGCGGCCAGAACGCCCGCACAGCCCAGTTCCATGGCCAAGGCGGCGTCCGACGCCGTCCCGACGCCGGCGTCGAGCAGGACGGGCACCTGGAGACGCTCAGTGATGAGCGCGATCGCGTGGGGGTTGCGCACACCGAGACCCGACCCGATCGGAGATCCCAAGGGCATGACCGCGACACAACCGGCCTGCTCGAGACGTTCCGCGACGATCAAGTCATCCGACGTGTAGACCCACACCTCAAAGCCCCGACGAACCAACTCGTGCGCCGCGTTCAAGGTCTCCGTCGTGTCCGGCAAGAGCGTGATTTCGTCGCCGATGATCTCGAGTTTGACCAGGTTCGTCTCAAATGCTTCGCGGGCCATCTCGGCGATCGTGATGGCTTCGGGAGCGCTGTAGCAGCCCGCCGTATTGGGAAGTAGGGCGACTCCTAACTCGCTCAAGAGCTCGTAGATGGATCCGGGCACGGTGTGGTCCACTCGGCGAAGCGCCACCGTTGCGATCGTCGCCTCCGAGGCCACGAGCGTTTCACGAAGAGTCTCGAGCGATCGAAATCCACCACCGGTACCGATCACGAGTCGAGAGGACGTCTCTAGTGACCCGACCGCCAAGGTGTCATTCACGACTGCCATCGTACTCCCGAGGCCACTAGGTTGAATCTGTGCAACCCGTGACCGTATTGACAATCGCGGGCTCTGATTCTGGTGGCGGGGCCGGTATCCAAGCCGATCTACACACCTTCAGCGCGTTTGGGACGCACGGTACGTGTGCCGTCACCGCGGTCACGGCTCAGAACACCATGGGTGTTCGCTCCGTTCATCCAATTCCCGTTGACGAGGTTGAAGCACAAGTACGCGCGGTCGTCGACGACTTTGACGTTCGTGCGGTCAAGACCGGCATGCTGGCCCAGCCGGGCACCGTCGAACGAGTGGCCGAACTGAAGAGGGCGGGCCTCTTGGGTCCCCTGGTCGTCGATCCCGTGCTGGTGTCGACGAGCGGACACTCGTTGATGAGTGAGGGCGGGATTGACGCCTATCGCGAAGCGCTCATTCCCCTGGCCGAACTCGTGACGCCCAACCTCCGCGAGGCGGCCCTGCTCTGTGGTGTCGACGTCAGCGACGTGCGTAGCCCCGAGGACGTGGCCGCGCTCGGACGCGAACTGTTGAGCAGCGGTCCTCGTTACGTCCTCGTCAAGGGCGGCCACTCCGTGGGCGACGAGCAGAGCGCGCACGCGACCGACCTGCTCTTAGGACCCGAGGGGCTCACCGTCCTAGATTCAGCGCGCGTCGACACGCTCAACGATCACGGTACGGGCTGCTCACTCGCCGCGGCCATTGCCGCGGGAATCGCCCTGGGGCGCCCCGTCAGCGACGCGACTCGTGACGCGAAGTCGTACCTGCTCGCGGCACTCGAGGGCGCGCGGCTTTGGCGCTTGGGCGAAGGCCACGGTCCCGTTGACCACTTTGGCTGGGGTGCCTAAGTGGCACCACAGCCACGCCCACCACTCACGACCACGACGAGTCTGTGGCCCGCGGCCGCAGTCTTGGTGCTGGCGGTCGTGGTGTTGTTTGGATTCTTACTGATCAACGTGATCGCCAGTCCACGGGTGCGGCCGACGCCCACCACGATTCCCGTCGTCGTCGGTGGTCTGGGCCTCGCCCCCACGAGCCCCGCGCGCGATCTCTGTAACGCGACACAGTCGATTCCCGCCAACGTCCTAACGGGTGTCCTGGTCCCCGTGAAAACCTCCGTTCGTCCGGGCGGTCTCATCATCAATCAAGGAGCGGGCGACTTTGACTGCGTGGAACCCTTCGTCACCGCCGAGGCGAGCCCGGCGCAACTGCTGAGCTTTTTTCGTGGTCAGCTCACGGCGCGAGGTTGGAGTTTCTTCTCGAGTGGGACCAGTTCTGGGGCGCCCCAGTCGCTCTTTCAAAAGCCTGGCAACGATGGCTTCTACTGGATCATCGGCGTGACGGTCACCAAGTACGGTGCCGGATCAACGGCCTGGAAGTTTCGCCTGTACCAGAACTCTGAAACGATCTAACGCGCTTCGACGCCGACGCCCACGGGACGTTCACTTACGACGCTGGCCCAGAGCGCGAAATTGAGCGGATAGATCACGTAGCCCACTCGGGTTGCTGAGGCGACGCACATCATCGTCAAGAAGGCCACGCTCAAGAGCCCCAGCAGACGAGACAACGTCAAGGGCCAGTGGCGTTGAACGTAACGCGTCGCGAAGTACCCCCCGATCACGAGCGCGGCGGGTGTGAGAACGTGACCCATAATGGGCCACCACGTCGAAAGGAGGTGTCCCGGCAGCGCGCTCGCGGCCGGCGACCTCACGCCGGCCAGGCCGAGGGGAAAGGCGAAGACGTTCGCAACGAAAGCGTGCGGTGCTCGCACGACGAAGGGCACCACCGTCACCAAGACGATGGCCGTGATCCAGAGCAGTACCCGAAGCCACGTCGAGCGACCGCGTCCGTTGCGAACAACGAGCAACGACCCCATCGCGAGTGGCCACGCGGTGAGTTTGAGGGCCGCCGCCACGCCGAGCGAAATACCGACCAGATTGCTTCGTCTTCGCTGCAGCGCGGCGACGCCAAGGAGCGAGAGCGCGAGAATGGGCATGTCGTCTCCCCCGGTCGAGAGGAAGAGCGCTCCCGTCGGCAAAGCGAGGAGCACCTGAGCCACGCGAATCTTGGCGTCTTGACCAATGCGCAAGAGCTTGAGGGCCCAGCCGCTCAGGATCAACGTCATCAACGTCATGATGATGCGCGCGTCAGTGAGACCCTTTCCCTTTTGGGTCTCCGCCGAAGGAAGCCCGAAGACTCCCATGAGGGGAAAATACGGGAAGAAGGACTCGAAGGCCGGCACGCCGGGCACCTGGTTGACTAGGTGCCCCTGACGTTCGTAGGCGCGGTAGGGATCTTGCCCCTTTACCAGGGCCTGCCCGGAGCGCTCGATAACTGACACCTCGGGCTGGGCGTGACGCCAGCGAGCTTCGAGTCCAAGCGGCACCGCCACGGCACCGATCAGCACGATCACGAGCAGGGCGACGCGTAGCACGAGCGTCCTCGAGGCCCAACGCCAGTCGCTCACGAGTGCCAGGACTCCCGCGGCGAAGTAGGGCGCCACCGTCAAATAGCCCCACTGCCACTGAGCGGGCTGTGTCGAGAACGCGCCCAGGAGCCACGCAAAAACTCCTGCCGCGAGGTAGAGCGTCGCGTCGCGTTTCAACAAGCTCAGGTCCGCCCAACGCGCACGCAGCCGCTCGCGCGCGCGCACACTGTGGGGTCGCCACGTGGTGACGTGCTCGATGACGCTGGTGCTCACGGCGCCACTTCCCGCCGGCGGATCGGGGACCGTGTTCGAGGGGGAAGCGAACTCTTGAGGTACTCAACGATCAACCGCGTGGCGAGACCCCTGCGCTCCTTCAAGACACCGTGCGACGTACCTGGCACCACGGCGAGCTCGGCATCGCGCAGCGCCTCGTACATGGACGCGAGGTGGCGAAAAGTGGTGACGTCGTCATCGCCGGCCATGACGAGCACCGGCCGTTCGATCGCGGCGAGGTACCGACTCGTCCAGCGCGGCTCGCTTTCAACGAGGTGGCGCGCCTTTTCCACGACGACCGCGGCGTGGGCCGGCCCCTCGGGCGCCATCGCCCCGTAGCCTTCGACAAACTCCGGAAAACTTGCACTCTCGGGAGTAAAGGGCTCCATCGCCATCAGACCGTTGTGGTGGTAATTAGCCCCGATGGCGACGACCCGACGAACGAGGTCGGGGCGTCGTCGCGCGACCGCGAGGGCGACGATGCCTCCGTCACTGTGACCCACGAGATGGCTGCGACGTCCGAGAAATTCGAGGAAGGCGATGGTCTCGTCGGCCATAGCCTCGTACGAAAAGGGGGCGTCGGTGTCGGCGCTTCGGCCGTGACCTCGGCGGTCAAAACCGCTGACGGAGAAGTGTTGGCGAAGTCCGGGTCCGATCGAGCGCCACATCGAGTTGGTGCTGGAGAGACCCCCGTGCAGGAGAACGACTGACTTACCGCGCCCCTTGGCCGGCTGGTACCACGTTCTCTGCCCGAGGAGGTCCACGTAGGCCACCGCCCAATCGTAGGGGTCCAGGCCGCGCGCTTCTAACCTATTGCGATGCGCGCATTTATTATTGACGAAACCGCCGAGTTTTCCATGTTCGTGGCCGAAATCGAACCCCGAGCCCTTGACGCCGGCGACGTCCTCGTGCGGGTCGAGTACTCCGGTGTCAACTTCAAAGACGCCATGGTCGCCCAGGCGAAGAGTCGTGTTCGTCGCCTCGAGCGATTGGTGGGGGGCGTCGACGCTGCGGGCGTCGTGGTCGAGTCATCGAATCCCGAGATCCCCAAGGATGCTCGCGTAGCGCTCCACGGCGGCGCGCTGGGCGTCGCGCGCGACGGTGGCTTTGCCGAAATGCTGTACGCGGCGGCGGCCACGATGTCCGTTTTGCCGCCGTCGATCTCGACGCGCGACGCGATGGTGATCGGCACCGCTGGATTCACCGCGATGCAGAGCATCCTCGCCCTCGAGGACCACGGCTTGGCACCCCTGGCCCGGGTCTTGGTCACGGGCGCGACGGGGGGCGTTGGTTCCCAGTCGGTGACCTACCTGGCGGCTCGCGGCTACCTGCCCGTCGCCTCGACGGGATCCTTGCACGAGGCTCCCTGGCTCGTCGAAAGGGGTGCGGCCGCGGTTATCGGCCGTGACGACATCGCCGACAAACCCGATCGAGTGCTCGCGAGTGAGCGCTGGGACGGCGCCATTGACTGCGTGGGCGGCGACACGCTGCACCAAGTGTTGCGCTCGCTTCGCTACGGATCGGCGGTGGCCGCCAGCGGCCTCGTCGCCGGAGCGGAGTTGGCCACCACGGTCTATCCCTTCATCACCCGCGGGATCGCGTTACTGGGCATCGACAGCGTCGAGGCCAGTTGGACCACGAGAAAGCGCGTGTGGGAGGCACTCGGTGCCCTGGCCGATTCACTCGACTTCGACGCGCTGATTGATCACACGACGTCGCTCGAGGACCTTCCCGGGGCGCTGCAGTCGGTGCGCGACGGAACCTTGCGTGGCCGCGTTCTCGTAAATCCGCGCGCCTAGTTAGTAGAAGGGGCTCACCCAGATCGAGCCGTTGTTACAGACCGTGAGCGGATAGAGCGCAGTGACGGTCACCGCTGCGCTCTTGGGCAGAAACTGAACGCTGATCGTGACCGCGCTCGGGCAACTCGTTGACCCGGTCGGCACGTCGCTGTAGGCAATCGAGAAGTCGGCGATCGAGCCCTGCGAGAGTGCCAGCGCCTGGGGCATCGCGTCAGCGGCGGCCGTGGGGAACGAAAAGCCATCCTTGTTGGTGGGGACGTTGATCGCCCGCGTCGGAAGGACCGCTCCCAACTTGTCCTGCAGGGTGATGAGGGGCCAACCCTTGATCGTGCACGATCCCGCGCTCGTCTTGGTGATGGTGACACTCGCGAAAATCGTGCCCGCCGCACCTTGACCCTGGTTGAAGACGCCCCGGAAATCCTGGGGGCGACAGTTCGTCGCGAGGGCGCCGGTCGTACTGGTGCTCGGGTTCGTGGTGGTCGAGTTCGCAGTCGAACTCGTCGTGGTCGAAGACGTCGAGTAGTGCTGACCGAGGTAGAACGCGCCGCCCGCGAGGACGAGCACGACGACGACCGTCAACAGTCGCCTCACTGACCAAAGTCCTCGGGCTTGACCTGATCGAGGAACTCACCAAATTGGGCCACGATGTCGGCTTCGGCGCTCTCGTCAAGGGCTTCGACGTTCTCGTCAAGGCTCTCGTCCTCGTCGTCAGCCAGTTGCAACACTTTGCCCTCGCGCGCCATCAGCTCATCGGCGACCAGAATCGGCGCGCCGACGCGAAGGGCCAGAGCCACCGCGTCGCTCGGACGAGCACTCACGAGAATCTCGTTTTGATCGCCCAGCAGTCGCAACGTCGCGAAGAACGTGTTGTCCACGAGTTCGGTGATCTCCACCGAGAAGAGCCGAGCGTGGAGCGAAGTGATGACGTTGCCCAAGAGGTCGTGGGTCATCGGCCGCGGCGCGCTCACGCCCTGGAGCGCGTAGGCAATCGCGGCCGCTTCAGGCGCGCCGATGTAAATCGGAAGCACTCGATCGCCTTGGACTTCCTCGAGGAGAAGCAGAGGCGTCGACGATCCCACGTCAACGCGAACCGCTCGTAACACGACCTCAATCATGGGGCCAGCCTAGACCTGCGTACCGCGATCGACGTCGTCTAGGCGTCGAAGTAGTCGCTCACGGCGCGTTCACTCAGCACCGAGCGAAGCGCGCCCACCTCGCTGGCGACCTCGCGGCAGATGACTTGAGACTGCTCCGCAGTGAGGCTTGAACCGGGATTTCGCAGCGACGCCGTGAGGTCGTCGATGATGCCGACTTCGCGCTCCACCACCCGTCGAAGAGCCCCTAGGAGACGCACGTCAACTCCCCGCTCGAGCAGCGCGCGCGCCTGAGCGCACACCCTCAAATCGATCGCGCGATAGAGCGTTTCGCCCTCGAGACGAAAGGGTTCGATGAGTCCCGTGGCGAGCAACTGATTAAAGGCGTCGGGGCTAAGCCCCGTCATGGACAAAATCTCTTGGGCGCTGAAGAGCTCTCTCACCGGCGCGTCGTGAGGTTCCACCATGTCGTCACCCTCGACGACGTGCAGCGCGGGACGCGACGGCGAAGGAACGGGCATCGAGACTGCCGCACTCGAAACTTCCCGGGCGGCGCGTCGAGGGGAAGTCGTCAGATCGTTCAGCGAATTCTCGCGCAAGAGTCCCTTCTCGATCAAGCGAAGTCGAACGACCTTTAGGGGGACGAACTCCTCTTGCGCGAGACGAATCGCTTCGCGCAAACAGGCCACGTCGCGATCGGAGTACAAGCGATATCCCTTTCGCGAGCGCGACGGTTGGACCAGGCCCTTTTCTTCGTAGTAGCGAATCTTCGAAAGTTCAATGTCGGGAAACTCGCGACGAAGCTGCGCGTGCACTTCACCGATGCGAAGTACGCCAGTACCACTGCTCATACGGAAGCCTCCCAGAAAACCAACTTGAACTTACCAATTTGCACCTCGTCGGCGGAGTGGAGCGTCGTCTCTTCCACACGCACCCCATTGACGTAGGTTCCATTAAGCGAATTGAGATCACGCAGCGTCACGCGACCACTCGCGGTCCGCGTGAAGATCGCGTGATGGCGAGACACCGACACGTCGTCGAGCAAGAGTTCACTCGACTCGTGGCGTCCGGCCGAGGTGACGTTGCCAATGAGTTCGATGCGCGCACCGGCGTCGGGACCCGACGCGACGACGAGCTCATCACGATGGGAACCCAGTGGTCCTTGATTGGCGCCGGGGTGGATGGACTCGGGCATGCTCACGACCGGCACCGCGATGGTTTCGGGAGAGGCAGCGGTGAGCTGTGGTGCACCACACGACCAACAGAAATTGGCGTTGGCGTTTAGGATTTCACCACAACGTCGGCAGTTCACGGACTCACACTAGTGAACTTTGAAAAACGGCGTCGGGCCTATTTCGAGGTCAGTGCCGCGTAGCCGCTCGCGTCGAGAAGGGCGTCCAGTTGAGACGCGTCCGTGATCGCGATCTCGCAGATCCAGCCTTCGCCGTAGGGGTCGGCGTTGATCGACTCTGGTGACGTCGCGAGTCCTTCGTTCACCGCCACGACGGTGCCGGCGACCGGCGCGTAAATCTCCGAGACCGACTTCGTGGACTCGACCTCCCCGATGACGCCGGACACGCCGACCGCTGCACCGACTTTGGGTAGGTCCACGAAGACGACGTCACCGAGCGCGTCTTGGGCGTAGTCGGTAATTCCCACGCGCACGACGTCGCCGTTCACCTTCGCCCATTCGTGGTCCGATGAGTACTTCAGTTCCTCGGGAATCCGCATGCGAAACAACTTACAAGACGCGCCGCGCGGCCCGGCCCTCCTGCAGGGCGCGACGCGCGGGCCCGATATAGCCAAGCAGCACCAGCCAGGACATCGTGAGCCCGATGACTCCACCCACCCAGCAGGCGTCGCGCACGGGCGCCTGCCACGACCACGGCGTGGCGCCGGCGGCGTTGCTCGTTAACAAGAAGAGTGGGAACGTCGCCATCAGGGTAAACGTCGAGACCTTGCCCCACCAGAGCACGTCGATGCGGGCCGCGCCCAAGGCGGCGAGCACGAGCGTCAGCACTGAGACGATGACTTCGCGCACGAGCGTGGCGATCGCGAACCACCACGGAACGCCCCCGGCCGCCGCGACGGCGAGCAGCCCGGCCACCACCAAGACGCGGTCGGCGACGGGGTCGATGATCTTGCCGACGTTGGAGACTTGATGAAGCCGGCGCGCGAGATAGCCATCGACCCAGTCCGTGGCGCCGAGCACCCCTAAGAGCCACGCCGCCCAGGCCCGATGACCCGTGTCAAAGAGCAGCCAAAAGAAGAGGGGAAGCAGGGCGAGACGAATGAACGTCACGAGATTGGCCCAGGTCCAAAGGCCCGCGTCAGTGGCGGGGGTCGTCGTCACGCGCCAAGCGTAGGTCTTAGGCGATGGTGATGGTCTCATCGAGGAAGACGTCTTGAACGGCGTGCACCAACGCCACTCCTTCGTCGAGGGGCCGTTGAAAGGACTTACGCCCCACGATGAGACCTTGACCACCGGCGCGTTTGTTGATGACAGCGGTACGCACCGCGGCCGCGAGGTCGTCACTTCCCTTGGATTCCCCGCCGGAGTTGATGAGACCAATGCGCCCGGCGTAACAGTTCACGACCTGCCAGCGAGTGAGATCGATTGGGTGGTCGCTCGTGAGGCGATCGTAGACAGCGGGATTCGTTTTCCCGAACTTGACCGCCAGATAGCCGCCATTATTCTCGGGCTGCTTTTGTTTGATGATGTCCGCTTCGATCGTCACGCCTAAGTAGTTCGCTTGACCCGTCAGGTCCGCGCTCAGTTGGTAGTCAACACCCCCCGTCTTGAAGGCGTCGTTTCGAAGGTAGGTCCACAGCACCGTGAAGAGCCCTTGGCGGTGAGCTTCCGCGAAGGCCGCCGATATCTCTTCGATCTGTCGCATTGACTCCTGGGAGCCGAAATAAATGGTGGCGCCAACGCCCACGGCTCCCAAATCAATTGCCTGGCGCACCGATGCGAAGAAGCGCTGGTCGGGTACGTTCGGGTAACGCAGCAGATCATTGTGATTGAGCTTGACGATAAACGGGATCCGGTGCACGTAGCGCCGCGACACCATGCCAAGGGTGCCCAGGGTGGTAGCCACCGCGCTGCAGTCCGCCGCGACCGCGAGGTCCACGAGACGAGCCGGATCAAAGTACTCGGGGTTAGGCGCGAAACTGGCGGCCGCTGAGTGTTCGACGCCTTGGTCTACCGGGAGAATTGAAAGATAACCCGTGCGAGCGAGTCGCCCGTGGCCGTAGAGCCAGCCAAGGTTGCGCAGCACCGCGGGCGAACGATCGCTCCCCACGAAGACTTCGTCGACAAAACCGGGCCCCGGCAGTGTCAACATCTCCTTCGAAAAGGCCGTGCCCTTATGGTCCAGTAGTGAAGATGCTTCGTCTCCTAGAAGTGCCGCGATGTCCATGAGAAGCAGCCTACAGGGTGGGGTTTGTCAAATTTCGGGGGCATTTTGGCTCACTAGGGTGGCGAGATGGATGCTGACTATCGCTCGTCGCTCCTGCGCCGGCTGCGCGCCGTGCACTCGCTCTACGAAGAGGCCTGTGCCACGATGAGCCTCGAACAGGTCAATCAGGTCGTGTTTGCCAACGCCCTGCCGATCGCGTTTTCCCTCGCCCACCAAGTCCTGATCGAAGACGCGACCGTGATCTTCACCGGGGGTCCGGCGCCGCAGTTCAACTCCGCCTGGGCCGAACGAATCGGTCTGTCGATCAACGATCACGGCAAGGAGCGTGACGTTGAGGACATGATGCACCAGCGCATCGGGGACTTCGACGCTTTCAAGGAGTTCCAACGCCTCGTCTTCGCCGCGACGGAGGGGCACGTGGCGACGTTGGACCCGGACACGCTGAACGACGTCTTGATCAAGGCGCCCTACCCGCCCGACCTGATCAACACCTTCTCGGCGCGGGTGGGCGGCGACCTCGGCATCTCGCGCAGTGACGCCCTCGAAAGCTGGATCTACCAGCACGCCCTACGACACATGGGCGAAATCGAACACGCCCGCGCCTTGGTCGGTTTGTCCGGCATGACGTCCTAGATTTATCAGAACGACTTCCGGGGGAAACATGGCCGACGTTCAAGGCTCCGTCAGTGAACGCTTCGCGTCACTGCGCGACGTCCTGGCGACGCACCTTGACGAGGGGCAAGATATCGGCGCTTCGGTCGCGGTGATCCATCAAGGCCAAGTGGTCGTCGACATCTGGGGTGGCTTCATCGACCAGGCCAAGACGAAGCCGTGGGCGCGTGACACCATCGTGAACGTCTGGTCCACCACCAAGACCATGACGTTTCTGGTCGCGCTCATGCTCGCCGAAGCAGGTGAACTGGATTTCTACCAGCGCGTCTCTCACTACTGGCCCGAGTTCGCCGCCAACGGCAAGGACGAGATCGAGGTTCGCCACCTCCTCGCCCACAGTTCGGGACTTTCGGGCTTCGATGACCCCATGCACGCCGAGCAACTCGCCGACTGGGAGTACTGCGTCAGCGCCCTCGGCGGACAGGCGCCGTGGTGGAGCGACCGGACGCGCCCCGGCTATCACGCGATCACGCAGGGGTTCTTGATCGGCGAAGTGGTTCGCCGCGTCACCGGTGAAAGTCTGGGCCAGTTCTTTAAACGCGAGGTCGCCGACGTCTTAGGTGCCGACTTTCACATTGGCTTGAGCGCAGCCGATGAACCTCGTGTGGCCCCGGTCTTCGCGCCCGACGTCGGCCTGCTCGACGGCCTGGAACCCGGATCCTTGGCGTATCGAACGCTGGCCATGCCCCCGCTCGACGCGAACTACGCGAACCTACGTTGGTGGCGCGCCGCCGAGATCCCAGCGGCTAACGGCCACGGCAACGCCCGCTCGGTCGCCCTGATCCAACAAGTCATCGCCCAGCGAGGCGCAGCGGCCGGGCACCGGTTCTTCTCCGAGGCCACGGGTGAGGAGATCTTTCGTCTGCAGGCGAGCGGCGTCGACGCGGTTCTAGGTGTCGAAATGAACTACGGGATGGGCTACGGCCTGGCGAGTGCCACCGTTCCCCTGGGACCGCGCAGCGCCTTTTGGGGTGGCTTCGGGGGCTCCGTCATCGTCATGGACCAAGACCTCGAACTCACCGTCGCCTACATGATGAACCAGATGCGCGTGGGACTCTACGGCGACACGCGCGGAGGCGACTTCATCCAGGCCGCGGTGCTCGCGGCGCTGGGTTAATCGACGCGCTTTTTTGAGACCGGGGTAGTGCGGCGCTTGCGATTCTTGCGAGGTGCGCTCGCGCCCAGCTCAACCAGGCGCTCTTTCGCGTCGTAGGCGTCGGGTTCGGCCAGGACGACGCGCGCGAAGAGCTCACGTGCTCCCACGAGGTCGCCGGCGCGGTCGTAGACGTCGCCCAACGCGTACCAAAGGCGCAGGTGGCGATAGCCCGGATTGCGCAACAACTTGGTGGCACCGGCTTTGGTCAGTAGCTCGATCGCCGGTTCAAAGAGTCGCTGATCGGCCCAGGCCTCGGCCATCACGATGCGCCCCTCCGCCAAGACCTCGGCCGTGGGCTCGCTCTCTTGGAGTTCGGCGAAGATCTTTTCAACCGCGCGATAGTGGCGCACGGCCCGCTCAGCGTCCATCACGAGGGGAAGGTGCTCAGGGTCGCCCGTGATGGTGAAATGCGCGCGCAGATGCACCTTGGACATCGCCCAGCGCTCCGCGCGGTAGGCCGCGAGGCCCGTCAACTCGCGCACCGACGCCACGCCCGGCACCGCGTCAGCGACGCTACGCCCGAGGCGAAGGGCCTCCTCGTAACGATGGCGGTCGTAGGCTTCGGCCGCCTTGGTGAGCGTGAAGACCGTCTTCTCGCGCATGTAGGCCGTACCGAGGAAGACGCGGCGCACCTCGGCCGCCACGTCACCCGGCAGCGCGTAGGGCGCCCGAGACTTCGCGGCTTTGGGCCGAGGGGCAGCCACCGGCGCCGAGACCAGTTCCCAGTCACCCATGGGTTCTGGCGCGCGCGAACGACGCTCGCCCTGGTCCATCTCCGCACCCGTACTCTCAAGGTGGACGGCGCCCTTTCGAGCGACCGAGCCCCAACCCTTGTCCTTCGCCGCACGCTCGGTTTTTTGCCGGGCGAGCTGTTCGGGCGACAGCGGCCGCGCCTGGTAGCCCGGCGCCTTTCGTGGACCGCGGCGAACGTCTCGCTCGGGACCGCGGGCCGGTCCGCGACCAGTGCGAGCGTTCGATCGAGCATCGCGCTCGTCATCCAATCGGTCCCGACGTGGCGTCGCCGCGGGGCGGCGTCCACTGATGCCTCGGGCGTCGCTCGAGCGTTCGTAGGGTCGAGGGCCCTTGCGAGTCGCGGGCGCAGCGTCGCGGGGCGCTCGTGTGCCCTCGTAGCGGTCGCGGCGCGGCGCACCTCCCCGAGCGTCGCTCGAGCGTTCGTAGGGTCGAGGGCCCTTTCGCGCCGCGGGCGCAGCGTCGCGAGAAGGGCGCCGTTCGTCGTCGCGCGCCCGGTTCGCCGCCCCGGCGCCGCGAACCGGCGCCTCACGGCGAGGACTACTTGAACGCTCGTAGGCCCGGGCACCCTCGCTTCGTGACGCGGGGGCGGCGTCACGTTGGCCAGAGGAGCGCTTGGTCGGCCGGGGGTTCTTCGATCCGGTCGTTCGAGGAACCTCGCCGCGAGCACCCCTGGAAGCTGAATTTTTAGCGGCCGGGCGCGCTCTTAGTCCGTCGCTGGAACGGCGAGGACGAGGAGTTGGGGAAGGCACCGATGCAGTTTAGTCGTCGCGGCGTGGCGCGACCGGGGCGTCAGGCTCGCGGCTCTTTCACGCGGTAGCCCACTGGTAACAACTCAACGTGGAAGCGATTGCGAATCGCGCCCCAGAGCCCTTCGGGCTGCCAGATAGAAATCGCGACCGCGAGAGAACCAAAGATGACCAGATACCAAACACCCCAGTTCTGGAGCGACTGCTGCAGGGCGAAAAAGATGATGGAACCAAGTATCGGCCCCTCGATCGTGCCCAGGCCACCAATCATCGTGGCGAAGAGCATCTCGGCGGCGAACTGGAGTTGGAACTCGTTGCCGGGCTGCACGAAGGGTTGGCTGACCGACAAGACACCCCCCGCGACGCCGCAGCCAATCGCGACCACCACGTAGATCATGCGACGTGTCGAGGTGACCTTGGCGCCGGCGCTTCGTGCCGCGACTTCGTTGTCGCGCATCGACGACAACAAGAGTCCGACTCGACTGCGCAACAACAAGTACGTGCCCAAGAGAACCACGAACGCGCCGATCCACGTGGCGAGGTAGACGTCGTGGTTGAGTTGCGTGGACGGCAGCGTCAAGAGGCCCGGCATATATTTTCCCGTGCCCCCGCCCAGATAGGCGACCGAGAGAACGAGCAACATCGCGCTGTCGGCCACGACCCACGTCGCGACTGAGAAATATCCACCCCGCAGGCGCAGCAACAAGAAAGTGATCGGTATGGCGATCACGCCACAGGCCAGGGCGGCGAAGGGAATCGCGACGAAGGGGTTCATGCCCTTGAGCGCGAAGTAGAGCGTCGCGTACGCTCCCATCCCCACGAATCCCTGTTGACCAATGGAGATCATTCCGGCGTAACCCGCGAGAAGGTTCCACATGGTCGCCATGATGACCAAGATGAAGAAGTTCGACAGAATCGAGACCCACGAGGCGGCGAGCATCCACGGCGCCAACGTGAAGAAGATTGAAATCGCGACCACGCCCCCCAGGGAGAAAAACGGTGAGAAGGTGCTGCGTTGAATCTTCAAAAGCGAACTCGTCGGGGTCAGGGTGTCGCTCACGCCATTGCTTCCTTACGGCCGAAGAGCCCCTGGGGCCGAATGGCCAAGACGATTAAGAATAAGAAGTTGCCAAAGAGGATCTGGTAGGCGGGATTAATGTGCGCGCCCCACTGCTGGGCGATGCCCAAGGCGATTCCTCCCACCAGGGTCCCCCACAGCGAGCCGATACCACCGATCACGACTGCTTCGAAGGCGAAGAGCAAGTTCGCACCCCCCGAGGTGGGCACGAACTCGGTCATCATGCCATAAGAGATGCCGGCCAGCGCCACCGTCGCGAAGGAGATAGCGGCCGCGATCCCAAAGAGGTGCTTATAGTTCGCGCCGCAGAGCTGCGCTGCCTCGCGGTCATCAGAAACGGCCCGGATGACCCTTCCGGTATTCGTGCGCGACAAGAACACTTGTAAGGCGCCCAGTACCAAAACGGCCACGCCGAGCACGGTGAGCGCGACGTAGGAGACGTACGTCGAGCTGTTGAGCTGAAAGGACTTCGAGACGAGCGATCCGATGTTCACCGACTGGCCATTGGCCGAGTAGACGGCGAGCAGGAGGTTCTCAATGATGACCGACAGGCCAAAGGTCACCAGCAGGGTCGTAAACGGGTCGCGGTCGATGCTCTTTTGCAACAAGGTGCGCTGCACCACGTAACCCAAAATGGCGAACAGCGGCACGACGATGAGAAAGGACCAGATCTCGGCGACGTGCCACTTGGGCGCCAGAAATACCGCGACGTAGCCCGCGACCACGGCCATGTCGCCGTGAGCCAAGTTGATGACCTTCATCACGCCGAACATGAGTGAGAGGCCACAGGCGAACAGTGCGTAGAACCCGCCGATCAGCGTTCCCTCGACCAGGATGTTGAGCAGCGTCACGCTGATTCCCTCTCGCCTTCAGCGCCCAGGTGTGAACCAAAGTAGGCGATCTCGATTTGCTCGGAGGTCAGCTCGTCGGGTCGACCTTCGAGTGTGGTGCGCCCTTCGAGGAGGCACAGCACTCGGGTGGCGACACGCAGGCCCTGCGAGACGTCTTGTTCGACGAGCAACACGCCGATGCCGCTGGCGACAATCTGGGGAATGATCTCGTAGATGCGTTCGATCACGATGGGTGCGAGACCGAGTGACACCTCGTCGAGCATCAACACCTTGGGGTTCGCGACCAGTGCGCGTCCAATGGCGACGGCCTGTTGTTCACCGCCCGAGAATTGGCGCACCTTGCTCTTTCGCCGGTCGGGCATCCACGGAAAGAGCTCGTACACGGCCGCGATGTCAAAGGTACCCGGCGCGGCCTTGTGCGCCCCCACCAAGAGATTCTCCTCCAACGTCATGGACTGAAAGAGTCGTCGTCCCTCAGGCACCAAAGAGATCCCCGACGTCACGCGTCGATGCGCGGGCGAGGCCGAGATGTCCTGGCCCTCGAAGTTGATCCCCCCCGACGTGGCGTGGTGCAGTCCGGCAATCGTTCGCAGGAGCGTCGACTTACCGGCGCCGTTGGCGCCAATGACCGCCAGCACGTCCCCGTGGCCGACCTGAAAGCTCACCGAGTCGACGGCGCACAACTGTCCGTGATGCACCGTCAAATCGGTAACCGAGAGTAACAAAGGGGTGTCCACGGCCTAGCCCAGCGGCGCTTCGTTGATGATCTTGCCACCCAGATACACCGAGCGCACGGCCTCAGATCTCAGGACTTCGTGGGGATCACCGTCGGCGATGACCGCACCGTTGGCGATACACATCAAGCGGTCCACGGTGGAGAGCAGCGCCCTCACGACGTGTTCAATCCAGATGATGGCCAGGCCGTCGCGTTGAAAATTCTTGATGACCTCGGTGAGTTCGAGCACCTCAGGGTCCGTCAGACCGCCGGCGATCTCGTCGAGCAGGAGCATCTTGGGCCGGGTCGCCAGCGCACGAGCGAGTTCGAGGCGCTTTCGATGCAGCAGCGTGAGCGATCCCGCGGGGCGGTTCGCGAGGTCCGCCAAGCCCGTTCGTTCGACGGCGTGGTAGGCCAACTCGTAACTTTCGCTCCCACGTGTGCGCGCGCCTTGCTGGGCGGCCACGAGCGCGTTCTCAAAGACGTTCAGGTGCTCAAAGGGCTGAGGGATTTGATAGGTGCGACCGATGCCCATGCGACAGCGCGTGGGCGCCCTCACCGCGCGCAAATCGGTGCCGTCAAAGTTGATGCTTCCTTCGTCGGGCTTGATGTCGCCCGATATCAGGCCGAACATCGAACTCTTGCCGGCGCCGTTTGGCCCGATGACCCCGAGCGACTTGCCCTCCTCCAACTGGAAGGAAATCCCTTCCGCCACGACCACTCGGCCGAAACGTTTCGAGATCCCTTCCAGTTGAAGCAGCGCCATGTGAAACCGTTTTTAATTAAGCGTTCGTTGGCTCGAGCGTTGCCTGGAGCGGAATGTGCTTGTTCAGCGTGTTGTCGACAACCCATGGCGACCACGCGAACTTCTTGCCACCCACGAGCTGCTTTGAACCCGGCTTCCACTGGACGCCGATGGGCTTGATCGTGCCGACGCCCTTGGCCGGACCCGCCTTCGAGTTGAAGTTGAGTGGACCACACATGCCGGTGTAGTTCACGTGCTTCATCGCGTTCGCGACCGCCAAGTGGTCCTTGGGGTTTTTCACGTGCTTGAGGGCCTCGATGACGACCTCAAAGAGCGAGTAGGTCGAACCCATGGACTGCACCCACTGCTGACCGGTCTGGGTCTGGTAGCCCGCCGCAAAGGCGCTGGCTTTCAAACCGTCGAGCGACGAGTGGTAGGGAGCATTCGCCGCGAACCAGCAGTCGGTCGCGACGTTGTTCGACAGATCGCCCAGCGCGTAGACGTCCGCGGGGAACAACATCACTTTGGCCACCGTCGCCAGTTTCGGGTTCCAGTTCTGCTGGCTGGCCTGCTTCCAGAAAGTGTTGAAGTCTGGAGGCAACGGCGCGTTGACGAAGAAGTCACAGGACTTACCGCCCACGCCCGTCTTGAACGCCTGAATCATCGTTGAGTAGTCGGTCGAGAGGTCGGTGTAGGCGCCTCCGTCAACGAAGGTCCAAGGCTGTCCACCGGTCGCTGACGTGATGGCGTCGAGCGTCGGGGGCCACGCCGCACGAAACGCGTTGCCGTCGGCGTCGTTGGGGAACATTCCGGCGTAGACGTGATTCGCGTTGGTGACCTTTTGGACCCGGTTCCACATCGGCAAGAAGGTCTCGACGAACTCCGTCAGGCCGAAGAAGAACATCGAGCAGTACTTAGGCGGCGTACCGACCGCTTGGCCGTGGGAACCGATCGAGTTGTTCGAATTCACGCCAGTCCACCAGCCTTCCCACGGGCAGACCGTCGAAACGCAGGGAATCCCGGCGGCTTCGCATACGGCGCTCACGGGAATCGTCGTCTCGGGCGCGGAACTGGTGACCACGATGTCAACGCCACTGGCTTGAATCAACTGCTGGGTGACCTGACCGGCGATCGAGGGGTTGGACTGTGAGTCCTTCACGATGATCTGGAAGCTGTACTTCGTGCCGCCGATGGTCATGCCCTTCTTAAAGAAGCTGGACTTCTTCACTTGGGCGATGACGTAGCTGTCCGGCGCCGCGAACTGGGCCAAGGCACCAGTCTTGGGGGTGACGTAGCCAATCTTGATGACGTGCGACTTGGTCTTGGCCGAAGCCATCGCCGCACCGCTCAATGCGGCGACGCCGCCCGCAGCAGCCGTGGCGCCCAGTGCCTTAAGTCCCAGTCGGCGCCCGAACTCAACGCTGCCCCAACCCGGAATCGTGTAGTCGTTCGAACTTCCCGACGCGTTCTCTTCCCCACTCATAAATCTCTCCCCTGATAAGTAGTTGACCGTGTTTAGCACAACGCGACTCTCGCGTTAAGTGCAACTAACCGTTTATTTTGTCCCAACCGACACTCGAATTATTTTTAAGCGTTCCGAGCGGCCTCCGCTTCTTCGAGTCCCATCAGCATGCGTCGCGCGCTGAGTCCCCCGCGGTCAATTTTGATGCTGACTTCCGAGATCTCCTGACCTCCACTTATGCGCCGCTGGAGGATATTCAAGGCGTCCACGTCTTCTTGAACAACGTTCATCTGCATCTTCTCGAGAAAAGTGTCGGTCTCGACGTCGCCGAGGGCGAAGTCCCGAGACAGCGCCCAAAAGTCCCACACGGCGGTCTCCGTCGAGGGTGTGAGCCCGTAAAAGATCTTCATATGATACGCGTGATTGTCCGTGCCATCAGGCAAGGGAGGCTCGTTAACGGGCGCGACGCGAGAGTTGAGCTTGTAGTACGAAGGCGGGAAGTACTCGATGTCTTGCCAGCGGTCGATGCGACCCGTCAGACCCGTGGTATTCGCGTAAAAGGGTGGGCATTCGACGTTCGTCATATGACGATAGACGTTGACGATACCGCCCGCTTCGTCCGTCTCCACCTCGATCGGCGTCGTGGCGACCTCGGGGGTGCCAATGGAACCGCGGTGCAAGAAGGTCTCGTGGGAGAGGTCGAGCAGATTGTCGACCAGAAGGCCGAAGTTGGCGTCGATCCTCGCCACTCCCGAGACGATCGACCAGTTCTGCGTGTCGGTCAGCCAAGGCGTATCGGGCAGCAGGGCGTAGTCCGCCTCGTCGTGACCCATCCAGATCCACACCCACTTCCCCTGTTCGATCAGGGGGAAAGTGCGAACGGCCAACTTGGTGGGAATGCGGTCTTGACCTGGGACCGACACGCAGGCGCCGCTGCAATCAAAGGTGAAGCCGTGATAACCGCAGACCAGTTGGTCATTGACGAGCATGCCCTGGGAGAGCGGGTAGCCCCGGTGCGGGCAGGTGTCGAGCAGGGCGACCACTCGGCGCGTCGAGTCACGGTACATCGCGACGTGCTCGCCCAGAATCGTGCGAGCCAGTGGGCGCTCACTTAGTTCCGAAGAGAGTGCGGCGACGTACCAGGCGTGTCGAATAAACATGACGAATCCCCCACAAAGAAATTTCTGGGATGGACGTCATTGGCCATCGACGGTGCTCACGTTAGTCAACGTATGCTACAACGTCAAGAAAGCAAGACGAAGTCAAGGGGGGCGGCCGATGGGTCTGCTGGACACGAACGTATGGGAATCAAACATCTTCTTAGATGGTTGGACGAAGGGTGGCGCGGGTGACGCGGCCGTGATGGAGCCCGCTACGGGCAAGGAGATTGGCCGAGTCGGCCGCTCGGACATCTCGGACGTCTCACGGGCCGCGACCCGTGCCGTCGAGGCGCAACGCGAGTGGGCGGCGCTTCCCTTCACGGCTCGAACCGCCGTACTGCGGCGGGCCGGCGATCTCTTCAATCAGTACGCCGAGGAGATCTCGCCGTGGATCATGCGCGAGTCGGGTGGCATCGGCCCCAAGGCGGGTCTTGAAGTGCACGTCGCGGCGGAAGAGTGTTACGAAGCAGCCGCCATCGGCTCACACTCCATCGGAGAGATTCTCCAGTCCGAACTGCCGCGTCTGAGCTTTTCGCGCCGGGTTCCGGCGGGCGTCGTCGGGGTCATCGCCCCGTTCAACTTCCCGCTCATTCTTTCGATTCGCTCGGTCGCACCGGCCTTGGCACTGGGCAACGCCGTCATCTTGAAGCCCGACCCTCGCACCGCGGTCTGCGGTGGCGTCGTGCTCGCGCGCGTCTTCGAAGAGGCCGGCCTGCCCAGCGGCGTCTTGAGCGTTCTGCCCGGTGGCGTCGACGTCGGCGAAGCTCTCATCACTGAGCCCGCGGTTCGCGTCATCGCCTTTACCGGTTCGACCGCGGCCGGGCGCGTCGTTGGCGCTCTCGCCGCGTCGCACCTCAAGCGCGCCCACCTTGAACTGGGCGGGAACTCGGCGCTCATCATCATGGACGACGTCGATCTTGAGAAGGCCGTGTCGGTGGGCGCCTTCGGCTCGTTCATGCACCAAGGTCAAATCTGTATGACGACGGGACGTCACATCGTCGACCGTCGCATCGCCGAGGACTACGCGCGGATTCTGGCCGAACACGCCAATCACCTGCCAGTCGGCGACCCGATGTCGGGCACGGTCGCGATGGGCCCGCTCATCGACGCGCGCCAGCGCGACCGTGTGCACGCCATGGTCACCGACGCGGTCAGCGCCGGAGCCACCTTGGCCGCTGGGGGAACCTTCGAAGAGCTCTTCTACCGACCGACGGTCTTGACCAACGTGTCGGTGTCGGCCTCGGCGTACTGCGAGGAGGTCTTTGGACCCGTCGCGCCGATCGTGTCCTACGACTCCCTCGACGAGGCGGTGGCCCTGGCCTCCGACACGCCCTACGGTCTTTCGCTCGGAATCTTGTCGGGTGACGGGCTGCGCGCGCTCGAGCTCGCGAGTCGCATTCCGACCGGGGCGATCCACATCAACGACCAGACGGTCGCCGACGAAGCGACCATCCCCTTTGGCGGCACCGGGATCTCGGGCAACGGTTCGCGCGTGGGCGGCAAGGCCAACCTCGACGCTTACACCGAGATCCAGTGGGTCACGGCCCAGGCCGACCTCCCGGCGTATCCCTTTTAAGGGCTCAGCGAGCCTTCACGGGCAGACTCGAGAGATTCACGTAGTTTCGCGCCAGCGACTGGGCCGTCGACTCGAGGTTGGCGACCTGGCGCAGGCGCGCGAGCTGCACACCGTTTTCGAACTCGTCGGTGGGGTGAGGGTGCAACATCTGGGTCATGTAGGTCGAGAACTCCTCCGCGCGCCACACTCGTTCAAGACACGTGTCCGAGTACGCCTCGAGGAGCCGCTCGTCGTCCTCGAGTAGTTGAGCGACGAGCGCGGGCGCTAACTCGCGCACGTCGGCCAGCGCCAGGTTCATCCCCTTGGCGCCGGTCGGGGGAACGATGTGCGCGGCGTCACCCGCCAGCAAGAGACGTCCGTATCGCATGGGCGAAATCACGATCGAGCGCATCGCGGTGATGCCGCGCTCGAGGATGGGCCCCTGGTGGATCGCCGGCAGGTCGTCGGTCGCGAGTCGCGTCGTGAGCTCCTCCCAGATTCGCTCGTCGGACCAGTCCTCGAGCGATTCGTCCGGCGCGACCCCGAGATAGAGGCGGCTCACCTTGGGCGAGCGCATTGAGTACAGCGCGAAGCCGCGTTCGTGGCGACAGTAGATGAGCTCTTCGGTCGACGGCGCCGCTTCGGCGAGGATCCCGAGCCACGAAAAGGGGTAGACGCGCTCGTAGCGACGAACGATCGAGGCGGGCATCGCCGCGACCGAGACGCCGTGGCTGCCGTCGGCGCCGACCACGTAGTCGGCTTCGATCGTGAGAGGGCCATCCAGCGTCTCGGCTTCGACCGTCACCTTTTCATCAAGCAGTCCCGTGACGGACTGGACCTCGGCTTCGAAGTAGAGCCCGGCTCCCGAAGCGACACGCGCGTCGATGAGGTCCTTGACGACCTCCGCCTGGCCGTAGACCGTGATGGAGCGACCTTCGGCGAGGTCGCTCAGGGCCACGCGATACGCCTTTCGGTCAAAGCGCAGCTCGATGCCGTGATGCACCAGTCCCTCGCTTCGAAGCCGGGTCCCGACCCCGGACTCTTCGAGAAAATTGGCGATGCCGTACTCGATCACGCCCGCGCGCACCCGCTGCTCGACGTACTCTCTGCTTCGTCGCTCGAGGACCACCGCGTCGATGCCCGCACGTTCGAGCAGATGGCCCAGCAGCAGCCCCGCGGGCCCCGCCCCAATGATTGCCACTCTCGTGCGCTGCGCGTCCATGTACTCCCCCGTCGATCGCTCGTGGTTCTCTCAGGCCATTCGCAACTAGACAGCGTGGAGAACCTTGCTTATTGTAGTGAGCCACCACACCAATCTCCTTGGCCCCTCGACAACGTCGTCGGCGTCGCCAGGGACCGCACACCAGGGGAGTCACGATGGCCGTCGTCGTTCGTAACACGCGCCGTAGCGAACTTGCTCTCGTCGATGAGTTGGCCGGTTTCGGCGTCGCCACCATTCACGAAGCGCAGGGCCGCACGGGCCTCTTCGCTTCTCGACTGCGGCCGATCTACCGCCCGGTGCGAGTGGCGGGTAACGCGTTGACTTGTGAGGTGGCCCCCGGCGACAATTGGTCCATCCACGTGGCCGTCGAAATGGCCCGACCCGGTGACCTCTTGATCGTCACGCCGACCAGCCCGTGCGAGGACGGTTACTTTGGCGAACTCCTCGCCACGAGTCTTCGCGCGCACGGGGTGCGCGGACTCGTCATTGACGCCGGCGTGCGCGACGTGGCCGAACTCACGGCGATGGGCTTTCCGGTTTGGTCCAAGGCCGTGTGCGCCCAAGGCACCGTCAAAGAGACGCCGGGCAACGTGCAGACCCCGATTGTCTGTGCGGGCGCGTACGTGCGCCCCGGCGACGTCGTGGTCGCCGACGACGACGGCGTGGTCGTCGTGCCCTTTGAGAACGTCGCCCGGGTGATCAAGGCCTCGCGCGAACGCGAGGCGAACGAGGAGACCAAACGCGCCCGGTTGCAAAACGGCGACCTCGGCCTCGACCTGTACTCGATGCGCGAGAAACTCGCCGCGCGCGGACTGACCTACCTCGACGCACCCGAGTCGTGAGCGACCAGCGCGCGATTCCCTGCTCCGTCTTTCGCGGCGGCACCTCCAAGGGCCTCTACTTCCTCGAGCAAGACCTCCCCGAGGATCGAGCCACGCGCGATCGGGTGCTGCTCGCCGCCATGGGCTCACCCGACCCGCGCGAGATCGATGGCATGGGCGGCGCGCATCCGTTGACTTCGAAGGTCGCGGTCGTGAGGCCCTCGCGTCGACCCGACGTTGACGTGGACTACCTCTTCTTACAGGTCTGGCCCGAACGCGCCGAGGTCTCCGACACGCAGAACTGCGGCAACTTGCTCGCGGCGGTGGGACCCTTCGCGATCGAAGAGGGGCTCGTCGCGCCCACCCTCGGTGCGACGGACGTTCGCATCTGGATGGAGAACACCGACTCGGCCGCCGTGGCGCGGGTGCAAACCCCCGAGGGACGCGTTCGTTACGACGGCGACGCGCACATTGACGGGGTGCCCGGCACGCACGCCGGGGTGCCCATTGAGTTCCTCGACGTCGCCGGTTCGAGTTGCGGCGCGTTGCTGCCGACCGGTCACGCCCTCGACGTGATCAATGGCGTGGAAGTGACCTGCGTTGACAACGGGATGCCCGTCGTGTGCCTTCGCGCGAGCGACGTAGGTCTAAGCGGTTACGAGTCACCCGAAGCGATCGAGGCTCGAGGGGACGTTCGCGCGCTCGTCGAG
>Ga0307373_10001775_pt1 | contig 40109 bp, 36 predicted proteins | sample OX2MG_FD_202534 | JGI IMG/M metagenome (GOLD analysis project Ga0307373, IMG submission 202534) | Soil microbial communities from Risofladan, Vaasa, Finland - OX-2 | ecosystem: Environmental > Terrestrial > Soil > Coastal area > Acid sulfate soil | place: Finland: Risofladan, Vaasa | collected...
CATTCCGGCCTCCTTTCCGAATTGCGGGAAAGGATTGTCGCTACTGCCCTGGATCGACGCCAGACCAAGAAAACCAGCAATTAAGCGGATCGTTGTTTTTTTTCGCTTCGCCGCCGTTTTGTTTTTTTCACGTTCATTGCTGCGCAACGAGCGTGCTTTTTTCGGGAAAATGATCCCTACCGATTCGTGGGCCGCTCCGCGGACCCGTGGAGCTTGCGCCGCGGGTTATTGTGACAGCAGTCTGCGCTCGTTCCCCAATGCCCAATGCCCAATGACCAACACCTACCCCTGCACCACCGGGTTGGCCAACGTGCCGATGCCGTCGATCGTGATGTTCACCACGTCGCCGCCTTGCAGCGAGAATTCATCGCCGGGCACGATGCCGGTGCCCGTCAGCAGGCATACGCCGTCGCGGAACGTGTTGTCGCGGCCGAGATAGTCGATCAATCCCTGGAAACCACGGGCCATCTGGCCGACCGACGTGCGCCCCTCGAAAGCGATCGCGCCGTCGCGAAGCACGGCCATGTGGATGCCGATCTGGTCTCGGCCCGGCATGGCATGGGCCAATGTGATACACGGCCCGAGCGCGCACGACTGATCGTAAATCTTGGCCTGCGGCAGGTAGAGTGGGTTCTCGCCCTCGATGTCGCGCGAGCTCATGTCGTTGCCGACCGTGAAGCCCACCAGCGCCATCCGCGAGTTGAGCACCAACGTCAATTCCGGCTCCGGCACGTTCCAGGTGGCGTCGCGGCGGATGCGCACCGGCTGGTCGGGACCGACCACGCGGTGGGCGTTGGCCTTGAAAAAAAGTTCCGGCCGCGGGGCGTCGTAGACCTTGTCGTAGAACACGGCGGCGCTCAACGATTCTTCCATTCGCGCCTTGCGGCTGCGGATGTAGGTCACGCCCGCCGCCCAGATTTCCTGGCGGTCCACCGGCGGCAACAACGTGACGGACCTCAGCGGCCACCGCGCCGCGTCGCGGTCGACCAGCAACTCCACCACGGCCACCGGATCGTCGGCTTCGAGAATGTCCGTGAGCGTCTGGTACTGTCCGCCCGGGGCCTCCAAAGGCAGGATCACGTCGTCTTCCAGTAGCCCCATCTTCGCCGTGGGGAAGTGGCTGGAAGGCGATTCCATGTCCGACGGCAACCGCAATTTCACGAGTTTCATGGGATTTCGGATCGCGGATTTCGGATTGTCGACAGAGTTCTGTCTTGACCATCTTACCATCCACAGGCAGTTCCATCCAGACAACGGAGCACGGCGTGCCAGTTTTGGGTGCAGGAACGCCATGGTACGGGAAAGCTGTAGGGAACCCGGCCGTGCCAGGATTATCATCCGCGATATTCTTCCAACGCGGCCAACAACCCTCGCAAATCTTCGGCCAGCGGCGCTTCGAGCACCAGATCGCACCCCGTTACCGGGTGAACCAGTTGCAATCGGGCCGCGTGCAGCGCCTGTCGATCCAAGATCACGGTATCGTCGTCTCGCCGGCGCAGCAACTCGCCGCGCGTGATCACGGCGCGCCCGCCGTAGGCCCGGTCGCAAAGCACGGGGCAACCGATGCTCGCCAGGTGAACGCGAATCTGATGAGTGCGGCCGGTTTTGGGCGTGACCCGCACGCTGGTGAAACCGTCGAACCGCTTGAGCACCTCGTAGAAACTCTGGGCGGGCCGGCTGGTGGAGTCGCCGCGCCGGATCGCCATTTTTTCCCGTTGAAGCGGATGCGCGCCGATCGGCAGATCGATCGAGTCGCGGTCGCATTCCGGCTGGCCGGCCACCACGGCGAAGTATTGCTTTACGACGGTACGATCCTCGAACTGGCGTGCCAGCGCGTGGTGGGCGCGGTCGTGCTTGGCGACCACGATCACGCCGCTGGTGTCGCGATCGAGGCGGTGGACGATGCCCGGCCGCGTCGGGCCGCCCACGCTGCTCAAGCGGTCGAAATGGAACTGCAACGCGCCGGCCAGCGTGCCCGACCAGTGCCCTTTGGCCGGGTGGACCACCATGCCCGCCGGCTTGTTGATTGCCGCGAGCCATTCATCCTCGTACAGGATCGTGAGCGGTATGTCTTCCGGCGCGGGACCGTGCCGCGGCAGGTCGGGCAATTCAATCGTGATCCGCTCCCCCTCGCACACCCGGTGGCTGGCCTTGGTCCGCTGGCCGTTCACCTTGACGGCCGCGGCGTTGATCACGCGCCGCAGATGCGTCCGGCTGAAGGCGGGGAACTGCTGCGCCAGAAACCAATCAAGCCGGCAGTCGGCCTGGTTCGCGGTCACGACCCGTTCGACGGAACCCGCGGAAAGATCGTCGTTCGCAATCATTCTGTAGGGAACGCCCTCCGCGGCGTTCCATGTCCCGCCAAGAGACGTCGCACGAGCCTCACGGAACGCCACGGAGGGCGTTCCCTACAGAACCCAATGCTACGATCTTGGCCTTGAATCGGTTCGTTGTTATTGTTCGTCGCCGTCGCCGTCGGGAGGCTCATTTTCCCCGCCTTTCTTGGGCGGTTTCTTTTCCGTTTTCTCGTCGCGCAAGCCCACAATCTTCTTCAAAGGCGAATCGCCCCGCAACGAATTGTCGGCGGCTTCTTTCTTCGTTTTCTTCTCGTCGGACGACGGCGAATCGAACAGAGGAAACTTTTCAAGATCCAAACCTTCGGCTCCAAAGGGAGGCTTCTGGCCCGCGCCACGGTCATCCTTCGGCTTCGGGTGCTGGGTCGCGAACCAATCGTAGAATTCTCGCGTTGAATCGCGATCGAGATCGGCGAGCCGCCCGGCGGCCTGCCCGGCGAAGGCGCCCCGCGGCCAATGGTCCTGAACCGACTGGTAACGCTTTCGCGCATCGTCGACCTGCCCGAGCGATTCGTAGGTTTCGGCCAGACCAAACGTGGCGCGCTCGGCCAGTAGCGAGTCGGGCGGCGCGTGGTCGATCACGCTGGAGTAGGCCGCGACCGCTTCTTTCAGCGATTCCTCGGCCGCGTCGCGGTCGTCGAACAGTTGTTGCACTCCCTTGCCCAGCATCGCGTCGGCCAGGCTCAATCGCGACCAATGACCCGCGGGGGTCGTGGCGAACTCGTCGGCCACGTTCTTCAGCGCGTCGGTATTGCCTTCACCGCTTTCGTCGAGAGCGGCGAAGTAACGGCCCCAGCTTTCCTCGACCTTCGCGGTCGAGTGCCGCGACCAGACGGCATAGGCCGCCAGCAGCACGACGCCGGCCAGCACGGTGCCGGTGATCGCCGTCGAATAGGGCTTGACCCGCTCGATCGTATCGCCGAGCCAATCGGCCAGTTCGTTGGTCGCCAGTTCGTGTCGGCGTTCCGTCTTCATCGAGTCAACCTGCGTGTATGTAGCGCGGACTTCAGCCCGCGTTCCCTGTGGGCAGTGCCCAACCTACGGCCATATGCGGGAGTATAGGCTGTTTGGCCGAACAGCGTCAAGGTCATACGGCTCGTTGGCGGGAGATAGTAGGCCCGCCCGAAAACCCCGACGACGTTAGGCCGCGCGGCCGATTCCCCTTCGCGGCCGTTGCCGCACACGGCATCTGCCGGAGCCTGGCGGGCGTCCGTTCTCCGCCGCCCAAGCGAGATCCTCTTTCGACACAGACTGCCATTATGGCAGGCCGATCCGCGCGCATCAATTCCGAGCGCAGTGTCCGGCCGTGATGCGCGCTTTTTTTGGAATTATACCTGCCATGGTTATACCTATACGCGCGTGGTAGGCTAGGATCTCGGCGCGATGCCGACCATAATGGGCCTTTGCGTTATACTTCACGCGGTCGAGAATGAGACATTCACGGTGGCTGGGGCAGAGCCTAAGCGATGCCCCAGTCGTTATCTAGCCGGGGCATCGCTTACGCTCTGCCACCAGCCACCACCGCTTTCTCGCGGCAAAATGTCTCATTGTCGGCCGCGTGAAGCAGATCGCATGGGAGGTGGTCGGGAACCGAGGAGCGCATGTCCAACGTCAGCATGGTGGCCAAGAAAATCATCGGCAACGTCGAGAAAGTGATCCTCGGCAAACGCCAGGAGATCTTGCTGGCCCTGGTCTCGTATTTCTGCGAGGGGCACATCCTCTTGGAGGACGTGCCCGGCGTGGCCAAGACGATGCTCGCGCGGGCTTTGGCCCTCAGCGTCGATTGCACCTTCAAACGCGTCCAGTGTACCCCCGACCTGCTCCCCTCCGACATCACCGGCGCCTCGATCTTCAACCAGAAAACGACCGAGTTCATCTTCCGGCCCGGCCCGATCTTCGCCCAGATCGTGCTGGCCGACGAAATCAATCGGGCCACCCCCCGCACGCAGGCGGCCTTGTTGGAAGCCATGGGCGAGGGCCGCGTCACCGTCGACGGCGAAACCTACGTCCTCGAGCGCCCGTTCCTCGTGATCGCCACCCAGAACCCCGTCGACCACGAAGGCACCTTTCCGCTGCCCGAGGCCCAGCTCGACCGCTTCCTCGTTCGGCTCAGCCTCGGATACCCCAGCTTCGAGGAAGAGGGCAAAATGCTGGAACGTTTGCAGCGCGGCCACCCGGTCGATACCCTTGCGTCGGTCGTCTCGGCCGCCGACGTGATCGCCTGCCAGCGGGCGGTGCGCGAAGTGTACGTCGACGAAAAGGTGCGCAATTACATTCTCGAAATCGTGCAAGGCTCGCGATTGCACGACGACGTGCTCTTGGGCGGCAGCCCGCGCGCCTCGCTGGCCCTGTTCCGAACGGCGCAGGCCGTGGCGGCGATGCGCGGCAACCAGTTCGTCCTGCCCGACGACGTGAAGCGGATGGCCCCCGCCGTGCTCAACCACCGGCTCGTGCTGCGTCCCGAAAGCCGGCTTCGGAAAGTGACCGCGGCCAAGGTCGTCGAAGCGGTGATCAACGATGTTCCGGTGCCGACCGGCAACGTGGGCGCCGCCGGAACCCACGCCCCATGAGATGGTATCTCGGCGCCGCGGCCATCCTGCTGGTGGCGTTCGTCTTCCAATTGGGCCTTTTGGCCTACGCGATGTACGTGCTGTTGGGCCTGATGCTCGTCAGCCGGTATCTCTCGCGCTATTGGATCGAGCACCTGGAAGCCGAGCGCGAGTGCAACCGCCTCACCGCCGAGATTGGCGACAAGCTGGCTGTCCTTGTGAACGTCAAGAACACCGGCCGCTTCCCCGTCGCCTGGGTGCTCATCGAAGACAGTCTTCCGCGGCAGGCGTTGGTCCAGCGCCCGCCGCGGCTGAAGGTCCACGGCAAGCGGCTGATGATTGCCATGCTCCGGCGTGGCGGGCAAAAGTCGCTCCGCTACCAGCTCGAATTCCAGATGCGCGGCTACTATCAACTGGGTCCGGTGGTTCTGGAGACGGGCGATCTGTTTGGCTTGCACCGCCGTTACCGGGTGGGCACGGCGCCGCACTTCGTGCTCGTCCATCCGCGGCTTGTGCCCCTGGTCGGTTACGACCTCGCCTCGCGTCGCCCGATCGGTGAAATCCGCCTCACGCACCGGCTTTTTGAAGACCCCACGCGGATCGCCGGGCTGCGGCTCTACCAGCCCGGCGACCCCTTGAACCGAGTGAACTGGCGTGCGACCGCGCGAACCGGCATTCTGCACAGCAAGATCTACGAACCCTCGACGATTGCCGGCGCTTCGATCTTGCTGGCCTTCCACCAGGATGAGTATCCCCGGCCTAACGAGCCTTTGCGAAGCGAGTTGGCCGTGACCACCGCCGCCTCGGTGGCCAACGCGGTTTACCTGCTTGGGCAGCAGGTCGGACTGGCCACCAACGGGCGCGACGCCGCCGACCGCATCCGTGAGGAGGGTTGGGCCCACGATTTTCGCACCCGGGCCGCCGCCAAGCAGAACGTCAACATGCGCGAGCGCAGCGACCGCTTGCAGCCGGTCGTCATCCCCACGCGTCGCGGGCACGAGCAGTTTCAAAGGATCCTCGAGACCCTGGCCCGCGTGGAATTGACCGATGGGCTCCTGTTCGACCAGCTTGTTCTGGAGACCGTCAGCCGCTTGCCCCGCGACGCCACGGTGGTCGCCGTGTTGCCCCGGGTCAGCGAGCCGACGGCGTTCGCCCTGGGCGGTCTGCGCCGGCGGGGTTACGCCGTGACGGCGGTTTTGATCGCCTTCAGTGACGACGAGTTCGCCGATGGCTCGGGGCGGCTGTTGGCCGAAGGGGTCGAAACTCGCCGCGTCGCCGACGAGGCGAGTTTATCCGCGCTGTGCGGGCAACATCTACTGCGGTGACATTCACTCGGCATCAACCGGCCCACGGGATCCGTCCGGGTGTGAACGACTTCACGTTGCGTTCGGCGGCCGATCCGAAGTAGACTACGGCGCGCACCGATGTCGTTGCCGCGGCGATCCTGGCCATTGAAGCGGGCTAACGCTTATTCCCCGGAGGTACGGATGCGAATCACGCTTGGTTTTGGCTCACCCCTAGGTCGGCGGCGTTGGCGGCGTGGATTGGCCGGCGGACTGCTGGCGGTGGTCTTGCTGGTGGCCGCGGCGCCTTACTTGCTCTCGTGGACACCGCTGGCCAACCTCGCGCTCAGCGGCGCGTCGTGGCGAATCCAGGGCCGGGCCACCGTGGGCGCCGCCTCGCTGGGTTGGTTTTCGCAGCCCGCGCTGACCGATTTGGAAGTGCGGACGCGCGACGGCCAGCCCTTGGTGAGGGCGCCGAACGTCGCCCTCGACCGACCGCTTTGGCAAATCGTCACGCGGCGCGATGTCGGCCAGGTGCGGCTCGACCGCCCCGAGTTGCATTTGCTGTTTCGTCAGAACGGCAGCAACCTCGAGGATCTGCTCGGCCGGCGGCTCAAGCCCCAGGAGCCGACCGGCGAGGCAACGGCGCCGCGCGAGGGCCGGCCGCCCGCGGACATCCAACGCGGCGTCGATGTTCGCCTCGTCGATTTGCGCGTCGCCTGGCGAACGCCGGCTTCGCGGCAGGAGTGGAACGTCGAAGGTATCAATCTGGCCTTCGGCTTGCGGCCGGCGTGGGCCACGGCCGGCGGCTCGCCGGAACTCGTTGTCGAACGTGGCGTGGTGGTCGACCATTGCCGCATTTCAAAGGGCATGTGCGACGACTTTCTGGACCTCGCCGCCCCGATCTTAAGCAAGGCGACGGACGTCGAGGGCGCGTTTTCGATCGACCTCGACGATGGGCGAGTGCCGCTCGACCGGCCGGAGACGGGCCAACTGGCCGGCCGGCTGTCGCTGCACCGTGTCGCGGTCGGTGCGGGCTCATTCGTGGACCAATTGGCCGAGAAACTTCATGTGCCGCCGGTCGTCGAACTGGCCCGCGAATCGGTCGTCACCTTTGAATTGCTCGATGGCCGCGTCCACCACCGCGACCTGGAGTTCTCCCTGCCCCCTTTGCGCGTGCGTACCCACGGATCGGTCGGTTTCGACGAGTCGCTCGATATGCTGGCCGAGATTCGCGTCGTGCTGCCCGAGGGGATCACCTCGGCCTTGCCCACGGCCCGCGCATTGACGGAGAAAACCCTCCTCATCCCGATCATCGGCACGCTCTCCAAACCGCGGATCGACGTCAGTGCGATGGGCGACACCGACCTGGCACGAGTCGTCGATACGCTTCAGCAGTTTGGCGTTTACCTCGCTCGGCGCAAACACCCGCCGGCAGCGGGCGCCGGCGGCGCCGCCGAGGCCCCCGAGCCGTCGGATGCCCTCTTTCCTCCTCAGGCCGTCGACCTGCTGGAAGATCTGGCCCAAAAATGGTCAAAGCGGCGCGAGAAGAACAAAACCAATCAACCCGCGGGCGAACCGGAAAAACCGGCGGCGGACGACACGCGAGATTCAGCCGAAAAGCGGACATTGGAGCGCGTGCTCGATCGGATGCGGAAACTGAAGAAGTAGGTAAGGCACATCAACGCCGATGCGTGGCGTGCTGGGGCGGGCGTGGGCCGGCATTGACATCAGAATCGGCCTTCGCTAGCCTACCCGCCCCATCTTCCCCGGAATCGACCCCCTATGCCACGACGGCCCGCGGCCACCGTGTTGGGCTTGCTCGCCCTGTTGCTGGCGGGCGGGTGCATGCGGTGGCGCCATGGCGCCGGCTCGCCGCTTTCGCCGCTGCAAGTGGCCCAAGACAGTGTGCTCTTGGAAGTTCTGTTCGTGCGCCTGCCGCCCGGCGGGCGGGAACTCCACGCGCCGCTTTGGAACGACGTCGACGAGCAACAGCTCCCGGTCGAAACGCGGCAGCGGCTGGAGGCGAACGGCTTTCGCGTGGGTCTGGCCTCGGCGCGGTTGCCGCCGCTCTTGGAAGGCCTGTTGAACCAGAGCGAAGCCAGCCCGACAACCGCCGACGAACATCGGGTCGAACTGGGAAAAGAGCCCACGATTCGGGGATGGAAACGGCAAGTCCGCGAGGGCGAGCCGCGCGAAATCGTCGCCTCGGGACAGCAAGCGCCGCTCTCGCTACTGACGGTGCTCTTCCGCGACGATGACGGCGAGGTGAACGGCGAGGTGTTCCACAAGGCCAAGGCGATCTTCGTCGAAAAGGCCTTTCCGCGGAGCGACGGACGCGTGCGAGTCGAACTGGTTCCCCAGATCGTCCACGGCGATCCACAAAAGGAATTCTTGCCCGGAGACGGTGGCACCTTCGAACTCCGTGTCCAACCACCGCGCAAGGTGTTCGACCAACTGCGGATCGAAGCGACGCTGGCCCCCGGCCAAATCCTTCTCATCGGCGGCAGGCCGGAACGAGTAGGAAGTCTGGGATCGCATTACTTCAGCGAGCCGAGCCCGGATGGGCCGCGCCAACAATTGCTGCTCGTCCGGTTGGCGCAAGCCAACCGCGACGACCTGTTCGTCGACCGTTCGCCGGATGCCAAGACCGATTATTCAGCCACTGGCCCCTGAGGAGTTTTCCGATGGCGACCCTACCGTTGCTTCCGAACGTCCGCGGCTCGCGGGGGCCCAAGCCTGAAGGCGGGCCGTCGCCGTCCCCCCTGGCGGCCGTCCGAAGGCGTCTCGCCGCGAGCATCGGCGTTTACTTTGCCGCCGCGGGCCTTTGCGTATTGTTTCTGGTGCGCATCCTCAAACTCTGGCATGCCGATTTATCGGTGCCCTTCGACGCGAGTTGGGACGCGCTTTTGCATCAGATGTGGGTCAAGAGCATCTGCGACCACGGCTGGTTCCTGCACAACCCCAGCCTTGGCGCGCCCTCCGGCATGGACATGCACGACCTTCCGATGGCCGACAATCTGCACTTCGCTTTGATCAAGATGTTGTCGCTCGTCGCCGGCGATTTTGGAACGGCCTTCAATCTCTATTTCCTGCTCGGCTTTCCGCTGACGACATGTACCACGCTGTTCGTCCTGCGCCGCTTCCACGTATCGTTGGCGCCCGCGTTGTCGGCGAGCCTGCTGTACGCATTGGTCCCTTATCATTTCTACCGCGGCGAGAACCACCTCTTTCTCACGTCCTATTTCGTCGTGCCGCTTTCGATGATGGTCGCGCTGTGGCTCTACCAGGGGAAAGTGGATTGGCGCCTGGGAACGCAGGCGACGCATCGCCTAGGCGACCGTGGGCGCGGCGTCGCGGCGCTGGTCATCGCGCTCGTTCAGGCGTCGGCCGGAGTCTATTACGCCTTCTTCGCCTGCTACCTGTTTCTGGTCGCCGGCGCGGCGGCGTCGCTCGACCGGCGCCGGATCCGCCCGCTGGGGGTGGCCGCGTTGCTGGTGGCCCTGACGTCGCTGGGAGTGCTGGCGAACATCGCGCCCAGCCTGATCTTTTGGCATCGGCACGGGCACAACCCCGAGGTCGCCCAGCGCACGTCCGACGAAGCCGAAATCCACGGCCTGAAGATCGGCCAGATGTTGTTGCCGGCGGCCGAACATCGCTTGGCCCCCTGGGCCCGCGCCCGCGTCCAGTATGAACGGGCGCCGCTCTCCGACGGCGAAAAGCGCGGCGCCGCGCTGGGAGTCGTCGGGGGACTTGGCTTCCTGTTCCTTGTCGGTCTGTTGATGACCCGCCGAGCGATCTCGGGCGATTGGGAGTTGGCCCGAGGGTTGGCCGTGCTCAATCTTTTCGCGGTGCTCCTGGCCACCATCGGCGGGTTTGGTTCGTTGTTCAGTTTGCTGGTCAGCCCGATGATCCGAGGTTACAACCGGATCAGCATCGTGATCGCCCTTTTTTCGCTGTTCGCCGTCGCCCTGCTGCTCCAGCGAGCGGGCCGATGGTGGTCGCGGTCGGGCCGTCCGCGTTATCAGTTCCATTGGCTGCTGGCTTCGCTCACGGTATTGGGCGTCATCGACGAGGCGGGGCGGGGACGGGTGCCCGAATACGCCGCCTTGAGGGCCCAGTTCGCCAACGACGCCGAGTTCGTGGCCCGCATCGAAGCAGCCCTACCCGAGGGCGCGATGGTGTTTCAACTTCCCTATGCGCGCTTTCCGGAGTTCGTCGCGCCGCATGTCTTGGGTGAATACGAGCACTTCCGCCCCTACTTTCACTCGGATTCGTTGCGATGGAGCTACGGCGCCATGAAGGGGCGGGCGGAGGATCTCTGGCAACGCGAACTGGCGTCTCGCCCGCTCGACGAGCAGGTGCGGGCCATCGCCGCCAAGGGCTTCCGTGGCATCTATATCGACCGACACGGTTTCGCCGATCAGGCCGCGGAACTGGAATCCGGTCTGAGCCGCTTGCTCGGCGCCCAGTTGATCGAAAGCGGCGACCGGCGGATGTCGTTCTTCCAACTCCCGTAGGGTGGGCACCGCCCACCAAACGGACGCGGGCTAAAGCGGCTAAAGCCCACGCTACGAGCGGCCGTTCCTCGCTTTTCCTTGTTCCCACGCTCCGCGTGGGAACACACCTTCGGCCGCTCCGCGGCCCCGCGACGACCGAGCGCCGCAGGGCATGGGTGTCGCTTGACGGAATCCAAGAGCAGGGCGTACACGAGCGGTCATTCGCCCCCTTTTCCGTTGCTTCGCTTCCCTGTTCGACGAGGCGTTTTACTTCGTCGATAAAGCCTAACCTACCTTGGCGACAGCGGCCGGGGCGGCATCGATCAATTGGTAGAACACATTCCGCTGTCGCGGTACATAGCCCAGCTCGCTGATCGCGTCGCGGATCTGCTTGAGCGTGAGGTAATGCACCGTGCCGGCCGAGGCGACGACGTTTTCCTCGATCATCAGGCTGCCCATGTCGTTGGCTCCGTACAACAGCGCGATGTGCCCGACTTTCAAGCCCTGCGTGACCCAACTCGACTGAATGTTGGGGAAGTTGTCGAGGTAGAGCCGGCTGACGGCCTGCGTCTTGAGGTACTCGACGGCGCCTGCCTTGGGGATGTGGGCCAACTCGGTGTGTTCGGGCTGGAACGTCCAGCAGATGAAGGCGGTGAAGCCGCCCGTTTCGTCTTGCAACTCGCGCAGCCGCTGGAGGTGCTCGATCCGCTCGGCCGGCGTCTCGACGTGGGCGAACATCATCGTGGCCGAGCCTTTGCCTCCCAACTCGTGCCAGGCGCGGCAAACGTCGAGCCAGTCGTCGCTGAGCACCTTGCCGCGGGTGATCTGCTTGCGCACCCGGTCGACCAGGATCTCGGCGCCGCCCCCCGGCAAACTCCCCAGCCCGGCCGCCTTGAGCCGCGCAAGCACGGTGCGCAGCGGCAATTTGTTGACCTTGGTAAAGGCGTAAATCTCCGGCGGGCTGAAACCGTGGACGTTCACCTGTGGGAATCGGCCCTTGATGTCCGAGAGCAGTTCCTCGTACCACTCGAGCTTCAACTCGGGGTGCATACCGCCTTGCATCAGGATCTGGTCGCCGCCCAGGTCGACCGTCTCTTGGATCTTCCGCAACAGCACCTCGCGATCGAGCACGTAACCTTCGGCGTCCTTCGGACGACGGAAGAAGGCGCAGAAATCGCAGACGGCCGAACAGATGTTGGTGTAGTTGATGTTGCGGTCGATGTTGTAGGTGCGGAAGCGCCCGGGGTGCAGCCGGCGCGTGACGGCGTCGGCCGCGCGGCCCAGGGCGACCATGTCGTGCGACTCGATGAGCCGCAAGCCTTCCTCGGGCGAGAGCCGCTCGCCGGCGACCGCCTTCTCAAGCGTTTTCGAAATGGGCGTCTTAGCGATGGGTGCAACCAAGTTCGACTCCCACGGGCGCCAGTTCCAGCTTGCGGGCCAGGCGATAAAAGACGTCCAGACCTTGCCGCTCGCGCGAACCGAGGCGAAAATAGAGATTGTCACGCAGATAGGCTACGCACTCCGGCCGCGACAGGCCCAAGGGGGCCGCTTCGGCCTGGGCGATTTGCTCGAGATGCGCCAGGCCTGAGTCGCGGGCGGCCGAGAGCGCCGCGTCGAGTCCGTTCCGTTCGACGCCGGGCCGGGCAACCCACATCGCGAATACGAAAGGCAGCTTCGCCCAACGGCACCATTCGTCGCCCAAGTCCCAGACCTCGGCGAACGAACCGCCGGCGGAACGCATCGCTCGATCGCCAATCAGAAGCACGGCGTCGGCGCGTGTGTCGTGTATTCCGGCGCCGATCGGCAGCGGCTCCAACCGCGGTTCGAGGCGGAAACGCTCCTTGAGCAGGATGCGAACCAGCGCCACGCTGGTCCGCGAGCCTTCGTCGAGCGCCAGCGTGCCGATCCGTTCGATAGGCACGCGGCTGAAAAGCTTGACCGACATCACCGGACCACGGCAGGCGATGCAGGCGTCGGAGACGATCGTGTAGGCCGGATCCTGAAAAAACTCGATCGAGGGGATCAGCGCCACGTCGAGCCGCCCCGCCGCCAGCCCGTCGGCCAGCCGGCTGGGCAGGTCGAGCACGAGTTTCGCCTCCGGCGCTAGGGCCGCCAGGCCGTGGATCAGCGGCTTGGTGTTCAGGTAATTCACCGCTCCCAGGCGCAGCGGAGTCCGATCGCGCATCGTTGCCTCATCTGGTTTCGATTCACCGCGGCCAGCAAAGGCCGCCGCCGCAAGAATGGCCATTCTAACGCCCCAGGGGATGCGTGGCCACCGGTCCCGATACGGTAACCGCCGAAAACGGGCCGTTGATAACGGTTCGTCCGGTATTTGCCGGCCGAACAGGCGAGCGGGGGGCGTCAGCCCCCTGTTGATTTCTCGAAGCCAACTGGACTGGAGCGATAACGCCATGAGTAACCGGGGCTTGCCGGGCTTGCCGGGGCTTGCCGGGGTTGCCCTGGGTCAGGGATCCATTCCAGCCCGTTGGCGACTACCCCATTCTGGAACCAAGTTAGCAATGGTCTGAAAAAAGTCGGGGCGACAGGAATCGAACCTGCGACCTCTACGTCCCGAATTTAGTTATCTCGACAACACAAGAGCCCAAAATCTCCGAGTGATAATGCTGATTTTACTCGTTTCGATAGCAATAGCAAGCCCTCTTACGGAATCTTATTTTTTCTCGGCAAATCGCGGTATTTTCAGGGTGGGCCGGTAGCGCAAAACGGTAAATACCGTTTTGGCAAACGACCTCGGCGGGAGAGTGCCGTGGGCCTCGCCATGGGTGGCGCGCAAAACGGTAATACCGGGTTGGCAAATCCGGGGCGAGGTGCAGCCGGAACGGGCGGCCGGACAGGAAGAGGGCGACGCCCTTGGGCGGGGCCCGCCTCCGGCGGTCGTCCCGCATTCGGCGGTGGGCCGGGCAGGTACGCGCCGGGAAGCTCGAGCGGGAACCGGGTGGAACGCCTCACCGGCTCGTGGCTCCGCCGGAGCGCGCGGCCGCCGACCATGTCTCGCAGCGCGGCCGGCGCCGCAGATCGGGCTTTCCGCACGCTCCCAGGATGCCCTCGTGGAGTTCGGCCGGATCGGCGGTTACGCCGCGGACCCAAAGCCGGCGAGTCGGCGAAGCCAGAGGCCGGGCAAGCGACGAGCGGCACCAGTGCCGCGTCGGAGCGGCCGAGGCCGGGCCAGCCGACCGCGAGGCGGGGGGCGTAGGGCCCGCCGATGGGCGGAACGCCCTCCTCGTTCCTCGGCCGGCCAAGACGACGCCGACAGGGTAGGCGGGGGGCGGGTAGGGTCGGTGGCGTCGCCCGCTCGCCTCGCCCGCGGCGCGCAAGCGTAGCGGCCAAGCCCGCATGGCGTAGCGCTGCGGGGTTCGACCGCCCGCCGCACCCGTAGGTTGGGCAGGCGACACCCGCCGCAGGCCCCTGGCGGCGTTGGATCGGCCGGCCGTCCTACTCGCCGCGCAGCGGCCCGCCGGCACGACGCCGGCGGAACAACCGGCAGGATGCCGCCAGAAAAGCTTCTGCGGCGCAGCCGACCATTACCGCCTACGCCGGCATGGATGCCGGCACGATGCCCCGCACGATGCGCGTGGGGGAGACGTCGATCGAGATTCCGACCGCGGACCGACCGGCCGACGTTGCCCGCGTAGCGGCCCGTCGACGTCGCCCCCTCACCCTAAAACTAGATCGTCGTCAAAAGCAGCCGCGGGGTTTGTACGAGCGGCAGAATTCGACAATTGGTTTGGCCACACGGGAGACGGAACTTCATGGCGGCGGGCGCGCGTCGGCGCGGTGGACCGACGCTGGCAAGAACCGCTCCAAATCGGTATCAAGTATTCATCTTGAATGCACATGCAACGTCGGCCGAGAGCACGCAATGCCGTCCGCTTCCTTACTCCACTGGACTAACGACCGCAGTCCTCGGCTGGCCCAGATCGACGGACAGTGTCAAATGACCCTGGCGGCCGCTCCACCCAATCCGCACCTGATTGACGAAAATCTGCGCGGATACGTTCTGGCGCTGAGCGCCCACTTCCAGGGGTTCTGCCGCGATCTCTATACGGAGGCCAGCCAGATCCTCGTCTCAAGAGTGAAGCGGCCGGCACTCGCGGCAATCTTTCAGGCGCAATTCACTGCCCACCGGAAACTCGACCACAGCAATCCGAACCTCGAGAATTTGAAAGCCGACTTCAAACGCTTCGGCTTTACAATCGACTTGGCGAATGCAGACCCGGCCAACCCAGCGCGCCTCGCGCACCTCAAGAGCCTCAATGAGTGGAGGAACCTCGCCGCTCATCAAGGCACGCCGACGGCGACGGTCGGGCCGCTCACGCACGTCTTAATCGGGGCCTGGCACACGTCTTGCGACGGGCTGGTGAATTCGCTCGACGGAATCATGTATAATCAGTTGAGACGCATTCTCAGGCGTGCGCCCTGGTGACGCGTGGCGAAAGGGCATTTGACATGTCGAAACAGAAAGCCGCCCCGGTGCTCCGGGTGGGAGACCTTGTTACGATTCCAGATACCACCTACCCGAGCGGTCGCATTGTCGAAGCCCGGGGGCGACTGGGGCCTGGCGGGGCGCAAATCTTCCGCGTCCGCATTCCGGACAAGCCGACACCGATCTACATCGAATTACGCGAGGATCAGTTGGAACTTCGACACCACGTGACCACGCTGACATTTGATCAGATCGCCGACCGGCTCCGCCCGCCGCCGGCTCGCGGGACCGTCAAGAGGCTGACCTATCCCGACCCGATCGACCCGTTCGTACCGCAAACCATCACGGCAGAGGAGTTCTTAGCCGAACAGGACCCCCTGGCGAGCGACGTCCTGTTGTTCAAAGCCCCAGCGGCCGTGGGAAAGTCCACGTTCGCGCGTGCTTTGGCGGCCCGCACCGGGATCCCGGTGTTGGACCTTGCCAAAGTAAAGGTCTCGACCGGCGCCCTCTCCGGAATCCTAGAGGAGATTGGCGATCAAGCTTCGCACGAATTCCAGCAGGGGGAATTTGCGCTCATCATCGACGCCTTAGACGAGGGACGGATCTTTTCCGGCGATAGCCACATCGAGGAGTTCTTACGGACGACTGTGGAGCGACTTGCTGCCCCCGCGGCCCCGAAAGGACAAGGGCCGAAACTCTTGCTGTTCGGCCGGCCAGCGGCAGTCGAGTTGGCCGCGGCCATATTAGAGTTGGATGCCCCTTCGCTGCCGGTGACACGGCTAGCAGTCGACTACTTCGACGAAGCAGCGGCTACGGAGCTCGTTCTCGCGTTCGCCCGAAAGGTCGGAGACCCAAAGGCCGTCGAGCGACACCTGAATCCAATCCGGCAAGTCATCTGCGTGTTCTTCGACGCCATCAGCGCGGCGATCGGCATGCCGCCAAGGAACCTGTGGGAGGACGATCGTGGCCGGAGTTTCGCCGGCTACGCGCCCGTGCTGGCTTCCGTCGGCACCTTGATCGCGGCGGACAAGCACGGGGAAACGCCCAACTACGCAGAACTCTTGGGACGTCTTAAGGACAAAGGCGCCACAGACGCGTGGGAGGTCCTGGAGACGGTGGCCAATGAAATTCTCGACCGGGAGGCGAAGGTCCGAGTCCCGTTAGCCCAGGCACACGGAGCCGAACTCCCCGCGAACGCATACGACCGGACGGATCAGCTCGATCTCCTCGCGAACCTAATTGCCGGCCAAACCTTCCGCCCGTCGCCGCGACTGGCCTTCGGGTCGCCGGCGGCGCTGGCCGCATACCGAAATGCAGTCGAGGTGCATCTGCCGGAGCACCCGTTCCTGCACGACAACGCGCCCGTCAACGACGTACTCGGCGCGCTGGTCGTGGCGCACGCCGTAGCGCGGGGGCAGGACGTCTCGGGCGGCCAAATGCCAAAGTTGCTGGCGGAATACGGCCGCCAACCGTTTTTTTGGAGGTTCATCCGCCACCGACTGTCCGGAGACACATTGATCGAGGGCGAGGTGGTGTCCTACGTCCTTGGCTCCGTGTGGACCGATGACAGTTCGCCGCGGGCGCAGGTTCGGTTCGAATTGAAGGGTCCGAACTCCGCTCTCCTCGGGATCAGAACAGGAGATCTTGTAGTATCGGCCGGCGTAGCGCTGCCTCTCGTCCTGCGGGGCGAGATCCTTAACTTGGATGTCGAACTGCCCGGGGCCGATATCGTCTTCAACAGCTGGCCGGGAAGCGATACGTCCAGCATCGCGTTCATAGGCCGGGCCGACATCCGGGCGGGCACCATCAAGTTTCATGTGAACCGCATTCACATCGGGGCCCTTGGGGTATCTGCCTCCTGTCACCTCAATGCTGAGAACGCCTTGAACGACCAGGAGATGGTGCCCCCGGAGGTACATCGGGGGTCTGAATTGACGATTCAGGGAGTCTTCGAGGATCGCTATCCCTGGCAGCAGGTGGCGACCGCAGTCAGACCTTCGACGGATGCCGATCCTCTCGGCAGGCTTCTCGCGGATTGCGAACAGAGAATCCAGGGTGTCGTGTCCCTCGTCACCCTTCCCAACTTCGACCTCACGGATGACCAACGTGTGGACTGGGCGAGGGAATACGGAGATCTCTTGCCACGACTGCTGCGAGCGCTTGTCGATGCTGATCTCGCCAAGACCCATGTGATCCAAACTAAGAGGGATGCCAAGATCAGGGTAAGCCCGAGCGTCCGCTGGGCCGAGCTCAGGCGGGCGTATGAGCGGCCTTCAGAGGGGGATCCTAGACTCAGGGACGTCCTTCAAAAGCTGAATTAGTCCGTTCGCCATGGCAAGCGGAACGGCCAAAGCTTCGCGGGCGCAGCGGCCACGCCGTTGTACTCGCCGCATGGCGGCCCGCCGGAATGGATGCCCGGCGGAATTTGCCCGCATGGATGCCTTCTTTTGTCTTTGGGGCGGCACGCCCGGTACGCCGGCATGGATGCCGGCACGATTTGCCCGCATGGATGCCTTTCTCCTTCTCGCCGCTACGCGGCCCGTGGGCACGATGCCCACGGAATGCCTCGCACGATGCGCGTGGCCGAGCGGGCCATACTGGCCGACAGCGGGCAGGCCGGGCAAGCGTAGCGGCCAAGGCAGCCAGGCGGGGCATACGGGCGTCAGCGGGCATTCCGGGCTGGGCGAGGCGGGCCATACTGGCCGTCAGCGGCCCAGCCGGACAAGCGCAGCGGCCAAGGCGGGCAGGCGGGGCATATGGGCGGCAGCCGGCCGTGCCTGCGTCGTTCCCGCCGCTTACGGCCCGCGGAATTTGCGCGCATGGATGCCTTTTTCCTTGTCCCTTCTTCCTTGCCGCTCTTGGAACCATGTCGGTGTTTGCCAGAATCGGCACCATCTGGTACAAGGGGGGGTGTCACGAGACCCAATCGAGCCGCCCGTTGTTGATTCGGCGGGCGGCTCATTCCCATCTTGCTTGCAACGGCTAGGCGGTGCGGGTAAATTGCTAGGGCGAAGCCCTAACCCGCGTCAATTGGTCTCGTGACAGACTCCTCTTGCCGCTCTCGGCACCCGCTTCTCGCATCGCCAACCTCTGGGAGAAACACTATGCGCGGAAACTCCGCGAAAGCGCCCGCCTACGTGGATTGCCCGCAATGCTGGCAACGGCTGGCGCTCACGAATATCGCACCGGGCCAAGTGTTCCAATGTCCGCACTGCGGTGGGCGATCGCACATTCCGCCACCAGCGGCGCCCGTTTCACCAACCCTGGTGGGCGTGGGCGCCTACGGGCTCGACTTGGGCACTCGCGTTCCGCCACCGGCAGCGCCCGTTTCACCAACGGCGGTTTCGCCAGCCGCTACGGCGCCCAACGAAAAATCGTCGCCCTTGGTCAAGTACGTTCTCGTGGCCGCTGGGGTTGTTACTCTCGCCATCGTCGGCACATTGCTTGCCGTCACACTTTCCCACGATTCGTGGGAAAGCTACCACGGCGGAGAGTTCGCGGAAAAGGTCAAGCAAGCCGAGGCGTTCAGGGAATCCAACCCGCTTGGAGCGTACAGGATGCTTGAAGGCGCCTTGGACGAGGCGTCGTCGCACAAGGTTAAAGACCCCGATTTGCAACGCGCAATCGAGAACGCGAAAAACGCCAAGGATGCCTTATTTGTTCAGGTTGAGAAAATCATTCGTGAGCAGGAAGCCGAGGCGAAGAGACTTGAGGAAGAAAGGCGATTAGCCAAGGAGAAGGAAGCGCGACAAATCGCGGAGGCTAAACGCGCCAAGGACGAGGCCGCGGAGATTGAGGCTCGCCGTGAAAAAGAGAAAAAGGAACGACAGGCGGCGGCCCACGCACGGGTGAAGGCTTACGCCGACGTACCGAAGTCAGCGCGCGATGCACTAAATGCCGTCAAACGGATTGAGGCTCGAACGGAAGTAGGGGTCGCCTACGTGAAATACTCGGAGGCAGTGGGTGAGTCGTGGGCGGATGTCAAGATCTTTGTCGAGTCCCCGGAAGGCAAACAGCTTTCCGAGCTATCAGACGTGCTTCGGTCGGCGATTTCCGCGTACAAATCCGCGATGGATTCATGGAGGTGGAAACTCGACGCTCGCTCGGACGATGAGAAGAGTGTATGGGAGCACTCATTGCAGACGTCGTGGAAACACGCTTCCGAGTACATTGAGCTTGCCGATAAGCTCCTTGCCCCCGACTCATGCGAGACGGCGCTCGAGGCCATTGCGGAAATGGCTGCGGACAAAGAGGTGACCACCGCAAACTAGCCGCAGGGTTTGCCGCGATCGTTCGGCGGCCATCAAATGCTCCGGCACCCCCGACCTCCGAGCGCAAACGCGACCCCACGGGCAGCGGCAGGCATCCCGTGGGGCCGAGGTAGCGTGGGTTAGGTTGACGCCTGCCGGGCAGGCACAAGTATGGCAGGAGTGCGGCGGGGGTCAAGCCAGTCCGAAAAACGCCATTCTTGCGGGGAACTGGCGCGTACACCCCCATAGCCATAACCCAGGAAAATGTGCGTTTCATGGCCAACGGTCCAGGACCGGACGGGGGGACACTTCCGACCGCCCCCCCCCATCCCGGCCGCGGACGGCTGGTTACGTGGCGGCGGCGCCAGCCGCCTTGACCATCGCCACAATCCCCGCGCGGATGGCCTCGGGCAAACTGTTCCAGGCGGCCCCGATCACCGTCAGACCGGGGTCGGGTTGCGCGTTGCCCAGCCGGCGGATGACTTCGGCCTGTTCGGCTTCCGGCAGACGGCGGAGGGCCGATACGATTCCTTCCAGGTGGTCGTCGGCGCCCCTGTTACCAATGGGGCTTGTGGCGTCGCCGGCCTGGGGGACAGGTTTCCGAGTCTTTTTCCGGCCGGTTGGTGCAACAGGGGGTGCAACAGGAATTTCGGCTTTCCCTAACTTGCTTTGCCGCTTGCGATTGCGGTTAGACGCCAGCGGAATCATAAGGCAAACTTCCACGATTCATGCCGCTAAACCCAGTGAATTCCGCAGGGAATCACGCGAATTATGGCCGTAGAGCGTCGCGAAGAATTGCCGCGGCGGGTGTCAAGACACCAGCTAAACCCACCGGTCAATTCTCACTTCCACCGCGCTGTGTGAAGCGCTTCCACCAGTTGGCCGGGTCGTTGCGCAGGTCGGCCGGGTTCGCCTCGGCCTCGTGCCTGGCCCACTGGATGAAATCACCTACGACGTCGCGGATGCCGCAAAGGTTCTCGCCGATGGCCTTCAGGGCGATGCGCTTGTCGATTGGTAACTTGAGCCAACAGTGACGGCAAACGTGTGGCTTGCCGCTACTGTCGAGACTGACGCCTACGCGCTCGCCGTTGAAGGCGCGAAGGCAAGAGTAACAACAGGTCCAGGGCACGCCGTTCGGGGCAACGTGGTCGGGCATGGTGGACAACGTAACACCGCTGGTCGGTTCGGGGCAACACCGGTTTGACCGACGCCCCACTACTTGCTCGAACCAGTAAAGGAGTTGTACGCCTCGTGCGTGCCGATCCAGTACCAGACGTTTGTGTCACCGTCGACAACGTAGATGGCCCGATACCGGCGGGTAATGGACACGGAACGGCTGCCCTCTCGATGTTGCCCGCGGCGCGTATCGTAAAGCGGATGGTTGGCAAGCACGGGGTGATTCGGATCGGCGAGAAAGAACGCGAACGCTTCTTCCGCAAGAGCCGCGATGTTCGCCGGCAGCTTGCTCAGCAGGTCGCGATAGCTCTTGGTCCGGACGTTATTGCGGCCCGCGGTGCTCAACGGTCAACCCCTTGCGGTGCTCGTCGAGTGCTGCCGCCTCCAATTTGGATAGGGCATCGCCGGCGAAGAATTCGTCGTCAGGCGTGAGAATGCCCTTAACCTCGCGGGCGCATGCGAGAAACTCGTCCGCATGATCGACCCGGCCGTATTCCTGCTGGAACCACGGTAGCAAGCTCGCCTCTACTTGACGGGCTATGCGGTCCCATCTCCGATAGAGCCCAAGCACGTCGGGCGCATACGATTCGTCGTAAAGGTCGGGCCGCTTAAAAACTTCCCGTCGCCAGTTTTCATCGAGACGGGTAACGGAATGGAAAAGGTTGACTCCATCGGCGAGAAGATCCCGGAAGTCAAAATAGAGCATCGCACTTTCATGGTCTTCCTTCCAAACTTCAAATTCGCCTTCGTAGGCGTCGAGCTTTCCCCGAATGATCTGTTGGATTGCTTCGGATGCCATGGGAATGCCTTGTTTTGCAGTACGCTTGAATGACCACTCCTTTGGCCCTATCGGCCGTGTAGGGCAGAAAGCTTATCCTGACCGCCAAAACGGACCAATTGCAGTTTATTCCCTGGCTACGGCCATGCACCAGGCTCAACGTGTACTTTACCCCATCTTCGCAGGTTCTCAACTACTTCACAGCCCAATTATAGCTTAGTGGCAACCCCCCGCCGGGAGGTGCCTGCGCCGCACACGTCCAGTCGTCCGCCGGGGAGTTCATCGCGGCGCCGTCAAAACGGGAACGATTGAAGCGGGCTGTCTCGTCGGTAGAATGACGTGGGGCAACGGTTCACTCGGCCAGGTGCGACCAACGATGACGAAGCAAACAACCAACCGCGTTCTGTTGGATTGTGAAAACTGCGGGCATCGGTTCCACGTTCGGCGAAGCGCCGCCGCGTTCGTCCAGATTTGCCCAAACCCGCGATGTGGGCACTTCGTCAACCCGTGCGACCGCGAAGTTCCGCCAGTGCAATGGATCGCCGGGCCAGCCGTCAAGGCTCCGCCCAGCGACGACGAGCTTGACCTGATAAAGCAAATTCAAGCCGCCTTTGGCCCACCAGCCGATCCGCAGTTGCCGGCAGTCCCCGTGGACCTTGACGATGCGGAGCCGGTGGTCCTTGCGCACCAGCCACAGTCTATTCGGCGACAATTACTTCTCCCCTTTAGCGACCCGCCTGAGGCATCGGCCGGCCCCTCGACGTAGACGTCGACCTTGCCCTCGACGCCACAACCGTCAAGGTGGCGAACCGAGATTGCCACTCCGGCCGGCCGAACGCCTCGCAACTTGCTGGCAAGGACGCCGCGGATGAACCGCTCGCGGGTCGCTCGGTCTTCGTCCTACTCGTTCCGGCGGCTTTGTGGGCATCATCGGTTCCGATGGGGGCCGTTAGGGGCCGGTTTTAGCCGGTCATCGAACCGCAGCTCAAAGCTGCGAGAATGAACCGGGGGCATGATGCCCGATGGTGCCTGATGGCGCCCGGTTAGCCGGGTCGTCGAACCGCGCCGGGACCCCCGCTGCGGCCTCTGGGTCGGCCATTGCTGCCTCGAACAAGCTGCGGCCGAACCGAAAGCCGTCGAGGAAACCCGCGCCTCCTCTTCGGGCACGAACTCCGCCCCCGTGGGCCGCCGGCCAAGACGGCGGTATAATCCCAAACGGGGCAAACGACGGGGTGTAACACAATGGCCTGGGAAACCCGAAACGGCCGCGGCCGGTACTACACGCGAAGCCGCCGGCAAAACGGCCGCGTCGTGCGGGTATACCTGGGGAGCGGCGACGTGGCCAAGCTGGCGGCCCTGATCGACGAGCAGGAGCGCGCCCGGCGGAAAGCCGAAACCATCGCCCGGCAAGCCGACCTAGCCGAAATGCAGGCCGTGGAAGCCGCCGTAGCCGACATCTTCCAACTGGTCGACCTGGCAACCCGGCTTGCCCTCGTGGCGAACGGTTATCATCAACACAACCGGGGAGAATGGAGATACCAGCGTGTCAAAAAAGAAAGAAATGCCGGCGGACCTTGATCCAAGAGAGCGCGAATGGCTCGCGGCGTTGAAACGTGCCGAAGCTGGCGACGAGAGCGCCCTACCGATTGTTCAGGAAGTCTTCGAGGGGATGCCAGGACTTGTCGAAGCGTTGGGTGACGTGGCCAAGACTGCCATTGACACGCTTCTGACCTTGAAGTTTGGCAAGCGACTAGCCAGCCAAGAGGCTGTTCACCACAAGATGGCGAAACTCCGCGCCGAGTTGCTGGGGGATGGGCCGAGCCCCTTGGAACGGTTGCTGGTCGAGCGGGTCGTCGTTTGTTGGCTCCACACTTACCACGCGGATATGCAATCCGACAACTCGGGCAGCATAACGTTGAAGCAGGCCGAGTACCGCGAACGCAACCGAGACCGGGCGCAGCGACGCTACCTGTCGGCAATCAAGACGTTGGCCGCTGTGCGGCGGCTGGCCCTGCCGATCAAGCTGGACGTGAGCCTGGCCGCCACGGTCGAAACGAAGGCCGCGAAACCGGCCGGCGGCTTGCCGTCACGGCTGGCGAGCGCCATGTCAAGCAATTGAGGGCAACCCTTCGTCGAGTCCCTCGAAAGCCTCCGGGGGTGGGCCAGCGTGGCTTGCTTTGGGCTTACGCTTCGTCATGCGTCACTTCCTTTCTTTGTTTGGCCCGTCGTAGTCCGCGAGGAATCCGTTTTCCATCCGGCGGCCGGGGGATCGCGATCGGGAACGGGCGGAACCCCTGGTCGAGCTGGCCCGCCGCGATCCATCGCCCATCGTGCGGCTCTACCTTGCTTCGGCCCTCGATCGGCTGCCATGGGCCGAGCGCGGTGAGATCCTCCGCGGTCTATTGGCACACGCCGAGGACGCCCAAGACCACAATCTACCCTTGATGTACTGGTACGGCGCCGAGCCGTTGGTCGAGCACGACTGCTCCGACGTGTAGCCAGCTCCGCCGCCGCTCACGCCCGAGCAGCGCCGCGACCTGATCGGCTACCTCAGGCACCCCACCCAAGTTCCTCTGCCGCCGGAACCAGCGGAGAACCACTTGCCATGAGGATCAATCCGGCGGGAAAGGTCCGCGTGGAAGGCGACCTGGCGCACCGGATGCGTCTGGCCGTCAAGTGCCTCGACAGAGCCACGCCCGACGTAGTGTGGAACGGCCTCTTGGCGGGTGAGCCACTGCGCCCACCGGCCGAGGACGGCTTGGCCAACATGCGCGTGCTGGACCGCATTGCCCTGGCGGCCCGCCGGCACGAGGATACCCACTAATCGCTTTTTCAGTGGCGGGCGTTGGCGGCGGCGGTAGGCCCTGGCTCGATCGCCCTCCATCGCCAAGCGTACTTGACAGCCGCATGCGCGGCGGTTATCTTTGATCTTTGTGGATCATAAGGAAACGATATTGCACATTATGCAACAAAAGCCAACCCCCGGCAAAGCGCCGATTCAGAGCCTTGATCGTGGGTTGGAGTTGCTTCTGGCCGTTGGCGCGGCTGGCAGGCAGTTGTCGCTCAACGACTTGACCCGGGTTCTCGGCGTCGACCGCAGCAGCGTCCATCGCCTGGCCACGACGCTCAAGATGAAGGGATTCTTCGTGCAAGATCCGCGTGATAAAACGTACCGCTTAGGTCCGGCGATCCTGCAGCTCGCCGGCCAGTTGCAGCAAAACGACAGCTTGGTCCAATCGGCACGGGAAGTACTTCAGAATTTGGCGCGGCGAACGCGAGAGACCGCCCACCTGGGTGTTCGCGAAGGCACCACGGTGGTGTTTCTCGACCATGCGCGAGGCGACCAGGCACTGAGCGTGGCAAGCCGGTGCGGAGAGGTCGCCCCGTTGCACTGCACGGCGATCGGCAAGGCGCTGATCGCGGATCTGGCGCTGCCGCAACTCGAAGCGCTCTATGAACATGAAGCGGCCGAGTTGCCCGCCAAGACGTCCAAGACCATCCGAAAACTGTCGCAACTAGGGGCGGAGTGCGACCGGACGCGGCGACGGGGCTTCGCTACCGACGACGAGGAGCACGAAGAAGGCGTTCGCTGCGCGGCGGCGCCGATTCGTGACGCGACGGGCAGAACCGTCGCCGCGATCGGGATCTCCGCCCCGGCCAGCCGCTTGCCGAAGCAGCGGTTGGCGAGCTTTGCCCAAAGTGCCCTTGATGCCGCACACGAAGTCAGCGCCGCGCTCGGCTATACTTCCCTAGAACCATGAATAATTACGGGATAGGAGAACAACTATGAATGAAGACATCACGCGGCGCGCGTTTCTGTCGGAAACAGGCAAGTTGGCCGGCGGGGCAGCCGGGGGACTGGCGGCCGTGGGGCTGACGGCAAGTGGGCTGGGGCTGGCACAGCCGCGGAAGGCGTCGGCGGCTCGGTCGGCCAACGAGAAGCTGGTCATCGGCCTGGTGGGTTGCGGCTACATGGGCCGGGCCAATCTGCGCGATTTTCTCCGCGTGCCGGAGGTTGAGGTGGCCGCGGTGTGCGACGTCGATTCCCGCCGCCTTGCGGAGGCGCTGGAGGACGTCCAGAAAGCGGAGCGGAATCCGGGCAAGGTCGAAACCTGCCGCGATTTTCGCCGACTGATTGACCGCAAAGACATCGACGCGCTGGTCGTCGTATCGCCCGATCACTGGCACGCCTACATGGCGACCGCCGCCATGCGGGCGGGTAAAGACGTCTACTGTGAAAAGCCGCTGGCCCACAGCATTCGGGAAGGCCGGGCCATCGTTCAGGCGGCCGAAAAGTATCATCGGGTCGTGCAGATCGGCACGCAACAGCGCAGCGGAACGCACTTCCAGAAGGCGGTTGAACTGGTCCAGAGCGGCGTGTTGGGCAAGATCCACTGTTGCCGAAGCTGGATCTGCGAGAACAACGCCCCCCAGGGACTTGGCAACCCGCCCGACGGCGATCCGCCCAAAGAGGTCGACTACGACCAGTGGCTCGGGCCGGCGCCCAAGCGGCCGTTCAATCCGAACCGCTTCCATTACAACTTCCGCTACTTCTACGACTACGGCAATGGGCTGATCAACGATTGGGGTACGCACCTGCACGATATCATCCTGTGGGGCATGCAAATCCCCGCTCCTCTCTCGGTTCAAGCGGCGGGCGGCAAGCTGGTGCTGAACGACAACACCGACACGCCCGACACCCTGGAGGCGGTCTTCGACTTCGGCGAGTTCATCTACGTGGCGTCGGTCCGCCGCGGAAACGCCCAGAGTCTGCGCTATACGCTGGGCGGCGACGGCAAGCTGGTCAACCACGGCCACGGCATGCAGTTCGAGGGGACGAACGGCACGCTGTTCGTCGACCGCGGCGGCTGGGAGTTGTTTCCCGAAACGGAGGACGGCCGTGAGCGCGCGCCGGCCCAAAAAAGCGGCGGCAGCGACCAGCACTATCCGCACGTACTCAACTTCCTGGACTGCGTGAAGACCCGCCGGCAGCCGATCAGCGACGTGCTCAGTGGTCATCAGGCCACAATGATTTCCCACCTGGCGAACATCGCCTACCGCACCGGCCGCAAGATCCACTGGGACGCCGACCAAGAAGTCTGCACGCACCATGACGGCAAGCCCGACGTCGAAGCCAACGCCTACCTGTTTCGCGAACCGCGGGCCCCGTGGAAGCTCGAACTGTGAGCGTCCGCTCATCCGAGAAAGGAAGATTGAATGTCGCTGAACACGCCAACCGATCGGAGTTCCACGTTCTTGGAACGAATCTCGCGCCGCATCATGTTGGCGACGACGGGGGGCATGTGCGGTCTCGCTTTGCCCACGTTTTTGCAGTTGCAAGGTTCGGCGGCGGCAGATTATGATGCCGGCGCGACATGGAGCAATCGGATCGAAATGAAACTGCGGGAACGCAGTCATCCCGCCGCCTTCCCGCTGATTCATGGTGAGAAGGTTTTGATTCTACAACCGACAGGATCCGTGAAGCCGAATCGGCCATGGGTGATCTACTTCCCCACCCTCATTCCTTGGCTGGTGGATAACCTGGAAAGGGCCAACTCGCCGTTGAGTAACGTAGTCGAAGATCTGCTCGATCACGGCTATTATGTCTGTGGCATTGACGCCGGGGAAAATTACGGACGAGCCGCGGCGGTCGAGAGTCACGAGGCCCTCTACGCCTACATGCGAAAGCACTACGCGGTGCGGGCGAAAGCCAATCTGTTGGCCCAAAGCCGCGGCGGCCTGACCGCCTACAATTGGGCCAGCCGTTATCCACAGCGGGTACGGTCCATCTACGGGATCTATACCGTCACCGATATGCGCACTTATCCGGGGCTGAAGGAGGCGGCGTCCGCTCACGGCATTGATCTGCTCACCTTCGAGCACTGCTATCGCCAATACAATCCCGTCGATATTCTCAGCCCCTTGGCCCGCCACCAGGTTCCCATCCGTCAGGCGCATGGCCAAGCCGACAAGCCCGTGCCTTACCGGGAGAACGCCTTGACTCTCGCGGAAAACTACCGGCGGCTGGGCGGCAACATCACCCTGGTTCCGCTGCCGGAACGCGGGCACGAGGAGGTTCCGGAGTTCTTCGTGGCCAAAGATATTTTGGCCTTCTTCGATTCCGCCGGGCCGCTCTCGCTCCATCCAGAAAACCCCCACTACTTCCTCTTCCGGGACAAGCCGGCCATCCTGATTACGTCGGGCGAACACTATGGCGCGGTGCTCAATCAGGACTTCGATTACAACCGGTATCTTGACGAACTCGCGGCCCATGGCCTGAACTTGACGCGCGCGTTCAGTGGGACGTACGTCGAGCTGCGGGGGGTGATCGAATTCGCCCGCAACACGCTTGCGCCAAAAGAGGAGCGGTTCCTGTGCCCCTGGGCGCGCAGCGACCAGCCAGGGTATGCCGGGGGCGGGAACAAGTTCGACCTGTCGAAGTGGGACGACGCTTACTTCCGCCGGCTCAAGGATTTTGTCGCCCAGGCGGGCAAACGGGGAGTCGTCGTCGAAATGAATCTCTTCTGCCCAATGTACGCGGAGACGCATTGGAAGCTCAGTCCCCAGAACGCCGCGAACAACGTCAACGGCCTGGGGAACTGCGGCAAAGATGAGGCGCATACGCTGGACAAGTCCGCCGGTCTGTTGGAAGTCCAGGAGAAAATGACGCGGAAGATCGCCGCCGAACTGGCCGAGTTCGACAATCTCTACTACGAAGTCTGCAACGAGCCGTATTTCGGCGGCGTCAGCATCGAATGGCAACACCACATGGTCGACTGCCTCGTCGCCGCCGAGAAGGATCTGCCGTCCAAGCATCTGATTTCGATGAACATCGCCAACGGCAACCGCAAGGTCGAGCGGCCGCATCCGGCCGTTTCCATCTTCAACTTCCATTACGCCAGTCCGCCGGACGCCGTGCCTGAGAACTACTCCCTGAACAAGGTCATCGGCGACAACGAAACCGGGTTCAAGGGAACGGCCGATGCTCCCTATCGGCGCGAAGCCTGGGAGTTCCTGCTGGCCGGCGGCGGCCTGTTCAACCATCTCGACTACTCCTTTGCCACCGGCCAGGAGGACGGGTCGTTCGAGTATCCCTCGACGCAGGCCGGCGGTGGCAATCGGGGGTATCGCGGACAACTGAACGTACTTCGGGAGTTCCTCGCTGGCTTCGAGTTCCTGCGCATGAAGCCCGATGCCGCAGTGGTCAAGAACAAGCTCCCCAAGGACGGTCGTTGCTACGCGCTCGTGGAGCCGGGCAGGCAGTACGCCGTCTACGTGAACGGAATTCTGAGCGGCGACATGTCGCTTGACTTGCCGGAGGGGAACTATCGGGCCGAATGGATCGATGTGCTCACCGGCCAGGTCGCCGCCCTACATGACGTGAAATCGTCGGGCGGCGTCACTTCGATTCCCACGCCAAAATACACCAGCGAGATCGCCCTGCGGGTGATGCACGCGCGTTAACGGAGAGTGGCCGGGGCGCTACTGCCTGGATCGGAAGTGTTTGCGTCTGGTTGCAAAAGAATGTGCTTATCAAGGAGAAATGTACATGCTGTCCATTCTCGGCCGTGAAAATCGATTCTGCGACGGGGTCTCGCGGCGACGTTTCTTAAGGATCGGCGCCTTGGGACTCGGCGCCGGCGCGCTGACGCTGGCGGACATCTTGCGGGCCGAGGCCCGGGCCGGAACGCGATCGCACAAGGCAGTGATCAACCTGGTTGAGCGCGAAGTCATCCGCGAGCTGGTCTGAATAAAAGCAAAAGCAAAAGGAACAGGCATGCCCACGGTGCTCATCTCGCCCGAAGCGTTCTTGAACCAGCCGGAGGCGTCGTACGCTCGACGGCTGCGGGACGCCGGTTTCGACATCCGCTATCCGAAGAACTCAACGTTCACTCGCGGGTTGGGGCTGGAAGACGAAACGATCTCCGAACTGACAGACGCCGCCGCAGTCATCGCCGGTGGCGAGCATTATTTCACTCGGCGAGTGATCGAAGCCTCGCGCAGCCTGCGAGTCATCGCCCGATCCGGCGTCGGGTTTGACCGCGTGGACATCGCCGCGGCGACCGAGCGAGGCGTGGCGGTGACGATCACGCCGACCTCAAACCATGAAGCGGTCGCCGAGCACATGCTGGCGATGCTGTTGGGCGTGACGAAGAACGTCGCGCTCAACGACCGCACCCTGCGAGCCGGTCGCTGGGCGCAGACACTGAGCGCTCCGGTACGCGGCCGCACGATCGGGTTGGTCGGACTCGGCCGCATCGGCAAGAGCGCGGCGGTTCGCTGCGCGGCGCTCGACCTGCGCGTCATCGCTCACGAGAACTTTCCCGACCAGGAGTTTGTCGCGAAGCACGGTATCGCCCTCGTCGAGATGGATGAACTCCTCGCGCAGTCGGATTTCGTCAGCCTGCACTGCCCTTTGAACGGCGCGACACAAAGGATGTGCGATGCGGCGTTCTTCGCGCAGATGAAACCCGGCAGCGTGCTGATCAACACGGCGCGCGGCGGCTTGGTCGTCGAAACGGACCTGCTTGCGGCGCTGCAATCCGGGCATCTGTCGGGCGCTGGGCTGGACGTCTTTCAGCACGAGCCCATGTTGCCGACCAACCCGCTGTCGCAGCTCGACTGTGTGGTACTCAGCCCGCACCTGGCCGGGACCGACACACGCAGTTCGGAAGATATGGGCCTCGAATGCGCGAACTGCATTGTGATGCTCAGCCGCGACGAGTGGCCTGAAGGTGCGGTCGTCAACGCCGACCTGCGTCCGCGCTGGAAGTGGTCTAATGGAGGCGAGACGCTGTGATACCCAACATCATAACAATGACTCACTTCACCTTGGCCACGCGTGACGTGGCGGCGACCCAGCGATTTTTTCAAGCCGCGTTCGGCTGGCGGGCGGCCAAGCATCACACCAATGTCCCCGCCGAGCTGGAGCCGGCGTGGCTGGAGATTGCTCCGGGACAGGAAATGCACCTGCTCAAGGTGTCCAACTTCGACCCTTCGCCGTTCGAACGCGAATACGGTCGGCACATTGCCCTGTTACACCCGAAGCAGGATATTCCACTGGGACGCCGACCAAGAAGTCTGCACGCACCATGACGGCAAGCCCGACGTCGACAACGAGGAAACACCACTCCAGACGAACAGGAAATATGCGATGCTCGACATCACCTTCGGCGGTCGCGGTCAGAATCGTGCCCGAGTCTCCCGGCGGGGCTTCTTACGAGTGGGGACCATGACGCTGGGCGGCCTGACATTGGCGGACGCTTTGAAGCAGCGGGCCGCGGCGGCAACCGCCGGCCGGCCCAGCAACAAGAAGTCGGTCATCTTCTTCTGGCAGGACGGCGGGCCGAGCCACATCGAGACGTACGACCCGAAGCCGGAAGCTCCCAGCGAATTTCGCGGCCCGTTCGGGGCCATCGCCACCGCTGTGCCGGGCGTGTTTATCAACGAGCTTTTCCCAAAGCACGCCGCGATCATGGACAAACTGAGCATAATACGCTCGGTCTGCCACGACAACGGCGATCACTATACCGCCCAAAGTTGGGTGTGGACCGGCTACTTCGGAAGCACCAACACAAACCCCGCGCCGATGTATCCCAGCGTCGGCTCGATCATTTCAAAGGTCCGAGGGCCGAACCAGCCAGGACTGCCGCCGTACGTGGCGATCCCCCCCGGGCGGTATCTCAACATGCGCCCGGGCTATCAGACTGGCGCCTACCTGGGCGTGGCGACGAACCCGTTCTGCGTTGACGCCGATCCCAACTCGGACCACTTCCAGGTGCAGAACCTCGAGTTCCCCGTCGGCATCAACCCAGGTCGGGTCGTCGATCGTCAACGCCTGTTGACCGGGTTGGATCGCATGCGCCGCACGGTGGACACGAGCGGCCAGATAGACGGCATCGACCGGTTCAATCAGATTGCCTTCGACCTGATCAGCAGCGGCCGGGCCCGCAAGGCGTTCGACGTCAGTCAGGAAGACGCTCGGCTCCGCGACCGTTACGGCCGGAACTCGGTGGGCCAAGGCGCCTTGTTGGCTCGCCGGCTGATCGAAGCGGGCGTGACGTTCGTCTCCATTCACACCGCGGAATGGGACAATCACAGCAACATCGAGCCTGGCATGAAGAACCACGCCGCCTCTCTCGACCCCGCCGTGGCCACGCTCGTCGAGGATCTTGCGCAACGCGGCCTGTACGACGACGTGATCGTCCTGGTGATGGGCGAGTTCGGCCGTACTCCGCGGGTCAATGTGAATGCTGGCCGCGACCACTGGAGCAACGCCTTCTCGGTGCTCTTGGCCGGCGGAGGAATCCAGCCCGGCCGGATCGTCGGCAAAACGGACGACAAAGCCGCGTGGCCGATCGAGCGACCGGTCAAGCCCGCGGATGTGCTCCACACCGTCTACCAGCTTCTGGGCGTGGACACCACGATCCATTTCCTGAACCGCGCCGGCCGCCCGATCCCCATCCTTAACGAGGGCGAGCCCATCGCCGAACTGCTGTAGCCGGGTTTCGTATCCGGTGACACGTCCAGCCGGTAGCAGGGGTAACGGAGGGATCTATGACCATCGAATACAAACTGTGCGAGTTGGGAATTGAATTGCCGCCCCCGCCGCCAGCCGTAGCGGCGTATCGGCCCTGGTCTCGCACAGGTAATCTGGTGATTACCTCCGGGCAATTGCCTTGGAAGAGCGGCAAAATCGCCTACGCTGGCCGGCTCGGCGAGAAGATCAGCGTTGAAGAAGGATACCAAGCAGCCCGGCTGTGCGCCATCAACGCGATCGCGCAGCTCAAGAATGCCGTCGGCAATTTGGAGCGCATTGCGCAAATTGTTCGTCTGGAAGGTTTTGTCCATTGTGCCCCAGGTTTTCGCCGGCACCCCGACGTGCTCGACGGCGCGTCGCACCTGTTCGAGCAGGTGTTCGGCGAGCGGAACAAACACTCGCGTCTGGCGCTCGGTATCTCCGACATGCCGCTGGACGCGGCCGTACAGTTGACGGTGATGGCAGAGATAGTGGACGAGTCGAACCGCCGCGCCAGCGTGGAAAGTAGGGAACAACTCAGTTTCGCCGAACCGTAGGGTGGGCACCGCCCACCAACCCGACGCGCGCCGGAAAACACGAAACCAGACCATAACTGATGTAGGATCATGTGAGTATGACACAGCAGATGAAGATGAACGCGGACACATTCGTCGATACGTTCAAGCGTGAACGGGCGTCGGCGATTCTTCGGACCAACGACGAGGAACTGGCACGGCGGGCAATGGAGGCGGTGGTTCGGGGTGGGTTTAGGGCTTAACTTTCACCTCAAGTTCGATGGTAGATTTTACAAAATGTCTGGTTGATTCAGAGAATGCTAGCAGAGCTAAGGTGGTTACACGTACCAGTTCTTCGTAGGTGTAAGCATCCCCCCATCCCGGCCGCGGACGGCTGGTTACGTGGCGGCGGCGCCAGCCGCCTTGACCATCGCCACAATCCCCGCGCGGATGGCCTCGGGCAAACTGTTCCAGGCGTCCACGACGGCGGCCAAGCTGCGGTTGGGCTGCGGCTGGCCCAGCCGGCGGATGACTTCGGCTTGCTCGCCTTCCGGCACTACCGGCAGGTCGCCGGCGTCTTGTTGCTCGATCGTCAGCCCGTGTAGCCGCTTGTAGCCGGTTGTTCCTTTCGTCTCTCCCATCGCGATTTTCCCTAAATCAATTGGGTTTTGTGCAATTGCCAGCCCCACTGACGATGGGTTTGGGCACTGAAGTTTTGAACATTGTACGCGCGTCGGCCCGGTACTTGGCCCGTTGCTGGGCTTGGGCGACCTCGACCGGCCGAAAGCCGATGAACGTGCCACAGCGCCGGCAGTTGGTTCGAATGTGACCATCGACCGGCGGTTCGTCTAGCCAATCGCTGGGATCAACGTGGTTCAAGCAACGTTGGCCGCGGTTTGGCGCCGCGTTCATTCTTCCGGCTTTGTGGCTTGCGGCCGTAGGCGGCGCGGCCTCGCGCGCGACGCAAATAACGCTCGACCGACCGCTTGCGGCGTCGGCTCCCGCGACCGTCGCCGGCGGGGGTTGAATCCGCCGAATGGCCTCGGGGACCGCGTGCGAGCCTACTGCGGCGGTTTCGCCGGTTTTCTTACCAGGCCCATTGGATACTACTTCCGCCGCCAGCCGGGCCAAGATTTCGGGGCGATTTGCGGCCACGACCGCCCGCAATTCGTTCGTGTAGACGCCAGCCGGGGCACGGAATCGCAGGCTGCCGCGTTCAATATATAACTCCACCCCGAGGCGGGCCAAGTCAGCCACGATTCTGTCCGCTGGACTTGCCGCGGACGGCCAATTCGTCGGTGTGTGGGTCATGCGTCGCCCTCCTCGACCGCGCCGGCCGATCGTGGATTGCTTTCCGCCATATCCCTGCTTTCCACTGCGCTTGACCCGACCAACCCGACCCGAGACACCTTTTCTACGGGGAATTGGTCGGGTCCAGCGGTCGGGTTGTCGGCCGTCGCCGGCGGAACCCGACCACTCACCCGACCAGCAACCTGACCGTGGCCCCCTGAATTCTCCGATGTCGTCGGCCAATTGGTCGGGTTGGTCGGGTCTTGTGCGGTGAGGGAGGTTAGGTGCAGGTGGATAACATCGCGGCGGCGTCCCTCGACCGTTCGGCGAACGGTCAGCGTTTCCCGCGGCCGGTCAATACTGGCCAACGCCCCGCGGTCGCGTAGCCGGCGCCAAAGGGTTCGGGGCGATACGACCAGGCTTTCGCCTTGCTCGCCGGCCAGCTTTTGGGCTTCCGCAAAACTCGCCTCGGGTTCAAGGTAGAGGGATTCGCCGTCGGTCCACCCGACCCGCTTCCCCAGTGGTTCCCATTCGCAGGACGTGCCGCGGGCGTCAGACCGCCAACCCCACGCCTCTGGTGAATCGTCGGGTTGGCCGCCGTTTGGGTTGGCGACGTGGGCCCGCCCGCTGGCCACAGTCGCCCACAGCAGGCGCAAGAAATGCTGGCCGGGTTCGCTCGCCGTTTGGTGACCCGCTTGGGCTTCGGCTGCTTGGCCTAGTGCCGCCCAACCCTGACGCCACGTTTCCTCAAAGGCGTCGGCGGTCAGTGCGCCGACCTCGACCGCGAACCGCAATAGGTACAGTAGCCCGATGGCCAGATCCGCCACGATGCCTGGCGTCCGCGCGTGCTGACCTTCGGCCGCCGCGGCGTCGCGAAGCCGGGCAGTTTCGGCGGTCAGACCGGCGCGGACAGCGGCGTACTTTGGGGCCAACCAGCGCAGGTATCCAGCCAGGGCCGCCGCGTACTGCCCCTCCCGCGCGTCCCCTTGGCAGGCTGTCAGGCGGCCCTTGTCAACATCGCCCGGCCCAACCTCGGCGACAAGTAACCGCGCCCGAAGCGATTGGCCGCGCGGCACGTCTTCGCCCGTGCTGACGATCAACCCCCGCGGCGGCTTCGTGGGTCGAAGCGTACCGTCGGCACGCATGCGTTGCCGGCCCGCTTGGTTGCCTTGCGCCCGCAACAGCCGGTCGGCTTCGCGGTGGAACCTTTGCACGTCGGCGGTTGTCCCCGCAGGGGCGAAGTCATCGACGGCCAAAAGCGCGTCTTTGGCCGCGAAGGCAATGCCTTCCAAGGCGTTCCCGGTGGAAAGCCAGCTCCCAGGCAGGTGACGAGCATCCAACCCCGCGCCGTAGTGCTGTTGGGCCAAGGCAGCCAGTTCACTCTTGAAGACACCGCTTTGGCCGGCCAGGTGCAAGGCGAAGTCGATTCCCCCGAGCGGTGCCCGATAGACCGCCGCCAAGAGCGGAAAAACGATGCGCGGCGGGGCCACGTCCGAGAGACGCAAGCTGGCCCGTACCGCCTCGACCAGCGCGGCGCCCGTCGGCGGGGCCGGCAAGGCATAGCGGGCCAGCGTGTCCGACAGCCCGACCGACACGCCAGCGGCGGGACCATCGGGGCCGATCGCGCCGGACGCGTGCAAGTAGCACCATCGCCCCTCGACCTCCCGCCATCCGGTATGGCCGTAGACGATCCGCCGCGGCGCGTCGCCCGACAACAGTTGAAGGGCCGCGCGGAGGTGATCTTGAGTGGCGCGGCCAGCGTAGACAACCGCGTGCGTTCCCCAGGCGTTGACCGGCCATTGCATCCAGTGGAAGTCATCGGAATCCACCTCGACTCGCGGCAAAGGACAGCCGCCCATCAGCGACCCCTCGACCGCAAACATGTTCCGCCGCTCGGCGCCGTCGTCGTGAGTGACTTGCTCCACGATCCGCGCGTCGAAATTGCACAACGGTGATTCGACCGGCCCATCCTCTGTTTGCCGCACGCGGCAGATACAACCGGTTTCCGACGTCGTGTAACGCTCGGCTTCTTGGCTCGCCGGCGCTTCCGCGTCCCTGGCTTGTCGCAGCAAGGGCTTAATTGCCGCGTCCAGTTCGCGCATCCGCAGGCCGGCTTGACGCAACCGTTCGCGCACCGCGGCAAACTCGGCTGGATTGCCCCGCTTCAGTTGGGCCACTGCCCCGAGTAGTTCCGCGTCGCGGAACAATGCGGCCGGGCCCCCGTCCGACAGCACAGCTTCCAGCCGGCCCAGGGCCGCCGCGGCGGCTTCGTCGGCGTTCGTCACGCCGGCGGCCTTCGCAATCTCTTTGACGGCGGCAAGGGCTTCGCCGCCCGTCAGAACGCCGGGCAAATTGCCGGCGGCCAAAACGTCGTCGATGCCTTTGCCGGCGGATTCATCCCACCGTTCCAAGTCGACCGCGTACCCTTCCTTGGCCAACCCCGCGAAACAATCGAGCATGGCGCGGGCCACGTGGGCGTTGCGCCGCGCGTCGGCGTCCAGCGCCACGCGAACGCTCTTGGCCCCCAGGGCTTTCAGCGATGGCAGGCAGGCACGCCAGCCGGCCGCGCTCGGGGCGCCGATCGTCGGCACGCCGGAGAGCGCCGTCGCGACGTCGGCCTTTAGCTCGCCTTCGGTCAGGCGCACCAACTCCACCGGGCCGACGATCCCGAGCGGAATATGGGCGGGCGCGCCAGGACCGGGGCCACCGTGCTTGGTGCTCGACACATACACGTATTTGGACTTGTCGCCGTTGCTGGCGTCGCGCCGCACCTTGAAGGCGACGATCCGGCCGGCGGGATCGCGGATGGGAACCAGCATTCCCTCGGGACCGGCCAACGCCGGACCTCGCTTGGTGCGGATGAAGCCGGGCACGCGCTCGTATAGCGAGCCTTCGCGAAGGGCCATTAGCAACAACGTGGCCGCCCCCTTCCGTTCGGCGAAGGAGTAGGAACGATAGCCGCGGCGGTCAATCTCGACGTCGGTCAGGCCTCGCTGGCGGAGCGTAGCGCGGTGCTTGTCGTTCAAGGGTAATTGGTCGAGCAACAGGCGATACGCGCGGTCCAACGTGTCCGCGTCGGCCTTTTCGACCGCTGCGCCGCTGGCGGGGCCGATGGGTGGCGACTTGCCCGCCGACGCCTGGCGCCGGTGGCCGGGGTGGACGTAGCCGTTACCGTCATCGCTACCATTCGCCGCGCCGATGCGATGAATGTAGACCGGCGCGCCGCTCTTGTCGGTCTTGACCTTGTGGGCGCCGTCCGCTTTACGACGGCAGGCGACCAAGACGCCATCGGCCGAAACTCGGCACCAATCGCCCTTTTCGCAAATGGGACAGGGATTACTTTTGCTGACCTTTTGCCAGTTAGGGCTAGGGTTGTTAGAATTCATGGTGGAAAGTTACTCCTGCCTTGGGCCGGCCGCACGTCGAAAGCGCCGGCCCTTGGCGTTATGGGTTTGGGGGGAGGGGCGGCGGTCAGGCGATGCCGGCACGTTCCAACTCGGCCTCTGCCGCGGCAATCGCGCGGGCGCGTTGCTTCGGCGTGCGGACGGGGGCCGGTTGGCCGTGCGCCGCGGCGGTCGTTCCCGCAACGAACCGCTCCAAGGCTTCGTGCGTCGTGTAACGCCGGCCGCCGGAGACGAGGGTTTCGAGGCGGACGCCGCGGACGCCTTTTAGCACCCAGCGCCAGACCGTTGAAAGGTGGGGCCGGCCGGGCAATAGCGCCGTGGCCTCGGACAGGGAAAGGGGGGTTTCGTTCGCCAGGTCAATCGCCATGACAATCCTCGCAGTGAGTTGGATGGAACCAAGGTCAACTACGATGAATTGTGCGGGCGAACTACGGAGTGTAGTTCGGAGTGAACCTAGGAAGTGGTTCGGAGTGTAGTCCGTCGTGCCAAGCAGTCAGCACGCCGCCGGCCGTGTTATCGTACGCGGCGATTGTTTTTTCTTCGTCGCGCCGTTTTCGGTGGTAGTGTTTTCTCGGCCGGCAGGTGCGTGAGCAAACGCCCCAGGCCACGCCTTGTTTCAATCGTCAGCCCAAGCGGGCGAATTGCCGCACGTAGCGCGCTGACGGCATCATGCACCGTGCCATCGGATGGTCTCTTTGCGACACCGTGATTCTCCCAGACCGCGCGGATGGCATCGTCGCACAACGGAACGTCGTGGTTTTCGGCCAGTTTCTTCAAAATGGCCCAGTTAAGTTGCGAGCGCGACAAGTCCACACTTCCGGCCACGCCTTCGCGCTCTACGGTGCGACGCGCGTCGTAGAAGAGTAATCCCAAGTATGAGCTTCGGTGGAAAGCGGGTGGTGATTCCGGCGGCAAGGCGGCGCCGGCCTCGCGTGCGGACCTCTCTGGCGACTCTTGCTTCGCCAGTTGAACGGGCGCGGGTGTTCCCGCGAAATAGTCGTCGTTGGCCAGCGCCGCAAGCTCTTTGAAGGCGTCACGCACCCAGTTCAAGCCTTGGTGGAACGTGCGCCAGCCCGGATCATGCTCCTTTTGGTAGACGAGCCACTTCGATGCCCATGCCTGAACGGTTGGAAGGTATGACGGTTCTGTTCGCTCGCAGAGGCTAGGTTTGTGGTGCGCGGCGGACCAAAAGATGACCCGTTTTCCGCCTGCGATTGTGTTCGGAGTGCCTGTCACGTTTTGACATGGGTTCAAAGTTAGGGTATCGCGACTGATAGCTGGCGGGTCGCCTGGGTCTGGGGAAAACGGGGTTAAACCGAACGTCCGCACCACATCGGCCGCCCACGGGCAGAATTCGTCGTAGTAAAACCGTTCGGCGGCCCCTAGCACATCTTCACCGATTTCGCCCTCGATTTCCTGCCATTTTTTCAGAATGGTCGAAAGCCGTGTTTCCAACTCGGCAATTGCGTCGGATCGTGGCAACACGTCAGCGGAGGCTTTATGTCGCGCTGTCGGCGATTTCTTTTCTAAATCGCGTTGAGCCAGGATCAGTCTCCATGCTTCGACCGACGCGCCGAAGGGGTGGAAAACGAAAGCCGAATCGTGATCGTCGATTGCCGTTTCGCTGACCCACGCGGTGCCCATTAGATGGCTGAACACAACCAACGTCCAGAAGGCGGTGGGGTCGTGGACCGTCTGAATTCCGTCGACCAACCCATCGGCCAACACAATTGCACCGGCGTCGCTCGCGCGCCGTCGGAACGTCTTGACGACCTCAACATCGCCGGAGGCCGGACCATAGAGGAAGAATCCGACACGCTCGACCACGCCCGACTGTCTGGCAAAAGCGCCGGAGCCTAGGCCGTGAAAGGAAACGTGTTGCGGCTGGAAAAGGGCGCGGGAATCGGCTCCGATGTAAAAGTTCTTCGGGCCGCCGGCTGGGATCATCGCGCGCGGCACGGCGACTTGGCCATCGTCGCGAACGTACTTGCTGCCGACGGCGTAAATCCGCAAGCGTGTGTTGCCGTGTCTCGCCAGGGCCAGAGAAAATGCACGCAGCGATTGTTCGGCGTAACGAGAACGGCGCGAACCAGCGGGCGGCGTCTTGGCGCGTCGGCCGCCGCGTTCGGTTTCCAGTTTGGCGCGGGCCTTCGCGAGAATCGCCGTCAATTCTTCCCGGCTCGCTGGCGGCGAAGGGGTATTGCCTCCGCGTTCGTCTTTGCCGGTTCCCTCGGCAAGCGCCAGCATCGTGTCGATCGTCAGGGCCGAGGCGAGGAAGAGATTGTTGATGAGTGAGAATTGATAACGGCCGACTACGATCGGCTCCGGCTTCAACGTCTTATGCAGGAACCACAGCCAATACTTATGCCCGCCCGAGTCGCGTTGCCGCCATTCACTCACCCCCCCCTCAAAGCCCGACTCAAGGAGCAACCGCGCGGTTTGGCGTGCAAGCGGCTCGAACAGTTGGGCGCACTTTGCGCATTCGATTCGTTCTTGAGGGTCCACGACTTTTTGGCCGATGTGAGCGCGACGGCACCAGTACCACGTCACCAGCCCGGCGAAACACCGGTCGTCCCACCGGTCCATTGTCTCGTGGAAAAGCTGGGGCGTGCAATCTGTCGTTGTGACATCGAACGAATCTTGAATTGCCAAGTGCTCTGGAATGATGTGCCGGTCGATGCACGGGAAATCGGTGTGGTCAATTGGCCCTGTGGCCAGAACGTGCTGGAACCACGGGTACTTGGTCGCGCCGTCGTTGAATTGGGCGCGTAGCGTTTCAAGGCTGGCGCGAAGCGCGGCGCGCGGTGTCGGGGCGGTGAAGTCTAGCATGGGTCCTACCTTGAACCGGGCCAGCCGGCGCGGCGGCGCGAAAGGCAGGAGAAGGCGGTCGCCGCGGGGGCTGGATTCTTGGGCCGCCGGACGTAGCTAGTGCCTGTCGGAAAATCCGCTTGGCCCGTATTTTCCCGGCAACTTTTGGAAAAAATCTCCGCGAAGATGGCAACCTTTCTCAACCTGGCGTGTAGAATACGCGGGGTTTTGGTTGAGACA
>Ga0307373_10001776_pt1 | contig 40101 bp, 31 predicted proteins | sample OX2MG_FD_202534 | JGI IMG/M metagenome (GOLD analysis project Ga0307373, IMG submission 202534) | Soil microbial communities from Risofladan, Vaasa, Finland - OX-2 | ecosystem: Environmental > Terrestrial > Soil > Coastal area > Acid sulfate soil | place: Finland: Risofladan, Vaasa | collected...
TCAGGTCGGGGTTTCTCGGCTTGGCGAATATCAACTTCGAACGGTGCGCCCGTATTGATTTTGTCCGGCGCATGAGCAATGTCTTTCACTCTTGCTCTTGCGGTTTTAGGCCCCGAGGCTCTAAAATCATTGGGGCTGGAAAGTTGTCTGAACCGATCCGGTAAGTGTTCCGCCGGGTCTTCTGGCCGGAAAACCCATGCGGAGAGGTGTCCGAGCGGCTGAAGGAGCACGCTTGGAAAGCGTGTTCACGAGCAATCGTGACGTGGGTTCGAATCCCACCCTCTCCGCCAGACTGTCCTTTGTCCCGTTGCCGCAATGCTGCTCAAGGTTCCGTGCACTTAACGTTAGGGAAGCGGACGGAACCGGTCACTACCCATTCTGGTTCGGGCGACCGGATCTGCCTCCGTTTTTTGCACGCGAAAGATCAGGTCTACGGCAATTCCTGGGCTTTATTGAACCCATCCCTGCGGTTTGTGCGACCGAGCTTGTCTCTGCGGATTGAGATTTATCACCGGCGGCGGCACGTACGGCTCATAGTCTTGGTACATGGTTCGCTCGGGCCTGGGCAGCTTCTTGGGAAGCGGAAAGATTAAGGTTGGGAGTGGGGTCTGCTTGAAATCGAAGCAATCTTTCATGTCGTCGGCGTGAGCGTCGCGCTGGGTTAAAGGCGGAAGGTCCCAACGGTCTTCGATAAACCTCAACATCGAGGTGAAGTCGTAGGTGAAATGCGAGACATAATCGGCTTTTGCATAGGGAGAAATAATGAGGGTGGGAACTCTCGGCCCGTATCCGAAAGCATCGACGATGGGCGGCGGGACGTGATCGTAGAACCCTCCATAGTCGTCCCATGTCAGAAAAACGACACTGTCCTTCCAATAGGGACTCTCCATCAACGCATTGATGATGTTGGTTACGTACCACATTCCCCTCGCGACGGGCGCCAGCGTCTCCGGCGGATGCTCGCTATCTTCGAAAATCGGAACAATCCAGGAGACTTCCGGGAGCGTTCCGGAACGCAGATCCTGGAAGTATTCCTTTAAATCCACCAGGTTTTTCATCCGGTTTGGGTCTTCGCGAATAGCCTTAAATCCCGCGAGCGGATTCCAAAGAGAAAATGCCTTCGGCTCGCCGAACCATAAGGACGGTATTACGCCGTATGAGTTACGATCAGCAGTCATCGGCCGGGTTTCAACGTAATACTTCCAGGAGACGTGCCCGCGTGAAAACGAATTGACGATAGAAGCAAAACTGAAACCACCCCGTTCGCCCAAAACCTCTTCGATTTGTTTGATGCTGCCGAGTCCGCCAATCAGCCCTCCAGACTGGGCGGCAACAGAATAAAGGTGATTGGTCAGACTCTCGCTCATCTCGGAGGAGAAGAAGCGATCGCAGAGAGTATAGTGCCGCGCGTATGCCCAGTAGTTTGGAATATCCCGGTCATCCAGATATCCCATCGTGAAGGGTGATCCTTCCGCCCACACAAACCCGTCCATCCTGCCGTTGTTGTATGCAGCGTGTTCGTTGCCCCACCCGTGATGCAAATCGTAGATGGGCTCACCCTTGGGCATGTGAAACGGCTTCACGCACCGGCGGCTCCCGGGCAAGACAGGAATACAGGTCGAAGGCGGAAAACCGTCCGCTCCGGGGAAAGTCCCAAAATAGCTGTCAAAACTATGATTCTCCTGAATGATCCAGATCACATGTTTGATCTTCTGCATTCCGGAGTCCGCTTTGGGAAGCGACGCCTTTTCAGATTGGCTGGCCGCTGTCGGCATAGGTCCGGAGAGCGGATTCTTGCGGGCGCTTGCACACGTGGCAATGACGACGCACATCAGGACCAGGGATAGCTTCGTTCGCATCGGGCTCACCTCGCTTACTGGGTGGAGTGTTTTCCAACAACAGGTCCTTGTATTCCGCCGAACTGCAGACCGCGGACTTCAAGAAACCACAGCAATCTCTGCGGTGTCGTCCGGCGATGCATTTTGGCACAAACGACAATAAAAACTCAACTTCCCGTACTCGTTCACATGATTGGTGGCACTTTTGAGATTGGCTCGGAACTCTATGTAGCTTATAGCCAAAGGACTCCGGGCACGCATTGCTTTCGAGGCCAAAGGAAGCTGAGGAAATGACGCGCCGGGGAAGGCACGGAAAATCAAGCTTGGGAGGGAACGCCAGGGCCTTCCAGCGCGCTTGGAAATCCTGCCTGCGGCGGGATTTCCACATTCCTTCAGCCTCGACGGCGGGGCAAACCCATCGGACCGAATGTCACCCATCATTCTGAACGAATACAGGATTGGCCGGGGATATTGTGCGGGCAAGGGTCGTGAGCATTTATCAAATAGCCGCGCGCCGGCAAGATTGCTTCTAATGATGGGCGGATTATGGTATTTTCGGTTAACAGTTTAGGGCACTAACGCTAGAACATTGATCGCAAGAAGAAAATGTTAGTTAATTCCACGAAGGAGCATTCACACATGAAGAGAGCGATAAACCTGCTACTTATTTTTCCGCTGGCCCTTGCCATTTCAATTCCGGCCTTTGCCAGGTCCCGGAAGAAAGGCATCTCGGCCAGCCCGAAGGAGCATACCTATTACGGAGATATCAGCGATTCCAACTGCGGTGCTCACCACAAGATGCCGGCCAATCCGCGGCAATGCACCTTGGAATGTATCAAACACGGTGCAAAATACGTGTTTGTCACTCGAGGGAGAGCTCTGATGGTCGAAAACCAGAATGATCCCAAACTGGAACAATATGCCGGCGAACACGTGAAGGTGACCGGTACGAAGACCTCTGACCATAAGGGTATTACCGTGGCCAAGATCGTAAAGGTAATCCGCAGAAGAAGGAAACCCAAAGCTTAAGTTTTCGAAGCGACTCGAATTTGATCACAGCCTGAAACCCAATCATTCAAAGCGTTCCATCCCCAACCCCCGGCATCTTGCCGGGGGTTCGGTTGCGAAGGGGAGTAACTATTTTGGCGAGGCCCAGGTCATCAAGCTTTCAGGAATAATGCCCTGAGTTTTGCGGGACCATTACACTTTGCAGGATTTGGGCCTCGATTAAACTGGGCCAGATCAGCTATTTCAGGCCATCGAGATACGCCCTGAGAGCTTTCACGTCTTCCGGGCTGAATTGAAAGTGCGGCATGCCGCCGGCGTCCATCTTGGGCAGTGGATGCTTGAACAAATTATCGAGCTGTTCTTCTGAAAACGTTTGACCTATGCCGATCAGGCGTGGGGCGAATGAGGTTCCCACCGCGCCTTCGCCGTGGCAGGCATAGCATCCGTGGGACTGGAACATTTTACCCCCTTCCGCCTCAATCGGGCTAGGCGGCGCGCTGGCCTCCGCAGCCTGGGTTGGTGCTCCGCCGGCCATTTGCGGCTTGAACGGCTCGTTCATGAACTGTACTTCCATCCGATGCTGCTGGGCCAATTGCATCGCAACGTCCTTGTTGTGGGAATCCTGGTAGTAACTGTAGGCGCCCAGGGTGATCAGTGCCAGGAAGATGACCGAGAAAGTGCCGACGGCAACGGGTCGCCGCCTGGGCCTACGTTCCAGTCGGCGATCGATGAAAGGAAGGCCTATAAATAGAAAAACAATGATGGCAGGAATTACCACGATCCGGAGGAATTCCGCCTGGCCGTGCCAGATCTTCAGCCACTCAAAGAGGGACCGATAGTACCATTCCGGACGCGGCAGAAAATGGGTGTCCGCAGGGTTGGCCAAAGGTCCAAGCGCAGCGGGAACAAAATAGGCTGCGAACCCCAGCGCCACAATCAGCAACAACGCAAATCCCAAATCCATGACCAACTGGCGCGGGTAAAAGCTTTCAGTTTGCTGCTTTGGCTTGACCGGACTCTCACTGACGGGCCCCGCCGCGCCGGCCTTGCGAAACAGGTAGATGTGAATCGCTACAAGAAGAAAAATCAGCGCCGGGATGTAGAAAACATGCAGGGCATAAAAACGCGAGACCGTCAGCGTCCCGATCTGGGTTCCGCCCCGCAATAGTCGCTCCAGGAACCCGCCGACGAAGGGCGCCTCGCTTGCAACACTCGTGCCGACTGCGGTTGCGAAGTACGATTTTTGATCCCACGGGAGGAGGTAACCCGTAAAGGCCATGCCCATGACCAGGGTGAACAGAATGGTACCGGAAACCCACAACAGTTCGCGCCTTCCCTTATAGGAGCCGTAGAGGAAGGTCTGGCTCAAGTGCAACAACACGATGATCACCATCGCGCTGGCCCCATAAACGTGAAGGCTGCGCAAGAAAGACCCGGCCGCAACGACCTTGGTTATGTAGGCGACGGTGACGTGGGCGTGGTCGGCGGAGGGAACATAATAGAGCGCCAGGAAGATCCCGGTAATAACTTGGGAAATGAAAATGAAAAGTAATCCCGACCCAAAGATGTAGGCATATCGCGCTCCGCCCGGGATGGGTTCGTCCAGCGCTTCATGCAGCAACTTGTTTAGACCCGTGCGGCGGTCGAACCAGCGGAGCAATCGGCTGTGCTGTGTTTTGCGCCCGGGTTGGGGACTATCACCTGAAGTAGATTGTGTGGACATAATCGGGATTTCTTTTATCCTACTTCCTTCTTGTAGGATAGAAGCGCCTGAAAATACTCGTAACGCACCATTAAATCGTCTTTTTCGGTCTTGATTGGCAGTGTGTCCATCCCACGCTTTGCCGGCCCTTGGATGACTGAACCATCAGGAGCAAACTGGCTGCCATGGCAAGGGCACATGAACTTGCCCTCATCCGCATTCCAGGGAACTTCGCAGCCCAGGTGCGGACAGACGGCAGAAAGCACTTCAACTCCATCGAGCGAGCCTTTCCTTTTCCCTTTGGTGACGTAAACGGGCTTCCTGGAAATTGCCTCGCGCCATCCATCGACCTGCTCGATCTTAACAATCTCTCTGACGGGAGCGGTGAGGGAAGCGTATGGGCTTCCCTTGCCCAAATCCGACCACGAGAGTGAGGTCGTCTTGGCGAAGACCGGGTAGAGCACATAACGGACCAGCGGAACGGCCAGCAAGCTCCCCATCGCAGCTGTGCCGACAGCAATCAGCCACAGAAAGAAAGACCTCCGGCCCTCTCTGATTCGCTTATCTTCAGCCGCATCATCAGGGAGGTGTGAGACCTCCGTGTTTTTTGGATCTGAATTTGTTTCCATCCGATGACTCCAGAAGTTTCCTTTTGTTTTACGTTTGACTCATCGCTACCCGTTCATTGCATTGTGGGTTGTTGACCGCCGGATTAGCGCTGCTTCTGGGAAATGGCTCAGCAGACGGCAGGCGAGAGACGGGGAGGGCCGATTTTCATTCCGACGGCTCCGGTCAGAAGGTAATTCCGATCCCAGGAATTGTTGCGGGAAGAAACCCCATCCTTCCCGTTCCCCTCAGCGGGATTCAACGACACGATGATGAAGCCAGCACGTCAGCAAAACCTTAAGAGTATCACAGCTCATCGCATTTTTACCTGCCGAGCGGCCGTGAGAAAACTTGGAAGTTGTTCTGAACTTCATAACCTCCGCGAAGGTACAACGACCGTTCGATGAGTTTCCGATGAGCGGGGGTTGCCTCTGCGCGCAGCTGTGAGGCGCCGGAAGATGGTTTACCCATAACCGGGCAGGTTGCGGCGAAGGCCTCGACATTGGGGAGCCAGATGCAGGCGCGCTGGGAGGACTTCCGCGCCGCTGCTGCGTATCGAGAATCTATCAGTAAGTTTTCAACTCACGGATTGCCGTCTGGATGCCGATACCTATCAAGTTAATGGTGACGGCTCTGACAAGAAAGATCGAAGTGTTGGTCGCGAAAGGTCGCAGATGGGTGCCTCGGCGGATTCTTGCCATCATCCCCGGTGGGTCGAAGGGGCAGGTGGTGGCAGGAACCCACGACCCTGCGCACATCCTTCCCGTCCTCGACGCGAGCCGGCTGGACTTTCTGACCTCTGCGCAAGATCGTGCGAGTGCCGGGTCTGCGGCTTGCGACACGCCGCTCTCCGGGTTTCCCACGATAAGCGTTCGAGCTCCGGAGCCGGGGCACGACAGCACGGTTTTCTTTTGGACCGCGCTCGATGTGCAGGGCTTTGACACGGAAGCTTCTGAAGAAGGTCCCCGCGAAGCACCTCGAAACCCCAGTCGGGGAGGAAGCCTTCGGTGAGAGTTCAACCCGCCCACAGCCGCCGGATAGCGGCATTACGCACTCGGTTTACCGGGGTTGCAGCCTTGTTTCTGCTGGTCTTGCTTGCGATATGTTCGGCCGGGCAGTCCCAGCAGCAACAAGCGCCCTCAACCCTCGATCCACTACCCCAGCGGTATCAACAAAACGAGGAAGACTTCCAGGCTGCTCCCCTTTCCGACCTGGCCCTTGATAATTTGAACTACGTTGCCGCTTCGGCGCAGGAAATTGAAGCGATACTGCGTAACCAACCCGGCCTGCTAGTGGAGCTGGAGCACTGGGTCGCCCGCGACGCCACCGACCACGGGCAGATGGTGGACGAACAGGGAATGAGCCAGGATGGAATTTTCGACCGTCTGGAAAGAGACCGCAAATTTCGCGCCGTGGCGACGCGCCTCCTGCAGCGTTACGGATACCTGCAGCCGGAGGTTAATCCCGACTCGCAAATGGCGCAATGGCAACAGATTGAATTGCAGGCCGAGGCAAAGCGATTACAGGAAGCGCCAACTCGTCAAGAACCTTCAACTTTCTACCGGGGCGGGGAGCAGGCCTATCCTCCTAACCGCCGCCGTCAGGGGATGAAGCCGCAAATGCCGAGGTTCGAAGGAAATCAGCCAACGCCTTCTTCCCCGCCATGGGGCCCGGCCCCGACAACACCGCAAAACCCCTGGACCAACCCTCATAGCCAGCCGCTGCTGCTCGATCGAACCGATCAAGGCCTGATCCCGCAGTCCCTCCCTCCATCAGGAAGCACTGCCAATGGCGGTCTCGGGTCGGGCGGGCTGCAGCAAGACAAATTGCCCGGCCTGAATAATTTGAGTGGGGCCAATGGCGGTTCTGCCTACGGGAACGGTCTGAACGCTTCCTCTAATTTTCCGGCATTCTCCACCCAGCAGCCTGGAGGCAATGCGAGCCGCGCCCGGATGGAGCAGGAACTCCGCGAACGCGGGGCGGGATCACCGGCTCCTCCGGAAGGAACTTTGGTGCGGCCCTGGCAATCCTCGCCCTACTACCGGCAGGCCGGCAACAGCTATGAGGAGGAGTCCTCGCGCCCGCGCATTGTTCACCGTCCTAACCCCTACTCGAATATCCCTTCGCTTTACGACCTCTACGAACAGGTGTCGCCCCACTCTCCCAAGCTCCAACGCTTTGGTATGGATGTTTTTGAGAATCCGCCGGCTGATACCGGCGAACTGCCCATGGACCTTCCCGCCGGACCCAATTACGTGGTGGGCCCCGGAGACGGATTGACAATCAGCCTGTGGGGAAGCGTTGCGGAGCGTTTGTACCGCGTTGTTGACCGCGAAGGACGGCTGGCGCTTCCGGAAGTGGGTCCCGTCATGGTGAGCGGAGAAAGCATGGGCCAAGTGCAGCAGAGGGTGCAACAGGTTTTGCGGACGCAGTTTCGGGACGTGTCCGCCGATGTTTCTCTGGCGCGGCTTCGAACCGTGCGCGTTTACGTGGTGGGTGAGGTTAAGTACCCGGGAGCCTATGACATCAGTTCGCTTTCTACCCCCTTGAACGCTCTGTTTGCAGCCGGCGGGCCAGCGGCGGACGGTTCTCTGCGCCTGCTGCAGCATTTTCGCGGCAAGAGGCTGGTCCAGAACGTCGATCTTTACGACCTGCTGCTGCACGGGGTGCAGTCGGACCTTGAGAGGCTGGAAAACGGCGACACGATTCTGGTACCGCCGGTGGGTCCGGAAGTCAAAGTGGAAGGCATGGTAAGGCGTCCCGCGAGCTATGAGCTTCACGGCGAGAAAACCCTGGCGCAAGTGCTTCAGTTGGCTGGCGGAATTCTACCCACGGCCGCCCTGCGCCACATTGAAGTGCAGCGCGTGGTGGCCCACGAAAAGCGAACGATGCTGAGCCTGGACATTCATAATCCGACAGGCTCAGCGGCGGTCAACCAGCAGCTTCTGTCGTTTGCAATCCACGACGGCGATATCATCCGGATCTTCCCCATCGCGCCGTACAACCAGGATACCGTTTATCTGGAAGGACATGTCCTGCGGCCGGGACGCTATTCATACCGTCCCGATCTGAGACTGACGGACCTGATTTCTTCCTATTCCGACCTATTGCCCCAGCCTGCAACTCATTATGCGGAAATTATCCGGCTGAATTCTCCCGACGATCACCCGAGCGTCGAGAGTTTCGACCTGGCGGCAGCCTTGGCCCATCCCAAGACCTCGCCCAAGCTTCAACCGCTTGATACCGTTCGGATCTTCAGCCGGTTTGATTTCGAGAATGCTCCTACCGTGATCGTGGGCGGGGAGGTGCGCCACCCCGGGACTTACACCACTTCAGGCGTGGCGCATGTTCGCGACGCCATCTATCAGGCCGGCGGCGTCGAGCCGGATGCCTTTCTCAATTCGGCGCAACTGGTTCACAGCCTGCCGGACGGGAAACTTACCATCATGAGCCTGAACCTCGGGGAGGCCCTTGCCGGCGACCCTCTTGAAAACGTACTGTTGCGGCCTCGCGACCGCATTCTGGTGCAGCGTAACCCCCTGAAGGCCGATCCACCCAGCGTCTATGTGGAGGGCGAGGTGCTGCGTCCGGGGCGGTTCCCCTTGACCGCAAACCTGCGCGTCAGCGACCTGGTGGGCCTGGCCGGAGGGCTGAAACGAAGCGCCGATACCGGCTCGGCCGACCTTACTCGCTATGCTGTCCAAGGTCCCGACCCCAAAATCGGAGAGCACCGGGAAGTTAGTCTGGAGGCGGCCCTCGACGGCAAGCGCAGTCAAAACCCGTTGCTACACGACGGCGATGTGCTGACGGTCAAAGCCATTCCAGGCTGGGATGATATCGGGGCATCTATCACCCTTCGCGGTGAGGTCAAGCATCCTGGAACCTACGGGATCGCTCCCGGCGAGCGGCTGAGTTCGGTGCTTGAGCGCGCCGGCGGATTTCTGCCGACAGCTTATCCTCAGGCCGCAGTCCTTGAACGCGGCGAGGTCAGAAGCCTGCAGGAGAAAAGCCGGAACGAATTAATCCAGCAAGTCGAGCAAAGTGCCACGGAGGTTAAAGTCTCCATCAACGAAAGCGCCGCCGATCAGGCAGCCTTGCAGAAGGCTGCGCTCGATCAGCACAAGCAGGTTCTTGAAGCCTTGCGAAGCGCGCCTGTCACCGGGCGACTGGTCATCCATTTGCGCGAGAACCTGAAACCGTTTGCAAACTCTCAAGACGATATTCAGGTGCGCGCCGGCGACACCCTTTTTGTTCCCAAGCGTCCGGATTTCGTGATCGTCACCGGGCAGGTTTACAACTCAAACGCAATTACTTTGGAGCGCGGCAAAACGGCAGGATGGTATCTGAGCCGGGCCGGTGGAGTGACCGGGCTGGGCAACAGGAAGGCCATCTTCGTCATACGAGCGAACGGTTCGGTCGTGAGCAGTGGAGGGAACCCTTGGTGGCACGGAGACGTGCTGTCCACGCGGATGGGTCCCGGGGACACGATCGTCGTTCCTGAAAAGCCCATCGGCGGATCAACGCTTTGGAAGAACTTAATCCAGATCAGCCAGGTCGCCTCCTCGGCTGCTATCGCCGCTGCCGTTGCCACTCGCTAATGAGAGCCTCGGGAGTTTGGTCGCTGAAATTACTGATCTTGACGTCCATCATGATGGCTGGTTCTGCCGTAGGATTTGCCGGGAGTAACCCTGCGCGAAATTCGGCGGCGCCTCGCGTTGCGGCGGTCCGGCACGAGCGTGAGCAGAACTGGTGGAAACATGGCAAAAAAACCGGAACCCATGAGAAGCAAGCTGCTCAAGACTCCGGCAACACAGTCGGGTTTCCGCTGCTGAAGAATATCGCTAGGGACCAGAAGGCGATCTGGATGAGCCCCCGCCGCTTACGCCTGCGCGATGCGAACTGGCTGGTGCCTCTGGCGGGGCTGGCGGCAGCCATGCTGGCAACCGACAGCGCCACCAGCCGCCACCTTTCGAGTTCCCCAACCCGGATCGCCGAGAGCCGGACGTTTTCGAACCTGGGGGCCGCTTCCCTGATTGGAGTTGCCGGCAGCCTTTATCTCTGGGGCAAAGCCCGGCACAACGAGCATATGCGCGAAACGGGCCTGTTGAGCGGTGAAGCAGTTATCGACAGCTATCTGGCGGCGACCGCCGTCAAGGCGGCCGCGGGCCGGGAACGTCCTTATGTTGATAACGCTCAAGGGCGCTTCCGGCAGGGAGGCAGCTCGTTTCCATCCGAGCATGCCGCCGCTGTCTGGTCCACAGCGGGCATTATCGCCCATGAGTATCCGGGGCCTCTGACCAAGCTGTTTGCATACGGCCTGGCGGCAGCCGTCAGCGCATCTCGCGTGACGGGCCAAGAGCACTTTCCTTCCGACGTTTTGGTTGGCAGCGCGCTCGGATGGCTGATCGCGCACGAGGTCTATCATCAGCATCATAATCCTGAACTTTGGGGTGCCGGCTGGCAGATACCCTCGCATGAGCGCGATCGAGAGCAGGAGCGGCAGCCGGGGAACATGGGCTCGCCGTACGTGCCGCTCGACAGTTGGGTTTATCCGGAGTTCGACCGCCTTGCGGCGCTGGGCTATATCGATACCGAGTTTCTCGGCCTGCGGCCGTGGACAAGGCTCGAATGCGCGCGCCTGGTGAGCGAAGCCGCCGACCACCTTCGGGCAAAGGAGTCGGATGCGCCGCTGGCATACGGGCTGATTCGTGATCTCCAAAAGGAATTTTCCGGCGACCTTGATCTCCTCGATGGCGCTCGCAATCGCAGCCTGCATCTTGAGTCTGTTTATACGCGCTTTACGGGAATTTCAGGGATGCCCCTCCGCGACGGGTACCACTTCGGGCAAACGTTGATTAACGACTACGGCCGCCCTTACGCCGAGGGGCTGAATACGGTTACAGGCTTCTCGGGCTGGGCTACTTCCGGGCGGTTCGTCGCCTACCTGCGCGGCGAGTACCAACATGCGCCTTCTTCCCCTGCGCTTCCCCTCTCGGTTCGACAAACCATCAGCGGCGTCGATGATGGGACGCCTCTCGAGCCGGCCACCCCCTTCTCTGCGGTCAACCGTTTTCAACTTCTAGATTCCTATGTCGGGATGAATTTGGGGAACTGGCAGGTTTCCTTCGGCAAACAGAGCCTATGGTGGGGACCTGGGGAGGGAGGGCCTATGGCATTGAGCGATAATGCCGATCCCATCAACATGTTCAGGATTAGCCGGGTCAGCCCAATGAAGCTGCCTGGCTTGGCCGGCTGGCTGGGACCGGTACGCACGGAATTCTTTATTGGCCAGCTCGACGGCCACCGTTACATCTACGGCCCCTCAGGGTTTGCTCCGGCGGTCGGCAGCCTTCCCGAGCCTCAGCCTTTCATTCACGGAGAAAAATTCAGCTTCAAGCCCACTCCCAATCTCGAATTCAGTGTTTCGCGAACCACGATTTTTGCGGGGGCTGGCGTTCCCTTCACTTTGCACACGTTTTTGAAGAGTGCTTTTTCCCTAGGGAACGGTCCTTCGGGCACCCCTTCGGACCCCGGTGACCGGCGCTCCTTCGTGGACTTTACTTACCGGGTTCCCAAGTTACGGAAGTGGCTGACGTTTTATGCAGACGGCTTTGCTGAGGACGAAATATCGCCGATCGGATATGCGGACCGTTCGGTATGGCGAACGGGGATCTACGTGCCGGAAATTCCCAGGTTCCACAAGCTGGATTTTCGAGCCGAGGGCGTCTATACGGACAATCCTCTGGGAGGAAACCTCGGCCACGGTTTCTTCTATTACAACTATCGTTACCGAAGTGGCTACACCAACGACGGAAACCTGCTGGGCAACTGGATCGGCCGGCAGGGGCAAGGCGTGCAGGCGTGGACCAATTACTGGCTCGGCCCGCGAAGCAGGATCCATCTCAATTACCGCCACCAGAAGGTAAGCCGGGAATTTATCCCCTACGGCGGCACGCTGAACGATGCGGGAATGCGCCTGGATCTCTGGGCCGGCTCCCGGGCAAGCCTTTCGGCGAATCTCCAGTATGAAAAATGGAGGTTCACAGTGCTGGCGCCCGAACCGAAGTCCAATTTCACGACCTCGGTTCAACTGACTTTCTGGCCGCACTGGAGCCTCCGTGGCAGGTCAGGTGGAAAGGGATTTTAGGTAAAACGGAAGGGTCGATGGGTTCATCGGTCAAACCTCCATACGAGACCGCGAGAGAACAGGAGCCCGGCGGGCTCTTTTTGGAACCCGTCAACGGGGAAGTCCTGTCAAGGGAGCGGGAGCGGACGGCGCGCCGCCTGCGGCTTCTCTGGGAAGAGCGGCGCTTCCTGTTGCGTGCCATCCTATGCGGACTTGTGGTAGCAACTTTGGTGGCGTTCTTGATTCCCAAGCAGTACACGTCAACCGCCCGGCTAATGCCGCCCTCGTCGTCCGGTGCGGGATCACTGGCAGCGTCCTTGGCGGGCCTCACGGGACAGCTTGGCGGAGGGGCGAGCCTGGTGGAAGACTCTCTGGGACTGAAGAACTCCAGCGCGCTGTTTGTGGGGATTTTGAACAGCGACCGGGTGCGTGACGCGGTGATTGACAAGTTTCACTTGCAGCAGGTGTATCATGCCCGCTATCCGGAGGACGCCCGAAGAACCCTGGGCCAGTTCACCGACGTTTCTGCGGACCGGCAGAGTGGGATCATCTCCATTTCCGTTAAAGACCACAGCCCGCAGCGCGCCGCGGCCATGGCCCGGGAATACGTCGACGAACTGAACTATGTGGTCAACCACCTGTCGACGTCTTCGGCTCGTCGGGAGCGTCTCTTCCTCGAAGCGCGGCTTGAGAAGGTCAAGGGCGATCTCGAATCTGCCGAAAAAGACTTTAGCCAGTTTGCGAGCCAGAACACCGCCATCGACATTCCCGAACAGGGCAAAGCGCTGGTGAGTGCGGCAGCAACACTCCAAGGGAACCTGATTGGGGCTGAATCGGAGCTCGAAGCTTTGCGGCAAGTCTATACCAACGGCAACGTACACGTTCGGGCGGCTCAGGCGAGGGTGAACGAGCTGCGGCGGGAGCTTGAGAGGATCGGCGGGAAGGGAACGGATGAGAACAGCCGCGCCGGTGAACTCTATCCGACGATCCGGCAGCTTCCCGCGCTGGGAGTGAGCTACGCGGACCTGCTGCGGCGTGTCAAAGTTGAAGAAGCTGTTTTTAAGACGCTCACTCAGGAATACGAGCTGGCCAGGGTTGAAGAGGCTCGGGATATCCCCACCGTCAAAGTTCTCGATGCACCCCTGGTACCCGAGAAAAAATCCTTTCCGCCGCGACTGGTGCTGCTGCTGCTGGGAATCCTGCTGGCTTTGGCGTTGGCCATCGTGTGGATACTGGCGCGCGCCCGCTGGGAGGAAGTTGACCCGGCAGATCCTCGCAAAGCGCTGGCGCAGGAGGTCTATTTGACCCTCCGGGCGCATCCGCTGTGGGCGCCCCGGAATGGTTTCCTGTGGCCGAGGACTTTAGCAAACCGCGTGTTGCGGCGTCGCCTCTCGGACCGGAACCATCCGGACGAAGAGGAATAGATTTCAGGGTTGCTGTCTGTAACGCATTGACTCCACATGGGTTATTAAATATTTGACCACTAACTGAGGGGGCGAAGCTGTATCTACCGGCCATGATCCCAGAACGTGAACCCGCCAATGCGTCAACCCGATTGCGTGCTTTGGGGACACAAACGCACCCAGCTTTACCGTGCGAGTCTAGGGAACCGAAGTGGTATGCGGCTTATACCTGTGCACGCCACGAGAAGCGTGCTGCGGAACTTCTGGAAAGAAAGTCGGTGGAGGCGTTTCTTCCTCTCTACGAAACCGTGCATCGCTGGAAGAACGGCTTGGCGCGAGTGCGGCTGCCGCTGTTTCCGGGTTATGTCTTTGTGCGCATTGCTCTTGCGGATCGCCTCCAGGTTCTGGAGGTTCCAAGCGTGGTGCGGCTGGTAGGGTTCTGCGGGCAGCCGGCGCCCCTGCCGGAGGCTGACATTGAGGCGATTCGGCTGTGCCTTGAAAGAGGGCCGCGCTTCGAGCCGCACCCCTACTTGCAGGCCGGGCAGGGCGTCCGGGTGGCGCGCGGACCTTTGGAGGGTCTCGAAGGAACCGTGATCCGCCGGAAAAGCCACACGCGGCTGGTGATCTCGCTTCACCTCATTATGCGGTCGGTCGCGGTGGAGGTGGAGGAGACGGACTTGGAACCGGCAAATTAGGCAACCTGATCTCGGTAGCACTCGTTCCATTCTCCCCCTTGCCAGACATCATGAAACAACAAGAGACGATCCCTATAATCAAAGTTGACGTCAGTGGGATCCAAGTCGCCCGCAACACGGCCCTCAACCTTGTCGGTCGAATCATACCTCTGCTGGTCGGCGTGGCGGCCATGCCCTATGTAATCCATCACCTCGGGCCAGACCGTTTTGGCATCCTGTCGCTGGCCTGGATGGTGGTCGGCTATTTCGCGCTATTCGATTTGGGCATCGGGCCCGCCACTACAAAGTTTGTCGCGGAACTTCTGGGCAAGGGAGAAATCGAAAAGCTTCCGGAGCTTGTCTGGACCGCAGTTGCCTGCCAGTCGTGCCTTGGGCTGCTGGCGGGCATTCTGCTGGCCGTCTCCTCCTCTGTGCTGGTTGAGCATCTCCTCAGGATTCCTGCGGGGGTTCATGCCGAGACCCGATTGGTTTTTATGATTCTCGGCGTCTCCCTTCCCATCGGCTTTGCTAATGGCTCGTTGCAAGGTGTGCTCGCGGCGACCCAGCGATTTGACCTCCTGAATGCCCTGAGCATTCCATCGAGCGCGCTCACCTACCTCCTGCCCGCCGCTGCCCTCGCCCTAGGCTTCGGACTGCCTGCCATCGTACTCTTCCTGGTTCTGGCTCGGGTGGTCGCGCTCGCGCTCTTGTTTGTCTTTTGCGTGCGACTTTACCCCGCGCTACGCAACCATGTCCGCTTCAATCGCCAGCTTGTCCGCTCCCTGCTTGGGTTTGGCGGCTGGGTCACCGTCTCCGGCGCCGTTGGACCCATCCTGGTTTACTTTGACAGCTTCCTTATCGGCGCGGTCGTTTCCATCGCCGCCGTGGGCTTTTATACTCCCCCTTTCATGATTTCGAACAAGCTCAGCATTCTTCCCACAAGCCTCACCTCGACGCTCTTCCCGGCCTTCAGCGCTTCCGCCGGGCGCGGCGACCATGAGTGGATCAGGAACGCTCTCGTCCGTTCTCTCAAGTTCCTGCTCCTGACGGTTGGCCCGGCCGCCCTGGTGCTGGCCTTCTTTGCCCGCCCGCTCCTTACTCTCTGGCTGGGCGCAAAGTTCGCTGCCGAGGGCGCGCCGGTCCTTCAAATCCTGGCCGTTGGCGTGCTCTTCAACTCCCTTGCATACGTCCCATACAATCTTCTCTATGGCGTCGGCCGTCCCGACTTGCCGGCCAAGTTTCACCTCTTCGAGTTGCCTGTTCACATCGCCCTGGCCTGGTTCCTGGTTACCCGGTTGGGGCTGCCCGGAGCGGCGCTTGCCTGGGCCGTGCGCGTCACTCTTGATTTTCTTCTGCTCATCGTGGCGGCCTGCTGGGTCACGCGCACTCCCGCTCGATTGCTCGCCGGCAGGGAATTGAGGCGCAGCGCCGGAACCCTCCTGGCGCTCGCGGCCGGCCTTGCGGTTCTCTGGGCCTCAACCCACGCCTTCGCCATCGACGCCCTCTTCACATTGCTCCTCGGCGGCGGGTTCTTGCTCGCTTCCTGGCATTACGTTCTCAATCTGGAGGAAAGGTGGCAGATCAGACTCTGGCTCAAGGTTCAGCGATAAGGAACGCCGGCGTCCATCTGCCAGGGGGGTGTCCATGGTTCAACAGCAGAACGAATTAGCACGAGCCTCATACTGCCATCAGCGGCAGTCGTGGAATAAGCTGAAAGCTATCCTTCGCCAGTTGATACCGTTCTGGGGAAGACACATGCTTCGCTCCGTCTACCTGATTCCCTCGGACGTAGTCGATACTCTCTTGCGGAGACGGAAGAAGTTGGTTCCTCCGCGCTACTTGAATTTCGTAGGCGGCGGCGATTTCGAGAAGATTGGGGAAGAATTTCTTGGCTACTTCATTGGGCTCGGTGGGTTGCAGCCGGAGGCTCATGTCCTCGAAGTCGGCTGTGGGGTCGGCCGGATGGCGCGCCCCCTCACGGGCTTTCTAACGACAGGGACCTATGACGGGCTGGACATTGTCCCCAAGGGGATTCGTTGGTGTCAGCGGAATATTACGCCCCGTTATCCGGACTTTCGATTTCAGATGGCTGACGTCTATAACAAGCAGTACAACCCCCGGGGCCGCCACCACGCCGCTGAGTACCGGTTTCCTTTTGCTGAGGGTGCGTTCGATTTCGTATTCCTGTCATCGGTTTTCACGCACATGCTGCACGCTGACATGAAGAACTACCTGCGTGAGGTAGCGCGTGTGCTCAGGCCCGGCGGGACTTCGCTTATAACTTTCTTTTTGTTAAACGACGAGTCTCGCCAGCTCCAGAAGGAGGGAGTCAGTTCGCGTATTTTGATCCACAAGGTTGGGGAAGCATGGGCGATCGACAAGGCCATCCCGGAAGCAGCCATAGGTTACGATGAAGAAGCCATCTTGAGATTGTATCACGATTTGGGGTTCAGAGTGGAGACCGTTCGATATGGCTCGTGGTGCGGTCGGGAGGACCACCTCAGTTACCAGGACATCGTGGTGGCAGCGAAAAGCTAAAGGGCATTTCTTCAAAGAATCAGAGCCTTTGGTGAACTATGGAGCGCGTTAGCATCGAGACGAATTGCCGGAGTACCGCGGAAAACGCCTCAGTCGCGAGCGTGACCGTTGCCTATAACGGGGCGCGTGTGCTGCCTCGTCAGATGAAGGCCATTCTGGGTCAGACGCGTGGCTTGGGGGAAATCATCGTCGTGGACAATGGTTCTTCCGACGGAACGGCGGAGATGCTCCGCGAGCGTTACCCGCAAGCCGAGGTTATGTACTCGACTATTTTTCAGCAACTGAGTTTGTACTAATGAAATTTACATTCGCCGCGTTGGGAGTTTTAATTCTGTGCCTTTTGATGGCACTGGGCGTGCTTCCGTGGCCTCCTTTGTGGCCCCTCGTTTTGGCAGCCGCCTCCGCCGGTTTTCTTCTGACGGGAGCGCGTTCTAACGCGGACATGTTGCATCCGGTCCGGGTGTTTGGATCCCTGTGGTGTTTTTGCCTTGCGCTGGCCAGCATGCGGCTCCTCTCGTTTATCTCCAATTGGAGCCTCTGGATGTGGGCCCTTGTTCTTACGGGGCTACTCTCCTTCATTGGCGGATTCTGGCTGGCTGGGCTGAAGCGGAGCCATCAAGGGAAGTTGCCGCCGGCGGTGCGGGAAATCCCGCTGAAAAAAATCCGCTTGCCGATTAGAAGAACCCTAGGAGTGGCAGCCGTCTGCCTCCTGGTCGGCACGTCCGTGCTGGCGTATGAGGACTCCCTCATTGGTTCAATTCCGATTTTCGCCAGCAACCCGGATGTTGCGCGGATGAAACTGTTTCCCGTCGTCGGGCAAAGCAGCCTGGACACGCTTTCAATAAAGCTGGTCCACCCTTTTGTCGAGTTCGTTAAATACGGTGTCCTTCTGGCGGCCATTGTCCTTTTCCAGGCTGAACGCAGAAGCAGGAAGCTGACACTGGCGTGCCTGGCCATGATTCTGGGGGGAACGCTGATTTACATGTCGCAAGGGGCGCGGGGGTTCGCTGTCCAGGTTGCAATCGTGCTCCTCGTTCTTTTTCACTACCTCCGGCGGCGCGTTCGATTGAAGCACGTGGCGGCGATTGTCCTGAGCGTATTCCTCTTCGCCGGCCTGTTCGGCGCTTACCGGATCAGGAAGAGCCATTCGGCCCCGCTTTTCGACCGCGCTCTCAGCGTTTCACGATTTCCGCAGGGAAACTTCTGGGAGGCGGTGGCTTTTGGATATGCCACGGCGACCACCTCTTTTGAGGTTTTCAATGAACTTGCGCAGGATTTCCGGGTTTTCAGGAAGCCTCCGCACGGCTTCCTCCTTTACGCCTTTCACCGATTCATTTCCCGCGCCAATATCCAGGAATTTGCTGCCGGATTGTTCACGGCGCAAGCGATCACTCCGACGTTCCTGGGTGAGTTCTATGGCGACTTCGGATACTTCGGAGTTCTCGTCGGCCCACTCATCCTGGGGCTTGCCTACGGATGGGCCTATTCCCGGATGGCAAGAACACGCGGCGTGTACCCCGTCTACGTGATGGCTCTGCTGCTGCAAATGCTGATCTACTTCCCGTATGTCAACCTCTTCTCGCAGTATCTGACGTGGATTTTCGACCTCTTTTTCATGTACTTCCTGATCCGCGGGCTGGAGCGGCATGCGCTCCTTACTTCAGCAGGGGCCAGGGGGCGCTTCCCGGCGCCGGCGTATCCCATAGCCGGTGGCCGGCTGGGTGCCGCGAGGCTTTCGGGGGGCCCCCGGACGGGCCAGCGGCGGACTGCCACGAGTCACGGCGGGGGTGTCACACAATGAGCGGAGCAAACGGCCGTCTTCATCCCGAGATCAGCGTAATTGTCGTGAACTGGAACGGGAAACGCTTTCTGAATGCCTGTCTTTCCTCCTTGCGGCGACAGACTTTCTCGGATTTCGAAGTGATCGTGGTGGATAACGGCTCGGAGGACGGGTCAGCCGAGTACGTGCGGGAGCGCTTTCCGGAAGCGAAGTTGATTGCGCTCGGCGAGAACCGGGGATTCACGGGCGCAAACATCGCAGGGTGGAAAGAGGCGAATGGCAAGCTGATGGCGCTTTTGAACAATGACACGGAAGTGCACCCGCGCTGGCTGGAAGAAATTCACAAGGCAAGCGTCGCATTTCCGAATGCCGGCAGCTTTGCTTGCAAAATGCTCTACTTCGACAAGCGTGACCGCATTGACAACTGCGGGTTTGCAGCGACCAAAGTGGGGACGACCGATGACATAGGCCGCGGCCAGCGGGACGGCCCGGCCTGGATGGAGCCACGACTCGTCTTCGGGGCGTGTGGCGGAGCTGTGGTGTACCGTCGAAGCATGCTGGAGGACGTTGGTTTTTTTGACGATGACTTCTTCATGACTTTTGAAGACGTGGATTTAAGCTTTCGCGCTCAGCTAAGAGGATACGCGTGCCGCTTTGTTCCCAATGCGGTTGTCTACCATCGGTACCGCGCGACCATGAACAAGTTTCCAGCACGCCAGGTGTATTTCTCGCAGCGCAATATCGAGCTTGTCTATCTAAAGAATATGCCGCTCGGGCTGTTGCTGCGGTCACTGCCACTCCGCCTTCTGTATGAAGGAGGGGCGGCAGTCTATTTTTTCAAGATAGGCGCCGGTAAGGCGTTTCTCACCGCGAAAATGGACGTCTTTCGGCAGCTTCCATCGGTTCTTCGAAAACGGTCGGCTGTGCAGAAGGCACGGACCATCACCAATGGCCAGTTACGATCGACAATGCTTGGCTACAATCTTCAGTCCAAGCTGAAAAAATTCTGCTCAGCGTGGGGGATGGATTTCCAGGCGAAACTACGGGGCTTCCCGACAAGGAAGGAACAAGGCTGACATTCATGAACCACCCCATTGCAGAAGTATCCGTCTTGATTCTTGCCAGGAACGAGGCAGAAAACGTTGGCCCATGCCTCAGCGCCGTGTGTTCCCAGGAGTGCAAGCGGCCGCGGGAAGTGATCCTGTTGGACTCGGGTTCGACTGACGGAACGCTCGATATTGCACGGCGCTTCCCTGTGCGCATCGAGCAGATTCCTCCTCATACCTTCCACCATGCACGGACTCGCAATTACGCGGCGAGCCTGGCGCGCGGGGAGTACCTTGTTTATCTCGCCGCCGATGCCTGCCCGGTTGCTAATACTTGGCTCGAGAGCCTGCTCCAGCCCTTCGGCGACCCTGCCGTGGCGGCGGTTTACGGGCGGCACCTCCCGAAGGGAGAAGCCACGGCAGAGCGGCGGACAACCCTGGCCGCCGTATACGGCGAAGAGCGAATCATCAAGGACAAGTCCAAGAAACGAGATTTAGGATATCGCTGCTATCACCTCTCCACCGTCAATGCGGCGCTGCGCCGCGCAGCGTGGTCCGCGACGAAGTTTCCCGAGGATGTCAAAGTGTTCGAGGACATCGCGATCGGCAAGCGTCTGATCGACGCGGGCTGGAAAATCGTCTACGAACCTCATGCAGCGGTTTACCATTCGCATAACCACACTTCCGATGCCCTCCTGAAGCGCTATTTCGATCTGGGTGTTACGTGGCGGCGTTTGGGGATGTGGGATGCCGCTGTCCGGGCGTCGCTGGTACGAGACGCCTTGCGTTTGGTGTCCGGAGGGAATCATAGACGGCCCAATGGCAGCCAGCCCTCCAGCCACTACAGTTCTTTTGGCCCGACGGCAGTCAAATATCTCGGGATTTCTTTGGGGCTGAACGAGCGGCTTTTGCCTCTGCGCATCAAGAAGAAGCTAAGCGCGTTCCAACTGTTTGATTGATGTTCGAGGCGAGACTTCTCGGATGTGCGTTTATCGATTGAAGGAGGGTTCTCATGACGCTGAAAGTTGATTGCCGGCCGCTTGGTGACATGGCGATCCTTGTGCCCGAGGTTTATGAAGACCCGCGCGGTTTTTTTATGGAAACTTTCCGGGCGGACCAGTTTCAGGCGCTGGGGCTTCCGTGGGAGTTTGTTCAGGATAACCACTCGGGTTCGGTGCGGGGAGTACTGCGAGGGCTGCACTTCCAATGGGATCCGCCGATGGGAAAGCTCATGCGTGTGACGCGCGGGGCCGCATTCCTGGTAGGAGTGGACATTCGAAAGGATTCGCCGACCCTTGGAGCGTGGTTCGGCGTGGAAGCCTCGGCAGAGAACCGGAAGCAGGTGTGGGCGCCCGCCGGATTCGCCCGGGGCTTTTGTGTTTTTTCGGATTACGCCGAGATCCAGTACAAGTGCACGGGCATCTACAACTCCAAGGGCGAGTCGGGCATTCGCTGGGATGACCCGGAGATCGGCATCGAGTGGCCACTTTCCAATGTTCTTCTTTCAGAAAAGGATTGCAAGGCCCAGTCGCTTGCTGAGTGGCTGGCGTCACCCCTGTCCGAGCAATTCAGGTACTAAAACAAAAACTTTCAACCGAGGTGAAGACCATGAAGCTTCTCATTGCGGGAGGAGCCGGCTACCTAGGCTCCGTCTTGATTCCTAAACTTTTGGATCGCGGATACAGCGTGGCCGTGGTGGATTTGTTCTGGTTTGGCAACCACCTTCCTGGAGAAGTCGATATTCTCCACAAAGACATCTTTGAAATCCATGCGGAGGATCTTGAAGAGTTCGATCAGGTCGTTTTCCTTGCTGGACTCTCCAACGATCCCATGGCGGAGTATTCACCGAGCAAGAACTTTATCTATAACGCTGCGGCGCCGGCTTATCTGGCCTACATCGCCAAGAAAACGGGGCTCCGCCGTTATGTTTACGCCAGTTCCTGCTCGGTGTACGGTTACACCGACAACGAGCTTTTTGACGAAAGCCAGCCGGTTTCCTCGTCCTACCCCTATGGCATCTCCAAGCTGCAGGGCGAACAGGCGGTGATGAACCTGGCGGATGACCAGTTCTCTGTGATTGCCTTACGCAAAGGGACCGTCTCGGGCTACAGTCCGCGAATGCGCCTCGACTTGATCGTCAATACCATGTTCAAAACGGCCATCTGCGACCGGCACATTATTGTCAACAATCCCTCGATCTGGCGGCCCATTCTCAGCATTGAAGATGCTGCCAACGCATACATTCGGGCCATCGAAGCGAGCCCCAGGATTTCAGGCATTTTCAACATTGCTTCGGGCAATTACACGGTTGGCGAGGTCGGTGATCTTGTGCGCGCGGCGGTGGAAGAGCAAATGGGTTTCAGCGTGCGATTGACGATCAATCACCTTGAAGACTTCCGGAACTACAAGGTGAGTTTCGAAAAGGCCAAAAACGTCCTCAGCTTTCACCCGGATCACAACATCAAGTCGATTGCGAGCAACCTGATTGAGCACATGGACCAATTCCGGGATTGGGACAATCCGCTCTATTACAACATCCTGACGCTCAAAGCGATGGAGCGGGAACTGAGCCTGGCGCCGGTCGGAGTGGCGACGACATGAACGTCATTCTCATTGGCGCGAAAGGGCAACTCGGATCGGACTTGCGCCGTGCGCTTCAGGAGCAAGGGCACACCGTGATTCCCTTCAATCACGCCGAACTTGAGGTCACGAACGCGGCGCAGGTGGATGACGTGATTGGGAAGGCTCATCCCTCTGTGGTTATCAATACGGCGGCGTTTCACAAAGTTGAGGAATGCGAGCGCCGGCCGGGATTGGCCTTTGAAGTGAACGCCGCCGGCCCTCTGAATCTTGCCAAGGTTTGTGCGAGTCTTGGCATTGTCCTGGTTCACTTCAGCACAGATTACGTCTTCGACGGCAAAAAGCAGCAGCCATACCTGGAAACCGACCTGCCCGCTCCGCTAAACGTCTACGGAGCGTCCAAAGTGGCCGGGGAACACCTGATTGCCAGCAACATGGAGCGCTGCTTTGTGGTGCGGACTTGTGGGCTTTATGGAGTAGCCGGGAGCAGCGGTAAGGGTGGCAATTTTGTCGAAACCATGCTCAAGAAAGCCCGCGAGGGCAGCCCGATTCAGGTGGTGAATGACCAGGTACTGACACCCACTTTTACCTGCGACCTGGCCGCCGTCGTGAGCCAACTGATCCGTACCGAGGCGTACGGACTTTACCACATCAGTTGCACAGGCCAGTGCTCCTGGTATGAGTTTGCGCGCAAGATTTTTGAACTTGAAGGGCTGAAGGTGGATTTGCGGCCTGTTGCGACCAGCCAATTCCCCAGTCCGGTCAGGCGGCCACCTTATTCTGTGTTGAGCAAAGCCAAACTGCGAGGGGTGGGACTTGTCATGCCTCCTTGGGAAGCCTCACTCGGCCGCTACCTGAAGTTTCGAGTGATGAGGCCGGAACCTGCTCCTGTTATTTTCGACTGAATTCCCATTCCCGAAGATGTTCTAGCTCCCTTACAAGCAGCTTGTTCTTGGATTGGCAGGTAAGAATTCCATCTCGCAGTTCTGTCTGATCTGGTCTCTTGGCGCGTGCCCGGCACCCGAGAAGGTTTTGGGACTGTCGGGTCCAGTGCTTATATGCCCACAGACTGCCTGCGTTCTTCTGGGTCTTGTCGCGGGCAAGTAAAGTTGTTCCTCGCTGATTTTCCACCGCACACCCTAGGTTTTTATGATTCGCCGGCGTCTCAACCGAACTCACTTCTGTCTGCGTCTGGCAACGTTCTTGCTGCCGGGCCTGGCTTTCGCTATCGCAGCCTACCTGCGCTTTGGGGCCGACTTCTTCCCGCGGCTCTCCGGCAGCGTCGATCCACGACCCTACTTTGAGTTGCTGCTGCTGGCCACAGTTGTCTGGGCCGTCGTGGCGGAACAATATGGCCTTTGCAGCGTCAAACATCTGTTTGCGCCGGATGGAAAGACCCGAAGAACTTTTCTCGCGTGTTTTGAGATGTATGCCGCCGTTCTGGCCATGACGTTCTTTTACCGTGCCGCGAGTTTTTCCCGCCTCTTCATCGGGCTGAGCGCCCTCGCGCTGGTTTTTCTGACCGCCCTCACGCAGGTGACCTTCCGCGTCGCCCGGCGCCGGCAGCGACGTCACGAGCGCAATTGGATCAGGATTCTGATCATCGGCGCCGACGAATTTGCCCGGCAGGTAGCCCGTTCGCTGACGAGCGGGCAGGCCGTGCCTTGCCGTGTGGTGGGCTTTGTTCGCCTGCCCGACCAGAGGGCGGTGAACTTGGAGGGCTCCGTATACAAAATGGAAGACCTGGAAAAGCTGGCTTCGGAGAAGGGCATTGACGAGGTCATCCTGGCCCTGCCGCTTTCACGCTCTGCGGAAATTCCTGTCCTGATGACCCGATTGGAACCGCTGTGCGTTCCGATCCGGGCAACCTTGGACATGGGCGAGGATATTTTTGTCCGGGAAAGGCTCTTCGATTTTGGCGGGATACTGATGCTCGACCTGCACTCGACTCCCGCCGAGTCCGTGACTTATTCGATCTTGAAGCGCGCTTTCGATCTGGTTTTTTCCCTTGCCGCGCTGGTGGTTGTTGCGCCGTTGATGGCAGTGATCGCCGTCCTTGTCAAGGTAACTTCGCCCGGCCCTGTGCTGTTCGAGCAGGAACGCGTGGGGTTGAATGGCAAAATCTTCCCCATCTATAAGTTTCGTACCATGCGGCTGAACGCGACAGAGGAAAGCAATACGCGCTGGACCACCCAGAATGACCCTCGCCGCACCCGGCTAGGGACCTTCTTGCGTGCCACGAGCCTGGATGAATTGCCCCAGTTCTTTAACGTCCTCAAAGGCGATATGAGCGTTGTCGGGCCGCGCCCCGAACGGCCGTATTTCGTTCAGAAGTTCCTGCGCGATATCGCTCTCTACAATAGCCGCCATTACTTGAAGGTGGGAATCACCGGGTGGGCGCAAGTGAATGGGTGGCGCGGCGACACTTCCATTTTTAAGCGGCTGGAGTACGATCTCTACTATTTGCGGAACTGGAGCCTTTCTTTCGACCTTCAGATTATCCTGCTGACGCTCATCCGGGGCCTGTCCAATCGGAACGCTTACTGACCGCAGGTTGGCCAATTCCAGGGGCGCTCAAACCTAAAGGTGAACTTCTTGTATAAGAAGGTTGTTCCAAGCCGTTCTGAAGGCGCTCAGGGAGAATTCCCGCTCAATCGTTTCCCGAGCGCATTTCCCGAGGCGTCGAGCAAGCTCAATATCTGCGATGAGCTGCTTCGCACGCTCTACAGCTTCCGAGACGCCTCCCACCAGGAAACCGTTTTCTCCGTTTCGGACCGGGGTGGAATCATGCTTCAGCGAAATCACGGGCATCCCGGACGCCATGGCCTCCAAAACTGCCAGGTTATAACCGTCTTCGGGTTCGCGGGTAAGGTTCAGGTAAGCGCGGCACTGACAGTAAAATGACCGTAGCTCCTCCCAGTCCCGCGATGGCTGGGCGCCAGGAATTCTCGGATTCACTCCCACGATTTTGACGGGAACCTGAGTCCGGATTTGCATCAGCTCGGCGAAGGCAAAATGCTCCCGGTGAAGCATGTTGCCGACCACCAGAAGCGAGGGGTCGGCCCCCTCGTAAGCGCCCATTTCATCAAGAGTGATCCCGGGCTTGATGACGGTTCCATCCAAACCCCAGTCCGAGCTGGCATAATCGGAAATGAATACTACTCGGAGGAGTCCAAGTTTGATCAAAGATCCAAGGACGAGGCTGGAATATAGGTGCTTTGCAAGCTTGCGGAGGTGGCTATTGGAAAATCCACCCCGCGCTCTTCTGCCGTGGATCACCTGAATGTAAGGCTTGCCGTATCGAAGACAGTAAGGGAGAAACCTGGCCACGTCGAGCCAGATACTATGCCCGACGATGGCGTCGAATTTAGGGAAATCCCGGCGGGCGGTTGCCCAGTCGATCGGCTCAAAGTTGGCGGGCAAGGGACGGTTATGATGCGCCCACTCCTTGAGGACCGACCAATGATGCCCTGTTTTGGACAAATTATAAAGGTAGGCCGTATGCCAGTTAATGGTAAGAATATTAAGATTTGGAAAGTTTTCCATGTTGTTTTCGTTCCGACTTTCATTGGCAATCAATAGCAGAGCCACGAACCAGAATTCGACTGACCTTGCTTCCCTGGATATTCCTGAGGTGCCAGGTATTTGTGATTAGACGGTCAACCGTGCGTTTGGCGAACCCTTCGTCCCGGCTTCCAGCGCATCCCCAATGTCCCCGCAAGGCCCTCAAGAAATCTGGAGGTTTGCCCCTTCAATCGCCTCGCTTTCCATGGAATTTGCGTCTCCCGCCCCCAAAGGTAGATGCGTTTCCTTAACCACGAAGGCAGCAGAAAAAGGAAGCTCCATATCCAACGGGATTTGCCGCGCGAGTAGCGCGAGACCTGGCTCAAGGGTACGCGCTCCCCGCGAAGGGCTGCGCGGGAAAGAACCAGAACACCCAATACTAAATCGCATTCAAGCTGGTCCGGCTCTGTGTTGAGGAAAGCTCGTGCATAAATCCGCCTTCCTTCCATAGCCCCGGACAGGCCGGCGAGGCGACTTTCAATCTGGTCCAAGGTGCGCAAGCGTGAATGACCGAAAAGGCTGTGGCCATGAAGACGATAGACGCCTGGCACTTCGCCAAGAGCCGCGACTGGAGCCAGAAATGCAGCTCCTTCTCGAACAACCCAGTCCCAGTGCGCCTCTGGAATAAGTTCGCAAGGCAGGGGAAAGACGCGCCTTGCAATTTCCGTTCTCAAAGCGAGGCCCGAGGTCGGCGGGAATACAGGCTCTGGCCCCTGAAGTAAGGCCGGAGCAAGCCAGCCTTCATCGAGCGGCTCTTCAGGGTCCCGACCGCTGCACTGGCCCTGCAGATTGAGAATTTTTAAGGCGTGGGTCACCATGCCGGCTTCGGGATGCTGTCGGAACGCCTGGACCACAAGCTCAAGCCTGCGTTCGAGCGACATATCGTCTCCATCCAGTAGAGCGATCAGTTCTCCTTTCGCTCCACTGAATGCGGTGTTCATGGCCGAGCCCTGGCCGCTATTGGCCTGGCGAACAAGACAAACTCTCGGATCCTTTTTGCACCAGGTCTCGATCACCGCGCAGGAATTGTCTGTTGAACCGTCGTCACAAAGAATGACTTCGAAGTTAGGGTATGTCTGTGCGAGAACGCTTTGAATGGCTTCACCAACGTACCGTCCGTAATTGTAGTTCGTGACCAATACGGAAACGAGCGGATTCTCGGGGAGTGGTCCAAGGGTGACAGGCGCCGGAATTTTCAATTCTGGCTGTGCGGGTGCTGGCGACGCCGTCTGCGGTCTCAATGATGCCTCCTCGCCCTGCTAGGTTACATTAAGGCCACGCTCAGGAAAGATCCCTCCATAGCGTGGATCGCCTTACTTGCCGGTTCCATCTACGGTGAGTCCTCCGTTATGGCCGCTCATCCGGCTGTTGTTGGCACTTTCCGGCGATCAAAAGTGCCATACTTTCGAGCCACCGGCAACAAGAAAAAGGCACAAAAAGGGAGAAGGGAGACGAGAGGCGGAATCGTATTCAAGAAAACGGACTCAAAACTCACTAAAACAGTTCCGCTGCCGCTGACCGACATGAGATAGTTCAGGATGGCCGCCCAGAATATGAGCATCATGATGTTCATCGTTTCTTGCCGCAAAAGGTAACGGTGAACCCAGCCAAACCCCAGCCCCTGCAGAAACGAATAGAACAACATGCCCAACAATCCCCACTCCAGATAACCCGTGCCATAGAACGTCAATGCCGCAGACAACCCCGTAGTATTTGTCGATTGGTCGGCCATAAGGTCGAACACGAACTCTGAAGGGATCGGCGTCTTAGGCCGGCCCGTCAGTTGGTCCTCGATCCGTTCCACTTCACGATGCATAGCTCCGCCGTGCATGGGGCCGAAGCGATCCATGTATTTGAAAATGAAGTCCGCCGGCTGCGCCTGTTCCATCGTAACCCGGTCGTAATAAGTCCGATAGAGGCTCCCAGCCTGCCAGAACCCCTGGGTTGACATCATACGAACCGCTACAATCGCGAATGATATGGGGACGACAACGATAATCAGCGGCAACAAAATTTTCCGAATTTCCCGTTTCTTGTTCAGATAGAAGAGCAGGATGTTGAACCAGATAAAAATCAGAATGGCGGCGGCCTTGGTAGCAAGTAGCGCGTCGCTAGTGATTGCAAGCCCAAATCCCAGATACATCATCGCTTTCGCCGCACGGGAACCCGATTCTCGATGCACCGCCCAGGCCACGAGCCCAAGACTCGCATAGCAACCCGGACCGAATACCGACATGGTCCGATTGACGATACCGCTGGTGGCCTGAACCCAGGCCATGGCAGGGAAACTTGAGAAGATCGGGATTCCATTTTCGCCAAAAAAGACGAAGGTAACAAACGTCGCACCAAGAAGTGATACAAACAGCCCGACATTCAAAGGAAGCACTGGAAACAGCAGCTTGATCCTGGTGCTCTTGGGTTGCAGATCAGGTTTCGAAGCAGGTTTCTGGGGGTTAGGGGCGGCATGGTGATCTCCACGCCCCTTTCTTCTGGAGCGGTCACGAATGAAAGAGGAAGGGTCGGCTGCCAGAAGGCCCACATAGAACATTCCGAAAGCAGCGGCCGCGTAAGCATAGGAAATCCCCCCGTACATGGCCCGAATTTGCAGAAATCCCAAGTACTGGAACAGAAAATATGCGACCCAGAAAAAGGGAAGGCAGAAAACACTTCGGTACCGCCGATAGATCAGCACAGCGATCGCGGCGACAAAAATGGAGACTGCGATTTCACTCACGTTCGCTTCCTACGGACGCCGGCAAAGCGCATCATTTTCATAATACAGAATGTGTGAACGCGCCGCATCATCAGATCAGGTAATATTTTGCACGGTGGGTGTTCCTGAGTGGAAATCACGGACGCGCAGTTCCTCCCGGAGTGATTCGCTTCTCGATCCGGCCGAGAATACCATCCATACCTGCTCGGCAGAGGATCTTGCATCGTGCCAGCGGGTGATCATAGAACAAGAGGGTTGCTCCGAAGGATTTTGCCAGAATCACTACCGGAACGAAAGGAGCCAGCCAGGGTTTCGCGTACTTTGTTCTCACGTAGATTTCGTTCCGCACAAAGTAGTAGAGCCTCGAGATTCGCTCAAACGGCACTCCAGCACCTTGCTTCGCAAATCCTAAGAACCTGCGAGGAGATCGAGAGTCCCAGCCATGCCGATGAAAGATTTTGCTCGCGGGTACCACGAACATCTTAAACCTTCGGGAGATTCGGTACGTAAACTCTAAATCGTCCCAGAACATGAATAGTTCTTTTAGTGGAAGGCCCACAGAGCTTATAGCGTCCCGCCGAATCAGGATGCCAAGAAAACCTACCCCCTCGACCGGGATAAGGGGAAATTCCAGAGACTCGTTGTTGACCGCCGGGCGATAGCCCATCGTTAAGCTAAATCGCCTTTGCTGCCCTGCGCCGACGGGAATCCAACTTGCACCATCCGGGCAGGCGGCCATGACCGTGTTGAACTGCTCGTAACGCGGAGTTTGAGTTTTTGTCTTTACGTCCAGTACGAGGGACGCTAAAAGCCCGACGGAAGGGTCGTCGAATGCGGGAGACTCCACCAAGGCTTTGAGCGCATCCGCCGCAGGCTTCACATCGTCATCCATCACCCAAATCCAGTCGTAGCCTTTTTCGTGCGCCAGCCGAATGCCTTCGTAAAAACCGCCGGCCGATCCCAAATTTTCATCCAGCCGGACGTAAGTAATTTGCCCGTTGAACTTCTGCTTTAACATTTCCCGGGTGTCGTCGGTGGAGGCATTGTCGATCACCAGGATCTCATCGAGCGGGAGGGCTTGATGGCAGAGGGCTTCAAGGCACTCCTCGATCAGAGCGCATCGGTTGTATGTAAGCACCACGGCTGCAATGCGGAGTCTGCCGCTAGAAGTTTGCATGGACGACTTTTTCTGGTTCACCGAGCAAAATGTGATTAACCGCTTCCACGCCCATCATCACCGAATGATCCGTATTCCCGGCCTCGTATCGCCAAGCTCCGAAGCGGTGCCGGCTTCTCAACGGTGCGGTCATCCAGCCATCCTGAACCCCGCCGTTATTGGGTTGTAGAGAGGGGCCATCCGTGACGGTCGCATCCATTATATAACAGGAAACTTGATCAAACCTACTGGGACGACCGTGGCCGCAGGTCTGGAATGCCATGCCGAAGTAAGGGTCATTGCCCCGCGATCGCCGGCACCCTTCGGGACGCCGAGCGCAAGTTTGCCATTCTCATTTGGCCCCCGGTTCGGATTGTTTACGCTTTTTCCCAGCCTGCTACTTGCAGATGAGGACGCGGAAAAACCTGCGCAACACGCGAGTGAAGCGAGACTCCTCCTGGCTTCCGTAGCCGGGCGACTTCATTTTGAGAGCCATGGCCGGATACCGTCCCGCGCCTTTGGGGTGGATGATTTCGCGTCCCGGCGAGAGGAAAGGATTTTCAGTTGACACTGGCGGGGAGGCGTGGGAGATTCATCAGAAGACCTTTTGGGAGGCCATACAGGCACTCAAGCCGTCGCTATTTTAAAAGGCGCGCGAGGTCTCCGCGCTGGGCCAGCAGCTTGGTCACACCATGATCTGGCAGGGGCTTTTGCGACCTCCCCAGGGCTAGGTCGGCACTCACTCCGGGTGAAGGAACAAATGCTTGGAGGCTGAGGATCAGGTTGGCAAACGAGTACCGATCTGCATGAAAGATTCCTTGGAGGAAACGCCAGGCGCCCGCTTTCACAGTTCCCGGTTGGTTGTTCGTCGGGTTTTGCGGAGCCCCGTTGCCCAAAACGCCCTCTCCCTTTATTCATTTCGCTTCGCCAACTACCTCCTGCTCCTGCTGACGGTTCCCTACCTGGTCCGTGTTTTGGGCCCCGCCTCATTCGGGCTTCTTGGCTTTGCCCAGGCGCTTGTGGCCAGCCTTAGTACGATCGTTGACTACGGATTTGATTGGTCCGCAACGCGGGACATTTCAACTCAAAGGGAGAATTCTGCGTCAACCAGCCGCATCGCGATGAGCGTGTGGAGCGCCAAAGTTTGCCTTCTGCTCCTGATTCTGTGTGTTTTGCTTCCCATCACAATTTTTGTGCCTAAAGTACGGATGGCGGCGGCGCTGGTGTGGGTTCTCACGGGCATCATGTTGGGAAGAGTGCTTTTTCCAGCTTGGCTGTACCAGGGTTTCGAGCGGATGGCGGGCATTGCGGTCATCAACCTTTCGGTCAGAGCGGCAGGACTGCTTGCCTTGCTTCTTTTTGTCAGGAGCCCTCGCGACCTCCTGATTTGCGCAATCATTTTTTCGGGGCAGTCTTTGCTCACGGGTGTCTGGGGAGCGGTGTTTGCAGTTTATAAATTCAAGGTTCGATTCTCCCTCCCGGCGTGGGGCGACATCCTGATCAGCCTGAAGGAGGGATGGGCTCTCTTCCTGTCGTCCGGAGCCACGACGCTCTACCTTTCAGGCAATGCCTTCATTTTAGGGATGCTGGTACACGACATTTCGCTCGTCGGGTATTACGTCGCTGCGGAACGCCTTGTGCGGGTCGCGATGGACGCTCTCGCCCCCATCTATCACGCTTTCTACCCCAAGATCAGCAAACTAGCCACGACCTCGAAGGATCTCGCGCTGCGGGAAGGCAGGAGGGCCCTGGCGGTTCTTGTGCCATTTGGAGCCTTCATTTTTGCGGTTAGTGTCATCGGCGCGCCGCTGATTGTGAGAATTGTGTTTGGCGCCAAATTCCTTCCCGCGGCGGGCATTTTGCGCATTCTTGCTTTTAATGTTTTGAGCCTGTCGATGGGAGCGGTTTGGACCATACTGATGATGATGTCATTCAAGCGAGATTACGCCGTGGTCAAGATACATTTTGTCGCCGGGCTATTGAACATCGGGCTGGCGTTCGTGCTAGTTCCTGCTTTTGGCGCGGAGGGCATGGCGGCTTGCTTTGCAGCCGCTGTGACGTTTGTTAACGTGGCGTCTTTTGCCTATACGGTGAAGCATGGTCTGAATCCCATCTGGGTAAGACCCGCGGGGCGCCGGGGTTAGTGACGAAATGCGAAAAGGTTTTTTGATGTGCACGCCAGTCCCTCTTCTAAGCTGGCCTTCGGCTCCCAACGAAGGAGGCGACGGGCGCATGAGATGTCCAGACAACGGAGTTTCGGTCATCGACGGGTACAAGGATGAAACCTTCTGGACCGAGACGGCTGTCAAGGTTATACTGAGAGGCCATCGTGGCTCTTGCGTATGGTCGGCCGATGGTTCTCGCAGCGGTAATCCATCGGGCGAGTGTCATCTTCAAAAGCCGGTGCCCTTGCGAGGCTGTCGAAATATGAGTCTGCTTAGCAGCCCTTGAGCGGTTGGGCTGTCGGACAAGCAGGGGGAGCTGTCGAGATTCCTTCCACGTCGCATTCACGGCCACCGCAAAAAATGATTCCAGGTGTTCTGCGATTTTCGGGATATCAAGTGGTCTCCCATCTGCCCGACGAGTGGCTTCGCTGGTTGCGGGGCCGCTGCGCCCTTAAAGGGATACTCGAAGGGCTCTCAATCAACTGTGTGTTCGACGTTGGGGCCAACCGGGGGCAGTTTGGCACGATACTTCGTCATTTAGGGTATCGAGGATGGATCATTTCTTTTGAACCTGTCCAAGCCAATCTTGAGGCGCTTCAAGCGGTGGCAGCGGCCGCGCAGCCTTGGCGAGTGTTTCCCTACGCGTTGGGAGCGAACGACGGCTACAGCAAAATCAACGTCACCCAGGTGACGGAGTTTAGTTCTTTCCTGGTTCCTCGACAAGAATCCCAGATTAAATTCCCGGGGAACCATGTGGCACGAACCGAGGAGGTCGAAATCAGGCGCCTCGACAGCGTTTTCGATGTCTGTATGGAGGGGATTCCCTCACCACGAATTTACGTGAAGCTTGATACCCAAGGTTTTGACCTCGAGGTTGCGAGAGGAGCGGAATCTACTCTAAACAAGGTCCTGGCGCTTCAAACGGAAATCTGCTTCCGACCCATCTACAACGGGATGAGCGGGTTTGCCGATTCCATCAGTCATTTTCGGGCGCGTGGCTTTGAGGTGGTTGATTTTGTTCCGATATCAAACGATCCAGATGACCTCTGCGCCGTTGAGATGGATTGCGTCATGGCACGAAAAATAAGATGAGACTTTTAGGAGTTTGTTGAGAACGATTTTTAAGTCACCCTGAGCGTACCCACTACGCTCAGCCTCGGCCCCTTACCTTACGCCCAAGCGCAAATCGCTGGTCCTTCATCGACCCCGAAAGCGGTCAGGCAGAAAGCTCAAAGGATTCTTCTTGGCCGAGAAAATCGCCCACAAATGCAACAGGGGCTGTTGCCAACCCCTGCAAGTTACGTGAATTAGGAGTTTCCTTTGTAAGAGGGGTTTTGAGGGGGTGCTCGTCCTCCCCCAATCCCGAGTCCCCAACCCCCAACCGCGGTGTTCCTTATTGCACAGACAATCAAGTCTTAAGCTGTTAGGTTATTCAAGTATCTCCATTCTCTTGGGCGTACACGCCCAGCGGAGACCGGAGTTTCAAAATAGAAGTCCCCCCCCTCAACGGTAAGAATACGCGGGAGCACTTATGAACAAAAAACTACGGTTAGGTACTATCCTTCTCGCGATTGCGGCGCTGATGTCTTCGGCTGCCGCCGCAACTGAGAAAAAAGGAAAGAAAGCTCTGAAGCCCGAGGAAACAATTTCAGGGCAGGCAAACACTGTTCTCTGGTCTAACCCTATAGATATTCAGCATCGCAACCTGTTTTTCGGACCTGGTGGTAAGCAGAACAGGCCCCACACCACATTCACTTTTATCAAGGAAGACCTCAATGGTACGAGCCCCAAATTTATTGTACGCGATCAGGACGGTGTCAAGTGGAAGGTCAAGCAGGGGGCAGAGGCTCGTCCGGAGACCGTGGCTTCACGCTTGGTCTGGGCCGTCGGCTATTCTGCCAACGAAGATTACTTCATGCCGGTATTGCACGTGGAAAACCTGCCGGCCCGTCTCCACCGGGGACAGAACCTTGTGGGACCCGGAGGGACTTTCCAGAATGTCCGGCTGAAGCGGCATCTGAAGGAAGAGAAAAAAGTCGGCGACTGGCAATGGCGCTCCAACCCTTTCAGTGACACACGCGAACTGAACGGGCTGAGAGTAATGATGGCCCTTATCAATAACTGGGACGTGAAGGACGAGAACAATTCCATTTACGACGACTCACCATCGGACTCTTCAGGGGGCGGGCGCCACCTGATCTATATGGTAAGTGATCTTGGGGCGAGCTTTGGCTCTGGAGGCCGCGGTTGGACGCTCGCGAGATCCAAAGGTGACCTCAAGGCGTATAATCATTCAAAGTTCATCAGAAAGATTAGGCCCGAATACGTCGACTTTAACGACCCGGCAAAGCCGCCACTCGTTTTCTTTCTTAACCTGCCAGAATTCATACTGCATCTGCAGACGGGCTGGGTTTGCAATCATATTCCACGCGCGGACGTTCGATGGATTGGGCATCTCCTGGCGCAACTCTCCCCGGAGCAGGTCCACGATGCTTTCCGGGCTGCCGGATATTCGTCCGAGGAAGTGGAAAGTTTCAGCAGGGTGGTCAAGGCGAGAATCGCCCAGTTGAACAAATTTTGAGCATGCAGGATTTCACCACAGAGGCCACGGAGAACAGACGCAGATAAAAACTGGGGGGCAAGAAGTGAGGAACCGTAATCCCTACCCGCGCAAGCAGAAGTACTTTTCTCTGTGGTCTCTGTGCGCTCTGTGGTGCGCCTTTTCTTCGCGGCGCGAGAAGAATTTCGAAATGAGTTGTCCAGATCAACTGCCCGTATGGGAAGAGGTTGAACAACGATGACGTCTGAGACCGGTGAAAAGCATAAAAGTCGTAGTATCGTCGGCTTTTTGCGGCCCCACTGGAAAGCCCTGGCGCTAGCGTTGCTGGCGGTTGTGGGTGAATCCGGAGCCAATCTGGCTCAACCCTGGCCCTTAAAAATCGTCCTCGATTACCTGCTCCAATCCAAAAAGCCGCCCCCTTGGATGGCCATACCCCTCCACTGGATCGGGCCTAACAGACTGGCCATCCTCAACTTCGCGGTGCTGGCAGTGGCGATCATCGCCATCGTCGGCGCAATCAGTTCCTACCTGGAAAACTATCTCACCACCAGCGTCGGCCAATCGGTGATGCACGATCTGCGGCGCACGCTCTATCACCACATCCACCGCCTGTCACTCGCCGAACACGATGAGAAGCGGACTGGCGACCTTATTGGCCGGGTGACCACCGACATCGAAGCCATTCAGTCGTTCATCACCACGGCGCTGCTGGGCATTTTGAACAGCATCCTCACCTTGGTGGGGATCATCGGAATCATGCTTTACCTCAACTGGCGTTTCACGCTCATCTCGCTCGCCATTGCGCCCGTGCTCTTCATGGTGGTTTACATCTTCACGAGGCGCATCAAAAAAGCCTCGCGCGCCGTAAGGAAAAAAGAGAGCGAGCTGCTTTCGATTGTTCAAGAGGTTTTCTCTTCCATCCGCGTGGTCAAGGCCTTTGCCCGCGAAGACTATGAGGAGCGTCGCTTCGAGCGCCAGAGCCTGGAAAATGTCGAGACGGCCTTGCTGGCGCGCAACCTCAAGGGGACGCTCGCGCCGATCGTCGATGTTATCGTGGCGATAGGGACCTGCTTGATGCTCGGCTATGGCGCGCGTCTGGTGCTGGCGGGCCAGCTTACCGCTGGGGATCTGGTCGTCTTTCTACTTTACCTGGGAATGATGTATAAGCCCATGCGTGATCTCTCCAAAATGACGGACACCGCCTCCAAGGCGGAGGTGGGATTCGATCGGATTCGCGAAGTTTTGGAGACCGAGAGCGGGATGCGTGACCTGCCGGGCGCGCGCCGCGCCGGGCGCTTCCAGGGCAAAATCGAATTTGATAAAGTCTCGTTTGGGTACAAGCCAGACCAATTGATCCTGAAAGATGTAAGCTTCGAGATCGAGCCAGGCCAAGTCGCGGCTTTCGTCGGCCCGACGGGGGGCGGCAAGACGACGATCATCAGCTTGATTGCGCGCTTCTACGATCCCCTCTCCGGGGGAGTCAAAATCGACGGGACCCATATACGCAACTACACGATGAAATCGCTTCGCCAGCAGATTAGTTTTGTTCTGCAGGAGACGCTTCTTTTCCGCGCACCCGTATGGGAGAACATCGCCTATGGCCGCCCGGAAGCCAACCGCGCGGAGATTATCCGCGCCGCAAAACTGGCTAACGCCCACGAGTTCATCGAGGAAATGCCCGAGGGCTACGACACGATGGTCGGCGAACGCGGCGTGACCCTCTCCGGGGGCCAGCGCCAACGCATCGCCATCGCGCGGGCTGTTATCCGCAATACTCCCATTCTTGTTCTGGACGAGCCCACATCAGGACTGGACGCCGTGTCCGAGCAAGCCGTGTTCGAAGCCCTCGACCGTTTGATGGAAGGCAAGACTTCCATCGTTATCGCGCACCACCTGGCGACCATCCGGCGCGCCGACATTATCTTTGTGGTGAAAGACAATACTCTTGTTGAGCGCGGCACCCACGACGAACTGCTGGCGGCAGGAGGCCTCTATTCGGAGCTTTACGACGTCCAGTTTCGCAAGGAAGCTCCCGAAGCGGCGATGGCGCTAAATGGTTAGCTGGGATTTCTCACCACGGGTTTGGAAGGTCGGGGCTTTAGAGTGTGTGCGAAAACTCGGCCAGCATTGGAACTGTAGGCAGAAGGCAGTAGGCAAAAACCGTCGCCTTTCAAGGTTTTCACACAGGCTGTGAAGCCCCGCCCTTCGGTATCCATGATGCGGCCTGACCCAAAGGAGAAGCGCCCGTGAAACTGTTAATCCAACCTGGCGACGGACCCGAGGCGCTACTTTCGGGAATCCGAAACGCCAAGAAAAGTATCGAGATCGCAATCTTCCGTTTTGACCGCGCCGAGATTGAGGCGGGGCTGAAGGCTGCGGTGGGCCGCGGCGTTGCGGTGAGCGCATTGATTGCCTACACCAACCGGGGCGGCGAAATAAATCTGCGGAAGCTTGAGATGCGTCTGCTGGCAGTGGGCGTCGCCGTTTCGCGGACCGCCGACGATCTGGTGCGCTATCACGACAAGCTGATGATTGTTGACCGTCGGCTGCTCTACGTCCTGTCCTTCAATTTCACCCACCTTGATATCAACCATAGTCGTGGCTTTGGTATCGTCACCAGGAATACCCGGTTCATCCGGGAAGCGGTGAAGTTATTTGAGGCGGATACCACGCGGAAACCCTATACACCCACACTCGATACCTTTGTTGTCAGTCCCGCCAATGCCCGTAAAGTGCTCGGTGCGTTCATCAGCAAGGCCAGGAAGGAGTTGCTCATCTACGACCCGAAGATCGCCGACCCGGAAATGCTGCGCGCCCTCGGCGAACGAGCAAAGGCGGGAGTGGAGATCAAGGTCATCGGCAGCGTCAGCAAGCAGAACCCTGGCTTGGAAGTCCGGAATCTCGCCAAGCTGCGCTTGCACACGCGCACGATCATCCGCGACCGCTGTCAGGCCTTTATGGGCAGCCAGAGCCTACGCACTGCCGAACTGGACTCGCGCCGCGAAGTCGGCGTTATAGTTCGTGAACCGAAGGTAGTGAATGGTTTAATCAAAACTTTCGAAACGGATTGGGCGGCGAGCGCGGTCGAAGCGCAACAGCACTCCGAAGTCAACTTAACGGATATCAAGAAGGCGGCAAAAGGGCTGGTCAAGGAGCTGTCGCTGCTGAATCCCATCGTGAAAGAAGCGCTTAAAGAGGCGGAGTCAGAGACCGGGAGCCCGAATCTGAATCCGCAGGAAATGAAAGAGACGGTCAAGGAAGCAGTGAAGGAAGCGGTCCGGGAGCGTGTCGAAGAAATGGTGAGTGAATCCCTGGAAGAGTCTTAGCCTCAATGCTATTCACTCTTTTGGGTGAAAGGGGCGTGTTGTTTTGAGTTTACAACCCTCGCCCCCTTGGGGGAGAGGGAAGAAGAATGCTTGGACTCGGCGCCGCGTTCATGTAAGTTAAAAGTTTTGGGCTAAGGCCCGCCATGTCCGGTATGGGCAATTGTGACCAGACAAGTGAGCAGTATTGAACAGACGCATGAACGACCAATTTGTGCCTCCAACTTTCCGTCCGGGAGAATCCATGAAGCGTCGAATCCAGGTCACCCACCATCTCCTGTGGCTTTCGCTCTTGGTGTTTTTAGCGCCGGGCTTTGCAGACCATAAGCGGCAGCCGCAGGACAGTGAGGCGGCGCGCGACTTCAAACCCTTTATCGACCGCGTCCAGGCATATGTCAAGATGCAGAAGAAACTGGAAGCTTCGCTGCCGGCCCTGAAGCCTACGAAGGACCCGGCGCAGATTGTTGAACGCCAGCACGCGCTGGCCACAAAGATTGTTGAGGCGCGCCGGGACGCACTTCAGGGTGACATCTTCACCCGCGAGGCGAGTGAGCGGTTCCGCAAAATCATCCACAAGTCATTTGAGGGACCCGAAGGCCACCTAGCTCGCAAAACGATGCAACAGGACATCCCGTTCAAGGTCGTCGCTATGCATGTGAACGACGTGTTCCCGGACAATATCCCGCTAACCACCACGCCGCCAACTTTAATGCTCAAGCTGCCTGAACTACCCCCTGATCTGGCGTATCGGTTCGTTGGGCGCGACCTAGTGCTGAAGGATAGCAAAGCGGAATTGGTTGTGGATCTCATTCCGAATGCCCTTCCTTGAGGCCTTCTGTTATGCCGACTATGCGCTGCTCCGTCTTCGTCATCTGTGTTGCTCTCGCCGCCATAAGCCTGTCGCTCCGCGCCCAGGATCTGACCCTGCCGCTGAAAACGGACTCGGTGCGCTTCGCGGCCATCGGCGACATGGGGAATGGAAGCAAGGAGCAATATGCCGTGGCCGGCCAGATGGTTGCGTACCGCGGCAAATTCCCCTTTGACTTCGTGATAATGCTGGGTGACAATCTCATCGGCAGGAAAAATCCTGTCGACTACCAAAACAAGTTCGAGCTACCCTACAAGCCCTTGCTCGATGCGGGCGTAAAATTCTACGCGGCGCTCGGCAACCACGACGTCTCCAATGAACGGTTTTACAAGTTGTTCAACATGAACGGGCAGCAATATTACACGTATAAGAAAGGCAACGTCCAATTCTTCGCCCTCGATAGCAATTACATGAATCCACAACATCTCGCGTGGCTGGAGAAGGATCTGCAGAACTCGCGGTCGGCTTGGAAAATCTGCTATTTCCATCACCCGCTCTATTCTTCCGGGGCCTACCATGGCTCTTCGGTCGAACTCCGCCTTCTGCTGGAGCCCCTGTTCATAAAATACGGGGTGCAGGTCGTCTTCTCCGGACACGACCACGTTTATGAACGCGTGAAGCCGCAAAATGGCATCTACTATTTCACCGAAGGAAGTTCAGGCGAGTTGCGAAAGGGCAACCTGAGGAAGACGGGCCTGACCGCAGCCGGGTACGACCAGGACCGAACATTCATGCTCGTCGAAATCGCCGGCGATGAGTTTTACTTCCAGACCATCTCGCGAGTAGGGCGGACGGTTGATTCCGGGATGATCCAGCGCGCCGCGAAGACCGCGGCATCCTGGCTGAAGGTGCGGCCTGGGCATGGTGGTTTGCCGGACCGGACGGTGGCGAAAGCCATCGGCGTCAAACTCACACGCGCGCCAACCGCCGCGGAGTAGATTTTCACGACAACGCCATCCTCTATTTCTTTCTTCACCAAGTCTGCCCCCGTAGCGGCCAAAAACTCAAATGAAGAGCCCATCTTGGACCAGGAATGCCAGGCGCAGACCTCCTCTTGGATATGTGGTTGGTTGTCGTCTCTTGTGCGCTGCCGCGTCCATAGCTATGGCAAGCCCTCCTTCAAGGAACAGCCCGATGTGGCGCGCGTAGACCCAACGGAGCGTGAGAAGCTTCGGGCTGCTCTCGGTCTTAATCGGGAGTGACATGTAGTTGGCATCCACTGGGTGCCAAACAGGCGCTCGTGCATACACGATGTTCAACCGACCGCGCGGACCTTTCGGCCTCAATGGCCGTATAGCCCATAATAGGCGGCTAGGCGTACAACCAGCTAGTGTAGTGCGTCTAACGCTTCTTTACATTTGGCGACTTTCGTCAGGATTTGTTCGACCGGGGCACTCCAGACGAAGACGCGTGGATTTTGGTTATGACCGCCGATGTAATCCCCAATGGCC
>Ga0307373_10001777_pt1 | contig 40094 bp, 27 predicted proteins | sample OX2MG_FD_202534 | JGI IMG/M metagenome (GOLD analysis project Ga0307373, IMG submission 202534) | Soil microbial communities from Risofladan, Vaasa, Finland - OX-2 | ecosystem: Environmental > Terrestrial > Soil > Coastal area > Acid sulfate soil | place: Finland: Risofladan, Vaasa | collected...
GACTTCGGGCGGCCGGCGTGCGACGAGCGGCGGCGACTGTTGCGCGAACGACGAGGCGACATCAGCGATCCTCCTTGTGCGATGACCAACGACCATCGAGTGACCAGCGATGGTTGTGCAAGGATTGTCGCGAGGAAGTGTCCTGTCAACTCGCGCACAAATGCGTTCGCGAACTTACGAAAAGTTCTTTTGACGTAAGTCGAGCGCCGCACGATTTACGTCAAAAGACTTCGTCGCAACTTTTTTCAGCGAGGCTCGCCGCACGAGCGGACACCTTGTCCAACCGCACGCTCAGGCAACAATCGTGCGTCCGGCGCCGACCGCCCGCGCGATGTTTGCAAGGGCCGCCGCATTGGCGCGCCGTCTCCGCGCCGTCTCGTGATCTACGAGCAACTCCTTCGCTATCGCGGCCCGGAAATGCCAAAGAAATGAGCCGCGCGACTTGCGGAAAGTAGGTACGACAGGCCGTTCTGGCTCGTGATGTACTGGGACTGATTGGTAATGCCGATCGCCGCCTTGCCCGTGAGTTCGACGGTGAACCTCTTGAATCGGCGACTGGTTCGCAGGCCGAAGTCGCCGCCGAAGAACGAATCCTTGTCCATGAAGATGTCGTTGGTGGCGGAAGTCAGCCCCGACAGGTCGGTACTGACGCTGTCGAGCTGAAACCGCTCCTTGAAAGACAACATGCGAGCTCCGGCGACCAGCGTCGTCCGATAAGCGTCGCCCGGCAACAGGTCGCTTAGTTCGACGAGCCCGTCGATTTCCGCGGAGAAGAAGGCGTTGGCGTCGTCGACGGTGATATTTCCGTGGCGCACGCCCGGCTGGGAAATCACCAGCGAACTTTCCTGGGGCGTTCCGCTGGTAACGTCGGAGAACGGGATCGCCAGCAGGGGATCGCCCGCCGAATTGCTGGCCGCTTGAAAGTGCGCCGCGCGCACGCCGGTGTAAAGCAGCGAGACTTCTCCGCCGAAGTTTTCTTCGTCGTCGATCCAGCCGCCCAGCGTATAGCGGCCGGCGGGAAAGCTGCCCATCGACAGCGGCCCGTCGCCCAGCAACACGCGCGTGCCCGGGGCGCCCAGACGTCCGCCGCCCGCCGCATCGCCGGTGGTGATCAGCGGAAATCGCAGCGGCGGGGCCGAGGTCCAGAGATTGACGTATTCGAAACTGGCCCAGCGAACGGGATCGACGCCTCGTGTCGGCGTTTCAGCGTGCGACGCCTGACTGCCGGCCGCTGCGAACAGCGCGAGGCACGCGATGGTGAGAGCCGCCTTGCTCATCTTGGGCGCCCGTCTTCGTAGTCAGGCGGACGTTTCGTGCCGCCCTGCAGCCTCAACCGCGGCGGACAAAAACATCCGCCCGACGTCTTCTTGCTCTTTGAAATTCATCGGCCCAAGATTTCCAGTCAAGAAGCGGAATCTCGCCGGCGCGGGCGAAGCAAGCCGCCGCGGTGAAGTCTGTGTCGGCTGTAGCGTTTGCTCGATGCGGCGAACTGCAACTCCTGGCCGGCGCGAGGAATGAGCTGCCGCTGAAGCTTAAGAAACTGTCAGCGAGGGCGACGGCATCCGCCCAAGGTTACGAAATCGACAGCCTCTCTATACTACGAACGTAGTGTTTCTTTCCCGGCCGCGAAGCTTTCGTCCTAGAGGTCAAGCCGGGCTTAGCGCGGCGGGAAACTTAACGCCGAGGTGTAGAAAGTCGCTTTTCGCTCCGCGAAAAAGGCGCCGTTTTCGCGGAGCGAAAAGCGACTTTGGTTGCGGCTTCGCCGCTCCGCGAAATGAGCCAAGGTCATTTACGCACGCGGAGACGAAAGCTCAAAGCCGTCTTCGCACAAATTCGCTGGCCGTCATTGACTTGACGCGCGCGAGCATCCAGAATCGCTCGAAAAGCGCCACGCCTTGAGCCTTCCGAGCGAAACCGCCTGTTTCCTGCGTTCCCAAGTCGGCTCCGGCCGGCGCCCGCCCAAACCTCGCGGAGTTTTTGCCATGCGTCGAGTTCTCTGGATTCTGTCGGCGACTGCGTTGATGATGGCCAGCGGTCGCTTGCAGGCGGCCGAGCCGCTTCGGCAGGCAGGTCGGCAGGCAGGAATGCCTGCCCTACTGAAGGTCGGGGCGTTCAAGGTCGACGTCACGCCGCCGCTGGGCGCGCCGTTGTGCAATGCGCTGGTACAGCCAGCCAAGGAGATTGTCGATCCGCTCTCGGCCCGCGGCGTGGTGATTCTCTCCGACCAAGCGCCGGTCGTGCTCTGCGCGGTCGATTGGGTGGGCATCGGCAACGGCGGTTACAGCGCCTGGCGAAAGGCTCTCGCCAAGGCGGCCGGCACAAGCGAAAGCCGCGTGGCCGTACACTGCCTGCACCAGCACGACGCGCCGGGCTGCGATTTCGACGCCGAAGAACTGCTCGCCGCGCGCGGCTTGTCGGGCGCCGTGTTCCACGTCGCCTTCGCGCACGAAGCGATCCGCCGGGCGGCCGAAGCGGTGAAGGACGCAACGGCCAACGCGCAGCCGGTCACGCACGTCGGCTACGGAATCGGCCGCGTCGATCAGGTGGCCTCGAACCGCCGCGTGCTCGGGCCCGACGGCAAGGTGAAATACGTCCGCTATAGCTCCACCAAGGACGAGGCGATCCGCGCGGCCCCCGAAGGCGTGATCGACCCCGACGTGCGGCTGGTCAGCTTTTGGAATGGCGACAAGCCGCTCATTTCGATCACCTACTACGCCACGCACCCGCAAAGTTATTACGGCCAAGGCGGCGTCAGCGCCGAATTTCCGGGCTTGGCTCGCTCGCTGCGCGAAAAGGCCCTGCCCGAGATCGCGCACATCCACTTCAACGGCGCCAGCGGCAACGTCGCGGCCGGCAAGTACAACGACGGCTCGAAGCCGCTGCGCGGCATCCTGGCCGAGCGGCTGGCCGCGGGCATGAAGAAAGCTTGGGAAAACACCCAAAAGACGCCCGTCACCGCGGCCGACGTCGACTGGCGTACGGTGAGCGTCGCGCTGCCGCCCAGTCCCGGCCTGGACGAAGCGGCGTTATTAAAGATCGTCGACGATTCGGCCGCCAAGCCGGTCGATCGCGTGCGGGCGGCCCGCAACGTGGTCTGGCTGCGGCGAATGAAGATGGGCGACAAGATCGAACTCGGCTGCCTGAAACTCGGCCCTGGCTACATCCTGCAAATGCCGGGCGAATTGTTCATCGAGTACCAATTGGCCGCCGAAAAGATGCGGCCCGACGCGCCCGTCTGCATGGCCGCCTACGGCGACTATGGTCCGGGCTACATCGGCACTGCGATCGCGTATTCGCAAGGCGGCTACGAAACCGGCCCGGTTTCGCGCGTCGCGCCCGAGGTGGAGAAAGTTCTGATGGACGGCATGAAGGAACTGTTGAAATGAGGCAGAATCAATTCGGAATTCGGAAGTCGGAAGTCGGATTTGGCGAGCCTCTGTTTGGGCGCACTCGACTTGGTTCAGCATTCCGCATTCCGAATTCCGCATTTGCGCTTGTCATTGCCCTCGTCGTCGCCGCGCCGTCGCGCGCTTCGGCGCAAGACGCATCGCCCGGCGACCAGATGCTGGCCGAGTATTTTCGGGCGGAAACGGCGAAATTGGCAGACCGCTGCCTGGCCAATATCCGCTCGCTCGAGGATTGGACCTCGAAACGCGACGAATATCGCCGGCAATTGGCCGAAATGCTCGGTCTCGACCCGATGCCAGTACGCACCGATTTGAAAGCGGTCGTGACGGGCAAACTGAAGAACGAATTCTTTACGGTCGAAAAGGTGCAATTTCAGTCCCGACCGCACTTGTACGTGACGGGCGATCTGTATCTGCCCAAAAATGCCGAAAAGCCGGCGCCGGCGGTGCTGTACGTTTGCGGTCACGGGCAGGTCAAGAAAAACGGCGTCAGCTACGGCAACAAAACGTCGTATCAACATCACGGCGAGTGGCTGGCGCGCAACGGCTTCGTGTGCCTGACGATCGATACGATCCAACTCGGCGAGATCGAGGGCCTGCACCACGGCACGTATCGCGAGGGGATGTGGTGGTGGAATTCGCGAGGCTACACCCCGGCCGGCGTCGAAGCCTGGAACGGCATTCGGGCGCTCGACTATTTGCAATCGCGACCGGAGGTCGATGGCGAGAAGCTCGGCGTGGCAGGCCGCTCGGGAGGCGGCGCCTATAGCTGGTGGATCGCCGCACTCGACGAGCGGATCAAGGCCGCCGTGCCCACCGCGGGCATCACCGATCTGGAAAACCACGTCGTCGACGGCTGCGTCGAAGGGCATTGCGATTGCATGTTCATGGTCAACACCTACCGCTGGGACTATCCGCAGGTCGCCGCGCTGGTCGCGCCGCGAGCGCTGTTGATTGTGAACACCGACAAAGACACGATCTTTCCGCTCGACGGCGTGGCGCGCGTACATCGCAAGGTCCGCGAGATCTACCGGCTGTACGGCGCCGACAAGCAGCTCGGCCTGCAAATCAGCGAAGGCCCGCACAAGGACATCCAGGAACTGCAGGTGGCCGAGTTCCACTGGTTCAACCGCTTCTTGAAGGGCGAAGACGCCCCGGTCGAAAACACCGGCGTCAAATATTTCGAGCCCGAGGAACTCAAAGTCTTCGAGAGCCTGCCGGCCGACGAGATTACCAGCCGGATTCACGAGACGTTCGTGCCGCTAGCCGAGCCGCCCAAGGTTCCGAAAAACAAGGAAGAATGGGCCCGGATGCGCGACGGTTGGATGAAGGCGCTGAAGGAAAAATGCTTCGCCGGCTGGCCGGCAGAGCCGGGGCCGCTGAACGTGGAAAGAGTTTCTTCGGCGGAACGCAACGGTTTAGCGTTGGAAGCATACGATTTTGACAGCCAGGAACACGTTCGTCTGCGGCTTTACATTTTGTGCGACGCCCCGGTAAAAGACGCAGGCGCCGTTCGCCTATCAGTTGGTCCAGAGACTATTGATGAGGCGGCGATCACCACCTTTCACGAAAACTTTCCCGATGAGTATCAAGAATCGGGATTGAAACCGCCGGCATTCGGAGCCGAAAACGCCGAAAACCAGCGGCCAGCGCACGCTTTTTTTCTTCCGCGGGGGTATGGGCGAACCCAATGGAATGCCGACGAGCGCAAGCAAGTTCAGATTCGCCGACGGTTCATGTTGCTTGGGCAAACGCTGGCGGGAATGCAGATTTGGGATATACGACGCGCGCTGCAAGCGTTGCGGTCCATTGAAAAGTATTCGCATGCTGGAATCAGAGTCGACGGACAGACAGATATAGGGATGGAAGCTCTGTACGCCTCGCTGTTCGAGCCGCCGCTGGCGTCGATTTCTGTTTTTGTTCCTCCTCAAAGCCACCTACATGGATTCGATCTCTTGAATGTGCTCCGCTACGTCGATACGCCGCAAATCGTGGCAATGGCGGCCGAACGGCAGCCCGTGTGGATCTCCGAAATCCGCTCCGGCGGCTGGGATTACTCGGTGAGCGTGGGCAAGAGCTTGGGGTGGGGCGAAAAGAACCTAAATATTCGCACCTTTCCGCCGGAACAACGAAAATCGGATTCGCAATGAAACTCCTCGCATTTGTCGCCGCAATCGCTCTCACCTCTGTAGCAATGAATGCTCCATTGAGCGCCGACGACTTGCAAATCTCCGAAAACGACCAGGAGATCAAGCTCGTCACGCCAGATTTGCAAGCCGCGATCCGCAAGCAAGGCTACGTGAGCGGCGTGGCGGCGGGCTCGCTGTTGGATAAGAAAACGGGCTTTCGCGATGCGGGCTTCGGCCTTGATATCGTCGATTGGATCATGGAGCCGGGCAGCGACAAGGAGTACCGCGAGCAACTGCCCAAGGAAATGGTTTACGAGTACGGCAATGCCTATCACGGCAACACGCCCAAACGCTCGATCGAAGGCCCGCAAATCTGCACGCAGGCCAAACGACTCGAACCTCGCGTGATTCGCGGCAAAGACTTCGTGGCCGTCGAGCAGGCGTATCGCTACAAGACCGCGGCGCCGGGCAAGAAGACGGGCAGCCGCTGGTCGCAGACGATCGTGTTTCCCGCGGGCAAGCGATATTTCATTTCGTCGGACCGCATCGACGCCGTGAACGACAGCCCGGCGATGTTCTTGAGGCTCGATTTGCCGGGCCACATCAAGCATCAGCACGGCGACACGTTCAGCGAGGTCTACTTGAGCTACGTTGGCAAGATTCCCGCCAGCGAGTTCAATGAAAACTTCGCGCCCGACGCGAAATTCAACTATCGCCGCAACGACGCCATGATCCCGAAGCGGATGATTCGCGCTTACCATCTGCGCGATCCGAAGACCGGCCAGGCCGGCCCCTGGCTCGCCGGGATGACGCTCGACGCGGCGGACGTCAGCGAAGCCTGGTGCCATCAACGCAGCTACGTCTGCATGATCGAGGAGTTCGGCGGCCGGCCGATCAAAGCGGGCGAGTCGTTCAGCGCCGCGTTTGTCGTCGGCTACTTTGATTCGATCGAAGAGATGGAGCAGGTTTACAATCAATACGCCGGACACTCGGGCTTGGAAGTCAGCGAGGCGGGTTGGAAGCTGACGAATTAGGCCTGGGATGGCGGCAAGGGATTTCACGCGGAGGCTTGGAGCCGCGGAGAAGAGCATGAACGAGGATTCTCTCCGCGGCTCCACGCCTCCGCGTGAGTTGAGCCCCCCAGTTACGGCCGCTATTTTCAAGGCTCGGAGCCGTGCGCAGCAAAAAGCCCGGCGCGCCGAGAAGCCGGCGAGCCGGGCCGTAGAATCGGCAATCGGCGGGGGAGCCGACGGTTCAGGCCGACCGATCAGACCATCGTCTTCAGGTTCTTCAGGGGCTGAACCTTGATTTTCTTATAGGCCGGCTTGGCGGGGCGGTCCATGAACTCGCCCGGCTTGAACGGATTCGGCACGTTCTTCTGGGCCGCCCGGGCCGGAACCTGCTTGCGGGTGATCTTGACCAGGCCCGGAATGGCAAACGCGCCCGGCCCGCGCCCGCTGACGGCCTTCTTGATCTCGGCGGCCAGCGCGTCGAGGACGGCGGCCACTTCCTTCCTCGACAAATCGGTGGCGCTGGCAATGTTGTTCAGAATCTCGCTCTTCGTCGGAGCCTTGGCTTTCTTCGCGGATGCTGCTGCGGCTTTCGCCATAATGTGCTTACCCTCCCTGCGGGTTTGGAGAAAGTGAAACGTACGTTCGTCCGTCCGAAGTCATGGACGCGATGATTAAAATCGACAGAAACGAAAAAGCAACCCACAAAACCCCAGAAACCTCTGAAAAATATGCTGAAAAGGGCGTTTGTCCAGCGAAATCAGGGCTCCGAGGCGCGAATTCGCCGTGAAAGAATCGCGTTTTGACGAACGCTTCGCGGTTTTGCCTTCCTTTTGGGTGGAGCGACGTTTCGCGAAAGAAGTTGGCGTCTGGAGGGACGGGCGCCCTCGCCCGTCCGCCAGATGCACGCGATTGACGGGCGAGGGCGCCCGTCCCTCCAGACGCCACGGGCGATCGGCCGGCCGGCTGGGGGCTCAGCCGGCGTCCTCGGGACTCGGTCCGACAAGTTTCTTGCCGATTCCGGCTTACTCGTGTAAGATATTGCTTGAGCTAAAGTTATGGCAGATCGCCGGTTGTGCATTTCTGACGAGATCGAACCCGCCCGAACTGCAAGGAGCCGCACCGCGGACGCTTTGCGCGACGGGACGACGAGAAGGAGTGGCGGCATGACGGAACCTGGACGGAGTCTGACTTCCCGCCTCATTTCGGCGGCGCTCGTATCGTTCCTGCTCGGCGGCGAGTTCTTCCAGTCGCGGGCTTTCGGCCAACGCCAATTCCGGGCAGGCAATCCGTTTGGCGCTGCCAATCAAGGCGCCGATCCGAACGCCGCCAACGAAGGCGCGGAAAGCGTGTTCTATCCGCCCGATCGGGCTACCATGCAGCGGTTTTCGACCGCCAAGGAATTGCTCCAAGAGCAGCGCTTCGGCGAGGCCTCGCGGTTGCTGGGCGGAATCTTGGAAGTGCCGGAAGACTATTTCTTCCAGCCCGACCGCGAAACGCCGGTCTATCGCAGCCTGAAGAGCGAAGCGCGACGGCTGATCGGCGAGTTACCGCCCGCGGGAAAAGAGTCGTATCAACTGCAATACGGCGCCCAGGCCCGCCAGATGCTTGCCGACGCCGTCGCCGGCGGCGATGCCGACGCCCTGGCCGCCGTCAGCCGGCAGTTTTTCCATACGCAAGCGGGTTATGAAGCGACGTACCTATTGGGCGATTCGGAGATGTCTCACGGGCGCCCGCTGGCGGCCGCTTTGTGTTTGCGGCGGTTGCAAGAAACTCCCCGGGCCGCGGCGCCATTCGAGCCGACGCTGTCATTGAAAATCGCCGTCTGTTGGCTGCGCTCGGGCATGCCCTCGCAAGCCGCCGCGGCGCTCTTGCGATTGAAGCGCGAGGCGCCGGACGCCGAATTCAGAATCAATGGCAAGTCGCGCAAACTATTCGGCAACGACTCGCAGGCGCTGGCCTGGCTGTCGGAAATCATCGGCGAAACGAGCCGGCCCGACAGCAGCCTGGGGCCGGAGCAATGGACCATGTATCGCGGCGGCCCGACTCGCAATGCGGCCAGCCCAGGCAGCAGCCCGCTGTTGAATCGTCGTTGGGCCACGCCCACGGCCAACGATCCCCAGCTCGAAAAACAACTGGCCGAAATGCAGGAACATCACCTCGAGCAGGGCGGTCGCCTGACGCCGGGCATGCACCCGTTGGCAGTCAACGATTATGTCTTCATGCGCTCGGTGAACTGTCTCGAAGCGATTGACTTCCGCACCGGAAAACGCATCTGGAACGGGCCTCTCGAGGACGTGGAAGAGATGTTGCGGCAAAGCGCCGCGGCGGCCGCCGGCGGCGGAAACGGTTCGAAGAATTGGCTGGAACAGCGAATGTGGGACGACGCCATTTACGGCACGCTCAGCAGCGACGGCGCACGCGTGTATTGCGTGGAAGACCTGGCCGGCAACATGCAAGAAACCGTGCCGGGCGCGGGCATGGGCGCCCGGCGGGTGATGATCGTCAACAACGGCCGAGTAGTAACGCCGAACACCATTTTCTATAACCGCCTGGCGGCCTATGAAATTGCGACTGAAGGCAAGCTGAGTTGGGACCTGGGCGGCGAACCGAAAGAGGACGCGCCGCGTCTGGCCGGCGCCTTTTTCCTCGGGCCGCCGTTGCCGCTGGGCGGGCGTTTGTACGTGCTCGCGGAAATGAAAGGCGAAATCCGCTTGCTGGCCCTCGAAGCGGAAACCGGCGACGTCGTCTGGTCGCAGCAAATCGCCGTCGTGGAACGCAGCATCCTGGAAGACCCGTTGCGACGCATCGCCGGGGCTTCGCCCTCGTATTCCGACGGCGTGCTGGTCTGTCCTACGTCGGCGGGCGCGGTGGTGGCCGTCGATCTAACGACGCGGGCCTTGCTCTGGGGCTATCAGTACCCGCGGGCCATCGATCCGAGCTACCAGAACCGCATGTTCCAATTTCGTTTCGGCGGCTTGCCGGTCAACGACCCGAGCGAAGACGATCGCTGGGCCGATGCCAGCGTCACGATCGCCGAGGGACGCGTGCTGCTGACGCCTCTCGAGTCGCCGCAGATCCACTGTTTGAATTTGATCGACGGCAGGCTTGAGTGGCAAGAGCCTCGCGGCGGCGGCATCTACGTAGCTTGCGTTCACGACGGCAAAGTGCTGATTGTCGATAACCGCGACCTTCGCGCATTGAAGCTCGCCGACGGCCAACCGGCCTGGAAAACGCCCGTGACGTTGCCCTCGGGCAGCATGCCCAGCGGACGGGGGTTCTTCGACGGCCAACGTTACTTTCTGCCTTTGACATCGGCCGAAGTGGCGGCGGTCGACGTAGCGACGGGCAAGCTCGTCGGCCGCAGCCGTTCGCGAACCGGCGTCGTGCCCGGCAATTTGATTTGCTATCAGGGCGCGGTGATCTCGCAAGGCATCGACCGCCTTGAATGCTTTTATCAGTTGGAAGACTTGCGCAAACAAGTTGCGGCGGCGTTGAAAGAGCATCCCGACGATCCGCAGGCCATGGCGCGGCACGGCGAACTACTGCTGGACGAAGGCAAACTTGACGAAGCGGTGGACGACTTGCGCCGCAGCTTCGAGCTACAGGCCGATCCGCGCACTCGAGAACTCTTGGTCGACGCGCTGTTGGAAGGCCTGCGGCTCGATTTCGCCCGCCGACGAAATGACGCACCGGAGGTCGAAAGGCTGGCCGAACAACCCGCCGAACGCGCGCGGTTTCAGCGTTTGATGGCCGTCGGCTTGCAGCAGGCGGGCGAGTCGCTCGCCGCGTTCGAAGCCTACTTGCGGATGGTCGACTTGAAGAGCTCGCCCGACGAATTGGAACGCGTGGAACACGCGCTCAGCGTGCGTCGCGATCGCTGGGTGCGCGCTCGGCTGGCGGCGTTGTTCGAATCGGCGTCGCCCGCAGATCGAGAGACGATGCGCGCGCGGCTGCACTCGATCTTGGAAGAAGTCCAAACCGACGGGCCGCCAGACGGGTTGCGCGCCTTCGTCAGCTTTTTCGGCGCCTTCCCAGAGGCTGACGTGGCTCGCGAGGCCTTGGCGGCGCGGCTGTTGAGCGGCGATTCGCCGCTCGAGGCCGAGCAATTGCTGCGGCGCCTGACCTCGTCGGCGGAACCTGCTCGCGCGGCGGCCGCCGCGGCGCGATTGGCCCAATTGTTGCTCAAAGGAGGGCGGTATGCGGATGCCGCCATTTATTGTCGCAGTCTGCAAGATCATTGGGCGGACGTTGCTTGTCTGAACGGCAAAACGGGCCGTCAGTTGGTCGACGAAATGAACGCGGCGCCCGAATTGCATCGCCAGTTGTCGGGGCCCGCAACCTGGCCGGAAGGCGAGGTGGAAAAGCACGCGGAGCAATCGCCGGCGTTGGCTACCTACCACAACCTTACGATCGAGTTTCGCGGACCGTTGGGACCGTTCTTCGAACACATGACTCTCGAATCGGACCAGCAACAAGGCGCCTTGGTGGGCCGCGACAGTCTCAGCCGCGAAGCCTGGCGGGTGGCATTGCACGAGCGGGGCGGGTTCAACAATATGGGCTTCAATCCCGCCATCAATCACGTTCGCGTCGACGGCCATTTCTTGCTGGCGTCGCTGGGTTATCAGTTGGTGGCGATCGATACTCTCGGGAAGCCCGACAAAGGCGGGCCTCGCGTGCTCTGGCGCCAAGAGCTGGGCGACGGATCGGGCTTTACGCGTCAGGCGACGATCCGTGCGGTCAACATGCCCTGGGGCATGCCCCGCGTGCAGGCCATCGATTTGCACGGCCGCCCGATCGGCAACACCGGACCGATCGGCGACGATTTCGTCTGCTTTCAGCGGTTGCGGAACCTGACCGTGGTGCATCCGCTCTCCGGCCAGACCTTGTGGGTTCGCAGCGACGTGCCCGCCGGCAGCGAAATCTTCGGCGACGAGTCGCTGTTGTTCGTCGTGCCGCCCAACTCGCATGAGGCGATGGTTTACCGCACTGCCGACGGGCAGGAGATGGGTCGGCGGGCCTTGCCCTCGTTCGAGGAACGGATCCTCGACATCGGCCGGCTTGTCTTGGCTTGGAGCCTGGGCGACGCCGGCGGCAAAGCGACCTTGAAGTTGTTCGATCCGTGGGAGCAGAAGGAACTCTGGCGTCGCCAGTTCGACGCCGACGCCCGGTTCGCCTGTCTGGGCGAGGAGGCGATCGGCGTCTTGCAGCGCAACGGGAAATTCGCGCAGCTTGCGATTCCCTCGGGCGAGGCGCAGATCGAAGCCGACGTGACCCCCGAGCCTTCGCTTGACAGGATCTACCTGATCCGATCGGCGACGCGCGACATGCTCATCACGAATCGCCCCTGGCAGCACCGCAATAATTTCAACGTCATGGCCCCGCCCAGTCCGGGCGGCGAGGTGATCGACGGCATGATCCACGGCTTCGATCGGCAGACCGGAAAGAAGGTCTACTCGACGCGGCTCGAACACAAGGGGCTCTCGAATAGCCAGCCGTACGATTCGCCGATCCTGACCTTCGCGGCCAATATCCAGGCCCATCTGCGCAACGCCCAGACGCCGCACGGCAACGTGATGTGCCTGGACAAGCGCAACGGCCGTGTGGTTTATGAAGAAGATCTACCCGGACCCATCGGTTCCGTCGACGTGGCCTGCGACGTCGACAAGCACGAGGTGACCGTGCGCACGATGAAGTCTTCGAAACGATTGGTGTTCACGGATCGTCCTGTCGCTCCGCCGCCCGAGGAGAAAAAGGACAAGCCCAAAACGACCGACTCGACTTCAGTCAAGGCGGGACGCGCCGTGCTGCGCGGCTTTCGCAAATGGGCCGCCGACGTAACGGGTGCGTTGCCGATTGAATTGCCGGCGGGGGATGCGAAAGCCGCCGCTTCGAAATGAGCTTATCCCTAGCCGATCCTTCCCCCGCTCTCGATGGCCGAACGAATCGCCCTGCTGAGGTCTGCGCGATGCAAATGAAAAGAATGCGCCCGATCGTAGCCTTGGCTGTGGCGTGCGGCTTGATGGCTTCGGCGCCGCGCGCCGCCCGGGCGGCCGGCGCCGGCTTAAGAGAGCCGAAAGTCGAACGCGCCGTCTCGCGGGGCCTCGATTGGCTGGCCAATACGCAGTCGCGCATCGGCCACTGGAGCGCGAACGAAGGCCGCTATCCGACGGCCATGACCGCATTGGCCGGCGCCGCGATGCTGGCCGAAGGTTCGACCACCACGCAGGGCAAATATGCGGCGAATCTGCGGAAAGCGGTCGATTACCTGACCAGTCGCAGCCGGGCCAACGGACTGATCGGCGACCCGCGCAGCGACGACCGCTACACCTACGGCCACGGCTATTCGATGCTGTTTTTGTCGCAGGTGTTGGGCGAGGAAGAAGACGTCGAACGCCGCGAAACGCTCGTCGAGGTGTTGACCAAGGCCGTACAGTTCACCGGCGAGGCCCAGACCGAAGCCGGCGGCTGGGGCTACGTCAGCGCCAAAGACGGGCACGGATTCGACGAAGGCTCGACGACGATCACCCAGGTGCAAGGGCTGCGCGGCTGCCGCAATGCCGGCATCCCCGTGCCAAAAGAGATTATCGACAAGGCCGTCAAATACATCCGAGACTGCACGCTTCCGGACGGGGGCGTGCAGTATAGTTCGAAGGGCGGCGGGGGCCGGCCCGCGATTTCGGCCGCCGCGATCGCTTGCTTGTTCAACGCGGGCGAATACGACAACCAGTACGTCCCCAAGCTGTTGGATTATTGCCGCAGCAACCTCGACAACATCCAAAACGAAAGCTTCGGCCATTGGCACTACGCTCATTACTACTACTCTCAGGTTTGCTACCGCGAAGGCCAGAAGCCGTGGGTCGAATACCGCGATAAGGTGTTCAACAAACTGGTCTCGGAGGCCGGCCCCAACGGGTCGTGGACCCAAGGCTACATCGGCCCGGTCTACACCACGGCCATCAACCTGACGATCTTGCAGTTGGAAAAAGGCACGTTGCCGATTTACCAGCGGTGAGGAAGAAGGCGTCAGTCGTCGGGAACAGATGAATCTCCAACCCCCAACCCCCAACCACCAAGCCCCCACCAACATGACCAACGACGGACCAAGCACCCACGATTCCGCGGCGATCCGCAAACTGGGCGAGGCGCGCGAAAAGATTTTGGAGCAACTGGCTCAAGTAATCGTCGGCCAGAACCCGGTGATCGAAGAGCTGCTGATCTCCCTGTTCAGCCGCGGCCACTGCCTGCTGGAAGGCGTGCCGGGCCTGGCCAAGACGCTGATCATCAGCACGCTGGCGCGGACGATGAACTTGTCGTTCAGCCGGGTGCAGTTCACCCCCGATCTGATGCCGGCCGACATCACCGGCACCGAGGTGATCGAAGAGAATCGCTCGACCGGCGAGCGCGAGTTTCGCTTCCTGGAGGGGCCGCTGTTCGCCAATGTGGTCTTGGCCGACGAAATCAACCGCACGCCGCCGAAGACTCAAGCCGCCTTGCTCGAAGCGATGCAGGAGCGCCAAGTCACGGTCGGCCGCGTGCGGCATCCGCTGGCCGATCCGTTCTTCGTGCTGGCCACGCAGAACCCGATCGAACAGGAAGGCACCTATCCGCTGCCCGAGGCGCAGCAAGACCGCTTCATGTTCAAGGTGTTCGTCAGGTATCCGAACTTCGACGAGGAATTCGAGATCGCGCGCCGTACCACGACGACGCTTTCCGACCATATCGTGCCGGTGCTCTCGGCCGAGGAAATCGTAGAGCTACAGCAAATCGTCCGCCAGGTGCCCGCCTCGGACCACGTCGTCCGCTACGCTCTGTCGCTCGTGCGGCAGACTCGCGTGGGCGAACCCGGAGCGCCCGAGTTCATCAACGAGCAGCTCACCTGGGGCGCCGGCCCGCGCGCGGTGCAGAACCTGATTCTGGGCGGCAAGGCGCGGGCCCTGTTGCACGGTCGCACGCACGTTTCGACCGACGACATCCAGACGTTGGCCAAGCCCGTGCTCCGTCACCGGCTGGTCGTCAATTTCGCCGCCGAGAGCGAGGGCGTGACCACCGACCGCGTGATCGATCAGTTGATCGCCGCCACCCCCACCCAAGAAGACGAACTGACGCAAGATGCCCGCTTCCAAAAGATTTTTGCATCCTGAGGCGATCAAACGCATCGCCAGGCTCGACCTGCGCGCGCGGCACATCGTCGAAGGTTTTTTGTCGGGCGCCCACCGCAGTCCGTATTTCGGACAGTCGATTGAGTTCCTGCAGCATCGCGAATACGTCGCCGGCGACGACATGCGGCACATCGACTGGAAGGTCTGGGCCAAGCAGAACCGCTATTACGTCAAGCAATACGAGGAAGACACCAACCTGCGCTGCACGCTCTTGGTCGACGTCTCGGGCAGCATGCGTTACGGTTCGGGGCCGCTGAACAAATACGAATACGGCTCGACGGCGGCCGTCAGCCTGGCTTATTTGCTGCTCAGGCAACAAGACGCCGTCGGCTGCGTGGCCTTCGACGACGCGGCGCGCACGACCGTGCCGCTGCGCAGCAAGCGCAACCACCTGGAGTCGATCATCGCCGCGCTCGACGTCAGCCAGCCCAAGCAAAAGACCGACATCTACCGCATTCTGCGGCACGTGGCCGAAAGCTACCCCCGGCGCGGCATGGTGGCCGTGTTTTCCGACTTGCTGGTCGACCGGCCGGGTTTGTTCAAAGGCTTGCAACTTCTTCGTCAGCGAGGGCACGACGCGATGGTGTTCCACGTCATGGACGACGACGAGCTCGACTTTCCCTTCAACGGGCCGACCCGCTTCGAGGGATTGGAGATTCCCGAGCACTTGAGCTGCAATCCGCGGGCGCTGCGGGCCGGCTACCTGGAAGCCGTCGGCGCCTTTTTGGAGGAAGTTCGCCGCGGCTGCACGCGGCACATGGTCGATTACGCCCTGATCCGCACCAGCCAGCCGCTCGATGCGGCGCTGGCGGCGTTCTTGAGTCATCGCCTGGGAATGCACCGGCGAAACTGACGACCCAAACCAAATAGGAATCTGCAAGCTTTTCCGTCGATGCTGACTTTCGTCGATCCATCACTGCTCCTTTGGGGACTGCCGCTCGTCGGCGTGCCGGTGTTGATCCACCTGATCAACCTGTTGCGCCATCGCCGCGTGCAGTGGGCGGCGATGGAGTTCTTGCTGGCCAGTCAGAAGAAGAACAGCAGTTGGATCAAGCTCAAGGAGCTTTTCCTCCTGCTCTTGCGGATGCTGGCCGTGGCGGCCGTGGTGCTGATCGTGGCCCAGCCGCGCTTGTGGGACGAACTCGGCCGTTTCTTCGGCGGCGGCAAGACGCACCATATCGTGCTCCTGGACGACAGCTTCTCGATGGCCGATCGCTGGTCGGACACGAGCGCCTTCGATGAAGCCAAGCGAGTCATCGAGCGGCTAGGCGAAGGTCTGGCCCAGGAGCCTCAGGCCCAAACGTTTACGCTGCTTAGGTTTTCGCGGGCCGGCCGCGGCCAAGACGGCTCGCCGCCCGACTTGTTGAAGGCCCAGATCAACACCGAGTTCGGCAATCAATTGAAAGACGTCTTGCGGCCGATGCAGCCTTCGCAATTGGCCGCCGCGCCGGGGCCGGCCCTGGAAGCGATCGAACAATTGTTGGGCGAAGCCAAAGACGAAGACCGCGTGGTGTACCTGGTCTCCGACTTTCGGGCCAACGAATGGAACGATCCGGGCGAACTGACCGAAATGCTCGCGCAGCTCGACCAGGCCCGAGTTCACTTGCGGCTCATCAATTGCGTCGACGCGGCGCACCCGAACCTGGCGATCACGGCCCTCGAACCGACCGGCGGCGCCCAGGCGGCGGGAGTGCCGCTGTCTTTCGACGTGACCGTCACGAATTTCGGCAGCGACAAGGCCGAAGACGTGTCGATTCTGCTGCAAGAAGACGGTCAGGCTCGGCCCGCGTTGTCAATCGACGCACTGTCGCCGGGCGAGAGCGAAACGCGGCGATTCGCGGCCTTCTTCCCGACCGCTGGCGAACATGTGGTGGCGGCCAGCCTGGGCAGCGACCCGCTGGCGACCGACAATCTGCGGTTCACGCTGGTCGATCTGCCGGCGTCCGTCCCGGTGCTGCTGATCGACGGCGCCGCCGATGCCTTGAACGCCCGTTATCTGGCGGCCGCTCTAGCGCCGGGCGGAGCGGTGAAAACCGGTCTCGATCCGCAGATCGAAACGATCAGCTATCTGAATCAAGGCAAGCCGCTCGACAAGTTTTCGACCGTGTTTCTACTCGACGTGGAAAGGCTCGACAATGCCGGCGTCGAGGCGCTGGAAGCTTACGTCCGCGGCGGAGGCGGCCTGGGCTTTTTCATGGGCGACCGCTGCCGGGCCAGCTTTTACAACGACAAGCTCTACCGCGACGGCGACGGCGCGTTTCCCTTGCCGTTGGTCGCCAAGACGCAGTTGCTCGTCGACCGCTTGGAACGCGGGGCCGATTTCGAGATCACCGACCACCCGATCTTCAAAATCTTCGCCGGCGAGCGCAACAGCTATCTCAAGGCCGTCACGATCGACTGGTACTTTTCCTCGCCCAAGTCGTGGGCGCCGGCGGCCGATTCGACGACGAAAGTCATCGCCCGGCTGCGCAACGGCGCCCCGCTGGCCGTCGAGCGCACATTCGGCGAAGGCCGGGTCGTGGCGATTCTGACCACTGCGGCCCCGCAGTGGAACAATTGGAGCCGCAATCCGAGCTTCGTGGTCGCCGCTCTGGAGATGCAAACGAACCTGGCCGCCCGCGCGGTGCTCGACGCCAATCGGGCGGTCGGCGCCCCGATCGATTTGGAACTCGATCCCGTCCGCTACCAACCGCAAGTCCGGCTGATGTCGCCGAGCGATCACGGTCCCGCCGCCGGCGGCTCGGCGGCGGCGAACGACAACGGGGGCTCGGCTGCCGAAGGGGGTGCGCTGGTCGCTAGCGCGACGCCAGCCGAAGGCGAAACAAACCTGCGAGCCTCGTTTCCCGCCACCACGGCTAGCGGCATTTACGAGCTGCAATTGACCACGCTCGACAATCAGCCCGAGATCCGCCACCTGGCGTTCAATGTCAACGCCGCCGAGGGCGACCTTTCGACCGTCGGCGCGTCGGAGATGGCCGAGCGGCTCAAAGGCGTGCGTTACGAGTATGCCCAGGCCGACGCGTTTCAACCGGCGGCCCGCGAATTGGCTGGCTCGAATTTGAGCCAATGGATTTTGTATCTGCTTGTGGCCATGCTCTTGGGAGAACAAGCCCTGGCCTGTTCGGCCAGTTACCATCCGGCGAAGGAGCCAGCGCGCTGATGTTCGCCAAGGGTCTCTTATTCGCCGACGTCGCATCGCCAGCCGCGGGGGCTTCGCGCGCTTTGTTCGAATGGGGCCGTATTCAGTCGCCCGGCGATTGGCTGCCGCCGGCGGCCGTGGCCGCGGCGATCCTGCTGTACGTACTGTACATGTATCGCCGCGACAGCGTCGAACTGAACCGCGCGGTCGGCGCGTTGTTGACGTGTTTGCGAATCGCAACGTTCGCCGGCTTGTTTCTGGTCTATCTCGAGCCTCAGTGGCGCAACGAGATCGACCAGGTGCAGAATTCACGCGTGTTGCTGCTCGTCGATACCAGTCTCAGCATGGGACTCGCCGACAGCGACTCATCGGCCGCTTCCGCCGAGCAGAACCGAGTCGAGACCGTCGCAAAATCCTTGGAACAAGGCGACTTTTTGAGCGAACTGCGGCGCAAACACGACGTCGAAGTGCTGCGGTTCGACCAGGACTCGCAACGGCTCGTTTCGTTCGTCAAACAAACGCCCGAGGCCGAAGCGAAAGGGCCTCCGGCAGCCGAAGCGTCGGACGCAAAAGCCAAGCCCGATTGGCTCTCGGCCCTCGCCCCGCGCGGAACCGAAACGCGCTTGGGCCAGGCGCTCGAACAATGGCTCGAAGCCGATCGCGGCGCGCCGATTTCGGGCATCGTCGTGTTCACCGATGGTCAGCAGAACGCCGGGCTGGAGCCGGCCGCGGCCGTCGAATTGGCCCGCGAATCGCGAATTCCGGTCTATACCGTCGGCATCGGCTCGCTCGAACAACCGGTCAACGTGCGGATTAGCGATTTCGTGGCGCCCGCCCGAGCTTATCCGGGCGATCGCTACGTAGCCACAGGCTATCTGCAGGCGCAAGGCCTGGCCGGCAAGACGGTCGGCGTCGAATTGTTCTCGCGCAGCGCCGGCGCAGTCGCCGCTGCCAACGATCAAGGGATCAGCGAAGGCGTGCAGCAAGTCACGTTGGGCGGCGACGGCGAAGTCGTGCCGGTGAAGTTCGAATTGGTCCCAAGCGAGGTCGGCCGCCGCACGCTGCGATTGAGGGTCAGGCCGCCGTCGGAAGACCGTTATCAAAAAGACGACCAACAGGAAGTCGACATCGAAGTCGTCGATCGCAAGACCAAGGTGTTGCTGTTGGCGGGCGGTCCCTCGCGCGAGTACCAGTTTCTGCGCAACCAACTGCGACGAGACAAGGACGTCGTCGTCGACGTGTTGCTGCAAACCGGCGCCGAAGGCATCTCGCAAGACGCCAGCGCCATCCTCGAAGAGTTTCCCGAGACCGGCGAACAGTTGTTCGCCTACGACGCGATCGTGGCCTTCGATCCCGACTGGCGCGTGCTGAGTTCGGCGCAGCAGGAACTCCTCGAGCGTTGGGTGGGCGACCAGGCCGGCGGCTTGATCGTGATCGCAGGACCTATCTTCATGGATCGTTGCGCGCAGGATCCGAATCTGGCCCGCATCCGCAGCCTCTATCCGGTCGAATTCAATCGCCGGTTCTCGCTGTTGGACGACTCGCGTTACAGCTCGAAAGAGCCTTGGCCGGTGGAATTCACGCGCGACGGCTTGGAAGCCGAATTCCTGTGGATCGAAGACTCGGGCCCGGCCTCGGCGCGGGCCTGGTTGGCGTTCCCTGGCGTGTTTGGCTATTTTTCGGTGCGCGGCCCCAAACCGGGCGCCACGGTCTACGGCCGTTTTTCCGATCCGCGCACCGCCGACGGCGGCCAGCAACCGCCCTATATGGCAGGTCAATTCTACGGCGCCGGCCGCGCGTTTTATCTCGGCAGCGGCGAAATGTGGCGGCTGCGGGCCGAAGACGAAGCCTACTTCGAGCGTTTTTACACCAAGCTGATCCGGCACGTGTCGCAAGGCCGGCTGCTGCGAGGTTCGCACCGCGGCGTGCTGTTAGTCGAGCGAGATCGTTATCTCTTGGGCGGCACGGTCGACGTGCGGGCTCAACTGAGCAACACGCGGCTCGAGCCTTTGGAATTGCCGCGCGTGCCGCTGGAAGTCAGCCTGCCCGACGGCGGCCTGGAAACGGTGGTGCTGGCGGCCGACCCTTCGCGCGCCGGCGCTTATCGCGGCCAGTTCGCCTTGCACAAGGAAGGCGCGTACCGTTTGGAATTGCCGGTTCCGGAAAGCGAAAACGAGCGGCTCACGCGCCGCATTCAGGTTCGCGTGCCCGACCTGGAGCGCGAACACCCGCAGCGCAACGACGCCCTCTTGAGCGAGATCGCCGCCAAGACGGGCGGCGCGTACTACGTCGGCCTCGATGCCGCGCTCAAGGGCGCCGGCAAAACGAAGCCCTTGGCGCAAGTCTTGCGCGATCAGAGTCGCACGATTACGACGGTGGCTTCTCCCACGCCGTTGTGGGCCACATCCGCCGTAATGTACGCCCTGTGCGGGCTGCTGTGCCTGGAATGGCTCATTCGCCGGCTGGTGAAGCTGGCGTGATTCGAAGGAACTAAAACAGGATCCACGAACGTCTCAATCGAGCGCCCCGCAGCAATCCTAAATCCGCAATCCAAATTCTAAAATCATGCCCCAGACGCCTCAACTTGCTCCGACAGTTCTCGGCCTGCTGACCGCCTTGCGGCGGCGCATCTGGCAATATGTCTGGTTGGAAGGCCTGGCGGCGACGGCGGCGGCGTTGGGCTTTGCGTTTTGGCTGGGGTTGGGCATCGATTGGTTCTTCGAGCCTTCGCCGTTGGCCCGGCAACTCTTGCTGGTTGTTGCGGCGCTCGCCGGCGCCGTCGTCTTGCTCCGCTTAACGGTGCGGCGGCTGTGGGTCCGGCTCAGCGATCGCAACATGGCGCTCTTGATCGAGCGGCGCTTCGACCGCTTCGAAGAAAGCCTGCTCACGGCGGTCGAACTCAGCCAGCGCGATGAACCGCTGGCCGAACACGGCCAAGCGATGCTGGCCCACACTTGCGACGACGCGGCGGCCCGTGCGGCTGAGGTGCAACTGCGAGACGTGTTCAACATGGCGCCGTTGTGGCGCGCGGCGGCGACGGCGGGCGTGTTGCTGCTCTCGATCGCCGCCTTGGCCGTGGCGGCCCCCGAGGTTTTTCAATTCGGCGTCAAGCGGCTGGCCACGCTAACCAACGAGCCCTGGCCGCGCAACACGCACTTGCGGATCGAAGGCTTCGACAATGACGAGCGGGAGCGAGTCGTCGCCCGCGGGACCGATCTGGAGATTCTGGTTCAGGCCGAAACGGCGCCGCCGCTGGTCATTCCGCAAGTGGTCGAGGTGCACTATCAGACCGAAGACGGTAAGCGGCTGCGAAAAAACATGGAGCGCGTAGGCAACGCCGAACCGGGCCGCGACGATTTCCAGGATTATCGCTACACGTTCCCCAGCGTGCTGTCGAACCTGACTTTCGACGTGCTGGGCGGCGATACGCGGCTGCGGAACCTGAACATCCGCGTCGTCGACAGTCCGAGCATCGGCATGACGTTGCACTGCGAATACCCGGCCTACATGCGGCGCTCGGCGGCCGACTTGCCGGGCGCGGGCCTGGTGGCGCTGCCGATCGGCACGCGCGTCACGATCCGCGCAGAAGCGACCAAAGACCTGGTCGCAGCACAAGTCGACTACCTGGCTGGCAAGTCGCACGCCGTTTCGCAGCCGCTCAAGCTGCTCGGCAGCCGCCGGTTCGATTTCACCTTGGAATGTCTCGACGCCGACAAGCTGCTCTCGTTCACGCTCGAAGATACCGATGGCATCAAGAACCGCACGCCCGTGCAACTTTCGCTTGCGGCCGTGGCCGACGAGCCGCCCTTGGTGCAAGTTCGCTTGCAGGGGATCGGATCGGCCGTCACCCCGCAGGCCAAATTGCCGCTTGCGGGCGATCTAAAAGACGATTACGGAGTATCGCAGGCCTGGATCGAATACGTCATCGATGAACAAGACCCCAAGCGGCAAGCCTTTGCCGCCGATCCGTCAGGCCGCAACGAATTGACGGTCGAAGAGTATTTCGAGATCGGCGAATTGGCGCTCAAGCCCGGCCAAAAGCTGCTCGTCGGCGCCAAGTCCGCCGATAACCGCAACGTGCCCGAGTTGTCCGCCGAGAGCGAACCGAACATCGCCTCGGGCGAACGCTTCTTGCTCGACGTCGTCACGCCCGAACAACTGCGGGCCATGCTCGAATCGCGCGAGTTGAACCTTCGCCAACGGTTCGAGAGCATTTTGCAAGAAGTCTCCGACACTCGCGATTCGCTGGCCCAGTTCGAGACGGAATCGCCGGAAGCGGACGAGAAAACCGAAAAATCAGAACCGCCCGCAAAATCCCCCGCAGCCGGCCCGACCGGCGCCGAACCGGAGGATGAGCCGGCCGCCGCCGACACGCCCGAACGGCGGCTGTCGCGCAACCGGCTCCGCATACAACGCGCGCGCCAGAGCGGCCAGAAGAATGCAGAAGAAACCCGCGGCGTAGCGATCTCCTTCGACGACATCCGGGCCGAACTGGTCAACAACCGCGTCGATACCGAAGAGCTGCGAATCCGCCTGAAAGACCAGATCGCCGACCCGCTCAAGCAGATCGCCGGGCCGCGCTTCAGGGAACTCGAAAAGCGGCTGGCCGTGTTGGAGAAGCATCTGTCCGAGCCGGCGGCTGCCGGCTTGCAGCAGGCGGCCGTCGAACAAATCGACGCTATTTTGATCGAGATGCAGCAGGTTCGCGATAAAATGTTGGAGATGGAAAGCTTCAACGAGGCCATCGATTTGCTGCGCGAGATCATCGATGCGCAGCAAAACGTCACCGAGCAAACGAAATTGCAACGACGGAACCGGGTCCGCTCGTTGCTGGAAGACGAGGAGTGAGAGCCATGCGCAGGAGAAGGAGTCGTTGGTTGGCCATCGTCGGCGCCATCGCGCCGGCAGCCTGCTTGGCGATTGCGCCAGCCGCCCAGGCGCAGAGCGAGAAGGCGCAGAGCGAAGCGCCATCGGCCTCGGCGCCAAAAGCCGCTTCCGACACTTCGCCCGACGCCCCGGCCGCCGAACCCAATTCGCTCGACGAGCTTTCGCTGGCCCAGGAGCAGATTCGCGGCAAATATCAACGCTTCGAGCAGGTGCTGCTGCGGATGTCGGAATTAACCGCCGCCTCCGATCCAAGGCGCGCCGCGCTGTTGCGCAAGGCGGTCGGGCAGAGCAAGGAGAAATTGATCGGCCTGCAACTCGAACGCGTGGTCGAAGTCTTGAAACAGGAGCGGCTGGCCAACGCCGTGACCCAGCAAACCGAACTCCAACAGGACCTGGCCGGGTTGTTGGAGTTGCTCTTGACCGAGCAGCGCAGCCAAAAGCTCAAAGACGAAAAAGAGCGAGTCAAGGAGCAGATCCGCCAATTGACCGAGTTGATCAACAAGCAGCAGCAATTGCAGGGGCAAACCGCCGGCAATGCCGACGCCAAACGTCTGGCCGACGCCCAGGACAAGCTCAAGCAGCAAACCGCCAAGCTCGCCGACCAGATGCAGGCGGATGAAAACGACGGCAAACCGCAGGCGGCCGACGAAGAAGAAAGCGAGGCCGAAGACCAGGGCAAAGGCAAACCGCAGGGCGAAGGCAAGTCCAAGGGGAAAGGCAAGGATTCCGAGAAGAATAAGAAGTCGGAAGAAGGCAAAGGCGCCAAGGACAAGCCAGGCCAGGACTCCGAAAAAGGCGCCCAGGAAAAATCCGAGGGAGAGCCGGCCGAAGGCGAGCCAAGCGACTCTTCGAAGCCAAAGCCGTCCGGCAAGGACCAATCGCCGGGTGAGAACCAGGGAAAGCCTCGGCCCTCGGGCGAAGGACAAGAAGGCGAAAGCCAGGACCAAGGCGAGCAGCAAGAGTCGCAGTCGGGTCAGCAGCAAGAAGAGCCATCGTCGCAAGAGTCGGCTCGCCGACGCGTGCAGGCCGCACAACAGCGAATGGAGGCCGCCCGCAAGAAATTGGAGCAGGCCCAGCGCGAAGGGGCGATCCCCGAACAAGAGCAAGCCCTGCGCGAGCTGGAATTGGCCAAGGCCAAGCTGGAAGACATTCTTCGCCAATTGCGCGAAGAAGAGATGCAGCGCACCTTGGCCATGCTCGAAGCGCGGTTCCGTAAAATGCTGGAGATGCAGATCGAAGTCCACGACGCCACAAAGCTGTTGGCCGACCAGCCTGCCGAAGATCGCGACCGCAACGACGAGATCGAGGCGGGCCGACAGAGCCGGAAAGAGTCGCAGATCGTGATCGAGGTCGACTCGGCATTGTCGGTGCTGCACGAAGAAGGCTCGGCGGTGGCGTTCCCCGAGGCGGTCAGCCAGATGCGCGAAGACATGGAGCAGGTCGCCGCGCGCCTCGCGCAAGCCAAGGCCGACGAGATCACCCTCGGCATCGAAGAAGAGATCATCGCCGCCTTGGAAGAAATGATCGCCGCCTTGCAAAAGGCCCAGAAGGACCAGGAAGAAAAGCAACAGCAGCAAGGCCAGAGCCAGCAAGGCGAACCGCAGGATCCGCCGCTCGTCGACGCGCTGGCAGAACTCAAGATGATTCGCTCCTTGCAAATGCGCGTCAACAACCGCACCCAGCGCTATGCGAAACTGGTCGAGGGAGACGTGGGCCAAGCCGACAAAGCCGACCTGATCGACGTTCTGCAGAAGCTCAGCGAGCGAGAAACGAGGATCTTCAAGGCCACTCGCGACATCGTCTTGGAGAAAAACAAATGAACATCGCGTTGAATACGGGCGTTTTCGCTTTAGCGATCATCGCGGGCGCCCTGGCGCCGTCGGCTCGAGGCGCCGAGATCGTTGCCGAAAACGCGTTTGCGAAAAAGCCGACCATCGAAGCGCCGTCGTTCGAGCAGGTCAAAACGCAACTTCTCGACTGGTTGAACGAGCGTAAAGCCGACGCAGCGGCGCAGGCCGCCGTCGAGCTGATCTGGCAATCGCCCGGCGAACAGGAAAACGCAGGCGACCGCCTGGACCGCTTGGCCGAAAGCTTCGCCGCGGCCGACCCTCGCGCTCAATCGCTCGCCGACTTGTGTTCGCGGATGCGCGCCAAGGGGCCCTTGGCGCCGCAAGCCTGGCTGACCGCCGACGAGACGCCGGCCTTCGAGCGCGATAACCTGCGGCTGTTTTATGGCCGCTGGCTCGCGCACGAAGGACTGTTCGACGAATCCTTGGAGCAAATCGCCGAACTCAAGCCCGAACAAGTGGTCGATCCGGCGACGCTCTTGTTTTATCAGGGCGTGGCCTACCATCGGCTGCTCGACAAGGAAAAAGGCCTGAAAACGCTCGAACGCCTGCTCGATGAAACGGCCGATCTGCCGGTGCGCTACAAGTCGGTGGCGGAGCTGATGCAGGACGATCTGAAACAGTTGAAAGAAGAGTCGCTCGACCATATTTCACGGCAAATGAACGATATTCGCCGCCGGCTGCACCTCGGCCGCGCGGGCAAGAAGGTCCGCCAAGTCGAAGACGACGTGATCGCCGCGCTCGACAAGCTCATCGAAGACATCGAGAAAAACCAGCAGCAGTCCAGCAGCAGCGGCGGGGCCGGCGGAAGCGGCTCCGCGCAACCGACGAAGCCCATGCAGGACAGCCGTATCGCCGGCGCTCGGGGACCGGGCGACGTCAACCATCGCAAAATCGGCAACACCTCGGGCTGGGGCGACTTGCCGGCCAAACAACGCGAAGAGGCGTTGCAGCAAATCGGCAAAGACTTCCCTTCGCACTACCGCGACGCCATCGAGCAATATTTCCGCAAGTTAGCTAGCGAAAACGAATAACCGCCCCAGGGCGCTTGGCTCATGAATCTCACCGCAAGTTTAGGTTGTTGGCTCTTGCTTGCCGCGGCGGCGCCCGAGCCGAAGTTTCAGTTGCGCACCACGGCGGGCGAGAGCTTCTCAGGCGCCTTGGTCGAGTTCTCGGCGACGCAAATCGCGCTCGAAACCGCTACGGGGCGTCAAACCGCGCCGACGGAAAGTCTGCTTGCGCTTGCGCCCGAAACTTCGCCCGCGCCGCCCGACGCAAAGCCGGCGGTCTGGATCGAACTGGTCGACGGGTCCGCGCTTGTGGCCGCCTCGTACAACGTCGCCGCGGGACAGGCCTCGTTCGAGACGCTCATGGGCGGTAAAGTCACGCTGCCGACCCGCGACATCGCCAACGTGCGGTTCAATTCGCAAACTCCCGAATTGGCCGCGCAATGGGCGGAAATTCTTGGCGTCAAGCATGCCGGCGACGTGATCGTGATTCGCAAGAAGGAAGCCCTCGACTATCAAAGCGGCGTCGCCGGCGATACGAGCGACGAAAAGGTGCAGTTTACGCTCGACGGCGAGACCTTGTCGGTGAAGCGCTCGCGGGTCGAAGGTTTGGTCTTTTTTCACCCTGCCGGGCGAGAGCTGCCTGAGAGCGTCTGCCGCGTGACCGACGCGTCGGGCGCTCGTTTCGAGGTGCAAACGGCACAACTCGCTGACGGCGCCCTCGAACTAACCACGCCCGCCGGTTTGAAGATGCGGATTGCACTGAACGACGTCGCCGCAATCGACGGCAAAATCCAATATCTCAGCGATCTCACGCCCGAATCGGTCGACTGGCGGCCGTTTTTCGGCGAAGCGAGCGCCTCGGCCTCGCTCAAGGAATTCCATCGCCCGCGGTTCAATTGCTATCTCGACGGCGGGCCGTTGCGCTTGGGACGTCAAGAGTACGCCAAGGGCGTCGCCCTGTATAGCGGATCCGAGCTCGCCTATCGCCTGCCTCCGGGCCGTTTCCGCCGGCTTAAAGCGATGGCGGGAATCGACGATCGCTCCAGGCCCGAGGGCGCCGTGCGATTGACGATCCTCGGAGACGACAAACCGCTCTACGAAGGCGACCTTACCGGTCGAGACGAGCCGCTGCCGCTCGATCTCGACGTCACGGGGGTCAGCCGGCTCAAGCTCGTCGTCGATTTCGGCGAGGGGCAGGAAGTGCAGGACCACTTTGACCTTTGCGATGCTAGGATTCTGAAATGATGCAGCCCTCGCCCTACGCAAGGATCTCGCCTCGGAAGTCGACTTCGCGGGCTGCAATCGTCGCGGCGCTCGTCCTGCTGGCGGCGCCGGCCGCTCGCGTGCATGCAGAGGTCGATCCGGCCGTTTTGAAGGCCGAAGCGGAGCGAATTTCCGTGATGCACAAGGCCCGCGAGGCGGCGGTGGCCATCTTTTCGCCCGGCGGGCAGGGCGGCGGCTCGGGCGTCGTGATTTCGCCCGACGGTTATGCCTTGAGCAATTTCCACGTCACCAAAGGCTCCGGCGACGCGATGAAGTGCGGCATGGCCCACGGCGGACTGTACGACGCGGTGATCGTCGGCATCGATCCGGTCGGCGACCTGGCGCTCATCAAGCTCTTCGGGCGCGACGACTTTCCTTACGCCGAATTCGGCGACAGCGACGAAGTGCAGGTCGGAGATTGGGCCTTTTGCGTCGGCAATCCGTTCCTGCTGGCAACCGATTTTCAGCCGACGATCACGTACGGAATCATTTCCGGCGTTCATCGTTATCAATATCCGGCCGGCACGCTGTTGGAATACGCCGACTGCCTGCAGACCGACGCCTCGATCAATCCCGGCAACTCGGGCGGTCCGCTGTTCGATATGCACGGCCGGCTGATCGGCATCAACGGCCGCGGTTCATTCGAAAAGCGCGGCCGCGTCAACGTGGGCGTGGGCTACGCCATCTCGATCAACCAAATCAAGAATTTTCTCGGCTGCTTGAAGAGCGGTCGAATTCTCGACCACGCCACGCTTGGGGCCCGGCTGGCCAGCCAGGATGACGGCCGCGTGATCGTGGCCGATATTCTCGAAGACAGCGACGCCTATCGTCGCGGGCTGCGCTACGGCGACGAGGCGGTCAGTTTCGGCGGGCGACCGATTCACACCGTGAACGCCTTCAAGAACGTGTTGGGCATTTACCCCAAGGGCTGGCAAGTTCCGTTGACGTTCCGTCGCAAGGGACGCACCTACGAAACGCTGGTGCGGCTCAGCGGCGTTCACGGCACGCAAGAATTGATCGATAAGGTCGGCGGCCGCACGCCGATGGCGCCGCCGGAACAGCCGCCCGGCCGCAAGCCCGACGACAAGCCGAAACTGCCGTTGCCGACGCATGAACCGCCGGCGCGGCAAGAGATGCCCGAGATCGTCAAGCAGCACTTCGAGGCGCGGCGAGGGTTCGCCAACTATTACTTCAACAAGCTGAACCGCACGCGCGTTTGGAACATGCTCGTCGCGCGCGGCGATTTTACGTCGGCCGCCGGGGAGTGGACGCTCGGCGGCGAACTGCTGGGCGCGGGCGAAGCCCAATTCCGCATCAATGCCGATTCGACTTCGTGTGCGCTGCCGGGCGGCAAGCTGAAACTGATCGTCGCCGACAGCCTGACGGACGCCAGCGATCCGCCGGGCAGCGGCGGGCTGCTGGCAGCGCTATTCCTTTGGCGGCGGCTGCTCGTACTTGGGCCCGAACAATTCGGCGCCGTGGAATACTATGGAATGGCGCCCCTGGCCGGACATCCGGGCCTGGTCGAGGTGCTAACCGGCACTTATGGCGGCGTCGAATGCCAGTTCTTCATCGATCCGACCACCGGCCGCCTGCTGGCCATGGAAATGTTTCTGCGGGCCGACGATGACCCCTGCGAGCTGCGTTTCGCCGACTATCGCGAGGCGGAAGGCCGCGATCTGCCCAGCCGGATGGAGGTGCGATACGGCAACGGCGTTTACGGGGTCTTCAAGTTCGACAATCTGGAACTCGCCGCGCCGCCCGCTGAGAAACAACCGGGCGAGAAACAACCGGGCAAAGAATAACCAAGCGTCACACGGCGCCCGAATCGAATACCACGACCAAACGCAACTATGATTTCACCAAGCTCAATCATCTCCCGCCCCGCGCCGCCCTTCCCGCGAGCCGGCTTGGCCTTGTTGGCGGCGATGGCGGCTTTTTCGGCCGCGTCGGAAGCGGTTCAGGCCTCGCTATCGTTCGCCGCGGTGATCCGCGACGTCCAGCCCAAGATCGTCAAGATCTACGGCGCAGGCGGGTTCCGCGGCCTGGAACCATATCAAAGCGGTTTTTTGATCTCGCCCGAAGGACACGTGCTGACCGTCTGGAGCTACGTGCTCGACACCGACTACATTACGGCCACGCTCGACGATGGGCGGAAGTTCGAAGCCAAGTTGCTCGGCGCCGATCCGCGGCTCGAAATGGCGCTATTGAAGATCGATGCCGCCAATCTGCCTTACTTCGAACTGGCCGAGGAAGTTTCCGCCGATGCGGGGGCTCGCGTGTTGGCGTTTAGCAACTTGTTTGGCGTCGCCACCGGCGATGAGCCGGCGAGCGTGCAACACGGCATCGTCGCGGTCAAGACTCGCTTGGAAGCTCGGCGCGGCGTGTTCGAGACGCCCTACCGCGGTCCGGTTTACATTCTCGACGCAATGACGAACAACCCCGGCGCCGCAGGCGGCGCCTTGACCGACGCTCGCGGCCGGCTACTGGGCATGCTCGGCAAGGAACTGCGCAACTCGCTCAACGGCGCCTGGCTGAATTACGCCATTCCGGCGGCCGAATTGGCGCCGACGGCGGCGGAGATTCGCTCGGGCAAATTCGTCGCTCGCTCGGCCGCCGATGACCGGGCGAAGCCGGAACACGCGCTCAGCGCAGCTCTGTTAGGACTGGTGCTGGTGCCCGACGTTCTGGATCGCACGCCGCCTTACGTCGACCGCGTGCGCCCCGGCTCGCCGGCCGCGGCCGCGGGCTTGCGTCCCGACGATCTCGTGCTGTTCGTCAACAACCAACTCGTGCAGTCGCGCCAGAGCCTGGAAGACGAGATCGAGCGGATCGACCAGGCCGATAAAGTTCGGCTGACCGTAATCCGCGATCAAAAACTGATCGAAGTGGAACTGGGAGCGCCGCGCAATCCATGAGCGAATTCAACCTTATGATGGCGATTGCCATTTTGCTTGGCGCCGCCGTCTCGACGCGGGCCGACGATGACGCGGATCTGGCCGAGCGTGAAGAACAGGCGATGCGCGCCGCCGTCGAGCGGGTGGCGCCCTCGGTCGTCGCCGTCGAGACGGTCGGCGGCCGCGCGCGCGGCGACCAATCGCTGGATCTGGCCGGCCCCGCGACCGGCTTGATCGTGTCGGCCGACGGTTATATCGTCTCCAGTTCCTTCAACTTCTCGCAACAGCCCGTTTCGATCATCGTGCGGCTGCCCGGCGGCGCTCGGGCGCCGGCCGAGCTGGTCGCCACGGACTCCAGCCGAATGGTGGTGCTGTTGAAGATTTCGGTCGAAGAGTCGCTGCCCACGCCCGAAGCCGTGCCGGAAGCGGAGATGCAAGTCGGCCAATGGGGCATCGCCGTCGGCCGCACCTTCGACAGCGCGCAGCCGAACGTCTCGGTGGGCATCGTCAGCGCGCTCGACCGCGTCTGGGGCAAGGCCTTGCAAACCGACGCCAAGATCTCGCCCAACAATTACGGCGGTCCGCTCGTCGACATACGCGGCCGCGTGCTGGGCGTTCTGGCGCCGCTCTCGACGACCAAGGGCGCCGATGCGACCAGCGTGGAATGGTACGACTCGGGCATCGGTTTCGCCGTGCCGCTGGTGCAAATCAATCAGAACTTCGAGCGTCTGAAGTCGGGTGAAGATCTCCAACCGGGCCTGATCGGAGTCAGTCTCGCCGGCCGCGACATGTACGCCGACCCCGCCGTAATCGCCGCTTGCCGGCCGAATTCGCCGGCCTACAAGGCGGGCATCAAAGCCGGCGATAAGATCGTCGAGGTCGCCGGACGCGAGGTCGTCCGCCAGGTGCAATTGATGTACGAGCTGAATCGTCGTTACGCCGGCGACTCGGTGAAGGTCGCCGTGCTGCGCGGCGAGCAGCGGATCGAGCGCGAGCTGCAACTGGTCGATCACCTCGATCCCTACCAGCGGCCGTTTTTCGGCATCCTGCCGCGTCGCGATCCGGTCGAACAGGCCGACGGCGTGGTGGTGCGCTACGTCTATCCCGACAGTCCCGCCGCCAAGGCCGAGGTCCGCGAGGGCGACAAGATCGTGTCGGTCGCCGGCAAGCCGATCAAAGACCGCTACGAACTGGTCGAAGCGGCCGCCGCGATCGAGCTGAACCAAAGCGTGGCCATGGAAATTCTACGCGGCGAAGAACGCATCCAGTTCGACGCCGTTTGGACGGCCGAACCCGAGACGATTCCCGCCGAGGCGCCTGCGGCGGTCGCTCCGCTGGAACCGTTCGCCGACGAACGCCCGGCGACGGGCTCGTTCGAAGTGAAAGTTCCCGAATTCAAAAACGGCGCGCTAGCCTACGTGCCCGCCGACTACGATCCGCGTCTCAAGTACGCCGTGCTGACGTGGTTCGCTTCCGAGGGCGACTTCAAGGACGACGAGCTGCTCGCGCGGTGGAAAGATCGCTGCGATTCGCAGGGGTTGATTCTGTTGGCTCCCAAGGCTGCCGAACAGGGCCGCTGGCAGCGCGGCGATCTCGATTTCGCCGTGAAAGCGCTCGACCAACTGCGGGCGGTCTACCAGACCGATTCGCTGCGCATCGTCGCGGGCGGACACGAAATCGGCGGCGCCTTGGCCTACGCGATGGCCTTTGCGAACCGCGAGCAAATTCGCGGCGTGGCGGCGATCGACGCGCCGCTCGCCGAGCCGCCGCCCGACAACGATCCGGTCTATCGGCTCGACTTTTACCTCACGCGAGCCGCCAAATCCAAAGTCGCCGCGTCGATCGAGGCCGCACTGAAGGCTCTCCGCGAGCGGAAGTATGCGGTCTTCGTCCGCGATCAGGGCGAGCAAGGCCGCGACTTGAACGACGAAGATCTGGCCGAACTGCTCCGCTGGGTCGACACCCTCGACAAGCTTTAAGCGGCGAACTGCTAAACAGCGAACGGTGAAAAGCTTCCTTCACGAGACGCACGACGAGCAGGGCACGTCCCGCTTTGGCGCCGCGCTGGCCGCTTCGCTGCCCGAACAAGCCGTGATCGCCCTGAACGGGCCGCTGGGCGCCGGCAAGACGCGCTTGGTGCAGGGCTTGGCCGAGGCGCTCGGCGTCGATCGGCGCGAGGTCGTCAGTCCGACGTTTGTCCTCGTGCAAGAATATTACGGCCGCCGCCCGGTCTTTCACTTCGACGCTTATCGCCTGCATGGCGACGAGGAATTCTGGGCGCTGGGACCCGAGGAATATTTCAACTCGCCGGGCGTCGTCGTCATCGAATGGGCCGAGCGCGTGACCGGCTGTTTACCGGCGGAGCGGCTTGAAATCGACGTTGAAGTCGTCGGCCCGACCGATCGGCGCTTTCATTGCCGCGCAATCGGGGCGGCCTATGAAGCGGCGCTCGAGCGACTAAGCCAATTGCCGGGTTAACCACTGGCGGGGAGTTCGCGCAGTTGAGCATGCCGCCGCGCCGCGTTCAGAGAATGAACTGGCTCAAGTCCTCGTTCTTGGCGATCGATTCCAGCCGGCTCTTGACGTATGCGGCGTCGATCTTCACGCGGCGTTTCTTCATGTCGGGCGCCTCGAAGCTGACCTCTTCGAGCAGCCGTTCCATGATCGTGTACAGCCGCCGGGCGCCGATATTCTGCGTCGATTGATTGACCTGAAAGGCATAGTCGGCCAGGGCCTCGATGCCGTCGGTCGTATACTCCAACTCGATCTTCTCGGTTTCGAGCAACGCCTGGTACTGCTTGGTGAGCGCGCTTTTGGGTTCGGTCAAGATGCGGATGAAATCGTCCTTGCCCAGGTCCTTCAGTTCGACGCGGATCGGAAAGCGGCCCTGCAACTCGGGCATCAAATCGCTGGGACTGGCGCGGTGAAAAGCGCCGGCCGCGACGAACAGAATATGGTCGGTTTTCACGTGGCCGTAACGGGTTTGCACGGTCGTGCCCTCGACGATCGGCAGCAGGTCGCGCTGCACGCCCTGCCGCGAGACGTCGGCGCCCTTGGTGTTCTCGCTGGCGACGACTTTGTCCATTTCGTCGATGAAGATCACCCCCACGTTCTCCGCCAGATCGACGGCCGCGGCGTTCACCTTTTCGGCGTTGATCAACGCGTCGCTTTCCTGTTCGAACAATACGCGCCGCGCCTCTTTGACGCTTAGCTCGCGTCGGGCGGAGCTTTTGGGCAGGATCTTTTCGAACATGCTCTGCAGGTCGGCGTCGACTTGCTCCATGCCGATGCCGGTCAGCATCATTGGCGTCGCCTTCTGCTCGATGGTCAACTCCACCATGCGCTGGTCGAGATCGCCCGCCGCCAGCATGCCGCGCATCTTCTCGCGAGTGCGCTCGTGCCGTTCGGCCGCCTCGGTTTCGCTGGTTTCGCCGAACGCGACGGGCGGCGGGGCCAGCAAATCGAGCAGCCGCTCTTCGGCTCGCCGGCGAGCCTCGGCCTCGACCTTGGCGCGTTCGCTTTCGCGGACCAGGCCAATGGCGTTCTCCACCAGTTCGCGAATCATACTCTCGACGTCGCGCCCGTAATAGCCGACCTCGGTGTACTTGGTGGCTTCGACCTTGATGAACGGCGCCCCGGTGAGCCGGGCCAGCCGCCGGGCGATCTCCGTCTTGCCCACGCCGGTCGGGCCGATCATCAAGATGTTCTTGGGCGCCACTTCGGCGCGCATTTCCTCGCTCAGCCTTTGGCGTCGCCAGCGGTTGCGCACGGCAATCGCCACGGCGCGCTTGGCTTCGTGCTGGCCGACGATGTGCCGGTCCAATTCGGCGACGATTTCCCGCGGAGTCAAGTCTCGCACGCCAGTTCCTCGACCACGATGTTCGCGTTGGTGTAAATATCGATGCTGGCGGCGATTTCCAGCGAGCGCCGCACGATCTCGCCCGCCGACAAATTCGAATGTGCGAGCAAACCTCGCGCGGCCGCCACGGCGTAGTTTCCGCCGGAACCGATGCCCAACACGTTGTCGGTCGGCTGGATCACGTCGCCGTTGCCGGTGACCAGCAACGTGTGCCGCGAGTCGACGACGGCCAACAGCGCCTCGAGCCGTCGCAGCAAACGGTCGGTCCGCCAGTCTTTGGCCAGCTCGGTCGCGGCCCGCGGCACGTTCGAGGGGTAATCTTTGAGCTTCGCTTCGAACCGCTCCAACAGTGCAAAGGCGTCGGCGCTCGAACCGGCAAAACCGGTAATCACTCTTCCGTCGAGCAGCCGGCGGATCTTGTTGGCGTCGCCTTTCATGATCGAATTGCCCAGCGTCACCTGGCCGTCGCCGCCTATCGCAACGACGCCTTGGCGCCGAACGGTCAAAATCGTGGTCGAACGAGTCTTCATGCGGGCTCCGGGCAGTGCAAAAGGGCCGCTGATGGCTTAACCCTCGCGGTCCGTGCGATGCTGCAAAAAATCGGGTTTGCGCGGCCTTCGCGGAAAACCTCGCCCGTATTCTGGCCCAAACCGAGCAATCCTGCCAGGGGGTGACGCGCGGCCGATTCGCGCCGTCGATCGTCGCCGGGTCTTGTCGCGATTTCGGGCAAAGCCGAGCACCCATTTTCGGTGCTGCGCCGTTCGATTACGATGAGGCTCGATTTATTTGCCCCGTCTCGCGCAGGCTTCGCAGCTTGAAAGGTCGCCCTTGAACCTGCCCCACGAAAGGACCGTATTGGCCGAAGGCCGGCGAGTGCGTTTGGTCCAACAGGCGCATTGGGAATATGCCGAGCGAACCAACGCTCGCGGAGCGGTCGTGTTGGCGGCTGTCACCAACGACGGGCGGTTGTTGCTGGTCGAGCAATATCGGATTCCGGTTGGCCGCCGCGTGATCGAACCGCCTGCCGGGCTCGTGGGCGACATCGTGGGCGAAGAAGAAGAGGCGCTCGAAACCGCGGCTCGGCGCGAACTGTTGGAGGAAACGGGTTACGAAGCGAGGCAGCTCGAGCTGGCCACGATCGGCCCGCCCTCAGCCGGCTTGGCCAGCGAGATCGTGGCGCTTTTCGTAGCACGCGGCCTGACCAAAATCCACGACGGCGGCGGCGATGCCTCGGAGGAGATCGTCGTCCACGCCGTGCCGCTCGACGAGACCGATGCCTGGCTCGACGCTCGCGCCGCCGAGGGAACGTTGATCGACCCCAAGGTCTACGCGGCGCTGTACTTCCTCCATCGCAAATCGAGCTTAAAATAAGGAATGGGGCGTAAAACAGCAATCGTGCGAGGTGGTTGGCATGGAAAGCGCCTATACTGCCGTCGTCCAACGCGACGGACCGTGGTGGGTTGGCTGGCTCGAAGAGATTCCCGGCGTCAATGGACAAGGCGCCACGCGAGAGGAGTGCGTCGAGAGTCTGCGTTCGGCTTTGAAAGAGGCGTTGGAATTGAACCGCGCCGATGCTTTGTCGGCCGCCCAAAGCCCTTATGAAGAAGTGAGCATTCGCCTTTGAAACGCCGCGAGCTTCTTGCGCACCTTTCAGCGCGGGGCTGCGTCTTGGTTCGAGAAGGCGCGAAGCATTCGTGGTGGGCCAACCCGACGGCGAATCGCCGCTCGGCTGTTCCAAGGCACGCCGAAATTGCCGATCTTCTGGCGAAAAAAAACTGTCGAGATCTGGGAATTCGCGCGCCATGATGTGCCGCGCGTCCGGCGCCTACTTTCGTAACGCAAGCGCTAGTGCTCTGTCAGCCGCTGATTGATGTATGCTCAAGTAATGGGTGGCTGGGTCTGAGCCTAGGCGAAGCCCCAGTTCGCTGGGGCATCGCTTCGCTCTGCCGCCAGCCACCCTCACCTATCAACTCAGACTTGAAGAGGCGCCAGACGGCAGTCAACCGCGCCTCGACGGCTCGCTTGACACGCCGCCGCACAGGGCTTCAAATTGCGTCTATCCGGCCCAGGGCCGGCCACGCCCGAGGCGCGCTAGTGCGCGGCACATTCCCGCCAGGACCGACTACCTTGAAAGACTTCGAATACGCGGCCGCCAGCACGGTCGACGAGGCCGTCAGATTGTTGGCCGCACGCGGGCCGAAGGCCAAAGTTCTGGCCGGGGGCACGGATATTATCGTTCAGCTTCGCGAAGGCATGCGCGAGGCCGATCTGGTGCTCGACGTCAAGAAGATTCCCGAGTTGACGGAGTATTCCTTCAGCCCGGAAACAGGCTTGCACCTCGGCGCCGCCACGCCCTGCTACCGCATCTATGGCGACGAGCAAATCGTCAAGACGTATCCGGCGTTGGCCGACTCTGCGCGGATCATCGGCGGCTGGCAGATTCAGAGCCGGGCCAGCGTCGGCGGCAATCTGTGCAATTCGTCGCCGGCAGCCGATTCGATCCCTTCGCTGATCGCGCTCGATGCCGTTTGCCGGATCGCCGGCCCGAGCGGCCGCCGCAGCGTGCCGGTCGCCGAATTCTGCACGGCGCCGGGCAAGAACGTGCTCGGCCGCGGCGAGTTTCTGACGGCGCTCGACTTCCCGCCGCCCGCCGCGCACGGCGGCTCGCAATATCTGCGGTTCATCCCGCGCAACGAAATGGATATCGCCGTGGTCGGCGCCGGCGTCTGGGTGCGATTGAACGCCTCGGGCGACAAGATCGAAGCGGCTCGCATCGGCCTGGCCGCCGTGGCGCCCACGCCGCTGGCGGCGACCGAAGCAGCCGCCTGGCTGGCCGGCAAGCCCGCGACCGCTGAGACGTTTGCCGAAGCCGGCAAACTGGCCCGCAAGATCGCCAAGCCGATCAGCGACATGCGAGGGACCGCCGAATACCGCGTGCATCTGGTCGGCGTGATGACCGAACGCGCCCTGGCCGGCGCCGTCGAGCGAGCGCGGGGCGGCTGATTTTTAAAAAGAAAATCCTCCGTGCTCTCCGTGCCTCCGTGGTGAACTCTGCCGGAATGGGATTCACCACGGCGGCACGGAGGACACGGAGAAGAGACATGAAAGGCAGCGAATTTGACTAAGAAAGCCCATATTTCCACAACGATCAACGGCGAGCCGGTCGAGTTTTTGTGCGAAAACCGGCAGAGCCTGCTGGAAGTGCTGCGCGACGTGCTGCAACTGACCGGCTCGAAGGAAGGCTGCAATAACGGCAACTGCGGCGCCTGCACGGTGCTGTTGGACGGCGAGCCGGTGAATAGCTGCCTGGTGCTGGGCGTCGAGGCCGAAGGCGCCAACATTACCACGATCGAAGGCATCGCCGAAGAGAGCCGCCTGCACCCGATCCAGCAGTGCTTTCTGGAAAACGCCGCCTTGCAGTGCGGCATTTGTACGCCCGGCTTCATCGTGGCCGCCAAGGCGCTGTTGGATCGCAATCCGAACCCAAGCGAACACGAAATCCGCTTCGAACTGGCCGGTAATCTGTGCCGCTGCACGGGTTACGACAAAATCGTCCGCGCCGTGCAAGCCGCCGCTAAAAACCTGCAGGAGGTCGCCCGCTAATGGCTACCGACGCTCGCAAAGAAACCGCCGCAGCCTCCGCTAAGAGCAACGGCAACGGCCAGCAAAAGCACTATAAGGTGATTGGCACGCGGCCGATTCGCCACGACGGCGCCGACAAAGTGACTGGTCGAGCCATCTACGGCAACGACGTGCAGATGGCCGGGTTGCTGTACGGCAAAGTCCTCCGCAGCCCCCACGCCCAAGCGATCATCAAGCACATCGATACTTCGGCCGCGGAAAAGCTGCCGGGCGTCCACGCCGTCGTGACGGCCGCCGACTTGCCCGACTTAAAAGACAAATGGGCCGATTTGGGAGAAGGCCGCGTGAATCTTGCGCATCTCGGCGCCAACGTGCTGGCCCACGGCAAGGTCTACTATAAAGGGCACGCCGTCGCCGCCGTTGCCGCGGTCAACGCGCACGTGGCCGAGGAGGCGGTCAAGCTGATCCAGGTCGAATACGAACCGCTGCCGTCGGTCACTTGGGTGCTCGACGCGATGAAGCCCGATGCGCCAATCTTGCACCCCGAAGTCTACACCGAAGACCTGGTCGGCCAGCGGATCAGCGAGAAACCGAGCAACGCCAGCAAGTATCTGCTGTTCGAGGCGGGAGACATCGAAAAAGGCTTTGCTTCGGCCGACGTAGTGATCGAGCGCGAGTTCAAGACCGCCTCGGTTCACCAGGGCTATATCGAGCCGCAGGTCTCGACGGCGCTCTGGAACCAAGACGGGCATCTGACGATCTGGACCGTTACGCAAGGCTCGTTTACGGCCCGGCAGCAGACGGCCGAATTGCTGCAGATTCCGGTCTCGCAGGTCACCGTCGTGCCGTGCGAAATCGGCGGCGGCTTCGGCGGCAAGATTCCGGTCTATTTGGAACCGGTCGCCGCGCTGCTCAGCCGCAAGTGCGGCCGGCCGGTGAAGATGTCGATGACCCGGGCCGAGGTATTCGAAGGCACCGGCCCGACGCCCGGCTCATTCGTCCGCGTAAAGCTGGGTGCCAAGAAAGACGGACGCATCGTGGCCGGACATGCCTGGCTGGCGTACGATGCCGGCGCGTTTCCCGGCGGCATGATCGGCCCGGGCTGCATGTGCGTCTTCAGTTGCTACGACATTCCGAATTACCGCGTCGAAGGTTACGACGTGGTGCTCAACAAGCCGAAGACCGCCGCCTACCGGGCGCCCGGCGCCACGCAGGCCGCCTTTGCCGCCGAGCAAGTCGTCGACGAACTGGCCGAACAATTGAAAATCGACCCGATCGAATTGCGGCTGAAAAACGCCGTGAAGGAAGGCGCCAAGCGCGTCGGCTGGCCCGACTATCCGAAGATCGGATTGATCGAAACGCTCGAAGCTACGCGCAACCATCCGCACTACAAGGCGCCCCTGACGGGCAATAACCGCGGCCGCGGCGTGGCGGCGGGCTTCTGGTTCAATATCGGTCTGAAGAGCAGCGCCTCGGCCAGCGTGAATCCCGACGGCACGGTGACGCTCATCGAGGGCTCGACCGACATCGGCGGCACGCGCACCAGCGTGGCCATGCAGTTGGCTGAAACGCTGGGCATCGCCGCCGAAGACGTCCACCCGCACGTGGCCGATACCGACAGCGTCGGCTACACCGACGTCACCGGCGGCAGCCGCGTGACCTTCGCCACCGGGCTGGCCGCCTATCACTGCGGCCTCGACATCCGCCAGCAGATGGCCGAACGCGCCGCCACGCTCTGGGAGTGCAAGCCGGAGGACGTGACGTTCGAAGACGGCGTCTTCAAGGCCAAGGACAAGAGCATCTCTTTCAAAGAACTGGCGGGGAAACTGGGCGAGTTGGGCGCCCCGGTGATCGGCCGGGCCAGCGTGGATCCGCAAGGCCCGACCAACGGCTTCGGCACGAACATCGTCGACGTCGAGGTTGATCCCGACACGGGCAAGGTCACGATCCTGCGCTATACGGCCATTCAAGACGCCGGCAAGGCGATCCACCCGGCTTATGTGGAAGGCCAGATGCAAGGGGGCTCGGTGCAAGGCATCGGCTGGGCGCTGAACGAAGAGTATTTCTTCGACGACCAGAACCGCATGCGCAACGCCAGCTTTCTCGACTATCGTATGCCGACCGCGCTCGACCTGCCGATGATCGACACGCTGATCGTCGAAGTGCCCAACCCCGCGCATCCCTACGGCGTGCGCGGCGTCGGCGAAACGCCGATCGTCTGCCCGCCCGCGGCCATCGCCAACGCCATCTACCGCGCCACCGGCGTGCGGATGCGCGAGTTGCCCATGTCGCCGCCAAAGGTCTGGGCGGCGATGAGAAAATGAAGCGAAGCGAAGCAAGGTCGGAAGTCGGAGGTCGGAGACGGGAGAAAATGTCACGATCTCATGTTCCGACCTTCGACTTCCGGCCTTGAGCCCACAACCCGCTTAACATTCGGCTGATGCGCAAATGGCCACGGTCTTCATTCCCGCCCAGCTCCGCTCGCTCACGGCCGGAATGGATCGCGTTGACGCGGCGGGCGAAAGCGTGAGAGAAGTCGTCGCTTCGCTCGATGCGGCTCATCCGGGCATCGCGGCCCGCTTGCAACAAGGCGACTCGCTGGCGCCGGGGCTGGCCGTTTCGATCGATGGCGCCTTCACCGCTCGCGGCTTGGCCGCTAAAGTCGGCCCGGCCAGCGAAATCCATTTCCTGCCGGCAATCGGCGGCGGCTGATACTGTGCCCGGCTAAGAATGAGACGTGCGTTGGTCGTGGGGTGGCCTTCCTCACCCGCCGGCCATTGACGGCCTGGAAGGCCGCCCCAGTGCGCCTGTGAAGGCGTTTGATCAGGAGGGTGAAAGTCCCTCTCAGGCTAACGTTACCGGCCTGAAGTCGACAGTGGTAACTGCGTTTCCGCGAGGAAAG